>Ga0210405_10004288_pt1 | contig 13482 bp, 11 predicted proteins | sample IncBWH11MmetaG_FD_155492 | JGI IMG/M metagenome (GOLD analysis project Ga0210405, IMG submission 155492) | Forest soil microbial communities from Barre Woods Harvard Forest LTER site, Petersham, Massachusetts, United States - Inc-BW-H-11-M | ecosystem: Environmental > Terrestrial > Soil >... | reverse complement strand
CAATATAGTTCAGCGTCTCGGAGGGCCCACCCTGACGACACTGTGCGCTACTTTTCTCGGATGGAGACTGGGTATGGCGCACCAGGCGACCGGCATCTCCAGCGCCTTTACCGCGAGCTTCATGCTGCTCAGCCTCATTCATATCCTGCTTTTGGCAGCAGCACTAAGGCTGCCTTTTTTCATAGAGAAGACGGAACGGTCGCCCTCTGATGAAGAGGTAACTCTTTTGATGGAAGAGGTGTCGGAGTGACCCTCATCCTTGCAGGCGTCTACGCGCGACAGTCTCTCGTTACTCCCCTTAAACGCGCTTGTATTGACTGGCCTAGCCACCTTCCGGGCGGTCGCACTCCAGGATGTTTACGCCAGACTTGATGCTTCCGCCAAAAACTGAACGAAAATCCGCATTTTCCCGGGCCTTACTTGACCCAAAACTCCTCCACCCCTAAAATAGAAGATTCACCGTGACGCAATTTTCTGATCTGTTGAACTCATCCTCCAGCCCAGTGGCCACCCGCTGGGCTGCGCTGTTTCTGGCCGCTGGCTCTGCCGCTCCGATGCGCTGGCTGTCCCGCAACAAATTCAAATACAAGAGGCTCCCATGATTGATGGTCCCATCCCCGAAGCTCTTACCTTCGACGACGTCCTCCTCCTCCCCGGCAAATCCTCCATCCTGCCCACCGAAGTCGACCCCACCACCAAATTCACCCGCAAGCTCGCCCTCAACATTCCCCTCGCCTCCGCCGCCATGGACACCGTTACCGAATCGCGCCTCGCCATCGGCATCGCCCGCCAGGGCGGCATCGGCATCATCCACCGCAATTTCCCGATCGACCGCCAGTTCGAAGAAGTCGATCGCGTCAAGCGCTCCGAATCCGGCATGATCGTCGACCCCGTCACCATCTCTCCCGACATCACCCTCCGCCAGGCGCTCGAGATCATGACCAAGTACCGCATCTCCGGCCTCCCCGTCACACGCGGCACCCGCCTCACCGGCATCCTCACCAACCGCGACCTTCGCTTCGAAAAAAATCACACTCAACTCGTTGGCCAGGTGATGACCAAGGACAACCTCGTCACCGTCCCCGTCGGCACCACCCTTGAAGAAGCCGAAAAAATTCTCCAGAAACACCGCATCGAAAAACTTCTCGTTGTTGATCAGGACTTCAACCTCAAAGGCCTCATCACCGTAAAAGACATCCAGAAAAAACTCGAATATCCCCGCGCCGCAAAAGACGACCACGGCCGCCTCACCGTCGGCGCCGCCGTCGGCGCCACCGGCGATTTCCTCGAACGCGCCGTCGAAATGGCGAAAGCGAAAGCCGACGTTCTCGCCATCGACACCGCTCACGGCCACACCGAGCGCGTGATGGAAGCCATCAAGGCCATTCGCCACCGCCTTCCGGAAATGCAAATTGTCGCCGGCAACGTCGCCACCTACGAAGCCGCAAAAGATCTCATCGCCCTCGGCATTGATGGCCTCAAAGTCGGCATCGGCCCTGGCTCCATCTGCACCACGCGCATCGTCACCGGCGCCGGTGTTCCGCAAATCACCGCCATCGTCGAAGCCTCCAGAGCCGCGAAAGGTACCGACGTTCCGATCATCGCCGACGGCGGCATCAAATATTCCGGCGACATCACCAAAGCCATCGCCGCCGGCGCTTCCTGCGTCATGATCGGCAGCCTCTTTGCCGGCACCGAAGAAGCACCCGGCGAAACGATTCTCTACCAGGGACGCACCTTCAAGTCCTACCGCGGCATGGGCTCCACGGGCGCCATGAACGCGGGCTCGGACCGCTACTCCGTCGTCCAGGATTCCACAGAGAGCGGCAAGTCCGTTCCCGAAGGCGTCGAGGGCCGCGTCGCTTATAAAGGACCGCTCGGTGGACTCACCGACCAGCTCGTCGGCGGCCTGAAGAGCGGCATGGGCTACGTCGGCGCGCGCACCCTGAAAGAACTCGCCGAAAAAAGTAAATTCGTGCGCATCACCGCCGCCGGCCTCCGCGAATCTCACGTCCACGACGTAGTCATCACCAAAGAAGCCCCCAACTACCGCATGGAGTAGCCCGTGGCACAGGCATACCTGCCTGTGCTCTTGGGTTCACGTTGTCATTCTGAGGGCATCCGACGAGGTCCGGTGTTAGGACTCCGGTGGTGTTTACCGGAGATGCCCGAAGAACCTCAACCTCAAAATCTCTACTCACCGAAAGTTCACGCCCGAAGTCTTCTCTTCCACCGGCCACGGGTCGCTGGCCACTAGCGACCTCCCCCAAATACCAAATTCCCCTCCCGGCACATCCAATCACCATGCGCCGGCTGTTGATTTGCCGGCAGGGGGTCCGCGCTTGAGATCTCGAATCGCTGTCGCCATTACTGTAATTCAATCCATTCTTCTCCTCGTCCATCTCTTCATCTACGAAACCTGGATCGCCCTCGCAGGCGCGCCGAGCCACACCTGGCTCCGCCTTCTCCAGATCTCTTTCGTTGTTCTTTCGGTTAGCTTCCTCGCCTCTTCGCTGCTGGCTCACCGCTTCTTCAATCGCCCGGTCCGCGCCTACTATGGCCTCGCCAGCATCTGGCTCGGCTTCGTGAATTTCGCTTTCGCCGCCGCTGCTCTCGCCTGGATCGCCATCGGAGCCACAATTATTTTCAATCTCCCATTTACCCAAACTGGGATCGCGGCCTTCTTCTTCGGCCTCGCCGTTTTCGCCACACTCTACGGCCTCGCCAACGCCGCCACCCTCCGCATCAAGCGCGTCACCGTGAAACTCCGCGGCCTTCCCGCCTCCTGGCACGGACGCGTCGCCGCCCTCGTCACCGACACGCATCTCGGCCACATCAAGGGCCGCAACTTCATCTCCCGCATCGTCAACAAGCTCCGCCAGCTTCGCGCCGACGTCGTCTTCATCAGCGGCGACATGTTCGACGGCACCCACGTTGACGCGCCCCGCCTCGTCTCTCCCTGGCGCCAACTCTCGCCCAAATTCGGTTCCTACTTCGTCACCGGCAACCACGACGAATTCTCCGACTCCAACGGCTATCTGAGCGCCATCCGCAATTCCGGCATCCGCGTACTCAACAACGAAACCGTCAATCTCGATGGCCTCCAAGTCCTCGGCGTCCCCTATCACGACTCCGCGAATCCCGAGCGCTTCCGCTCCATCCTCGCCAACGCCGACCTCGACCGCTCGCGCGCCAGCGTCCTCCTCACCCACGCGCCGCACAGCCTGCCCATTCCGGAGCGGCAGGGCATCTCGCTTCAACTCTCCGGCCACACCCACGGCGGCCAGATCTTCCCCTTCACCTGGTTCACCTCGCGCATCTTCGGCGCCTACACCTACGGCCTCAAGCGCTTCGGCGACCTCCTCGTCTACACCTCCAGCGGCGCCGGCACCTGGGGTCCGCCCCTGCGCGTCTGCACCGCCCCCGAAATCGTCCTCATTCACTTCGAGTAAGCTTTTGTAGCGGCCGCCTTCCGAGGCGGGCGCCTTTGCTTTTGTCCTTAGGGAGCGGCCACTTTCAAGTGGCCCCGCTGGGTGCCCCACACGCCGTTTTTGCGTGTGGGGCTCTTGGTTTTTTTGATTGTCATCCTGAGCGCATCCGATAAGGTCCGGTGTTGGGACTCCGGTGGTGTTTACCGGAGATGTCCGAAGAACCTCAACTTAAACTCTTCCACCCACTGTTAATCTGAACGCCGCTCTTCGCTTCACGGGACGCGGCTCACGGGCCACGCTCTCCTACCGCGCCGTCCACCCGCCATCAATCAATATCGTCTCCCCCGTAATCAACGACGCCGCCGGCGACGCCAAAAACACTACCGCGCCCGCAACCTCCATCGGCTCTCCAATCCGGTGCAATCCCGCAATCCGCTCAATCGTGTCCGCGCGAAACGCGGAATCCGCCAGCGCCGCCTCCGTCCCCGGCGTCCGAATAAACGTCGGCGCCACCGCATTCACCGTAATGCCGTGCTTGCCCCACTCGACGGCCAAACATTTCGTCAAATGCGCAATCGCCGCCTTGGTCATGCAATAAATCGATTCCGTCGGCAACGCCGCGAATCCCGCCTGCGAACTCATGTTGATAATCTTCCCGCTTCCCTGCCGGATCATCACGCGCCCCGCCGCCTGGCTGGCAAAAAACGTTCCTTTCAAATTCACCGCAACCGTCAAATCAAAATCTTCCTCACGCACCTTCTCCGCCGGATTTTCCGGCCCCAGCCCTGCGTTGTTCACCAGAATGTCCAGCCGTCCAAACTCGCGGGCCGTTTCTGCCACCGCCCACTGAACCTGATCCAGCTTGCTCATATCCATCTGCAGCGGCAGCGCCCGCCGCCCCATCGCGCGTATCTCCGCCGCCAATCCACTATCGGCCTTCAAGTCGCGCAACCCCAGCGCCACGTCCGCTCCCGCATGCGCCAGCGCCAGCGAAATCGCGCGTCCCAATCCCCGCGCCGCTCCGGTAACCAGCGCCACCTGCCCCATCAAATCAAACCTAGGAAAGTCCATCGTCGCCTCTCAAGCCGTGCCGCGGTCGAGTATATCCCGCTCGTCACTCGCCATCATCTTCTTTAACTCTTCCAACCATTTGCCCCGTTGCTTTCTTCCCGCGAATGAACTAGAAACATCTCTCGGCTCTAAAATCACAAAATAAATTCTGGGGATCTCACTCAATGAAAATTTCCCGCACACTACTTTCCATTTCCCTTCTCCTTCTCCCTGTAATTTCCCACGCCCAATCTCCCGCTCCGAAATCCGTGAAAGCCGTCAAATTCGGCAAACTCTGGGACGCCCACGGCAAGCTCTGGACCAACGCCATCGTCCTCATCGAAGACGACAAAATCAAATCCGTCACCACCAATCCCTCCGACATCCCTCGCCACGCCCAGATCATCGACCTCTCCAAATTCACCGGCCTCCCCGGCCTCATCGACGTCCACACCCACATGACTCAATACACTGACGAAACTCCCGGCCAGCCCATGCTCCCGCAGCTCACAAAAAATCCTCCCGCCGTCGAAGTCTTCCTCGCCCGCAAAGGCGCGCTCCGCACCCTCGAAGCCGGCGTCACCACCGTCCGTGATCTCGGCGCCGATCAATATGAAGACATCGCCATGCGCGACCTCATCAATCGCGGCGAAATGATCGGCCCGCGCATGTTCGTCTGCGGCTACGGACTCACGGTCACCAGCACGCCCTGGAAGCCCGGTCTCAATCCTCCTGCCGGCGGCATCGCCGATGGAGTCCCGGAAGTTCTTCGCGCCGTCCGCCAGCAAATCGCCGCCGGAGCCGACGTCATCAAAATGTTCGCCTCCACCGGCACCGACGACGATGTCACGCAATTCGAAACCTACTCCTACGACGAAATCAAAGCCGCCGTCGACGCCGCCCACCAGTTCGGCAAGAAAATCGCCATCCACTCCTACGGACCCGACGGCGCGCGCGACGCCGTCCGCGCCGGCACCGATTCCCTCGAACACGCCACCGACATGGACGATGCCACCATCCAGGAAATGGCCCGCCGCGGCACCTTCTATGTCCCCACCATCGACCACAATCGCTACTACCTGGACAACTGGCAGAAGATTGGTTACGCGGATGGATTTCAGGAAAAGACAAAGGCGTTCATCGAACGCAATCTCGAAACCGCGCGCAAAGCCCACAAAGCCGGCGTGAAATTCGCCATGGGCTCCGACGCGATCTACACCATGTTTGGGGAAAACACCCGCGAACTCGCCTTGTTCGTCAAAGCGGGCATGACTCCCGAGCAAGCCCTGCGCACCGCCACCACCAACGCCGCCGAACTACTCGGCCATCCCACCGAGCTAGGAGCTGTAGCTCCCGGCTATTTCGCCGACCTCGTCGCCGTCGAAGGCGACCCTCTCTCCAACATCGACGCCGTCATCAAAAACGTCCGCTGGGTAATGAAATCCGGCCAGGTAGTCGTAGACAAGACCCAGCCCGCTCGCTAACCATTTCCCGGGCTAATCACCCTGGACTAAAAACTCGGGCTGGTCTCCCAAAGAAGGTCAAAAATCATCTTGCGTCATCTTCACGTTCACATGGACGGTTCGCTTCCTGCTTCTTCTATCGTGCGACCTGTCCAGAGGCATGGTCTCAGACTCAACACCCGCAGCCTCATGCTTCCCACCAGATCCACGTTTGTTACCTAGCGCTAAAACCATTGCCCCGAAGCGGGTCACTCGTGCGCAACCCACTCACGGCCATCGCCGAGGTTCTTCTGTGTTTCCACTGTACTGTTGACGTATACAGGAAATAGTGTCAGATTGCTGGTCTCCCGGGCGTCTCGCCACCCCGGCACTTCCCAACCCCAGCCCTAGCCTCGGAGGCTTTATGTCCAGCCTCAAAGTCCTTCGTGTAGTTCTGGCACTCAGTGCACTGCCCCTCGTCGCAACCGGCCAGCAACCGGCTACCCCGAACGAAATTGTGGACAAGGTGGTGATGCAGGAGCAGTCAGAAATCCAGTTACTTCGCCAATATTCCCCGGTCATGGAAACGTATATTCAATATTTTCGTCTGGATAAGCAGTCGGGGGCAGTGCCGGACGGAGACAAATACTTCCTTGGTCGAGCCAAGCTGGCAAAGGGCGTGGAGCTGGAACCACTGGAATATGACCGTGGCTTGAAGAAAAAATTGTCCGAAGACTGGCGGGAATTCCTCTCGACGAGCTTTGTTCCGGGCGGTTTCCTGCAGATGATCTATCTGGATACCTCTGGCTTCGATCGTCAGCACTACACGTTTGAGTACGTCCGCCGCGAGTTTTTGGGCGAAGTTCGCTGCATCGTCTTCGACGTCCGGCCCCTGAGGAAAAACGACAAAGGACGTTTCGTTGGACGTATTTGGGTGGAAGATCAGGATTACCACATCGTGCGCTTTAATGGTTCCTACGGTGAGTCTTTCCTGCTCAGCAACTACTTCAATTTCGATAGCTGGCGGACAAACATCGGCGCAAATCTATGGCTCCCATCCTTCGTGTACACAGAACAAGGCAACGTGCATGACCCGCACACGGCGCGAGTGGCGTACAAGCCGTTTCGCGCGCAGACCCGGCTGTGGGGCTTCCACCTTGGATACGCCGGGGAACAACAGGAGCTAAGTAAGTTGCTGATTGAGACCCCGACCAGGGATCTGACGGAAACTGCCAACGACTACTCGCCACTGCAAGCGCAGCGAGCTTGGGAGCGCCAGGCGGAAGAGAACGTCACAGACCACCTGGAGCGGCAAGGTTTGCTCGCGCCGCATGGGGAAGTGGATAAGGTCCTGGAGACAGTGGTCAACAACCTGGAGCTGACCAACAGCCTGGAAATCCAGCCGGAAGTTCGCTGCCGTGTGCTACTGACCTCAACTCTGGAGTCCTTCACCGTTGGCCACACCATCGTGTTGAGTCGCGGATTGGTGGACGTGCTTCCGGACGAGACCAGCCTCGCGGCCATCCTGGCGCACGAGCTGGGCCACATCGTGCTCGCTCATGGCACGGACACTCAATTTGCATTCTTCAACAGCCTGCAGTTCAGAGAGCGAGACACGTTCCGCCACTTTGAATTTGCTCACACCCGGGCCGAGGAACAGGCCGCAGAACAAAAGGCCAACGTTCTGCTGCGGAACTCTCCGTACAGCGAAAATTCCGTCACAGCACAACTCTTCCTCGATGCGCTCAAAAACAAGTCGAAAGACTTCCCCAATCTTGCCAGTCCACGCCTGGGCGACAGAGTCCCGGCAACATGGACCATTGCAGCGGGGCTGCCCGCCCCACAGCAGTCTCCTGCCAAGCCGGGGACCAATGCGATTGCTGCACTGCCGCTTGGCGGACGCATCAAGGTCGACCCCTGGAGCGATCAGCTACAAATCGCCAAGCCCACGTCGGAAAGCGCCATGAGCGAAGGCGAGAAGATGCCTTTCCAGATTGCCCCCTTCGTTCTCTACCTCACACGCCAGGGCCATACCTCACAGTCTGAGCCTGCGGCTGGGGTCGCAGCGGAGTTGAATGCCGATGCAAGTCCAAAGTAGCAAGCTGGGTGGCCGACACGATTGCGAACGGTTTTGGGTGCCGCATCCCCTGTGATTTTCAAGGGTGCGGGTTTTGACTTTTTTCTTGTCGTTCCTGGCGGGTGCCCCATCCTTGCGGGGTTGGTTTATGCCTGCCCGCCCCATACTGACGCTGTCAAGCGGGTATTGCAAGCTGAGACGCTTGAAGATTTCGTCGTGACAGAGAGAAATTTGCAAGCCGAGATCCTTCAAGAACGGAGTGGATAGAATAGCCGAGCTTCAGAGGAATGTTAACAAACAAGCTGACTGGGACTATTTAGATTTCCTCTATTTCAGTGCAATGACCATGACAACCGTGGGGTACGGCGACATACTTCCGAGCTCCAGAACAAGTCGATTCGTAGTGCTGACCCACGCGGTTCTGGGAATTTTCTATATTGGCTTTGCCTTGTCTTTCATTTGGCCTAAGGGCTGAACAACCAAGCGCCCATGTCCCGCCGCTGGCCTTCAAGAATCATTTACCGAGAGCTTCCAGCCTCGAGATCCAGTCATGAAAGTGGGCGCACTTGTGACGGATAGTATTTAGTCCTGTTCGCTTGGTAATAAGGGGCCCGAAGACCTGTTTTCTATACCCGGTATAGAGTTGCACGATTCGTTTAGAGGGGGCAGTATTCGCCCCCTCATCGATGTGTTCTGGGGACTGAAAGGCGGCGTTGATCTGTTGCAACTCTCTCAGCTTAGAGACTGTCGGCGGCGCTCCGAGGGTTGAATCTGTAATGGAGGGCGCACAAAACAATAGTGCCTCGAATTCATGTACCTGTATGTAAGGTATGAGCCTAGGGTCACCGATATCTTCTGCTATTCCACTCTCGATCAACTGAGCTTTCTTATGAGGGTCGCTTAGGGAGGGTTTATTCGCTATGTTTGGAAAATCGTCCGGCAAAGCGTATAGATCAAACATTGTGGTCAGATACGCATTGCGATCCTCTTTCAACCATCTCTCAATATCGCCCTTGGCGCGAGCATACGTGCTCATTCCTCCCTTGAAAATCTTCAGACGGGTCCGGCTGGTCTCAACACAGCGCGCAACCGCGTAAACCCCGTGGAGTGCTAAGTGTTCCGCAAGAACATCTCGGACGAATGTTTCTTCAGTTTGTCCTTCGACCACGAAATTAAGTCTGGGCACTTCGCGATTCACCTAGAGGGACGGCCACCGAGCACATTCTTTTCCCAAAGATCGCCCAAGTTGTATGCTCGTAGCCACTCAGTTAGAGACTCCTGGTCGAGATGGTCAAAAGTGCTCTGATTGTCCCTGCGATTGACAACGATCAAATCCTCCGCACTAAATTCGTTCAGAAGAGAAATGGATTGCGTTGTCGCAATTAATTGAGTTCTTGTGGCCGCACTCTGCATCAGAGAAGCCAGCACAGTTATGGCATATGGATGGAGACCTAGTTCCGGCTCATCGATAAGGATTGTTGAAGGCAAGTGTGGTTGCAGGAGAAGTGTTGCAAGACAGATGAATCTCAGAGTTCCATCCGATAAGTGGTGAGCCAGGAAAGGATAATCTGATTCGCGTTCCTTCCATTCCAAGCGAATCTTCGTCTGATTATCTGGAGTGGGCCGCAGGATAAAGTCATCAAAAAACGGCGCGACCATTCTAACGGTGTCGCGAATTGAATCGTAATTCCGTGGATACGCCTTCTGAAGTTTGTACAGGAAAGATGCTAAATTTGCAGCGTCACTGCGAAAATATAGATTGTCATTAATGTCGCCAGTTGCTTTAACGGGGGCCGAGTCGCTTGTGTCATGAAAGTGGTAAACCTTCCAGCTCTTTAATTTCTCCAGAACGTAGGCAGGTACTCCGCCGCGTTCCTTGCCTATTTTGGGCAACACGCTTTCCTGCAGCGCGACCACATAGCCCTGCGTGTACGGCGAGGCATAACCCGGTCCGTGAAAGTAACCAGTTTCTTCTTTGAATATCAGCGTGTCGTCGTTTGTTGGAATCCAGACGCACTCGTAATCGTTCCGCTCGAACATGAGTAGTACCCTTATTTGGCTGGTTGTTTTCCTTCCGTAATGAAGAAGAGCGTTCGCTCCTCCAGCTTGTCTTACTGCCAACTGGAATTGCTGTTCCACGGCCTGGTTCAAGAGCTTGAACAAGGAGATGAAATTACTCTTACCAGAACCATTAGATCCAATCAGTATGTTGAGCGACCGTAGGTCGAGCTTCAACTCTCTTATAGACTTGAACCCGTCAACTTCGATGTGCTTTAAAGCCATTAGTGAATCCGCCCAAAAAGAAAGGATTAACCCCTAGCCACGAGAGGATCCCACAATGGACATTACCACATCCCCGGGTGTGTTGGTTCGTAGGTGGCCCCAGTTCTATGTTAGAAGCTCTACGTTTGGGTGATCCGTGTCTCCCCCTTCGTTTCCTGATTACCGATCGCCGATTACTGATGCCCTCCGCCATTCAGCTTTTGACTTTCAGCGCCTTGAAAGAGCGCAGCCCCGTCCATCCAACGCCCCGCCCCTTCGGCCCCGGTGAAGCACACGGGACACAAAAACCGCGCTACGCTCAGGGCAGGCAAACCGTGCTACCATCTGCGTATGTTTCACCCTCTCACCGAACCGGGCTATTACGCCGGCTGGGGAACCCTGAGCCTGATCAACGCCGGCCTCGCGCAAACGAAGAATCGCAGCGGCCTTCTGTGGTTTCTGATTTCCCTGTTCCTCGGCCCCATCGCCACCTTCCTCATCGTAGTCCTCGACCCCACACCGCCCGCAAAGTAGACCTCCCCGCGAAGTAGAAATCAGCCGGTCATACCAATTGCAAACCTCTGCATCAGCCCACAACCACTTCCCCGGCAAACCGATGTACACTTTTCGACGCTATGACTACTCTGCTGATTCTCAGCGTTATTCTTCTGAGCTTTGCCAACGGGGCAAATGACAACTTCAAGGGAGTCGCCACGCTCTGGGGTTCCGGCCTCACCACCTACCAGCGCGCCATTGCCTGGGCCACCGGCTTCACCTTTCTCGGCTCAATGGCGGCGATCGGGCTGGGCAGCGCGCTGGCCGCGAAGTTCAGCGGCGCAAAATTCGTGGACGCCAGTATTTCCGCGCAACTTCCCTTTCTGATTGCCGTCGCGCTGGGCGCGGGTTGCACGGTGCTGCTGGCCGCGAGGCTGGGCTTGCCGATCTCCACGACGCATTCCATTACGGGCGCGCTGGTGGGAGCGGGTGTGGCGGCCGCGGGATTTTCCCACGTGAAGTTCGCGGCGCTGGGCAAGGGCGTGGTGTTGCCGCTCCTCTTCTCACCGCTCGTCGCGCTACTTCTGACCGTATGCGTGCAAATGCTGCTGAAGCGGTTCGGCTGGGCGAACGGCATCAACGACTGCGTCTGCGTGGACGAGCCGCAGATGGTTGCGCTGGCGGCGAACGCATCCGCAAGCACGATGGTGATCGCCGCGCCGCCTACATTGCGTGTGGCGCCTTCCGCGGAATGCAACTCGGGCGTCGAAATCGCGAAGTTCAGCATCGCCGATGGGGTGCACTGGTTTTCCGCGGCGGCGATCAGTTTTGCGCGCGGGTTGAACGACACGCCGAAGCTGGTGGCAGTGCTGCTGGTGGCCGCCGCGTATAACGCGCGGCTGAATTACATGGTAGTGGCACTGGCCATCGCTATCGGCGGAGTGCTCGGCGCCGCTCGCGTGGCCCGCACGCTGAGCAAGCGGATTACGCCCATGGCTACCCGAGAGGCAGTAACCGCGAACCTGGTTGCGGCCGCGCTGGTGACGCTGGCTTCGCCCTTCGCGCTGCCCGTTTCGACAACGCATGTCACTTCAGGCGGAATTTTCGGCATCGGCCTGCTGCGCCGGGAAGAGGCCAACTGGGCCAAGGTCCGCGAAATCCTCCTGGCCTGGGTGGCCACCCTGCCGCTCGGCGCCGCCCTGGCAGCCGCGACCTTCACATTGCTCCGAGGGCGATGAAGACAAGGTCCCAACCCGGTCTGCTTTCTTCTCACCTGGGAGAATGATAGGAAGTCAGGAACGCAATAAGAGCTGCACCGATGAGGAGCAAAACGGCGGCAACGGCCAGCGCTCGACGCGGAACGCTTGGGGAGAATTCGCGAAGTGCATCCTTAGCGCCAGGTTCCACCTCGCTCAAGGAAGCAGTCAACGCCGGAATCGCTCCCTTGTACAGGCTCCAAAGCATCCACAGGAACCCGATCAGAACGAGCCATATATACAAAGGGATCCCGATAGCAATCGCCAATCGGTGTCCTCGGGGACTCAAACCCGCGTAGTCGTCCAGGAACAAGCCGGGAGCCATAATGATCGGGTAAATCACCAGTGGAATCACCGTGGTCACGCTCCTGTACATCCTCACCAGCGCCCTGATTTTTTCTTCGTCCGCTTTTGAATCCACGAAGTAGCACTTCCGCTTGAGGCTGAACGGAACGAAAACCAGCCGCCCGCCCGGGTCTTTCCGGAACTGGCGTTCCACCGCGGCGTCCAATATTTTGGAAATTAGAGGGATCATGGCTACTCCCTGTGTGCCTGTACTCAAATATTGACATCTCCGGCGGCGCAAACTCCATTCGCGATCGCGCAAGTGCGCAACACGTCAATCAGCGCCCATCCCGTTACCCTTTCGCCGAAAAATAGTCCCAGTACCAATGAATACTATTGTTATACTGTTAATGGCCTGAGATAATGTGGCATGCTTGTCCTGAGCGCTTTGTGCGATGGGTTCGCGCGGGAAGCGGTTTCTCTATACACCGCGCATCTTCCCGTCCAAAAAACTCTCGCATCTAAGTCCCCTGTTTCCATCACTTCAAAACTGATACAAACTGAAGAACTTCAAGTCCTTTACTCCGGTCACTTACGAAAAACAGGGGGGAGGGGGGTCGCACCCACTTTCAGACGCCAGTCGCCTTTCCCCACTCGCCGCTTCCCCTTAACGACTTCCTCATGAACTCCTCAGGACTTTTCAAACCCCGCCGCGCGATCCTGTCTCCAATGGAGGCAGGACCTCACCCGTCCTGGCTTGGAACCGATGGGCCTCACCGTATTCTTTGCGCTTTGCATTCTTGGTCTCGACTTCATGATTTATGTGCTCTTCAAGCTGCTCTACGGCGACCGGCGCAGCGTCATCGCCCGCCGCGTGGCCGCGCAGCGGGAAGCCGCTCGAGCGGAAGCCGCCGGGCTGATTTTCGTACCCGCCCGGAAAAACGCTCAGGCCCAGCAGGAGCCAAACCACTCCCCCGGCTCACGCGTTTCCAGCATCGATTCAAGAAAACTCTTTCCGCGAAGCTCCTATCACACCCGCATCGCATAACCGCGCCGCCGCGGCCGCCTGCCAATCCATTTCCCCTTAATGCACGCGAGAGTTGTACTATGGTAATTACTTCGAGAGGGACTCCGAAAGTTCAATCCCGAAGTGAACGGAATCCATGGCTTTTCCGCCCACCGGC
>Ga0210405_10004287_pt1 | contig 13488 bp, 13 predicted proteins | sample IncBWH11MmetaG_FD_155492 | JGI IMG/M metagenome (GOLD analysis project Ga0210405, IMG submission 155492) | Forest soil microbial communities from Barre Woods Harvard Forest LTER site, Petersham, Massachusetts, United States - Inc-BW-H-11-M | ecosystem: Environmental > Terrestrial > Soil >... | reverse complement strand
TCCGTCTCGTTCGAGTTTTCCATCGTAGAGCATAAAGCCCCCATCGCCTTTTCTTTCGAGTTCTTCGTAAACCCATAACCATACGGGTACAGAATCACCAAAGAGCGTGCACCTGCTCGGAGCCAACATGCGCGTTTGATGTTCAGACCCCTGGACGCGTTGACCGGATTGGGCTTGCGCTCTTTGCGCAGCCGTGAACGTCAAGCAGCAGCAAACAGCCAGGATATTGATCAGTTTCCTCTTCATAGGGGTTCCCGCACAAATCACGATGTGAAGCAGCCGGCGCAAGTCGCAACAAACTTGAACCACAGCGTCGGTTTGGAGTTCCCTCAGGCAGCGCAAAGCCAGCGCCGGTTTTTATCCCATAAGTTTTGCCGCTGAGACATCCGCCGCATCTTACAATTGGGACACGTCAGGAAGGTTGTCCAGCAGCCTGGCCCACTTGGATTCCAGGGCCCGCAAACCTGGCGTGTCCTGTGCGCACATCGCCGGTTATGTAGAAGAAGCTCGGGTTCCTAAATTGCGCTCATCTTGCTCCTGCTCGCACGGGCCTACTTGGTGTGTGGCAAAACCCTGGGCGCCTGTGGGGGCTCGCTGTGCAACCACAAGCGATCCAACTGCTGACGACTTGCAGAAAAGCCGGAGCGTTAATTCGCAATATCGGTAGATATTTCCCAGAAGCCGTTTCTGGCCTTGCGATGCAGAACTATGGGATGGCGACTGCGCGATCATGTGGTTTCCATGGACGGCGTCTTGCGGGCCAATTAAGACTGTAGCGACGGTGCGGCCCGTTCAACTCACTTCGCGACTGTTCTCAGCGACGGGGCTTTACGGCCATGCTGAGCACGATTGCTTTCGCGAAGCATCTCCTGCTTCCTTCGGGAACTCCGTGCACTATAACAGTGTCGAATAGAATGAAGTGCCCTTAGTTGGAGTAGGCGCCCACTGATAGTCGTGAGAATGGTGCGCGGCAGAATTGTGGCCGCGCGGCTATTCCCGACCGGCAGTCGGCGCCCCCCGAGGGAGAGCTATGCAACAAAAGCCGATCTCGTGTTTGAGTGCGGTAGCGGCGCTCGCGATTCTATCTTTTGCAGGCTTACCTAGTCCCGCAGCCAGCTTCGACAGCCGCCATGCGAGTGATCTTGCCGCCAATCCGTTCGACCTCCACTTTCGGTTGGACACGGCCGGTGGGCAGCGCGCCTTCCATATTGGCGAGCGAATTCCGCTCACGCTCGCCTTCTCCAGCGACACGCCTGCTAAATACAAGCTCAACGCGGCGAGTTACGACCGCAGCGGAAGGCTGCCAACAGAAGAATTCGTGATGGAAAAAGAAGCCACCGATCCATACCTCGCTTACTTCGGCGGTGGTGTGCTCGGAGGGCTTGCGGGAGGGATCCGTGGGTATCCGGTCTTAGAGCACGAGCCGGTCAAGATCGAGGTGGAGCTAAACCAGTGGTTCCGTTTCGACGTTCCGGGGCCTTACCGGTTCTATTTGAGATCGCATCGCCTGGCGCGTGAGAGCGACGTAGCGAGGACTTCCTGCAACAATACAATCGAGCGTTGCTTGAATGTATAGGTACATGGCCAGCAACGATCCTCAGTTCGAGGAAAAGGCAGCCAACATTATCGGCCTGTACATGAAACCGCCGCAGCACGCGGCCGTCTTCTGCGTGGATGGAGGAGACTTGCCATCCAGGCGTTGGATCGTTTGGACCCCGTATTGCCTATGTCACCGGGCCGTGCGCAACGACATGGGTTCGAGTATTTCCGGCACGGGACGCTGTCGCTGTTCGCCGCGCTGGACGTTAGATCGGGCAAGGTTTTGGCAAAACCGCAGCTCGGCATACCAGCGCCGAGTTCGTCGATTTCCTGAGTCAAATTGTCGCCAGCGCGAAATGGGCTAGCGAAATTCATATTGTTCTGGACAATCTTTCGGCTCATAAAACCAGGGCAGTGGAGGAATTCCTTGAGGCCAATCCGAGGGTACGGTTCCATTTCACGCCGACGTATTCATCATGGTTAAAATCAGGTCGAGATTTGGTTTTCCAAGATTGAACGCGATGTTATTGCGCGCGGCGTGTTCACTTCCGTCGGGGACCTTGCTCGTAAGCTGCGCAAATACATTCGCGCCTACGCGAAGTCGGCCAGGCCCTTCCGTTGGACCTATACCGACGTTGAGCCGCAGGATTCGGTCTGCGGCAAGAAAATGACGGAGACAGTCATGGCAACCGCAAGACAAACGCAAGCAAACCAAATTCGGTGACGCAATCATTCCCGGAACCCTCTGATACGATCGGGTTGAATGGACAATGTTAACGACGGGATTATGGTTCCGAATGTCCGGGCGGTGTTTCCAGACGGAAGTATCGAAGTCATGCCCACAGCTACCGCAGTCCGCAAGGCGCAAGCAATGGGACTCGACCTGGTCTTAGTTGCGCCTACTGCCATGCCGCCGGTGGCCAAAGCGATGCATTATGAACAGTGGCTACGGGAGAACAAGAGGAAACAGCGCGACGATTAGTAACGAAATGATCGGGACAGGCCACTAGTCGCACCCGGCGCGGGGCGTACGGGTTGGCGAAGTTACCGGCGTCAGCAAGATTGTCCGAAAGTGGGTTGCTTCCCGCGCCGAAATGGATTGAAACAAAGCCAAACGCATCCAGCGTTCAAAGACGATTTAGTTTGCCCACGATTAAATGTGCCGTGGTTCGAGCGACAACGGTAATCCGTGTCTGAATTCAAGCTTCAACAGAGTGCCCTTCTCCAGTAGCGCCGGCCTATCCAGTAGATCCCGGACCGGCCGCTTTAATTCATACTCCTCCGACGCGACTTCGTTCGTTGCATTTTCGCCGCCGAGTCGCGCAAGGTGCACGACTCGCACATCGTGATCGAGAATCGGTTGGCCGGCGAGGAAACGCATGTTCTCAACGCGATCGACTTGGTGCTCGTGGATCAATTCCACCAGGGACCGCTGTCCAGGGCTCAAATCCTGAGTCCTCAGAGGCGCTCGGAGCGCTGGGGCCGTTTGTGATTGCGCCATCATTGAAATAACCTACCTCGGGCTGTTTCCTAAATAATAGGGCGGCGGGACGGCCGTCAGTAGAAAAGGAAAACCTCACTCAAACGAGTAGTAACCCCAGCCTGTGCCAAAACCGTAAGCATCCTCCTGAGATCTTCATCGTGAGAATAAACGTGAAACACGTTGCTGCGCGTAGGTGTCAAAAAGAGATAGTTTTGGCGAAGTTTGACCAGCACATGTGGGGTGACACCTCTTTCTGTGAAGGTGCTTGACAGGCACGCCATTCGTTAGGACGGCCGTGAGCTCAAACTTCCCTCATTCTGACTTCTGGACGATTGACGCCGGATTTTTCTCTTTTGTCGCGCCACCCGTCTGTCCTGCTGTGGCGTGCTATCGAGTTGCGGTTGGCTGCATTCACCAACGGAGCGTTACCTCGGCCTCTTGTCCTGTTCCTTCACAGTAAGTCCGCCGGTGATTCCGTCTACCTGGTAGCCAGTCTGGATCTTTCTTATCTTAGCGATTTCCGCCGGCGTGGCGGTCTTGGGATCGACGTTGGCCAAAGCGCAGGTGAACCCCCTCAAGGTGCACTCTGAAGTGGTGTGTTTGATTCCCCGCTGCTTCATCAGGTCGCTCATCAGCTTTACCACGTCGCTGTGCATAATGACCGCGTTGTTAGGCACGAAGGTTCCCACGCCGATGGCATAGTCGATTGGCATAAGAGGCTCAACGCTTGAGCCGAAAGCGCCATCGTTTTTCTTGCCCAGGTCATGAGCTGCCAGATCCGCGCCTCTGTCGACAAGGTATTGAACGATTGCGATGTCCCCGAGGTTCGCAGCGACCATGAGCGGCGTGATGCCGTAGCCGTCGGCGGCATTTACGTCCTCGCCAAGATCAATAAGAAGTTTCACTACTTCCAACCTTTCGGCGGGTGTCCTTTGTCTGTTATAGCCGTTGATAAATCCGGTGCCGCAGGCCGCCATCAGCGTCGTCTCTTTGTCCGAAGACATGATGTGAGGATTCGCGCCATGAGTGAGCAGGAGTTTGACCAGCTCGACGTCGCCTGCAAATGCAGCGCGCATCAATGCCGTTGCATACACGATTCGCGGTGAACCCTCTCGCATATGGGCTCTGGGTGTTGAGTTAATCACAGCATTGGTGTCCGCTCCGGCATCCAGAAGTTTCTTGATCACGGGAAGAGGATCCGTTGTTACTATCCATGGAAAGTTAGGAGCTGTTTCCATGTTGCGGCGATCGACCGCCCAGAACAGCGGAGTGAATCGTTGTGCATCGGCCTGGTTCACATTTGCGTGCTTGTCGATCAGGAGCGATGCAACATCGTAGCTTCCATTGAAAAGCGCAAGTCCCAAGGCGTCCTTGCCGTCGCCGCCGATTGCATTGACATCCGCTCCAGCCTTTACGAGAAGGCGTGCGGACTCAATGTCGTCCTCACGCGCCGCAAACATGAGGGGCGTCAGCAAACCGCTGGCAAACTCCTCGATGCCCTGGTTGGGTTTGGCGGCAACCGGCGTGGTTCCTTCGAAACCTCTTCCCGAGGCCGACGGCACAAAGTTCGATTTGGCGTTCACGTCAGCGCCGTGGTCGATGAGCAACTTCGCAACGTCGGAATGACGCTCGGAAACGGCCCACATCAGCGCAATAGTGCCGCCCCATGTCTCTTTCGCGTTTACCTGCGCTCCGTGATCCAGCAGCACTTTCACGGCCTCAACCTGACCGGTCCGCGAAGCCATCATAAGTGCCGTGTCGGCGGATTTCGTCAAGGGTGCGTTCGGATCGGCGCCCGCCGCGATCAACCGCTCGATGATGGCGACATTCCCGTTGACAGTGGCAAGCAGCAGAGGCGTTGCGCCCGCTTTGTTAGCCGCCGACACACGGGCGCCGGCGCCTATCAGCAGGTCGGTCAGTTCCAGGTCGTTTACCTCAACGGCCCAATGCAGCGCGGTAGTGCCGTCGACTTGGGGTGCGTTGGCGTCGGCTTTTTGCTGCAACAGTGCACGTACCGCCGATTTGTTTCCCTGCATCGTGGCATCCGCTACTTCGCTGCGGACAGCGGCGACGAGCATAGCAGCGGCCAGCAAGGCCATTACACAGCAGGCAATGATGCGGCAGGTAGGTCTCATTTGCCTTGGTTCGTTCCCCAGACTCTAGTCAGCCACTCGACCAGACGCTCCAGTTCCTCGTCGGACAGTTGAGCGCCTCTTTGTTTCATGTCCACGAGCGTGGCGCGCCAGCCTTCGTCCGCGTTCCTGACACCTTGCACGCGATCGAGTCCGTGGCAGCGCGTGCATGCCCGGTCCATCAGCCTCTTGGCCTCGGGATCGGAGAAGAATGTGGTGATCTCAGGCGGAATATAGGTTCTCGGAAAGGGCTTTGCGTTGGGACCGAATTTGGCCGCCAGCCAATCCAGCAAAATGTTCCTATCCGCCTCCGAAAGCTCCGTATTGCGGGATTTATGCTTGTCCGCGATCAGCTTCTGCCAAGACGCTCTGTCCTGAGCGTAGAAAGCATAATCATCTATCCCGTGGCAGGCCACGCAATTCTTGCGGATGACTTCCCACACAGCGCCGTCAGGCCGCTGTACCTTCGGCCGCGTGGGTCTTCCACCGACTTGCGCAGCCAGCGGCAAAGTCAGAATGATTAGAACAGCAACCGGCCATTTCATAAATGACTACAGCGGGATCGGCTTCGTGCTGGAACCAAAACTCTCTCTTTCAATCCCGTACTTATGAAGGATGCTGAGCAGCATGTTCGAGGTCCGCTCGGTGTTATCCGGATATACGATGTGGCGGTTTCCTTTGAAATTGCCGTCCAGCCCGCCCAGCAGAATGATGGGCACCTTCACATGGGCGTGGCGATGCGAGTTGCCCATGTTGCTTCCTTTGTAGATCAGTATGTGGTCGAGCAGGCTGCCATCGCCATCGGGTATCTTGTTCAGCTTCTCGGCGAAGTACGCCAAGTTTTGAACGTGATACCGGTTCATCTTCGCGTAGCTGGCTACATTCTCCGGTTTATCGCCGTGATGCGAGCTCCCGTGCCAAGGACCGTTGAACCCGGATTCGGGGAATGTCGCGCCCGAGAGGTCCTTGCCCAGCATGTAGGTGGCGGAGCGAGTGAGATCACCTTGGAATGCCAGCGCCAGAAGGTCATACATCAGCCGGTAATGGACATGCTTATTCTGGGGTAAGCCGAACGGAATCTCTTCCGACGGCTCTTTCACAGTCGTTTCCACGGCGATGTCGATGCGGCGCTCAATTTCGCGGATGTTCTCGAGATACGTGTCGAGCCGACTTCGGTCCGCTGCGCCAAGAGGCTTCCTGAAGAAGGCGATTTCCTGCATCACCGAATCGAGAATGCTGGCACTTTGTTTCCGTCCCAGACGCCGCTCTTCGGGACTCGCGCCCTCGCCGAACAGGCGTTCGAACGCCACTCGCGGATTCACTTCGACCGGAAGCGGCTGCGTAGGTGATGTCCATGAGATGCAGTTGGTGTAGGCACAGCTGTAGCCCCAGTTGCAGTTTCCGAAATTACCTTCTTCCTCGACGCCGAGCTGAATCGATTCGAGGATCGTATCCTGGCCATATTTCTTTGCGATCAACTGATCGATCGTCACCCCCAGGTAAGGAGTCACGGCATTTCTCCGCGGCCGGGCGGCGGATAATAGGACCGCCCCGCGCGCATGGTCACCGCCAGGCTCGTCGGTTGTGGCCATGGCCTCGGGCATATCCATTCCAGATATCAAGGTGACGAGGTTTCTGAACGGCTCGAGGGGTTTGGTAATAAAGGAGAACTCGAAGTTGGCGCCCTCCTGCAGGGGACTCCAGTATCCAGGCGCTGCGCCGTGCGGATGCCAGATTCCCAAGAACCGCCTGACTGGGGCGGCGGCCGTCTTATCCAATGGCGTCTGTGCTGGCACCATGGAATCGAGCAGAGGCAATCCCAGGGTGACACCGGCGCCCCGCAGGAACATACGGCGAGGGATGAACTTCTTTGAGATAAACATCTACCTGGCCTCCTTCCAATCCATACCAATCAGTTGCCTGGCTTCTCTTCGATCTCTTTGGTTCTCATCTGAAACGGTGCGCACTTGATAATGCCCATCAGGATCGACTGGAACCTGTCGTTGTCCTTGTCCGCCTCCCGCACGATTGAGCGGATCACCGGCATATCTTCATATTCGGCCCCACGCCCAAGGCTGAACGTCATCAGCTTCTCCGTGATCATCCGGACGAACTGAGGCGAATACCGCAACAGGGCCTGCCTTAGCTCGACAGGACCATTCACCTTGGCGCCATCCCATAGCACCGCCGACGTATCCAGTGGAACTCCGCCATCGCCGCCCTGTTTGGTTCGCCATGTCGCATCGGCGTCGAAGTTTTCGAGTGCAAATCCGATCGGGTCCATGAGCTTGTGGCAACTGGCGCAAGGCTCTACTTTGCGATGCATTGTCATCTGCTCGCGCAGAGTCATGATTTTGTGGTCGCCTTTGCTGTCTTCGAGAGGCGGAACGTTGGCAGGCGGTTCTGGAGGAGGAGTGCCAAGAATATTCTCGAGCACCCACACACCACGCTTGACGGGCGAAGTCCGGTTGTTTTGCACCCAGGTAAGAGAAAGAACGCTTCCCTGTCCCAGCAATCCCCGGCGATAGGCCAGATCCGGGCCGAGACTCACGCGGCGAAATTGTGACCCGTAGATATTCGGAATGCCGTAATGCTTCGCCAGCCGTTCATTCAGGAAAGTGTAGTCGGCGGTCAACAGATCAACGACGTTGCGGTTTTCTTTAACGATGCTGCCGAAAAGCAGTTCCGTCTCGCGCCGGAAACTCTTGCGCAGCTCGTCGTCCCAATTCGGGTAGAACACACCGTCGGGCGAGGTCGCCGGGAGATTTCGCAAAAACAGCAGTTGATCCCCGAAGTTCTCCACCAGAGCATCCGTCTTCGGGTCGGCCAGCATCCGCCGGGCCTGCCACTCAAGCATCGGGGAGGAATGGAGTTTATTCTGGCTCGCGACTTCGATCAGTTCGTCATCCGGAATGCTGCTCCATATAAGGAAGGACAAGCGCGAGGCCAGTTCGAGATCGGTAATGCGGTAGGGCTGGCCAGGAACTACGTTTTCGGGCTCCCGCTCGGCTCGCACCAGAAACTGCGGGCTGCTCAAAATCCGCCGCAGCGCGAGTTCGATTCCGTCCTGGAAAGTTCCCCCGCGACGCCCTTCCAGGTAAAAGGCCTGCACCCACTCCTGATCAGAGGGACTGATCGGACGCCGGTACGCACGCCGCATCAGCGTACCCAGGATATCCTTTGCGCAAGAACCTTCCTGGTCGGCGCTCGAAGGGCGGCACGTGTAAACCTTGCGAATGCTCGGTGAATCTTCCGGACGTGTCGGATGGAACGGCCCCTGTATTTTGAGCAGCCCAATGGCCGGGTAGTATTGCAACTGCGGGATGGGGTTGTCTTCCAGAGACTTTCTCTCGAATTGCCGGATCAGATCGAGACTGGGCCGGTAGTTCGTGGCCAGGAAGGTGACACCCACCATGTGGGAGCCGCCTTTCACGGGGACGGTAACATCGATGGAGCCGTCGTGATCCGCAGCATTCGCCGCAGTCAATCCGACGCCCGTGTAGTCACGTATCTCGGCCGTTTCGTTATCAATCAGAAATTCCAGGCGCTCGCCGGGAATGAATTTGCCAAGACCGAAGTTCTGGACTGAGAACTTATATTCGCCATCCGCGGGGAATATGTGACGCACCGCCATGCCGCCACGCGTGCCGAAAGGCAAGCCCTCGATATGATGGTTTTGTGAAGTATCGCCGGGCGCGATGTAGGCAGCCTCGGTGGGTGACTTCCAGAAGCCAACCGCCGTGCGGGCGATACGCGTGGCCGCTGTCGTGTAGGCTTCGAGCAGCGTTGGAGAAATGGTCAGCGAACCCGCAACATTGTCAAAGCCTCGGGCCGAGTCGTCGGCTGGCAGAAGCGTCGTGACATCGATCTGGAGATCCAGCAGGTCGCGGATGGCATTGGCGTATTCGGTCCGGTTGAGGCGATGAAGCACGACCGAACCGGGATTCGGGTGAGCCGCGGCCTTCTGGTCGATTTGCGCTTCCAACCAGTCACGCAGTTCTTCGTACTTAGCGAGCGGCGGCCGCGGCATCCCGGGCGGAGGCATCATTCCGGCGCGCAGCTTGCGAATGACTCTTTCCCAAACTTCCGGATGATCGCCGACGGCGTTGATGTCTTCGTTTTGCAGCGAAAAGTTATCGATTTTCGTTTTATCGTTGTGGCAGGTTACACAGTACTGATCGAGAAGGGCCCGTTCCGCGGCCGGAGTGGGCGCGGCTTTCAAAGGCCCACAACCGATCGCGCAGGCAATAGCCACGGCAGCCCAGTTCAGAGTTCGGTACATGTTGCTCCGGCCTGTCAGTTCCTGCGGACGATCTTATCAATTTTGCTCGCGGATTGCGCCGGTAGCGTCCCCGGCGACAGGATGATCCTCGAAGTGCTCGTGCAATTTGGCGTGCTCTTGGCGCTGTCGCTCATTGCGGACGGCAGCAGCCTTGGCCTGGGCGGCACTGAGGTTGGCCTGCTTTGTCGCTTCTGAGCTCATCGAGCACAGCGAGACTAACTGCTCCAAATCCTGCTTATGGCAGGTAGGGCATTCCGGCCTCGGAGACGAATGCAGCACCAGATACTCGAACTGGTGGCCGCATTGCCGGCATCTGTATTCAAAGACTGGCATAAGCGAAGTTTCTAAAACATACCGCGAAGACAATAATATAGCCCAGCCGCTCGCCTGAGACGCTACATCGTGCGTACTTTGTCTCTCGTAATTCGCGCACCCTAATCAAATCGGATGATCGCCGTCGCGTTCATCAGCCCCCATTACGGTGACGAGCAATCGCGCAAGCGCCTGAAGTCATCAGAGATAAACTTGCCGACCAGCCGAATGACACGCGGCTGGCCAAAGCCCCAGGGAGGTTCAACCATTCGGAAACTGGCCCGAAACCGCCTTCGTGAGAAACTGCCCCCGTGAAGTCCCACCACGACAATGGATGGGTTACTCTGTGATGAGGCCCTCAAGGCCATGCCCAAAAACATCAGGTTGTGACACAGTTCCGAGCGCGCCATTTTGACCTTTGTATTCGTTGTCGAGATGATCAATTTCGTTGGAAGGTTTTGGCACATAGCCCAGGCTGCGCGAGGGATCGCCCGCCCCAAAATCAAACGGGTCGCCACAAGACAATAATTGTCCGCCAGCCCGCGCCATCCCTATAGGTTCCGGTATTGCGACTTAACGGGCTGCTGCCATGTGGTTCCCGGCTCCGAAAATTAGGCACTGAGCAGGAAGAAGCCTTCTCAAAGGTCCTTCCATTTCTATGCCTGTTTGATCCGTTACCCGCGCCGTAGTAGACGCCGGAGCTCGTCAGCTTATCTTCGTTAGGACGACGCGACGCGTAGCGGCAGATGATTCGACTCGGATAGACTAGCGGAATGTATCGCATCGCGGTTCTATTACTAGGTCTGGTGTTGCCGCTGGCCGCCCAGCACGAGGATGAGAAACCGAAGCATCCGTTCGTTGGCGATCCGGCTGCGATCGAAGCCGGACGCGCGCTGTTCGCCGGTGGGTGCGCCGCATGTCACGGCGCTGAGGGACAGGGCGGCCGCGGACCCAATCTGCGCGAGCGGATTTACTGGCATCCCGTAGACGAGGAGACGCTTTACCGGGTTATCCAAAAAGGAGTTCCGGGTGGGGGGATGCCGGCCGCACAGTTAAGCGAGGATCAAACATGGCAGGTTGTCGCGTTTGTGAGGTCGCTGACCGCTCCAGCGATCGAGTCCCCGGCGCCCGGGAACCCCGGGGCCGGCGAGGCTCTTTTTTGGGGCAAGGGCGGTTGCGGCGAGTGCCATAGCATCCGCGGCCGGGGCGGCAAGCTCGGCCCGGATCTGACCAATGCTGGCGCCACGCGTCCGCTGCCGCAATTGCGCCAGGATATTCTCGATCCGGATGCTAGCGGTGTGAACGGCTACAAGTCGGTGTCGGTGGTGCTGCGCAGCGGCGCCACGTTGGCGGGAGTGGCCCGCAATCGAACGAACTACTCGCTGGAATTGCAGGAGGCGAACGGCAGCTTGCATCTGCTGTCGATGTCGGAGATCCAGGAGATCAAGCTGTCAAAGGGATCGCCCATGCCGAAGGATTATGCGCAGCGGTTGAACAAGGTGGAACTAGACGACATCCTCGCTTATTTGAGCCGACAAAGCGCGCGCCCGATCGAGCCGAAGAAAGAAGCAAGAGGCAACTGATGATACGACATCCGCTCCTATTGGTGTTTCTATCCGTCGCGGGCTTGGCGCAGGTGCGCTACGAGGACATCCTGCGTGGGCCGGCCGAGAACTGGCTGACCTACGCGGGCGACTTCCAGGCGCAGCGCCACAGCGCGCTAAAACAGATCACCACGGCCAACGCCGGATCGCTCGTGCCTAAATGGGTCCATCACATTCCCAAGGCGAATGGGCTCCGCACCAATCCGATTGTCTACAACGGCGTGATGTATGTGACGGCCAGCAACGAACTGCGCGCTCTGGACGCGCGCACCGGGACGCTGATCTGGCAGTATAAGGACACGCGGTCGAAGAAGGAGGCGGTGAATCGCGGCGCCGCGATCCTGGGCGACCGTGTCTTCTTCGTGACCGGAGACATTCACCTGGTAGCGCTGGACCGGAGGACGGGAGGCGTGATCTGGGAGAAGCAATACGGCAAAGTCGAGGACGGGCTCTACGCGTCGTCGGCACCGCTGGCTCTGAAGGACCAGGTTCTCGTAGGCGTGGCCGGGGGCGATACGGGCATGCGCGGGTACATAACTTCGATTTCTGCGTCCACGGGCGAGGAACTGTGGCGCACCTACACGATTCCGGCGAAAGGCGAACCGGGCTCCGAGACATGGGGCAAGCTGATCGAGTACGGAGGGGGCGCCACGTGGCTTTCGGGCACCTACGATCCGGAGCTGAACCTCGTCTACTGGACCGCCGGCAATGCGTGGCCGGATTTCTTTGGCCGGGATCGCGAAGGCGACAATCTTTACTCGAGCTCACTGCTGGCGCTGGACGCCGCCAACGGCAAGATGAAGTGGTATTTCCAGTTCACGCCGCACGATACGCACGACTGGGACGCGCAGGCATGGCCGGTGCTGGTGGACCTGCCGTATCGCGGAAAGATGCGCAAGCTTGTGCTCCACGCCAACCGCAACGGGTTTCTTTATGTCCTGGACCGCGTGACGGGCGAGTATCTGAACGCCACGCCTCTAGTGGAGAAGCTGGACTGGGCTAGTGGGATCGATGCCAAGGGACGGCCGATCCTGGTGCCGGGCAAGGATCCGACAGCGACGGGCAACCGCGTGTGCCCCAGCGTGCGCGGGGCGACCAACTGGATGTCGCCGTCGTTCGATCCGGTGACCGGGCTGTTCTACGTGATGACGCTGGAGCAATGCGACGTCTATACCAGTTCGTCGCTCGATCCCGAGCCGAAGAAGAACTTCTCGGGCGGTGGCGCCGGCCCGAAGGCCGCCGACATCGGCGAGTTTTTTCTGCGTGCCTACGATCCCAAGACCGGCGCGAAGAAGTGGGAATATCCGGTTGTGACTCCCACGGCGGACGCGTGGGCGGGGACCGTCTCCACGGCCGGTGGCGTAGTTTTTTTTGGCGACGATCAGGGGCAACTGGTAGCCGTCGACGCACGCAACGGCGAACACCTCTGGCACTTCGGAATGGGGGAAGGACTGACGGCTTCACCTATCACTTACGCCGTGGACGGGAAGCAGTACATCGCAATCGCATCGGCCACGGCGATCTTCTCGTTCGGATTGTTCGAGCCGGCGGCGCGTGAACCGGCGCCGAAGATCAAACTTCAATAAACGGGGAAGAATCCGAGCGTTTTACGTTCGGCTGCTGCGAAAAACCTTTAGTAAAGCCTTGGGGCAACGAAGGCCGCAGTAAGCGGGGGATGCCGCTTCAAAATTCAGGACTTTGTGGCGAAGTAGTAGTAGTTTTCGCCCTCGTCCTCATCATTGCCAACCAATATGAGGCCGTGCGCACCTAGCTCCTGCTCGTACACTTCATGCCCCAGTGAGATCGAAGGAAGATCCGTCATGCTGTCCATCCACGTGCAAACTTGCCTCGGAGAAGTGAATAGAAACTGGCCCTGCCTATTCAGGGTGCGGGCAACCTTGCCGATCAATCTCCGTTGAGCCTCGGCTGGAAGAATGAAGATCAGGCCCCAAGCGACGACGGCATCAAAGGTACGGCTGAAGAAGGGTGAACCTTCCACCGAACTGCATTCCACGGGAGCGTTCGGAAACCGTTCTCGGAATTTCGAGACAAGGGTTGCTGACGCGTCTACGCCATAGACCGTGAACCCTTCCTGGAGCAACGCCTCCGAAATTGTTATCCCGCACCCTGTCGTTC
>Ga0210405_10004285_pt1 | contig 13490 bp, 9 predicted proteins | sample IncBWH11MmetaG_FD_155492 | JGI IMG/M metagenome (GOLD analysis project Ga0210405, IMG submission 155492) | Forest soil microbial communities from Barre Woods Harvard Forest LTER site, Petersham, Massachusetts, United States - Inc-BW-H-11-M | ecosystem: Environmental > Terrestrial > Soil >... | reverse complement strand
ACGGCAACATCCTCGCCATGAACGTGATCGAGGAGATCCACCGCAAGCTGCCGAGCACGCACCTTGTCATGCATGGATCCTCGTCGGTGCCGGAGGACCTGCAGGAGATCATCAACGCCAATGGCGGCAAGATGAAGCCGACCTGGGGCGTGCCGGTCTCCGAGATCCAGCGCGGCATCAAGAACGGCGTGCGCAAGATCAACATCGACACCGACAACCGCATGGCAATGACCGGACAAATCCGCAAGGTCCTGAACACCAATCCGGAAGAGTTCGATCCGCGCAAGTACCTCAAGCCCGCCATGGAAGCCATGACCAAGCTCTGCAAGCAGCGCCTGGAGGAGTTCAATACCGCCGGCCAAGCGAGCAAGATCAAGAAGGTGCTGACCACAGCCGAGATGGCCAAGCGGTACGGCAAGGGCGAGCTGGATCCCCGGGTGGCGTGAGCAGGCGAGTTCTCTCCTCCCCCTCTCCCCGCCCTTCGCGGGGAGAGGGTTGGGGTGAGGGGCTGCCTCCGCAAAAATACTGACAGACGGACTCGCGGAAAGTCCCCCTCACCCGGATCGCATCTACGATGCGATCCGACCTCTCCCCATCGCAAGTCGGGCCTGCCCGACTTGCGCAAATTATGATGCGCAACCGGGGTAAGCCCCGGTTGCGGCGGGGCGAGGCGAACGTGACAGGGAATGACAGCGAATTCCTTGGGTTACCCCCTCCTTTGGTTCAACGATAAACTCGGCATTTGCCCGAGAACCGTCTATTTTGGCGACCAATAAGCAACCGCCGGAGGACGTCCCGATGAACCTCGCCGATCTCAACAAAATCGCCCAAGCCATGGTCACGCCGGGCAAGGGCATCCTTGCCGCTGATGAATCCTCGGGCACCATCAAAAAGCGGTTTGACGCCATCAAGGTGGAATCGACCGAGGACAGCCGCCGCGACTATCGCGAGATGCTGTTCCGCTCGCAGGAAGCCATGAGCAAATACATCTCGGGTGTGATCCTTTATGACGAGACCATCTGGCAGAATGCCAAGGACGGCACGCCGCTGGTCAAGCTGATCGAGCAGGCAGGCTCGATCCCCGGCATCAAGGTCGACGAGGGCACGCAAGCCCTGCCGCAGTGCCCGGGCGAGCTCGTCACCGTCGGCCTCGACAAGCTCGCCGAGCGCTTAACGAAATATTACGAGCGCGGCGCGCGCTTTGCGAAATGGCGCGCGGTGATCGATATTGCCGCGGGCGGCGTTCCCACCATGACGGCCATCCGCGTCAATGCGCATGCGCTGGCGCGCTACGCCGCGCTGTGCCAGGCCGCGCAGATCGTGCCGATCGTCGAGCCGGAAGTGCTGATGGACGGCGATCACGACATCGACCGCTGCTATGACGTGACCAACCGCGTGCTCAACCAGACCTTCCGCGAATTGCGGGTGCAGCGCGTCGAGCTCGAAGGCATGATCCTGAAACCCAACATGGCCGTATCAGGCAAAAAGTGTGCGAAGCAGGCTTCCGTCGAGGAAGTCGCTGAGAAGACGATCCGCATGCTCAAGGCCTGCGTACCGGCCGCTGTCCCCGGCATCGCCTTCCTGTCCGGCGGCCAGTCGGACGAGCAAGCGACCGCGCATCTCAATGCGATGAATGCGATCGGCCATCTGCCGTGGAAGCTCACCTTCTCCTATGGCCGCGCGCTGCAGGCGGCGCCACAAAAGGCCTGGTCGGGCAAATCGGAGAACGTCGCCGCCGGCCAGCGCGCCTTCACCCATCGCGCGCGCATGAACGCGCTCGCGAGCAAGGGCGAATGGGCGACCGACATGGAAAAGAAGGCGGCATAGATTGGCCTCCAAGCCCACTTCATCGCGGCCGGTGCCGAGAATCTACCTCGCCACACCGGCCGTGGACGACCCCTCCGCGCTTGTCGCTGATCTGCCCGGCCTGCTTGCCGGCGCGGATGTCGCAGCCGTACTGCTGCGGCTGCAAATGACCGACCAGCGCAGCATGATCTCGAACGTGAAGACGCTGGCGCCTGCGATCCAGAACGCCGGCGCGGCGCTCTTGCTGGACGGTCATGTCGAGCTGGTCGCGCGCGCGGGCGCCGATGGCGCGCATCTTTCCGGCATCGCCGCGCTGGAAGAAGCGCTGCCGACGCTGAAGCCGGACCGCATCGCAGGCGTCGGCGGGCTGGAGACACGGCATGATTCCATGCTCGCAGGCGAGCTCGGCGTCGACTACGTGCTGTTCGGCGAGCCGGACGCGCACGGCAAGCGGCCCTCGGCCGAAGCGATCGCCGAGCGGCTCGACTGGTGGGCCGAATTGTTCGAGCCGCCCTGCATCGGATATGCGACCTCGCGGGAAGAGGCCTATGAGTTTGCGCGTGCGGGAGCAGATTTTGTGCTGGTCGACGAGGCCATATGGGCGGACCCGCGCGGTGCTTCCGCCGCATTGGCCGAGATCGGCCAGGCGATCCGCCAGGCGCATGCGGCTGCGCGCAGCGCCGCCAATACCGAGCAGGGACAATAATCGGCGATGATGATCAATCGTCCGATAGCAAGCCTTCGTCCGATAGCAAGCCTTGCCGTCGTGCTGCTGCTCACCACGAGCGCAGCGGCGCAGCTCCCGATCACGCCGCCGGCAGCGCAAAAGGAGCCGGCGAAGAAACCTGCCGAAAAGGCGAAACCCAAGCCGCCCGCGGCAGCCGCCAAAAAAACCGAGCCCAGGCCGGAATCCAAGCCAAGTACGGCGCCAGCCCCGGCTGCGTCTGCCACGCCTGCGCCGGCCCCGGACAATCCCAATGCCGACGTGGTCTACGGCGCCTATCAGCGCGGCGAATACAAGACTGCGGTCGGCCTGGCGCTGCCGCGCGCGCAGGCCGGCGATGTCCACGCCATGACCATGCTCGGCGAGCTCTATGCCAACGGGCTTGGCGTCAAGCGCGACTACGACAAGGCGGCCGAATGGTACAAGCGCGGCGCCGACGGCGGCGACCGCGAGGCGATGCTGGCGCTTGCCATGATGCGGCTCGGCGGCTTCGGCGGTACCACGGACAAGCAGGAAGCCGTAAAGCTGCTGGCCTCCTCGGCGAAACTCGGCGAGCCCAAGGCGGCCTATAACCTCGCTTTGCTCTATCTCGACGGGCAGACGCTGCCGCAGGACCTGACGCGCTGCGCCGAGCTGTTGCGCCTGGCGGCCGACGCCGGCAATGCCGAAGCGCAATATGCGCTCGCGACCTTCTACAAGGAGGGCACCGGCGTCGAGAAGAACATGGACACGGCGGTGCGGCTGCTGCAGGCCGCAGCGCTGGCCGAAAATGTCGATGCCGAGGTCGAATACGCCATTGCGCTCTTCAACGGCACCGGCACGCCGCGCAACCCGCCGGCAGCGGTGGCGCTGCTGCGCAAGGCCGCCAAGCAGGGCAGCGCGATTGCCCAGAACCGCCTCGCCTTCGTGCTGGTGAACGGCGTCGGCGTGCCGATGGACAAGGTCGAGGGGCTGAAGTGGCACCTGGTCGCCAAGACCGCCGGCAAGGGCGACCCCGGATTGGACGAGGAGCTGGCGAAGCTCTCGCCGGAGGACCGCGCCAAGGCGGAGGCGCTGGCGCATCGCTGGCTCGGCGACAAGGTTGACTCGCCTGCGTCCGCAGGGCAACCACGGGCCCGGGCTACGCAAGCCATACCTTTCCTTACACCGCAAGGCGCAGTCCCGGGCATACCGTTGGCCCCGCCGCCGCCCAACGCGCCCAAGCGCTGAGACGAAAATTCACCCATGCTTTACTCCGCTCTCATCAATGTCATGGTCAAGGCCGCGCGCCGCGCCGGCCGCAGCCTCAATCGCGATCTCGGCGAGATCGAAAATCTTCAGGTCTCGCTGAAGGGGCCGGCCAATTTCGTCTCGCTTGCCGACAAGCGCGCCGAGGAGATGATCTACAGCGATCTGGCCAAGGCGCGGCCCGGCTATGGTTTCATCGGCGAGGAAGGCGGCACGCGCGAGGGGGACGACAAGAGTCACACCTGGATCGTCGATCCCCTGGACGGAACCACCAATTTCCTGCACGGCATCCCGCAATTTGCGATCTCGATCGGCCTGGCGCGTGAAGGCACGATCGTCGCCGGCGTGATCTACAATCCCGCCAATGACGAGCTCTATATCGCCGAGCGCGGCAAGGGCGCCTTCCTCAACGACCAGCGGCTGCGCGTCGCCGGCCGGCGCAAGCTCAACGAATGCGTGATCGCCTGCGGCCTGCCGCATATCGGCCGCGGTGACCATGTGCTGGCGCTGAAGGAGATGGCCGCACTCCAGGACAAGATCGCCGGCTTCCGCCGCTTCGGCGCCGCCGCGCTCGACATGGCCTTTGTCGCCGCAGGCCGGCTCGACGGCTATTGGGAACGCAACCTGCAGCCGTGGGACATGGCGGCGGGCCAGATCATGGTGCGCGAAGCCGGCGGCATCGTCAGCGGCATCGAGGGCAACGACAACGCACTGACGACCAAGAATGTCGTCTGCGGGAATGAGCACGTCCACGCCGAGCTGGTGAAGATTTTCAAGACGCTGGGGTGAAGCATGATCACACTGATCAACGTCTTCACGGTCGATCCGTCGAACCAGCAGCGGCTGATCGATCTGCTGACGCGTGCGACCGACGAGTTTGTCAGCCGGGCACCGGGCTTTATCTCTTCTGCGCTCCATCGCAGCCTCGACGGCACCAAGGTGACGATGGTTGCCCAATGGAACAGCGCCGAGGACTATGAGGCCATGCGTCGGGATCCCGGCCCTCTGCCCCATCTCAAGGAAGCGCTGACCATCGCGACATTCGAGCCGGGCATGTATGAGATCGTGCGGAATTTCTCGCCTGTCGCGGGATAGGCCAGCCGCATGCTCCACGCCGGCGCTCCGGGAGGCGTCGGCGCAAACCAGCAGTTGAAAAAGTGGACGAATGCACCTGACGCAAGGTAGCCATTCGTCGCGGCAAGCCCCGCATTCACCATTGGTAAGCACGTTGGTGATAGCTGAGTAGGTTAACAAACCTGCCTTCGGGGGCTGAAATGGAACTGCTGAGCCGACTGAGTATCCGCACCAAACTTGCGAGCATGGTGGCGTTCGCCGCGCTCACCGTGTTTGCCATCATCGCAGTGGCGGCCTCGCTGAGCGCAACCCGGATGCAGACCGACCGCGTCGGGCAGATGCGGGCCGCCGTCGATCTGCTGTACGGCCTGGCGCAATCGCTGCAGGATGACATCGCGGCCGGCAAGATGACGCAGGACGAGGCCTTTGCCGAGTTCCGCAAGCGCGGCCACAAGATGACGTTCGGCGATGGCCAGGGCTATGCAGTGGCCTATTATCCGGACACGCGCTTGCTCATCAACACCGGCAATCCGCAGGTTGAAGGCAAGATCACGGGAGCAAAAGATTCTAACGGCGTCACCATCGCCGACGCCCAGCTTGCCGCCGCCAGGCAAAGCCCCGCTGGCGGCACTCTCTCCTATCCTTACCCGCGACCTGGCCAGACCGTACCGGTGCGGAAGATGGCCTACGCTCGCCACTTCGCGCCGTGGGACGTCATCATGAGCTACGGCCTCTATGTCGACGACATCGACAATGACGTGAGCGCGCTGCGTTGGCGCCTCGGCGGAATCGGCCTCGGCCTGATCCTCATGATGGCGCTGGTGTCATGGCTGATTGCCCGCGACGTTGTGTCGGCGCTGCAGCGGCTGAAGGGGCGGATGCAGCACATTGCCTCGGGCTCGCTGGACCAGGCGGTCGAGGAAACCGGCCGTGGCGACGAGATCGGCCGCATGGCCGAGACGCTGGAAGTGCTGCGCAAGACCGCGCAGACCGCGCGTGCTCTCGAAGCGGAGCAGGTCGCCTCCAAGCAGCGCAGCGAGCAGGAAAAGCGCGAGGCGCTGATTGCGCTAGCCGACCGGTTCGACGCGTCGGTGGGCCAGCTCGTCGGCCAGATGGCCTCGGGCTCGGGCGAACTGAAATCGACCGCCAAGTCGATGACCGGCACGGCGGAGCACACCAATCAGCGCGCCGGGGTCGTCAGCTCGGCCGCGACGGACGCCAGCGGCCGGGTGCAGACGGTCGCAGCCGCAGCGGAAGAATTGTCGTCGTCGATTTCCGAGATCAGCCGCCAGGTCACGCAATCCGCCACGGTGACCAGCCGCGCCGTTGAGAGCGCGCACCGCACCGACACCATCGTCCGTGCGCTCTCGGACGGCGCCAAGGAGATCGAAAGCGTCGCCGAGCTGATTTCCAGCATCGCGGCCCAGACCAATTTGCTCGCGCTCAACGCCACCATCGAGGCGGCGCGCGCCGGCGACGCCGGCCGCGGCTTCGCCGTCGTGGCAGCCGAGGTCAAGAGCCTGGCGAGCCAGACCGCGGAAGCAACCAAGGAGATCGGCAACCGCATCGCGCAGATCCAGGGTGCCACCGGCGAGGCCGTCGAGGCGATCAAGGGGATCACCGCCACGATCGAGGAAGTCTCCACCATCGCCACCGCGATCGGTGCCGCGATCGAGCAGCAGGGTTCGGCCACCGCTGAGATCGCGCGCAACGTCACCCAGACGGCGGAAGCAACCCAGGAAGTCACCAAGAATATCGGCGCGGTCAGCACCGCCGCCAACGAGACCGGCAACGCCGCCGGCAAGGTGCTCACCGCGGCTTCCAATCTCTCCCAGCAGGCCGAGCAACTCGCGGGCGAAGTGAACTCGTTCCTGTCGAGCGTGCGCGCGGCCTAAGGCGACGCGGCCGCGCTTCATTCAGGGCGCGCGGCCGCGGGATTACTGGAACGCGACCTCGGCAAAACTCCGGAGCTTGCGGGAATGCAGCCGCTCCAACTGCTGTTCCCGCAGCCGCTCGAGCGCCCTCAGGCCAATCGTCAGATGCTGGCCGACGCGCTGGCGATAAAAGTCGCTCGCCATGCCGGCCAGCTTGATCTCGCCATGCAACGGCTTGTCGGAGACGCAGAGCAACGTGCCGTAGGGAACGCGGAAGCGGAACCCGTTGGCGGCGATCGCGGCTGACTCCATGTCGAGCGCAATCGCGCGCGATTGCGACAGGCGCCGGATCACGCTGGGATCGCCGATTTCCCAATTGCGGTTGTCGACGCTGGCGACCGTCCCCGTGCGCATCAGGCGCTTCAGCTCAAAACCCTCGAGCCCCGTCACCTCGCCGACCGCCTCTTCAAGTGCGACCTGCACCTCGGCCAGCGCCGGGATCGGCACCCAGAGCGGCAGTTCGTGATCCAGCACATGATCCTCTCGGACATAGGCGTGGGCAAGAACGTAATCGCCAAGCCGTTGCGTGTTGCGCAAGCCTGCGCAGTGGCCAAGCATCAGCCAGGCGTGCGGCCGCAACACCGCGATATGATCGGTGATATTGCGCGCGTTGGAAGGACCGACCCCGACATTAACCAGGCTGATGCCGCGATAGAGCGGGTCGACCATATGATAGGCCGGCATTTGCGGCATGCGCTCGGGCACAATCCCCGTCGTGCCGCCACCGAGCCGGGCATTTTTCGTGATCACGTTGCCTGGGCCGACAAAGGCCTCCGGTCCGATCTCGCCGGCGGCGAGACGCTTGCGCGCAAGCTCGGCGAAGGCATCGATATAGAACTGGTAGTTGGTGAAGATCACGAAGTTCTGGAAGTGCTCGGGATCGGTGCCGGTGTAGTGATAGAGCCGCCGCAGCGAGTAATCGACGCGCGCGGCGCGGAATAGCGCCAGCGGCTCGGGTTCGCCGGGCGCAAGCTGCAGCGTGTCGTTGGCGATCGCGTCATCCATGGTGGCCAGATCGGGCACGTCGAAATAATCGCGCAGCGATCGCACCACGCCGGATTTGTCGCCGGGCGAGAGCGTGGCCTCGATGTTGATGTCGCGGCGATAGGCGAAATGAATCGGGATCGCCTCCTTCGACTCGCCGATTTCCACCGGAACGCCATGATTTTCGATCAGCCGCCTGATCTGGTGGGTGAGATAAGCCTGGAACAGATCAGGCCGCGTGACCGTGGTCTCGTACACGCCGGGCCGCGCGACAAAACCATAGGCGAGGCGTGAGTCCAGCCGGACATGGGTCGACGTCGTCAGGCGGACGAAGGGATAGTTGGCACGCACCCGGGCCGAAAGCGGCTCGCCATTGACATAGGCCTCGAAACGGTCGCGCAGGAATTGGGTGTTGCGCTGGTAGATCTCGTCGAGGCGCGCGACGGCCGCCGCGGCATCGGTGAACGCCTCGGTGGCAATCGGCGGCGGGGTCAATATGGCGCGTGCGGAGTTCATGGTTTCAAAATCAAGCCGTTCCGCCCAGCACGAAAGAGCGCATCGAGATCGAGGCCATGTCGATGCCGGTGTTGAAGAAGCTCAGTTCGTCCTTGTCGTCGGCGACGCCAAGCGGGAACAGCACGGGCAGATAATGTTCCAGCGTCGGATGAGCCAGCGGCAGCGAGCGCGCCAGCGAAAGCGGCTCGGCGAGCGCGCCGAAATCGCGCCGGCTGATCGCCTCCGCAGCGCGCGCATCAAAATCCTCGGCCCAGTCGTAGGCGGCGGTGGCGCCGCGGACCAGCGCCATCAGATTATGGACGAGATTGCCACTGCCAACGATCAGCACGCCCTTCTCCCGCAACGGCTTCAGCTCCTGCGCCAGTGCGTAATGATTGGACGGCGACTTGCTTAGGTCGAGCGAAAACTGGAACACCGGGATGTCGGCCTTCGGAAACATTTTTATAAGCACCGACCAGGCGCCGTGATCGAGCCCCCATTCCGTGTCGCCCTTGAGATGGCTGGAGCCGACGAGCTCGATTACCGCCTCGGCAAAATCGGGCGCGCCGGGAGCCGGGTATTGCTGATCGAACAACGCTTGCGGAAAGCCGCCGAAATCATGGATTGTCTTCGGATGCGAGCCGATATGGACCAGCGTGGTGCCGCGGGTCATCCAATGCGCGGAGACGCAGAGAATGGCAGATGGCGTCGGCAGCGCTTCGCCGATCTTGTGCCATTCGCGGCTATAGGCGTTGTCGGTGATCGCGTTCATCGGGCTGCCATGACCGACAAATAGCGTCGGCATCCGGGGCGTCGCCGGCAGGTCGGCGAAGGCCGCGCTGGCCGTTGTTGGCGTCACTGATCCCGTGTTCACTGGACTTCACGCCTTTCGCCGGTCTTAGCTGAGGGAAGCGAGAATCACACATTCCGCCCAGCCTGCCAAGCATACTGTTGGGGGACACCGCCATGGGGATGAAAAGCCGTACCGCTGCGTCCGTCACCGCACTGGTGTTAGCGCTACTGGTTTTCGCAAGGCAACCTGCGATGGCCCAGTCCGACGCGCTTGCCACGTACAATCAGGCGGTCAGCGAGTTCAAATCGGTTCTGGCGCAGCGGCGTGCGCAGATCAGTGCACGTCAGGGATTGCCTGACCTGCCCGGACAGGCGCTTTATCTGGCGCGCAACAAGATGATGAGCGCCTACAAGGACCTCACCGACGAAGTTCCATCGAGGATCGGACGACCGAACAAGTTCAAGATCCCGCCGGCCTATTTCGACGCCGACACCGAGCCGCTGCTCGACGAGTATTACGCCCTGTTCGACCTTCTGGACGCGCCGCCAGCCAACGCACAGAAATCCGACACGCCGTTCAAGGACGCCGCCGATCTCGGCGCGGCGATTGCGCGGGCGAAAGGCCTCGATGCGGCAAGCGCGGAGGCTGCCGGCCGCATCAGCGTCGGCATCTTCTTTGCCGAAACCAGCGGCAAGCAGAACATCGGCAATGCCCGCTCCAACAAATACAAGGGCAGCTTCCAGACCGGCACGTCCGAGGACGAGAACGGCCGCCGGAAATGGGCCGCGATCAGGAGCACGATCGCAGCCTTCGATCCGGCGCTGATCGCCCGTGACGACAGGGAAGAGGCACGCGCCGGCAATCTCGATCACCGCTTCAACCACTGGACCGCGGTGCGGGACGGACTGATGAACGCACATGCGGATATTTTCGTCCAGGTGCCGGCGATCGTGAAGACGCTGCCGGACCCGATCGACCAGATGAAGCTGTTCGAGCTGATCCAGATCGTCCCCTCACCGACCATGTCGGCGATGCGATCGGGCAATCTCCTTGCCTATCGCATCTCCGACCCTCGGATCATGGGCTATCTGCGCAACAACAGCATGTTTGCCTATGGCAAGGCCGATCGGGCGAAAGCGTCGGCGACCTTCCGCGAGATCATGGATGCGATGTGGCTGTTCAACGACAAGTTCGAGCAGGCGCTGGCGGAGTACAGGAAGATCAGGAAGTAGGTTGTCATTCCGGGGCGGCGCGAAGCGGCGAGCCCGGAATCCATTCCTCCATTTGCTCTGTGGCCCGATGGATTCCGGGCTCGCGCTTCGCGCGCCCCGGAATGACGACGAGTTAGGATGCCGGTCGCACCGGCGCAGGCGGTCCATAGACCTCTGCCGCCTTCACCTTCCGCTCCCGCGAGAAGAACCGCAGCACGCTGACGAAGAACACCGGCACCATCAATAGCGCCAGGATCACGACCGCGATCATGCCGCCCATGACGCCGGTGCCGAGCGCCTGCTGGCTGGCGCCGCCGGCGCCATGCGCGACCACCATCGGCAGCACGCCGCAGACAAAGGCGAGGCCCGTCATCACGATCGGGCGGAAGCGCAGGGTGCACGCTTCGACCGTCGCCTCCACCAGTGACTTGCCCTGTGCATGCAAATCCTTGGCGAATTCGATGATGAGGATGGCGTCCTTGGCGGCAAGCCCGATGATGGTGATGAGGCCGACCGTGAAATAGACGTCGTTCGGCAGCCCCCGCAGCATTGCAGCCGCCACCGCGCCCAAAATGCCGAGCGGCACCGTGAGCAGCACCGCGAGCGGAATCGTCCAGCTTTCGTAAAGCGCGGCCAGGCACAGGAACACGACCAGCACGGACAGGCCGAGCAGGAGCGGCGCCATCGAGCCCGACAGTTTCTCCTGCAGCGATTGTCCGGCCCATTCATAGCCGAAGCCGCGCGGCAACTTGTCCGCAAGCCGTTCCATCTCCGCGATCGCGTCACCCGAGGTGTAGCCGGGCTTCGCCTCACCGGAGATGCGGATGGCGGGATAATAGTTGAAGCCGGCAATCTGGGTCGGACCTTTCGCCCATTCGATGGTGGCGAAAGCGGAGAACGGCACGAGCTGACCGGTGCGATTCCTGACGTTGTAATTGAGGATGTCGTCCGCGTTCATGCGGCTGAGGGTGTCGGCCTGCACGATCACGCGCTGCATGCGCCCGCGGTTCGGAAAGTCGTTGATGTAGTTCGAACCGAGATTGGTCGAGATGGTGTTGTTGATGTCCTCGAAAGTGACACCGAAGGCGCCGGCCTTCTCGCGGTCGATGACGAGATTGACCCGCGGCGCCGACGGCAGGCCCTCGATATAGACCTTTTGCAGCACGGGGCTGGCATTGGCCTCGGCAATAAGCCGGTCGGCCGCGGCGGAGAGCGCCGCATAGCCCTTCTGCGCACGGTCCTGCAGGCGGAAGCTGAAGCCACTGGAGTTGCCGAGATTGTCGATCGGCGGTGGTTGCAACGCCGAGATTTTTGCATCACGGATCGAGGACAGATCACGGTTGATGTCCTCGACGATCGCAGCAGCAGAGTCTTTCGCTCCGCGCTCCGACCAGTCCTTCAGGGTGATGAAGGCCTGCGCTGTGTTGATGCCCTGGCCGGAATAGCTGTAGCCGGTGAGGAAGGTGACGTTCTCGACACCGGCACGTTCGGCCAGATATTTTTCCACCTTCTCGACCGCAGCCTCGGTGCGCGCATAGGAAGAGTCAGACGGCGTCTGGACGTCGGTGGTAATAAAACCCTGGTCGTCGATCGGCAGGAAGCCGCCGGGCAGGCGGATGAACGCCCAGGAGAGGCCTATCAGCAGCGCGGCGTAGATCAGCATCAAGCGGCCGGTGCGCTTGAGCGCGCCCTGCACAAGCCATGAATAGCGGTCACGGCCCGCACCAAGCAAGCGGTTGAACCAGCCGAACACGCCCAGCCTCGCATGACCATGCCCCGCCTTGACCGGCTTGAGCAGCGTCGCGCAGAGCGCAGGGGTCAGCGACAGCGCCATCAGTGCGGAGAAACCGATCGCGGCGACCATGGTCACCGAGAACTGGCGATAGATGATGCCAACCGAACCCGGAAAGAACGCCATCGGCACGAACACCGCCATCAGCACCAGCGTGATACCGATGATGGCGCCTGATATCTGCGACATCGCCTTGCGCGTCGCCTCCTTCGGCGGCAGGCCTTCCTCGGTCATGATGCGCTCGACGTTCTCGACCACGACAATGGCGTCGTCGACGAGGATGCCGACCGCCAGCACCATGCCGAACATGGTCAGCATGTTGATGGAATAGCCTGATAGCATCAGCGTGGCACAGGCGCCGAGCAGCGCCACCGGCACCACGATGGTCGGGATCAGGGTGTAGCGGATGTTCTGGAGAAACAGGAACATCACGATGAACACCAGCACCACGGCTTCGACCAGCGTCGACAGCACTTTCTCGATGGAGGCCTTCACGACTGGGGTGATGTTGTAGGGAATCTCATAGGCGATGTTGGCCGGGAAGAAGCGCGAGAGCTCTTTCATCTTGGCCTCGACCGCGCTTGCGGTGGCCAGCGCATTGCCGGTCGGCGACAGCAGCACCGAAAGACCCGCGGTGGGCTTGCCGTTCGAGCGGGTTTGGAACTGATAGCTGAGGCCCCCGATCTCGATGCGCGCGACGTCGCGCAGACGCACCGTCGAGCCATCGGCATTGGCGCGCAGGATAATCGCACCGAACTCGTCGGGCGATTCCAGCTGGCCCTTGACCAGCACCAGCGCGGACGTGCGCTGGTCGGAGCTCGACGGCTCGGCGCCGATCGAGCCCGAAGCGACCTGCGCGTTCTGCGCCGTGATCGCCTTGTTGACGTCATCGGCGGTCAACCCATAACCGACAAGCTTGGCCGGATCGACCCAGATGCGGAGCGAGCGCTCGGTCGAATAGAGCGTGGCGCGGCCGACGCCGGGGATGCGGCGGATTTCACCGAGCACGTTGCGGATCATGAAATCGCCGAGGCCGATTTCATCCAGACTGCCGTCCGTCGAGCGCAGCGTGATGATCTGCAAGACGGCACTGGAGGCTTCCTCGACCAGGATGCCTTGCTGGATCACGGCGCGCGGCAGCCGCGCTTCGACGCGCTTCAACCGGTTCTGCACCTCGACCGAGGCCTTGCCGGTATCGGTGCCGGGCACGAAATTGGCAATGATATCGACCTGGCCAAGCGAGTCGCTGGTCGATTCGAAATTGAGGATGCCGGAGGCGCCGTTGAGCTCCTCCTCGATCAGCCGCGTGACGCTGTTGTAGAGGTTCTCCGGTGACGCGCCGGGATAGCTGGTCGCAATCGAGATCGACGGCGGCGCGATGATCGGATATTGCGCGACCGCGAGCAGCGGGATCGAGATCGCCCCCGCCAGACAGATGAACAGTGCGACG
>Ga0210405_10004284_pt1 | contig 13490 bp, 13 predicted proteins | sample IncBWH11MmetaG_FD_155492 | JGI IMG/M metagenome (GOLD analysis project Ga0210405, IMG submission 155492) | Forest soil microbial communities from Barre Woods Harvard Forest LTER site, Petersham, Massachusetts, United States - Inc-BW-H-11-M | ecosystem: Environmental > Terrestrial > Soil >... | reverse complement strand
ATTGCTGGAAACCGCAGGGCCGTGATTTCTTAACCGTAGCTGGTTAGTAAATATGCAAACGCATTCGCCAGTTCGCCATCCCGCAGTAGCTGGACGATTCTACCCACGCGACCAGAGCACCCTGCTCAAAGACGTCAAGTCCTACCTCTCAATTCAGGCCGTAGCGCGGCCAGCCCTGGGATGCGTCGCTCCTCATGCCGGATACATCTACTCAGGGACGGTAGCAGGAGCGGTGTATGCCAACGTGAGTCTTCCCGAGCGCGTCATTATTCTCTGTCCCAATCACACCGGCAAAGGGCGTCCGCTCGCTGTTATGAGCAGTGGAAGCTGGGAGACACCTCTGGGGCCAGTCGCCATCGATTCTGCGCTGGCGGAGGCCCTGAAGAAAAGATTCTCGCTCCTGACCGAAGACGCAGATGCTCACCGTAGCGAGCATGCGATCGAAGTGGAATTGCCCTTCCTCCAAGCCTGTCGTCCTGATTTCACTTTTGTCCCGATCGCCCTGGGCACGGGACAGTTCGAAACTTTAGAAAAGCTGGGAGAAGCGGTAGCCGAGGCCGTGCAGGCGCAAAACCAGAGGATCCTGATCGTGGCTTCGAGCGACATGAATCATTACGAGAATGACACCGTCACGCGCACCAAAGACCACAAGGCGATCGAGAGGATGCTGGCGCTCGATGCCCACGGGCTGTTCGACGTAGTGATGAAGGAAGAAATAAGCATGTGCGGATTCGGCCCGGCGGTCGTGATGCTCACCGCAACCAAGCGCCTGGGCGCGACCTCAGCCGAACTGATCAAGTACGCGACCTCAGGAGACGTCTCCGGCGACCGCGACACGGTGGTGGGTTATGCGGGCATAGCAGTAAGCTGAATGGCTCGTGGTGGCGACGAAGTCCCGGGCAAATGTCTTATGGCATCTTCCACGGTAGCAAAGCGGCAACATTTCGAATCGATTTGGAAACTAGGCGGCCTGACGCCCTGGCAGCTTACGAAAAACGTGATTCACGAGGCCGATGAAGATGATCTTCTTGGACGCACCTCCGGACTGGCATTCAATTTCTTGCTGGCCTTATTTCCCCTGATGCTGTTCATGCTGGCCTTGTTTGGCCTGTTTGCCTCGCGCAGTTCCCAACTGGAGAGTGGGCTGTTGGCTTACTTCGGGGACTTGCTTCCACCAGCAGCCTTCCAACTTCTGCAAGCAACCACCAGCGAGCTCGCTATGAGCACGAGCGGCGGAAAGCTCACTCTTGGCATCGTGCTGGCCCTGTGGTTCGCTTCCGGAGGTCTGAGCTCAATGATTTCCACTCTGAATGCGGTCTACAAGGTTCGGGAGGCCCGTTCCTGGTTTAAAGTTCGGGCAATCGCGCTGGGCCTCACTCTCGCCATCTCAATGCTTCTTCTCTCAGCTCTGGTCATGGTGCTTATCGGTGGGCATCTGGTCGATTGGGTCGGGGCGAAACTCTCCTTGCAGTCCACGATGCTTGTCGTTTCGAAAGCGCTTCAGTGGCCGGCCTCCCTGCTCTTCGTGATTGTCTCGTTCTCGGCGATTTACTATTTCGGACCGAACCTGCCAGAACAGCATTGGCACTGGATCACTCCCGGATCGGTATTCGGTGTGCTTCTATGGTTTGCCGCTTCGGCAGGGTTTCGCGGCTACCTGCATTTTTTCAATACCTACGCCGCGACCTATGGATCTGTTGCGGACGTAATGATTCTGTTGATTTGGCTATACGTGACGGGATTGGCGTTTCTAATCGGAGGCGCAATCAACGCCGAGATCGAGCGCGCCGCCCAGGCAAGGCTGTCGAGAGACGAGTAGAATTCTCCGAACTTCACTGCGAACATCAGGAGGATTGCCTTCATGCGCGCCCGCGCGTCCGGCACAGATCCCAGCCCGCGCCTGAGCGCCTGGCTCGTCGCTGCCATGTTGGCGATGGTCGCGGTTCCGGCCGCGATCACCCTGCGAACGGTACGCTCACCGGGAACACTGCAAGTGCCGGGCTCCGACCCGACTCCGTATGGCTATACCTGGAGCCTGCTGCTCTTCATTGTTCCGATCGTGGTGATTGGCTTCTGGTTCGTGCCGGCCGAAGGTGTGGAGATTCCGCGACGAGCTTTTTGGCGGACGATCGGCGTCCTCGTTCCACTCGGTTTCGGGTTGGATTTCTTCTTCGCCCATCGGTTCTTTTTTTTCCTCAACCGGGGCGCGACGTTGGGGATCGGAGCTCCAGCCTTGGGCGCGTCGGTTCCGGTCGAGGAGTACATTTTCTACTTCACTGGCTTCCTCTGTGTTTTGCTGACTTATGTCTGGCTGGACGAATTCTGGCTGGCGGCCTACAACGTTCCCGACTACCCGGGCGAAGCCAACAAGATCTCTCGCCTGCTCCAGTTCCATCTGACGTCCGCCATCGTTGGAGTGCTCCTGATCTTGATGGCCGTGGTCTACAAGAAAATGTTCTCGCCGGTTCCCGACGGTTTCCCAGGTTACTTTACCGCGCTCGTGGTTGGCGCTTTCGTTCCTGCGATGAGCTTCTTTCCTACGGTCCGGCCATTTATCAATTGGCGAGCGTTCAGCCTGACGCTTTTCATCATGGTGCTCGTCAGTTTGCTGTGGGAGGCCACGCTGGCCGTGCCCTACAAGTGGTGGGGTTTTCAGGATGCCCAAATGACGGGGCTGTTTATTGGAGCCTGGGCCCGCCTGCCGATCGAGGAGGTCGGCGTCTGGATCGCGGTTACCTACGCGACGGTGATTGTGTTCGAGGTTTTCAAGTTATGGCAGGCATCGGGAAAGAAGGCGAAGCACGCGTTCCTGGGCAAGAAGTGAGAATTTCCCGGATGCGAAGCCTGCCGAACTTTGCTCGGCCACCCGGACGGGGGCATCCGGGTCTACAGGGAACCGTGAGGAATGCGCGGCTGTCTAGTCTTCGACGTTCGAGTTGGCGGTGGTCAATTCCTCGGCTGGATCTTCATAATCCCCAGCCAGACTGAAATCGTTTTGTCCGAAGTCGTCATTTTCCCCGGGAACGCCCGATTGTTTCTCTAACTTTCGCTGCTGTTTTTTTTCTAATTTCTCGCGCTGTTTGTCCTGACGCGAACGCTCCTTCTGGCGTTTGTTAAAGCTTGAACGACTTCGACCAGCCATACCCACCTCCAGGGATGATTTTGCGGGTTGCGATCCATCCAAAGAATCAGCTCTTCCGGACTGTCACGAAGCTAGGACGTGACCGGCTCGGGATGGACGGCGGCTTTTAACTTCTTGGGCACGCCCGCGGTTTTCGTTTTGCCAGCCTCGGCCTGGAGCAATGCTTGAGTTCGTAAGCGGCGTTGAATGTTCTGCTTGCGCTCACGATTCCCTCGGGACTTGTCTCCATTGATTAACGACATAGATATCTCCTGCCGCGCCTCGGCTTTTGAGTCTTCTCAATCGCGAAGGCGCAGGGCTGGTTGCGAGTAATCTTCGTGGTTAAGGGCTGGCTTTAGTATACGCGATTTATCGCGACGCCGATAACATTACGTAGGGTCGCGTGCTGGCAGCGCTAACTGCGGGTTCGACTAATCGTCTATAACGTGGACGGAGGACCCAAACATGCGCGCTTTGCTTTTGCTCTGCCTGACTTTCCTGTTCCCTGCACAATATGACTCGAAGACTGCACCTTCGCCGGGCAATGAACACACGTCGTCTACGCAGCCGCCAACCTACACGGAGGACGGCCGACTCTTGTTTCCGGCAGACTACCGCGAATGGGTCTATCTGACCTCCGGCGTCGACATGAGCTACAGCCCAAACGCCATGGGGATGGACCATTCCATGTTCGACAACGTTTTTGTGAACCCGGATGCATATAAGGCATTTATTCAAACCGGAACCTGGCCTGATAAGACCATGCTGGTGCTCGAGGTTCGTTGGCGGGAAGCAATGCCTCGATTAACAAGAGTGGCCACTTTCAGACTTCGAACACGATGGGCCGTGAGGTCCACGTTAAAGATGAATCGCGCTTCGCTGGTAAGTGGGCTTTCTTCGGATTTGAGACCGACAGCCCATCCAAACAGGTGCCCAAGGAGGCGTCCTGCTACTCTTGCCATGAGCAGCACGCCGCCGTGGACACGACGTTCGTGCAGTTTTATCCTACTCTTATCGAGTTGGCCAAAAAGAAAGGAACGTTGAGCGCAAACTACCTGAAGGACGAAGCCGCGAACGCGAAGAAATGAACGACCAAAAATGGCGCTCGCCCGATGGGCCGGGCGGCGACGCCCGGCATCCATCGTTTCTTCTCACCAAACCCGGCAGGAGTTCTCCCGCACCATGGCTTGGCCTTTCTGACAGCCGAAGGCCGATCGTCTTAACGATGCCCACCACCGCCGCCCGAATGACCGGCCCCTGCGCTGCCATGTGCCGCTGAAGCGCTGGCGATACCGCCCGGGTGACCTCCCGACATTGAACTCGGTCCGTAATATCCTCCGCCATGCCACCAGTTGACCCCTACGGGCGCAGTGTGAACTTTTGCAGTCGCGAATCCTTGCCGCTGAACTGCGCTGGACAGTTCGTTCAGGTTCTTGACTCCCCCGCGCGGGATTCCTAGCCCCGCCGAGTTCTTGGCGATTTCCATCCGGTTAAACGATCGCCCAAGTTGGACCGGCGCCGGACCCCGGTTCACGACAACTGTTCCGTGGCCTGGATTTGACGGGGGCTGCGGTGGAAGGAAGTTCGCCGGCGGGTGAACGATCCTCGGCGTGCTCCATCCCGTCCAGGTGCCTCCGGGCAGCCATCCCCATCCATTCGTAGGCAAATAAACCCACGAACCGTAGTGGTACGGCGTCCAACCCCACGGGTAGCCGGAAACCCAGCCATAACCGAAACCGGGAGTGAATGCCCAGGCGCCGTTCATGAACGGATCCCAACCCGCGCCGGCAAAGTAAGGTTGCCAAACGTTGCCATAGCCCGGCACGTTGGAAAAGCTGCCGTAGTAATTCAGATCGTTAGTGCCGTACGCGTAAGGCGAATAGCTGCTGTAGGAGTTGCTGGCGTACTGCTGGTGGTATTGATTTTGCTCCTTATCCCATTGGTCAAAGGGATCCGGTTCGACACTCTTGGCCAGTTCGTAGTGATCGTCATCCGTGAGGTCGAACTGTGCAGTGTGGTTCTTGCTCACCGCCACGGTGCCTGCATCACCCTGAACCTGCACTTCGCCGTTAAAGACGGCTAAGGTCGCGTCGGCGTCCCCCATTTCAAGCCGCAGATGAGCCGAATGGGCGAGCCCCAGTTTTTCGTGGGCGAAGGTCAGCGTGAACTCGTCGTCCTTTGAGCCAGCGAAGTTGACATAGGCACTACCTTCCTGCAAATGCACCGTCGAGACTTTCGCCCCCGAATCGCGGAGCGAGAGCTGAGGGAACGTAATCACCGTCTCCGGCGTGACCCGCAGCGTACTTCCATCCTCAAATTCCACTTCGGCCCGGCCATCTTTGCCGGTCTGCAATTTGACGCCCTGCGTGATGGGTAAATTCAGAAAGGCCTTTTCCAAGCCCTGTCCGGTATTGCGGTCAACCTGAACGTCGCCCTGAACCTCGCTCAATCGCACTACGCGGGCTTGTGAATCTGCAAAGGCAGGAAGCGTGAGGGCTGGAACCGTGAGAAGAAGAGAAGTCGCTGCCGCCGCGGCTATCAGCAGCTTGATGTTTACCTTGGACATAGAACACCCCCGGAACGGCCCCTCTGCAATATTAGAACACGGTTCGCGCTATTGCGTTGCCTGAAAATCACTTATATTCGATCATCATCGGTTACTTAGCTTTGGCCGCGGGGGCTAGCATCAGGCGCTGTGCACGCGCCCGCACCACCTTGATCACGGCAGGATCGTCCGCGATCTTGTGCAAGATGGGAGCCACCGCTGACATTTCCACCAGGCCGCCGCTATTCGACATTTCCTCCATCTTTTTCATCTCCTCGTCCAAGGCAAGTTTCTGGTAGCGAAGGTAATAATCAAGCCGGTGGCCAAACTCCAAAGTGGTGGAAAGGGATTGGAAGAAAGCTGTCAGCTCCTCAACCGCGGGGATGGGCGAATAGTTGTAGGTCGCCCGCGTGCTCTTCTGTGCATCCTTGTATGCGAGGGTCTTCGTGCCGGTGGATGCCAAGTTCTTTTTCTTGGAATCAACATCCCCTTCGAAATAATGCGCGCGTTTGGCGAGGTCGAAAATACGCGTGCGCGAGGCTTGGGATACGGTGAAATCCGAATGGAAAGGCTCACTGGCGGCAGAGTCGTTGAGCTTGCTGTCGGAGTCGTAAACAGCGTCACCATCGTCGGACACCGAGATCGCGTAGTGATCCGGTTCAGAGCCGGGAAAATCGCAGGTGAAGCTGACCGTTGGGATGGCCGTTTGCTGAGCTCCTGCGGCAGCGAGGAGACACGCGATCAAGCCTGCAAGTAGGGCAATGCGGAACCCATACTCGGACACCTGTGCGGGGACACACCCTGTTCGAAACTGGCTAAGGAACATGTACAGAGAATTATGCCAAAATGTGCTGGCGGCGGGTAATCCTCTCATGCCTGCTGGCGTTCCAAGGTTGCCGCAGTATGCAAATGGCAGATCGCAATCGCCAGAGCATCGGCGGCATCTGGCGGCTCGGGAATCTCGGCCAGATTCAGCAGCCGTGTGACCATGTGCTGTACCTGTTGCTTCTCCGCCCTGCCGTAGCCGACAACCGCGGATTTAATCGAGAGCGGCGAGTACTCGGCGACTTCCAGCCCGGCTGACGACGCGGCCAGCATCGCGACCCCGCGCACCTGTCCCAGCTTGAGCGCGGACTTCACATTCAAGGCAAAGAAAACATCTTCGATGGCTACCCGATCGGGCCGGTGTTCCACGATGATCGCGCCCAGACGGTCGAAGATAATTGACAAACGTGCCGGCATGGATTCGCGAGCCGAAAGCTTAACGGCGCCGCAAGCAAGGCAAATCAACTTGCCATCGTGACAGAGTTCGACGACACCGTAGCCGGTGTACTCCGTGCCGCAATCAATGCCAAGAACCCGCATCCACCAGAGTCTAGCATCCGGCGCACGCAATTTTGTTTACTCCTGATGCTTTCACTCTTGACTGAACAGATCAGAGCGGTCGAGTTGCTCGCCCTTGAAAAAGACAATCGAAATGCGCTCGACTGCACTGATATCCTCGAGCGGATTCCCATCGACCAGCAGCAGATCGGCATCGTTCCCGGAGCGAATTGAACCAATGCGATTTTCCGCGCGCAAGAGGCGGGCCGAGTTGTAAGTCGCAGCTTCGAGCGCAACCGCGGGAGCAATGCCAGCACGCACCCACAGCGCAAGCTCATGTTGCACCGTCGGGCCGTGAAGGATCAAAAAATTGCCGGCGTCGCTGCCAGTTACGAGGGTGACGCCGTCTTTGTAAGCTCGCAGCAAATTTTGCGCCCCCACGTCCAGGTTGATGGGAAATTGCGCAATCCGTTGGCGCGTCTGCTCTAGGTCTTTCGACGCCATCGCTTTCTCGGTGCCTTCGATCAGGTCGGTGGGCCCGACTTGCTGCACCAGCGAGCGTTTTAACAGAGCTGTCTCGCCGGCGGCAAAGTCTCTGAACGCTTCCGCCACGCTGAGGGTCGGATCATAGAAGATCTTTTTGCCAGCTATTTGCTGGAACAGCGCTTCGGGAATAGCCTCGCGGAACGAGCCGTGTTCGATGGAGTCTGCGTCAGCGGAAAGCGCGTCCGTCACGTCGCGGACGTCCCCAGTATGCACGGCGAGCGGTAATCCCTGAGCATGGGATTCCTGAGCAACGGCTTGAAAGATCGAACTGTCGAGACGATTGAAGACGCTGGCGCCGCCACCAGCCTCGAGTATGGCCTTGATGCAATCAACATTGGAGCGCTTGAGCTCATCAACTTGACGTCGAGCTTCATCGATGGACGCTGGTGTCCGCGTGAACTGCGCTTCCGCCTGCTCTCGAATGTTTGGTGGCATGTCTTTGAAGTATTCGGTGCCGTGCCCGCCTTTCGCAGTAAAAAGTGGCCCACACGTGAAAAGCTCAGCCCCCAGCTTTTCGCCACTGTTCACGGTCGACCGAACTTTGAGCACAATATCCAAAGGGTCGCCCACGCTTCGGACCGCGGTCACGCCGCTGTAGAGATAAGCCGCCAGATTGCGCAGCATGTGGGACTCCGAGTTGTACTGGCTCATGTCGGTGTAGACGCCGCCCGGGGCGACCAGATGAACGTGCACATCGATCAACCCCGGAAGGGCGGTCTTGCCCGCCGCCTCGATCAGTGTGGCTTTCACCGTCCTTGGGTCCGGACCTTCCCCTTCGTAGACCCCGGCGATCTTGCCGCCGCGAATCAGGATCGCGCCCGATTCAATCACTTTTCCATCGCCAATGAAAATTCGCGCCCCTCGGATCAGGTAGGTTTCACCGCGCGCCATTTGGCGGTTCAACATCTTGGTCTTCGCCACGTTCTGCTTGCTGTGCGCCTGCCATACACCCAGCACGATGAACGGCAACATTACCGCACCCACCCAAAGCTTGGCGGAGCTGCGAATCTTTTCTTCTTTTTCCCACCGGAAAAGCTTGTACGAAATGAAGAGTCCCACGAACACGGTGATCAGCAAAGCCAACGCCGGAAGCGCATTCGCCGCCAGGCTCTCCTGGCGCAGCATCATTCCCTCGAGTCCCGAAACCAGGTAGGTGGCTGGCAAGAATTGCGTCACGATGAGCAGCCAGGAAGGAAACATGGACGTCGGAAACGTAGCGCCACTTAGAAACAACATCGGCAGATAAACCAACTGCACCAGGATCTGGCTTTCCTGCATGGAATTCGCTACTGCCGCAAGAATCATCCCGATGGCGCGAAAGGCCAGAATAGCCAGCGTAGCAAACAAGAGTATCGACCCTAGCCTCTCCGGCCATGGCATCCCGTACCCGAAGTGCGCCACGAGAAACATAAAAACGACTAAGGGCATGAAAACGATCCATCCTACTACCGTCGCGGCGATCAGAATTGGCGCAGGGGTGATCGGAGTAACCTTGTACCGTCGCAGCACGTTCGACTCGCGCTCCTGCACGGCGCGCATGCCGGCACCGAACAATCCGTTCCCCAGCACGCCGATGATGATCACCATGGTGACGATCTGAGTCATGGCGTTGCCGCGGTCCCCATGCAGAGCCTGGGCGAAGACCACGAAGAAAATCAGCGGGAACATGTAATTGAAGAACAGCACGGACTTCTGCCGCAGCGCGAGCTTGAGGTCCAGTTGGATGAGTGCGATATAACTTTTCATGTTCCGTCGTGCCGTTCAGTCGCGCAGCCGCTTTCCCGTCAACTCAATAAACACATCTTCCAACGTGGGCTTCTTGAGATGAACATCCACCAACTCAAGGCCGCTCTGGTCAATCCATTTGATCAACTCCACCAGCGTGGTCGCGGGACGCCGCGAAATCACGGTAAGGGTATGGCCGGTCGAATCCACATTGCTCTCGATTGCCTCCCCCCACGCCGGACGCAGTGCGGGAATGGCTTTGTCGCAGGTCACCACGATGGTCGAAGCCGCGCGACTCTGCTGCTGCAGCTTTCGGGGCGTGTCCATGGCGATGATGCGGCCCTGATCGATAATGGCAACGCGGTCACACAGACGCTCCGCCTCCTCGATGTAATGGGTGGTCAGCAGGATGGTGCGATTCTCTCCCCGCAGTTGCTCGAGCAACCCGTGAATCTCCGCGCGAACCTGGGGATCGAGACCGGTGGTAGGTTCGTCGAGAAACAACAATGCTGGGTCATTGACCAACGCGAGAGCTAGAGCCAGCCGCTGCTTCTGACCACCCGAGAGCGTGCTGTAGAAGGCATCGCGTTTGTCCTCCAGTTGCAACCGCCGCAGTATTTCGTTCGCGTCCACATTGCGGCTGTAAAAGGAGGAGAAGACATGCAACGCCTCGCGGACGCGAATCTTATCCGGCAGATTCGTGGCTTGCAAGCAGACGCCGATTCGATCCTTGAGCTGCACTTTCTGCTTCTCCGGATCGAAACCCAAGACGGAAACCTGTCCCCCGGTGCGCGGACGCAAGCCTTCCAGAATTTCGACGGTGGTGGTCTTGCCTGCTCCATTCGGACCGAGCAAACCGAAAACTTCCCCGGATTCAATTTGAAAGTCGAGGCCGCGGACGGCCTCTACCGGACCGTAGGACTTGCGCAACCCCTGCACGGAAATCGCTGTTTCGCTCATAGAGGAAATACACGGGCTGTTCGAGAACGCTCCATACCTTTCAAAGCTAGCAGCATTTCGGGCGTCGCGCCTTCGCGGCACCATGCTCGCAAAGGAACGCGGCATAGGCATTGGGGCAAGAACTTATTGAGTGTCGTGCAAGAAAGCGCGCGTAAGCAGATTCATCGAAAATTTCCCGGAGAGTGCTGAGGAACAATCTTATCGAGCCAGCGAACCACATAAAGGCGGACACCCTCGTCCGTCCAGCCGAGCAACACTCGGCCGTCGGTTTTGCGTTCGAACCCGGCTTCACCGTAGAGCTACTCATCCCTGTTCCTCCGCGGCAAAACGCGTCGGCACGAACGGCGCTTCCCGCACTCTCGCCTGCATTCGGCCGGAGACCACGCTCGCCCACACAGAAATGGACTCCAGCAAAATGAGCGCAACCATACAGACCAGGACGCCCGCCACGGCCGCGTCGAGCCGGTCGTTCAAGATCAACCGCGAAATTTCATGAGTTGGGGTCGCGGAGGATGCAAGTTGCCGCGCATGCGCCAGAAATCCGATCCGGGGACTCGGATCGAAAATCTTGTGCCAGGACGCTGTGAAAGTCACCGCAACCAGCCAGATGAGAGGGACCAAAGTGACCGGTGAGAAGCGGGCCTTGCCCATCTTCACGATGATGGTCGTGGCCACACACAACGCCACGGTCGCCAGAAGTTGATTGCATATCCCGAAAAGCGGCCACAGCGAATTGATTCCACCTAGCGGATCCTTTACTCCTTGCCACAAGAACGATCCCCACGCAGCCACGATCAGTGCGCTGGTAGCCAGAATCGAGGGATACCAACTGGTGCGGCCAAGCGGCTTCCAAATATGGCCGAGCGCATCCTGCACCATGAAGCGGCCCACGCGCGTGCCGGCATCGAGAACGGTAAGAATAAACAACGCCTCAAACATGATGGCGAAGTGATACCAAATCGCCATCACGGCCTGTCCACCCAAACTGCTGGAGAAAATGTGGGCCATCCCCACGGCAAAAGCGGGAGCGCCGCCGGTGCGATTGAACAAAGTCTGCTCGCCAACGGCCTGCGCCAGCGCATGCATCCCAGCGGCTGTAACCGGGAATCCCCAGCTGCTGATAGTCGCGGCTGCACTCTCTGGCAACTGGCCCACAATTCCCGCGGGACTGTTGATCGCAAAATAAACTCCCGGCTGGAGCACACAGCAGGCAATCGTAGCCATAATTGCGACCATCGACTCGGCCATCATCGCGCCGTAGCCAACCATGCGGGTTTCTGGTTCCCGCCGAATGAGCTTTGGAGTCGTACCGCTCGAGATCAAAGAATGGAATCCGCTGATGGCGCCGCAAGCGATGGTGATGAAGGCGAAAGGAAAAATCTTGCCAGCAAAGATCGGCCCCGATCCGTCGACAAACCGCGTTAGTGGCGGCATGTGCAGCGTAGGACGCATTACGATAATTCCTAAAGCCAGCAGACCTATCGTCCCCAGCTTGACGAAGGTGCTCAAGTAATCGCGCGGGGCAAGCAACAACCACACCGGCAACGCCGAGGCGGCGAATCCATAAATGATGATGACGATGGCAAGCGCGGGAGCGGTCAAAGTAAACCAAGGCGCGACTGTTGGAGTCTGCGAGACCCATTGCCCACCCCAGATCGCGAGCATCACCAGAATGAATCCAAGAAATGAAATCTCCAGCACTTTGCCCGGACGCAAGTGGCGCAGATAAAAGCCCATCAACAACGCGATTGGAATGGTCATCGCAATGGTGAACACGCCCCACGGACTCGATTTGAGCGCGTTCACCACAATCAATGCGCCAGCGCCGAGCAGAATCACGATAATGCTGATCACCGCTGCGTAGGCCACGAATCCACCGACGATGCCGATTTCCTCGCGGGCCATTTCAGTGAGCGACCTTCCATCCCGCCGCACGGAGAAAAGAAGTATGACGAAGTCCTGCACACAGCCCCCAAAGACGGCGCCGGCCAATATCCAAAGCGTCCCCGGAAGATAACCGAACTGCGCGGCGAGCACTGGCCCCACTAGCGGCCCGGGCCCGGCAATGGCCGCAAAGTGATGCCCAAAGACCACCCATTTGTTGGTGGGAACGAAATCGCGGCCATCCTCCAATCGCTCGGCCGGAGTGGCCCGCTGAGCATCGAGGGCAAGCACCTTGGCGGAAACAAACTTGCTGTAGAAGCGGTATCCCAAGGCGTATGCGCAGAAGGCGGCAACCACCAGCCACATGGCGTTAATCTCCTCGCCACGATGAACGGCAATCGTGCCCAGCGCGAGCGCACCGAGAATGGAAACTCCAAGCCAAACCAGGGTTCTTATCGATTTTTTCATTGCTCTTTTTACTTAGCGGAGGTTCTCGCCTGAGCGGTAGGCGGAATTTTATCCGCATACAAGTCCGCGCGGACGAAACCAAAACTCCGCTCTGAATATTCTCTGAAACTAGCTGCCAACGGCGCCTCTGCCCGACGACTCGCCGGATTGGGCTGAAAGGCGGAGATCACCCACACGCGCTCGTAGCCGGCGACAATGTTACTTAATAACTCGGCGCTGGGCCGCGATGGACGTAGCGTCAGCAACTCCAAATCCGTCTGCTCCGGAAACTCGTGGATTCGAGAACCAGTCGTATGAAACTGAGTTTGATACTCGTCGAAGGCAAGTCTCTCCTCACTATAGCTAAAGAGAACGGCGTCCCCCGCTCGTGCTTGCGACAAGATGTAACGCGTCGCATCTTTCCAGTTATCCGTGTGTTCGGCGTCCGCTCGGCCGCGATAGTAGGAGTACGTTCCATTCAACGAGAGCCCAAGCACAATCGTCACTGCAGCGGCAAAGAGAATTTTCGAACGAACTCTGGTCAGAGCATCGGCAGCGAGCAGCACTAGCGGAGGAAGGCAAAAGATCAGGAAACGAGGCTCAAACGCAGGCCAGCGGAGGGAAATGGCGAGAACCAACGCTACGGGCAGAAGCAGCCAAATCAGCAGGAACCAGTACTTCCAAACTCCCTCAGAGGAATGAGATTTCAGCTGACTGACGGCGGCGCCCACCCCACCCAAGACCAGGGCCACATAGACCAGCAGTAGTAAAGGACCACCGTCCCCTGTGATGTCGAGGGAAAACTCGTACAGGTCATGCAGCGCCGGCTTGGTCAGCCAGTGAAGCTGGGACCGGTCCGAAGCAAAAAGCAGGCAACCGGCCAAAGGAGAGATCAGTAAACAAATCATCGCAGCGCTGACGAGGAATTGTTTACTGATC
>Ga0210405_10004283_pt1 | contig 13492 bp, 15 predicted proteins | sample IncBWH11MmetaG_FD_155492 | JGI IMG/M metagenome (GOLD analysis project Ga0210405, IMG submission 155492) | Forest soil microbial communities from Barre Woods Harvard Forest LTER site, Petersham, Massachusetts, United States - Inc-BW-H-11-M | ecosystem: Environmental > Terrestrial > Soil >... | reverse complement strand
AAACCTTGGCCATAAAAGTTTAAGAGTCTTACTCTAACGGGAGCCTTATTACTCGGTCTTTCTTTCTCTAGCCACCCAGTATTTGGCAGTATAACGTCCCGCCCCCGGTTTTTCAGCCTTTATCTTTCCACAGGCAATAACCCCTAAGGAATGGGTGATTTAGATAACCCTGAACTGGTCGGCGCGGTCACCCTTGCGGCGACACAATCTTGGTCTTACCAGTTGTTTTCAGCTTAAAGACGGAATCTGGAATCTTTTGATTCAATTGGATATCGGAATACTTTGCCAGGCGGTAATCGCCAGAAGGTTCAAAGAGTTGCTGCTGAACCGATACACCGCGGGAGGTGTCGACCCACAGCCAGATGTGGTCGAACATATTACGGCCTTTGGCGGATTTTGGCACCAGTTCCAGTTTCGCCGTATCGACGCCACCCACTTTCTCAGCGCCGATATACTTCACATCAAAGGATTTGAGCATATCCTTCCCGCTGCCTCCGAAGCCCAGCACCAGAAAGCTTTCAAACGCCGCGCGGTCCTTCCCCGTGTTGTAGCGGGTAACTTGGTCGATCTTCGGCTGGTAAATTTCGACTTTGCTGTCGGTGAAGAGCACGTACTTCGGGGCCTCGGGATTCGTGATGTCGGCAGCCATTTGAATCTCGTTACCGGCGCGCCGAAAATACACCGTCCCTTTCTGCAGGTCGTGCTCGTCCACCACCTTCTGATATTGGTCCCAGACAAAGGCGGCTTGGGTGCTGCGGAAGTTCGCAGCGGTTTGATCCATCAGATTCAGGACATGTTGCAGTTCGTCTGAATCCTGCGGCGGTGGCGATGCGAGGAACAGGGAAATCAAGATCGCCAAACCCCAGGTTAGCTGACGGCACCATCCCAACATTAGGAGAGGATTCATTTTTCAGTCGGAGCAGATCCGCTACTCTCGCGCTACCCAAACCTTGTAGCTTAGGATGCGTCCCGAGCCGTCGCGTACCGGTTCAACTTTCGTGATGCTGACTTCGCCGGAAATGGGTTCGATGATTTGCAGCAACTCCCCACGAATCACACTGTCGTCATTGCCCACAACTTGGCCCACCGCCGCCGCTTCGATCTGGTAAATCAGTCCGCCCTGGCCGTCGGGCACCACGGCGACTCCGGTACGATGCGGGTTATGCTCAACCGGTTTGTCCTTGAAATTGATCAGCCTCGGGGAAAGAAAAACGAACAGCAAGATCAGCGTGACCATGATGTCGTATTGGATCGTGCCGCGCTCATAGGACCAGAAAATGTAGTCGCGGATTGTACGCCAAATTCCAGTCATCGGTACGGCAGGAGCGGCCATCACCGTCGTGCTCGCTTTTGCCATGTCCAAGTCTATTTTTTAATCCCCGTTTTAGCAATTAACTACATCTTCCTTGGCGTGAGCCGGTCGGTTCCCATGTACTTCCGCAGAGCCTCTGGAATCAGCACGCTGCCATCCGCTTGCTGGTAATTTTCGACAATTGCCACCCAGGTGCGGCCTACCGCCAGTCCGCTGCCATTCAAGGTGTGCACGAACTCCGTTTTGTTCTTGCCTTCCGGACGATAGCGGATATTGGCGCGTCGCGCCTGAAACGATTCGAAGTTCGAGCACGAAGAAATCTCGCGAAACAATTCCTGCCCCGGCAACCAAACTTCAATGTCATACGTTTTGGCGGCCGTGAAGCTCATGTCGCCAGTGGACAGCGCCACCACACGATAGTGCAGGCCGAGCTTCTGCAGAACTTCCTCAGCGTCGTGAGTCACCTTCTCCAACTGCTCATAAGAATCCTCCGGTCGCGCGAACTTTACCATTTCCACTTTCTGAAATTGATGCTGCCGGATGATGCCGCGCACATCCTTGCCATAAGATCCAGCCTCGCTGCGGAAACAAGGCGTGTATGCGGTCAGCGAGACGGGTAACTGCCCACCTTCGAGCACTTCATTGCGATAAAGATTCGTGACTGGAACCTCCGCCGTCGGAATCAGCCACAGATCTTTGTCGCCGTGCGGAACCCTGAAAAGATCAGCCGCGAACTTAGGCAGGTTCCCGGTCCCGTACATCGAATCCGAGTTCACCATATATGGCGGCAACACCTCAGTGTAGCCATGCTCGCGCGTGTGCAGATCGAGCATGAAGTTGGCGAGCGCCCGCTCCAGCCGTGCTCCCAGATCCCAATACACCGCGAACCGCGCACCGGAGATTTTCGCGGCTCGCTCCAGGTCGAGCACGCCCAGTTGCTCCCCGATTTCCCAGTGTGGCTTGGGAGTAAAGTCGAACTTCGGCGGCTTGCCCCAGCGCCGAACTTCCACATTGTCATCCGCGGTCCTGCCGACCGGAACGCTCGGGTGCGGAATATTTGGGATGCCAACAAGAATCTGCTGCAATCGGACGTCGTATTCTTCGGCGGCCTTTCCCAGTTCCTCGACCTGCTCGTGCAACGCCTTTGTTTCGGCAATGAGGGCAGACGCATCCTGCCCACTCTTCTTCAGTTTTGCAATCTCTTCCGAGGCGCGATTGCGCTGGGCTTGCATGGTCTCCGCGCTGGTAATGGCCTGACGCCGCTGGGCATCCACCTGGGCGAAGTTCTTCAGCACCTCAGCCGGTTTCATCCCGCGCTGCCGCAGCTTTTCCTCGACCAGCGCCAAATTGTCGCGCACAAAATTCAGATCAAGCATGGGAATGAACTACTGTAACGGAAAACCGTCCATCAATGCACCTGTGCGCCGTAGAGGCGTAATTAATTACGTCTCTACCTACAACCCGGCCACAGGGGTTACACTAAATCGCGATGACCGCTTCCCCCGCCACTGCCAAGCGTACTCCTGACCTCAGCGTCAGCGTCGCCGGCATTCAACTCAAGAACCCCGTAATCGCCGCCAGCGGCACGTTTGGCTACGGCATCGAGTTCGAAGACGTCGTCCATCTGGACAAGCTCGGCGGCTTCGTGGTGAAGGGTCTATCGAAAGAGCCCATGGCGGGCAATCCCCCGCCCCGCCTTTACGAGACCGCCGCGGGCATGCTCAATGCCATCGGATTGCAGAACATCGGCGCCCGCGCCTTCGTCGACGAGAAGCTCCCGAAGCTCCGCGAGTTAAAGAACATCGTCGTCATCGCCAATGTGTTCGGCTACACCCGCGAGGATTACGAGCGAACCATCGAAATCCTGAATGAAGGCGAAGGCATCGCCGCCTACGAGTTAAATGTTTCCTGTCCCAACACCGCCCACGGCGGAATTCAGTTCGGCAGCGATCCCCGTTCGCTCGACGAGGTCGTGGCCACAGCCCGTCACTACTCGCAGCGGCCGTTAATCGTGAAGCTGTCACCGAACGTGACCAGCATCGCGCAGATGGCGTACGTGGCGCAGGAAGCTGGCGCGGACGCAGTCTCCCTGGTCAACACTTTCGTGGCGATGGCCATCGACGCCGAAACCCGCAAGCCGCGCATCGCCAACGTGACCGCCGGACTTTCCGGCCCAGCCATCAAGCCAATCGCGTTGCGCATGGTCTACGACGCGGCCAAGGCAGTGAAGATCCCAGTCATCGGCATGGGCGGCATCTCCACCGCAGTCGATATCATCGAGTTCATGCTGGCCGGCGCGACCGCGGTACAAATCGGCACCGCCAGCTACTGGGATCCCGTAGCCACAGAAAAGATCGTCAACGAACTCCAGGACTGGTGCGCACACCACCGGATCGAACGTCTGGCGGATCTAACCGGCGGCCTGGTTTTAGAATAACCAACGCCACTTCCGCGGCCTTGATGCATTAATGTTCACGCGGCGCGGATTAATGCTGGCGGCTCGACGATCTCAACCAGTCCAGTCGCCACGTCATAAACGAGGCCCGATATAAGCCACGCGCTCGGCACCGCCGGAATTGCCCGGAGCAAAGCAACGTCGGCGGTCACTGCAGCGCGGGGATCGGTAACCGTTTTTTTCTTGACTTCCCCTTCCTGTATCTGAAAATAGCGCGCCAGCATGGCGGGGTCGCCAGCAAGGCGAGTGATGCCGCAGTCCGTGTGATGAAGTACGATGAGGTGAAACTCACCGCCGCCTCCAGGAATCTCTCCGGCAACTTCACCGATTCGCCCGAGTAGTGCCAACTGCTCCAACAACCCTGGCGTGATTCGACCGCCGATGTTACGCATTACGACGGCCTCGCCCGGTTTAATTCCGAGTATGTCAGCAGGATCTACACGCATATCAGCGCAACCAATGACGATCGCCTTCACATTTGGCAGCGCCCGCGGAAGCGAGGGCATAAGTGTGCCCGCAGCAGACTGCTGAGCTGCAAAATCTTTGTTACGTTGTAAAAAAGAGTTAAGACTGTTCATGTGGGTTCTCCTTTGCTAAAGCGTTTTTGTCAAACCGTCGGCCACGAGCAAGCCGGAGTATCCGGCCGGGTCAGACCAAAAGCGCCAGGGTTTTTACCTGCTCTGAATTGCTTTGATGTCGTGGCTGATTGTTTTGAACCACATTTTCTAGCGAAGCGGTTTCATGTGCTGGCGGATCCAATCGAGGATCTTCGGGAAGCGAAATTCCCCCCTATCCATTGTTCCCTTGACAAAGCCACCGTCTTTGCGCGTTTCTGTCTGTTTCCCCTGTTCATGCTCAATGTTCTCTAGGTAGTCATGTGCGATGACTTCTATTCCTTCCCGTCTAATTGACTCGCGCCGACTTTGTTCCATTTCGTGTTCTTCTTCGGGCGTTAGAACGGGCACAGGATGATCCTCATCTTCGTCGTGTCTGAAATGACACTCGGGACACACTCTTTCTGTCAGGCCCGGGGCAAGGCCAGGCCAGTCCTCGAGGCATCGTTTTCCGTCACAATCTTCCGCGCCACAGTTGGGACATTTCGCCATACTCTTTTCTCAGGCAAAGGGATTCTGCGCTGCTCAGAGTGCGGTGTCAAGATTGATTAGGCGACGTTGGTAGGAGGTGTGAAAGGGACGCGGCATGAGCGTAACTATCGCCTGACCCGCTGGAGTGTGGAAGGATTCGTCGCTCGTGGCATCGTCTTCGAGCTCCACCTTCTCCATTCGAGCAATAGCCAGGATTGCATTTTCGAAGTGCCGAAGGTCGGAAGCGGTCTTTTCTAGGTTCAGCCAGGGTCATGGCATCGAGTCCCATAGCTAAATTTGATGCTCCAGAGGCTCCTACGGGCGGACTCTGAGCGCGATGCTAGCCGGTAAAAAGGCCAGTCCTGAAAGGCTGGCCCGTGCATTCTGTCAGGCTTCCAGAGCTAAACAGTGAACCCGTTGGCAAGCCGGATATTTCCAGGAATATCGAATTCGCCAACTTCTACGAGTTCGCCCAGATGAGCCTCGCGAAGTGTGTTAAGGCGCGCCTTAATGAGCGCATCCCTAATACCAAATGCCAGTAAGACTTTCTTGGCATCTTGTTCCGAAGGGTAACGCAGCGTCATGCCGTTTCCGCCCAGCACTCTCACTGTGCAGGTTATCTCGATCGTTTCTTCGTTCAGCTTGCTGAGATTTACCCACACCTTGTTCAGTTGTTCCGCCATCATTTCTTCCTTGGTATTGCTGATCATTTATGAATTATCTCCTTTAAGAAAACAAAATAGATCTTGCTGATTGGTTGGATGACGCCGGCGCACTTGGAGTACCTGGCAGGGGGCTGGGCCAGTCCCGCACTGGTCAGCAACTAGACTCAGCCCACGGTCGGAGTTTTTGGCGATGCAGGGGGCGCATTCAGAGCGCGTAATACTGCAGCCCTCACCGGGGGAAGTTCATCCTTCACCGTGTCCCAAACGATCTTGTCCTCAATTCGGTGGTACCCGTGCCGCAGTATGTTTCCCATACCGCGGAAGCCCTTCCAATCAACACCGGGACACAGGCGATCCCCATCATCTCCCAGACGAACCGCCGCCTCGGTGATGATTTGCATCTGCCGTTCCACCGCTGATTTTGTTTTCAGATCCCCGCGATAGGCATCAAAACTCATATTGCCGAGGAATGTATCGATGTTATTGATGCTTTCGAGGATATCCCGCAGGTGTTGTTCGGCGTCTCTAAAAGGCAAGAACCGCCTCCCGCAAAGCTCGTTTACGGACAGGCTCCTTCATCCATTCTTCCGAAGACAGATCAACGTTAGCGCCGAGCAAATCTGTCAGCCTCCCTTGCAGTCTTCCAACCGTCACTAGTGTCAACGGTCTCGATTTATCGAAATCCGCCAGCAGGTCAATGTCAGACTCCGCAGACGTTTCGCCCCTCACGACCGACCCAAAGACGCGCAGATGCACAACCCCGGCCGCTCTTAGCTCGGGAGCGTGCTGGCGAAGCTTCGCAATGACCTGATCGCTATTCATATGAAATTCCGTAACCCTGCCATAGATCGCATCTTTTCCGTAAATTTCGGCAAAATACCCTGCGGCTGGCCTATCTCTCCCACAATTATTGCATGTCTGGCAAGCGCGTCGTTGTTGGAACAGACCGCTGCAGCAGATGCCTTTGCGAATAGGGCGGGTGCGACATTCCCAAATTGGAACCGAATCAGCCGCCCGACCGCTTTTCCCTTGACCTCACGCTTCAGTTCGCGATAATATAGATAGACATAGGTTATCTATAAGATAATCTACGATCTTTGACAACCTGACCGTAAGTGCAGATCCCAAGGGCTGAGCGCAATCGATTGTCGCGAAGGCGAAAGCTTTGCTTCCGGCGCACCTCAAGGCCGCAGTTCGAAAACGGAGCTGCGAGCAGTCGGGAACCGCGGTAGCTCCAATGTTTCCAAGATTTCGTCTCTAACCACCTTAAGAACCATAGATCTACGAGGCAAGAAAATCTCCGGTCCTTTGTTTTCTAGATTTTGGGCGAAATCGAGAGATTTTTTTGAAGGAAAAGTTGCACCGAAAATAGTGCAAGCCGGGCCCCAGTCTACCGGCCGTTGCTATACCAGATCGAACCCGGAGACTTGAAGTTCAGGCCTTCGCCCCACACGGCTTGCGTCCGGCCCTGATTGTCGATGCCGATTCCGAAATAGTCGCCGAAAGGAAAGCCGAAGCCCTTGGAGTGGATGTAGTCATAGCCCGGCACGTAGCTGGAAATCCTGGACTCGGGGGACCAGGTTGCGCCGCCGTTCGTGGAACTCCGGTAATAGGTATTCCATAGCGGATGGTTGCGGGCATCCACATTTCGGGTGTCCATCCACGCGATCCGCACATCGCCCGCCGCTCCGGCGGCGAGTGCCGGGAAGGCATGCTCTACTGGTGACGGCGCAGTAGAAACATTCAGCCGCGGGGACCAGGTATCGCCAGCGGTGGTCGAGGACGCAAAGTAAATCCGCTGAGGGCTCTTATCAAACGCACCGGAATTCCACAGCGCGTACAAAGTCCCGGCAGCATCGGAGGTCATCGTGATCTGGGCGCCGAGGTATCCCCACTCGCAGCGAGACAGCGCGCAATCGGGAGGCGCGCCGGAGACATCCATCAGCCGTGTAGCCCAACTCTCGCCGCCATTGGACGATTTGCTGATATAAAGGTTCTCGCGCCCCTTGGCGCCATCGTGCCGGGTGTATCCCGCCCAGGCCAGGTAGACGGAACCTTGTGGATCGACCGTCGCCCCGCCAGCCAGCGATCGGGTCAGCTTCAGCTTCGGAGCCGCGTCGGCCGAGGTGAATGTGACCCCGCCGTCGTGCGAGGAAGCCACCAAAATCTTGTGGTCTCGATTGAAGCCGACGTACACGTCCGATCCTCGAGCCGTAAGCACCGGCTTATCGGCGTCGGCAGCTCCACGATCGGCCAGCGCAATCGACCAACTTTGACCGAAGTCCACGGACTTGGCCACCACCATATCGAGTCTCTTGCGTTGCAGCCAGGCTGCGTAGACCGTCCTGTGATCAACGGTGTCGACTACGATCTGCGGATCGTACTGTCCCGTCCCGGGCGGCGTGATCCCGCGCGGCGATTGCCAGGTAGCGCCATTGTCGTTGCTGACCACCAGAATCATTGAAGGCAGCGGGCAGGCGCGGCATCCCGGCACACGCCCGTACTGCGGGTAGAGCACGTAGACGTGACCAAATCCGTCGGTGGCAACGGCAGGCTCCCACTGATCGCCAACGGTGAAGCCGACCCGGGCTTGCTCGGTAAAGCCTGCCTTCGCGGCAAATGCCGCGGGAACGATCAGGCAGACGAGCAGGATCGCCAACGTGAGCCGGGAACTCCTATGAGTGCTGTGAAAAGCCAAGGCCACGAAACCTCAGGCGGGCTGGGGGCAAGGCCGCTATTGCAATTTATCGCGGGAAACCGGGGTGAGTCAACCGAGAAGACAGTGTAGGAGGTTCTAACTACTGGTATCGTGCCACTTTCCGCCGCCTGCGGCATCCAATAGAATCGCTATACCAATTGTGATGGGAGTCATTCATATGGCTAAAGCTACTTTTGCGGCAGGCTGTTTTTGGGGAGTCGAGGCTACCTTCCGCCAACTGCCGGGCGTGATCTCGACCAGAGTCGGCTACACCGGCGGGAACACCGCCAGCCCAACTTACAAAGAGGTCTGCACCGACCGCACCGGCCACGCCGAAGCGGTAGAAATCGAATATGATCCGGCGAAGCTTTCCTACGACAAGCTGCTCGAAGTCTTCTGGGAGAACCACGATCCTACGCAACTCAACCGTCAAGGGCCGGACTGGGGTACGCAGTATCGCTCGGCGATCTTCTTTCACACTCCGGAACAGGAAGCCGAAGCCCAGGCTTCAAAGGAGCAACTGGAGAAGTCGCGGCGTTTCAGCAAGCCCATTGTCACGCAAATTGTTCCCGCAGTAGCGTTCTTCGAAGCTGAGGATTACCACCAGCAGTATCTGGAAAAGAAGGGCTTAGCGTCCTGCCACATCAAGGCGTAGCCCGAAATCACGTAGGCCCGGGGCAGACGAGGGCGTCCGCCGCTACGTGGTCTGATTTCTGTAACGCCTTTCAGGCCGTTGGGCGGCGGGGGCCGAAGAGCAGCATTAAGGCGAAGCCGGCTAGATAAAAGGGCATGACTTCAGAGAGATTGAAACCCAGAATCCTCAGCACCAATCCAAACAGCGCTACCGACTCGCTCAGAGCATAGATTACAAGGTAGCCCGCGCGCCAACGGTTCAGGGCCGCCGCGTTCTCGGGCTCGGAGACCAGCGTCTCTTCCGGCTGCAATACGAACAGCCGCCGCACGGCGAAAATTATCCCTACCGTGGTGATCGCAATCAAAGTGATCGCAAAGTAAACATTGCGGTCCGGCGCAGCGCTCTGCGCCATACGCTCGCCGATGAAGGCATAGCAGACAATGCTTACCAGCAGGGCGATGCGAACAATCTGGAGGACTTTTCGAGCAGGCTCCATGCAGTAATTGTGACTGCGTTTCCGCTCGCAGGCCGCCCGGAAATTCCGCAGGAACCTTAACCGCCAACAGCTGCGCGTGCTCCCATTCAGGCGCGAATTGCCCGCACATCCAGATACTCAACCTCTACCCTCGTCCTGCCATCGCCTGCCCGGTTGTGCTCTTTCCACAACGATTCGAGCTGCGAAGCCAGCACGGCCTGGCCGTCCGGATCCAGCCTCTTGAAGGCCATTTCCGTCGGACCAAAGTATTGCCGGAAAAAAGCCACGACTTCGTTTGGAGGAAACGGATAGTCAAACCATATCTGGTGCCGGATCAAACTCAGGCTGGATACTCCCCTCGAGAAGCGCCGTCGCACCGTTTCCTCATCTCCCCAAAGCACGGGCGCGGGAACTCCTGGCGGAGGCGGCGCCATCTTCGCAGTGAGTTGAAACGTCTTGCCGACAAACCCTTGCGGCGTCCAGTTGGCCATTGCAATCACGCCCCCTGCGCGGCATACGCGAACGAGTTCGGCCGCCACTTGCTCGGGCCGGGGAGCGAACATCGCTCCAAACATTGTCAGCACCACATCGAAGGCGCGATCGGGATAAGGAAGCTGCTCCGCATCGCCCTCCTGAAACTTTATTTCTAATTTTTCCGCTGAGGCCCGCTTGCGGGCCTGTTCCAGCAAGTTGGGCGCGATGTCGATGCCCGTGACCACGCCGCCCGCCCGCGCCGCGGGAATTGCCGTGTTTCCTGTGCCACACGCCACATCGAGCACCCGCGTGCCTGGCGTGATGGGTGTCCGCGCCACAAACTCCTCTGCCGCTTTGGCAGAGAAGGCTGCAATCTGGCCGAAATCTCCGGCCATCCACGCAGCTTTCATGCCGGCTTTCAATTGCGCAAAATCAGGTGCTCCCGATGACATTTGACCCTCAAACCGAATTTATCACTTTTGGTTCGCGCCCACATTGTTTCGCGTCTAGCTTCGGAAACCTTCAATGACTGTGCTCCATCAATCCCGGGCGAATTCGCACAAAGACGTGAAACGACACCGGATTGTTTCCGTAGATTGGATCGAGGACCGCAGGCTTTGAATAGAAAGTCACATCTCCACCCAATCCGACTTGCCAATGCTCGCTGTGGATCAGATCTCGCACCCCGCCGAAGGTGTAGGCGCCGATGCGGTAGGACGGATGAGCCGGGTCCTGGGGAAATAATTCATCCTTATCCACAAGTTCGAAGCGAGTGTACGCATAGTTCCGCGCCAGAAAGTTCAGCGTCGATTCGAACAGATAGCTGTTCTGGGTAGTGTTGTCCAGTTCCTTGTGCTTGCGTCCCCAGATCAACGAACTTGCCCAGTTCCCGTTCCCCAGCTTCCCGCCTGACAACGGCCGGTTGTACTCGAGCGAGGCCGACTGTCGCAACTCATTGTTGGGATCGAGCGCCTCGGGATGCTGCAGAAATCCCATGCTGTATTGCGCGGTCCAGTTGCGCGTGGGAGCAGCACTCACACGGAACGACCAGGAATCGAGGGGTGCGAGTTGGATGCTCCAGCGTTCTTCGTTGGGTTCGTGTGCATTGAAGGCCGAGCCCTCAACTTTGAAGAGCGCGAATTTGGCAAAATTAAAGATGAAGCCCGTAGTGACCACACCAAAGCTAGTGTGCGTCGAGTCCTGCAAATGATGGCCCAGCGGCGCCTCCGGATTCTCCGACGCCGACTGGCGATGCATGTAGGTCACTGGGCCCAGCGCGGGCTCCGCTGATGGGCCTCCATAGAGCAGCCATGTGACTTTCTCGCTGACCGGCAGCGTGTACAGCGCAGACAACTCGGCAAAAACGTTGTGCGGATGCTGGCGATCGACCAGCGGCTGCCCATGATAAGTTTCACCGGTTTGAAAGAGTTCGGGAAAGCCCGGGTGCGGCGAAGTCAGCGATTCCGCCGAGAACATTTGCTGGAGAAGAAGTGTGCCCGCACCCAGCCGATGCTGCTCCATGAACATAAAGTAATTTGTGGACTCCGCCTTGCCCTCACCGCGTGGCCCACCCTGCTGGTTGTAGGTAATAAACACGGTGTAGTGAAGCATCAACTCCCAACCTTCGGGTGAAATCATCCACATCGTCTGTGGGACTGAGGCGGGCTGCCAAGCCGTGCCGGAGGAGGCATGAAACGAGGGCATCGACGATAATGCAGCTTCGCCCATGTTCATGCCTTGCATCCCCTGCATAGTCTGTCCGGACTGGTCGTGCCCGGACTTATCGGCGTTCTGATCATCCGCGTCTTGAGCCGCATTCTGGGCGAAAGATGAGATTGCCAGCACGGCCACTGCCGCGATGTACCTGACTGCTCTTCGCATGCATCACTCTCGTGCCAAACGTTGTTCTTTGGCACCTTCGTGTCCTTGGCGGCTCTGGCATTTCAACTTCGTCAATCACAAGGGGCACGAAGGTACACAAAGGAAAAATGCACCAACCAATATGTTTCCGAAAGTCTGAGCGGCGGATTTTACGCCAAAGGAGACCTAGACGCGCAGGGGAGAGATCAGCGGCGGACCGCCGGATGCAACCACGAAACTCGGGAAGGGATCGAATGCAGCTACTACGGTCGCATCTAGAGAGGATTTAACCCCGGCTGAGACTTGGAGCAACGGTCGCGAAGCAGAATTTTGTTGCAGAATCGCGGGGTGATGGACGCCCAGGCAACAAGCGTGACTAGTGGGTTCAGGCGCGGGAAGTTTGCCATCATCTTCGTGACATCCGGCAAGCCGCTCATGAGAGGCTGGGTCAGGCCGAAACCCTTGCGCCGCCAGGGGAGCCGTAATCACCGCGCCCAGCAGAAAGAGCACCAGCATCTTGGAAAAGGACTGCATGATTACGAGCCGGTAATCTTTAAACGGAATTCTTCTGGAAGCCGTTCGCGAATCTCCGCCGGCAGGCGATCGTGCACATGGCGGGCGCCAAGCATGGCGACATCCACCACCGCCATGGGCGCAGGCGTAGCCACCGCCACAATCAGCCAGATCAATGCCGACAGCGCGAAACCCGCCAAGGCAGCAATCTCCAGCCAGAAAGCGTTGCGCGGGCCAAAGTGGCGAATCACTCCAAAAGCCAGCAGGAACACACCTGCGGAAACCGATGCCAGAGTAATCAATGCGATGTCAATGGTGCGATGCAGACGCTGCCGGCTGCGGCAGTGCTCGCAGGCCGCAAAATGTTCCTCATAGTCGCTACCCATCTCCGGCGCCAGGCCGGAAATGTCATAGCGCCAGCCGGCCAGAATCTTGCCAACGATGGGGTCGATACACTGACTCATATGAACTACTGATTTGCTTAGTCTACCTACTACAGAGCAACTTACAACCGGATTGGTTGCATGGGTTCGGTTTGCGCCGCCAGCATGACCCGATTCTGCAGGAGTGTCCGGCGACCGGTCAAAGCCTTTTCCGCTTCTCTCAGAGCGCGTTCAGGATGGTTATTCTCTTCCGAGAGATGCGCCAACACTATATAGGATGCATGCCCATCATAACCGGAGGCAAAGAATTCCGCGAGCTTCTCATTCGACAAATGCCCGGTGGGGCTGCCGACGCGTTGTTTCACCGACCACGGATAAGGTCCGTTGCGCAGCATTTCCAGGTCGTGATTGGATTCGATGACCAGAACGTCGCAAGCCCGCAAGTTGTCTTTCACGTTCGCCAGCAAACGTCCAAGATCGGTGGCAATCGCGATCTTGATGCCCTCCGCACGGAAGGTGAAACCTACGGGATCCACGGCATCGTGAGGAATGGTGAACGGCGTAACCCCAATATCGCCGATATAGAAACTGTGTCCAGAGGAGAAGTATTCGAGCCGTGCCAGCTCCGGCCGCTCCCCCGCGGCATCCCGCATCGATCTTGACCAAGCCTGATGCGTTGCCCCGGTCATGAACACGGGTATCTTGAGTTTCCGTGCCAGCACTAAAAGGCCAGACACATGGTCAGTGTGCTCATGCGTAATCACAATGGCAGAGAGCGAGTGAGGATCGTCTCCGGCAGCCTTCATGCGCTTGAAAGTTTCACGGCAGGAAATGCCAGCGTCGACAAGAATGCGGGTCGACGAACTTTGCACAATCGTGCTGTTTCCCCGGCTGCCGCTGGCCAGGACCGAAACCGAAACGCCCATGCGCGCAGCATA
>Ga0210405_10004282_pt1 | contig 13493 bp, 10 predicted proteins | sample IncBWH11MmetaG_FD_155492 | JGI IMG/M metagenome (GOLD analysis project Ga0210405, IMG submission 155492) | Forest soil microbial communities from Barre Woods Harvard Forest LTER site, Petersham, Massachusetts, United States - Inc-BW-H-11-M | ecosystem: Environmental > Terrestrial > Soil >... | reverse complement strand
CCACTGGGCGCGAACCGGGCGGTGTCGAGCACCCGGGCCAGCACGGCGTCGTCGACGGACTGGTCGGTGAATTCGCGGACCGCCCCGGTGGTGCGCAACGCCTCGCTGAGCGACAACGATGGGGGCCGCGCAGCGGCCCGTGGAGACGTCGGTCGATTAGGTCCGGGTTCGAAGGTCATGACGCGGTTGTGCCAGTCCGGCGCCCGCGAGTCAAGGCGCCGTGCCTGGTCAGTCGGCGACGGCGTGGTGGCACACTGGTGGCTGACGCGGTTCGTGGCCCGATCCGGTCCCAAGCCGACTCACAGAAGAACAGGAAGATCGTTGCCGTCATGAACCAACAAATGGTTGTCTTTTTGCCGCTGCTCATCGTCTTGGGCGCGTTCATGTTTTTCGCGTCGCGGCGGCAGAAGCGCGCGATGCAAGCCACCATCGACCTGCACGACTCGCTGCGCGTCGGCGACCGGGTGCACACCACGTCCGGGTTGCAGGGAACCATCAAACGCATCACCGACGACACGGTGGACCTCGAGATAGCAGCGGGCGTCGTGACCACCTGGATGAAGATGGCGATCAGGGACCGCATCGAGCCGGAAGTGCTGGACACCGAGGCCCAGGAGGCCGACGGTCTAGCCGACGACCCGGAGCGACTGCCCAAAGACTAGGGTTGGCGGCCCGCCACGTACCCTTTGCGGTGCAGTCGAACTGATCGGCGCGCGAAAAGCGAGCGGCTGATCGCGCATGAGCGGAGGAGAGTCAACACGTGGCATCGCCATCGGCGCCGGTGCACCCTGCCCGCTACCTGACGGTATTCCTGATCCTGCTCATCGGCGCCTATCTGCTGGTGTTCCTCACCGGAGACAAGCGGGCCGCTGCGAAGCTCGGTATCGACCTGCAGGGTGGCACCAGGGTCACGTTGACCGCACGAACCCCGGACGGGTCACGGCCGACACGGGAGGCGCTGTCTCAGGCGCAGTCGATCATCAGCGCCCGGGTCAACGGTCTGGGTGTCTCGGGTTCTGAAGTCATTGTCGACGGAGACAACCTGGTCATCACAGTGCCTGGTAAGGACAGCAGCGAGGCGCGCAACCTGGGCCAGACCGCACGGTTGTACATCCGTCCGGTGATCAATGCGCTTCCGGCGGAAACCGGTCCGCTGCCGGGGAACCCGCAACGGCTGCCCGGGCCGCACGCACGACCGAGGCTGCCGCTTGGAGGACACCCCGGCGGACCCGTACCTGGCGGACCCGTACCCGGTGGCCCCGTCCCCGGTGCACACCCGGGCGGACCTGTCCCGGGCGGCGCGCCCGGCCCGGGCGCTGCGCCGGCACCCGGCATCGCGCCCGGCTCGGCCGGTGGGCAGACCGGCGAAGTCCCCGGAGGCGACGCCGGGGGCGCGGGGGGCCTGCCCATGCCAGGCGAGTTGCCGCTGCCGGGTGAGCCGGCGCCTGCGCAGCCGCGGCCTTATCCGCTGGATCCACCGCCGACGCCCACACCGGCACCGGCGCCGTCGGCAGCTCCGGCACCCGCCCCGGTGCAGCCCGGGCCATCGGATCCGCGGAAGGATCTGGCCGAGCGCATCGCCAAGCAACGGGAATGGCGTCAGAGCACCAACAAGGGTGTGCAGTTTTTGGCGCTGCAATACGAGGCCACGCAGTGCAACCAGGAGGACATTCTGGCCGGCAACGACGACCCCGACCTGCCTCTGGTGACCTGCGACAAGGACCACAAGGAGGCATTCCTGCTGGCGCCGTCGATCATCAGCGGTGACCAGATTGAGAACGCCAGCTCGGGCCTGGACCAACACAGTGGCGGCTATATCGTCGACCTGCAGTTCAAGAGCGGCGCGGCCAACACCTGGGCGGACTTCACCGCCGCCCACATCGGCACCCAGACCGCGTTCACCCTGGACTCGCAGGTGGTCAGTGCGCCGCAGATCCGCGAGGCCATCCCGGGCGGACGCACCCAGATCACCGGCGGAGACCCGCCATTCACCGCAAGCACAGCACGCCAGCTCGCCAACGTCCTCAAATACGGCTCGCTGCCGCTGTCGTTCGAATCATCAGAAGCTCAAACCGTTTCGGCGACACTGGGATTGACCTCGCTACGGGCCGGCCTGATCGCCGGCGCGATCGGACTGGCGCTAGTGCTGCTGTACTCACTGGTGTACTACCGGGTGCTGGGTTTCCTGACGGCCTTGTCGCTAATAGCTTCCGGCGCAATGGTTTTCGCGATCTTGGTACTTCTCGGCCGATATATCAACTACACCCTCGACCTGGCCGGTATCGCAGGTTTGATCATCGGTATCGGGACCACGGCGGACTCGTTCGTAGTGTTCTTCGAACGCATCAAAGACGAGATCCGCGAAGGCCGTTCGTTCCGGTCAGCGGTTCCCCGCGGCTGGGGGCGAGCCCGCAGGACGATCTTGTCGGGTAACGCGGTAACCTTCTTGGCCGCGGCCGTGCTGTACTTCCTGGCGATCGGCCAAGTGAAGGGATTCGCGTTCACCCTGGGCCTCACCACGATCCTCGACACGTTCGTGGTCTTCCTGGTGACGTGGCCGTTGCTGTACCTCGCATCCAAGTCGGCGACGCTTGCCAAGCCGGCATACAACGGCCTGGGAGCCGTGCAGCAGGTCGCGCGTGAACGGCGGGCCGTGGCGTCCAGAACTTCCACGGCGTACTCGACGGGACGGGGGTAGCGAGATGGCGGACGAGACGACTGCCGTTGAACTCAGCGAGGACAACGCCACCGTCGTCGGCGTAACCGGGGACGAGACCGGCGCCGACTTGCCCCGCCACAGCTTCTTTTCGCGCCTCTACACCGGCACCGGCGCATTCGAGGTCGTTGGCCGGCGGCGGATGTGGTACGCGGTCAGCGGCACGATCGTCGCGATCGCAATCCTCAGCATCGTGTTCCGCGGATTCACCTTTGGCATCGACTTCAAGGGCGGCACCACCATGTCGTTCCCGCGCGGAGATGCCCAGGTAAGCCAGGTGGAGCAAGTCTTCCGGCAAGCGCTGGGCAGCGACCCCGAATCGGTCGTGATCGTCGGCAACGGCGCCGGAGCAACCGTGCAGATTCGTTCCGAGACGTTGTCCAACGACAAAACGGAGAAGCTGCGCAACGCCTTGTTCGAGAGATTCCAGCCCAAGGGCGCCGACGGCAAGCCCAGCACGCAGGCCATCTCCGACTCGGCGGTGTCCTCGACCTGGGGCGGTCAGATCACCAAGAAGGCGGTGATCGCGCTGGTGGTGTTCCTGGTGCTGGTCAGCCTCTATATCACCGTCCGCTACGAGCGCTACATGGCGATCTCCGCGCTGACGACCATGTGTTTCGACCTGACCGTCACCGCCGGGGTGTATTCGTTGGTGGGCTTCGAAGTCACCCCGGCCACGGTCATCGGCCTGCTGACGATCCTGGGTTTCTCCCTGTACGACACCGTCATCGTGTTCGATAAGGTCGAGGAGAACACCCACGGCTTCCAGCACACCACCCGGCGTACCTTCGCCGAGCAGGCCAACCTCGCGGTCAACCAGACGTTCATGCGCTCGATCAACACCAGCCTGATTTCGGTGCTGCCGGTGCTGGCCTTGATGGTGGTGGCGGTATGGCTGTTGGGTGTGGGCACGCTGAAGGACCTGGCGTTGGTACAGCTGGTCGGCATCATCGTCGGCACCTACTCGTCGATCTTCTTCGCCACCCCGCTGCTGGTCAGCCTGCGTGAACGCACCGAGTTGGTGCGGACGCACACCCGCCGGGTGGGCAGGCGCCGCGGTCCTGGTCCGGAGAAGGATGAGACCCGCGCCGAGTCGGCCCATCACGAGCCGGGCGAGCAGGCCACCGCGGCCGTCGCGGCCAGTGGCAGCCCGGCTGCGAGCAAGCCGGCCCCGGGCGCGCGTCCGGTCCGGCAGGGCGCCGGCCGTCACCGTCCGACCGGCAAACGAAACAAACGGTAGCCACGGTGGCTGCCCGGCGTTGGCGTATGACCGCCAGCTTGTTGACGGCCGCGCTCGTAGCAGCCGCGCCGGGCACATTAACGGCTTGCTCGGGAAGCGCCGCCGGGCAGATCGACTACATCGTCGACGGCACTCTGGTCACCTACAACAGCAATACCGTCACCGGCGCCGCCTCGGCGGGAGCACAGGCTTTCGCGCGCACACTCACCGGATTCGGCTACCACGGCCCCGACGGTCAGGTCGTCGCCGACCGCGACTTCGGCGCGATATCGATGGTCGGTGGTTCACCGCTGGTGCTCGACTACCAGATCGCCGACAACGCCGTCTACTCCGACGGTAAGCCGGTCACCTGCGATGACCTGGTCCTGGCGTGGGCGGCCCAATCCGGTCGGTTCCCCGGCTTCGACGCCGCCAGCCAGGCCGGCTACCTCGACGTCACCGCCATCGACTGCCAACCGGGACAGAAGAAAGCTCGAGTGTCGTTTGACCCCGACCGCAACATCGTCGACTACAACCAGCTGTTCGCAGCGACCACGATGATGCCGTCGCATGTCATCGCCGACGAGTTGGGGATTGACGTCACCGGGGCGCTGATGCGCAACGACCTGCCGGCGATCGGGCGCATCGCGCAGCTGTGGAACACCACATGGGACCTCACACCCGGCATCGAGCCGGGCTCCATCGCCAAGCACTTCCCATCGTCGGGGCCGTACAAGATCGAATCGGTGTTGGACGGCGGCGCGGTGGTTCTGGTCGCGAATGACCGCTGGTGGGGCCCCAAGCCGATGACCAAGCGGGTCACGGTGTGGCCGGAGAAGGTCGACATCCAGGATCGCCTCAACGACAAGAGCGCCGACGTCGTCGACGTCGCCGACGGATCGTCGGGAACGTTGGCCACCCCGGACAACTACCGTCGCACCGATTCGCCGTCGGACGGCATAGAGCAGTTGATCTTCGCGCCGCATGGCCCGCTTTCGGATGTCCCGGCGCGCCGAGGGCTGGCGTCGTGCACACCGCGTGATGTGATCGCGCGCGACGCCCGGACGCCGATCGCCAATGCGCGGCTGCACACCGCGGCCGAAGACGCCATCGGACGGGCGGAAAACGTCGTCGAGGCGGGCCAGTTCCTGAAGGCGAACCCCGACGTCGCGCGCGCCGCATTGCGCGGGAAGCCGCTGACCGTGCGGATCGGATATCGGGCGCCCAACGCGCGGCTGGCCGCCATCGTCGGCGCAATCGCCAAGGCCTGTGCCCCGGCCGGTATCACCGTCTCCGACGTCACCTCCGACTCCACCGGTCCCCGGACGCTGCGAGACGGGAAGATCGACGTCCTGCTGGCCAGCACCGGCGGCGCGACCGGCAGCGGTTCAACCGGGTCGTCGGCGATGGACGCCTACGCCCTGCATACCGGCAACGGCAACAACCTGCCCGGGTACACCAACGGTCAGATCGATGGGATTATCAGCGCGCTCGCGGTGTCGGCCGACCCCGCCGAGTTGGTGCGGCTGCTGGCTCAGAGCGCGCCGGTGCTGTGGAACGATATGCCGACGTTGCCGCTGTATCGCCAGCAGCGGACCTTGTTGGCGTCGAAGAAGATGTACGCCGTCAGCAGTAACCCCAGCCGCTGGGGCGCCGGCTGGAATATGGACCGATGGGTCCTGGTGCGGTGACGACTGAGGGCGCCGATTCGGTGGCTGACCTCATTGCATCGTTGACCCGGGAGGTCGCAGATTTCCCAACGGCCGGAGTCGAGTTCAAGGATTTGACGCCGTTGTTCGCCGATCGCCGGGGGCTGGCGGCGGTGACCGATGCGTTGGCCGGCGTGGCGTCCGGTGCTGATCTGATCGCCGGTATCGACGCCCGCGGATTCCTGATCGGCGGCGCCCTCGCCGCTCGTCTGGGCACCGGCGTGCTGGCCATTCGCAAGGGCGGCAAGTTGCCGCCGCCGGTGCGCGCCGAGCAGTACCAGCTCGAATACGGCACCGCCCGCCTGGAGATTCCCGCCGAAGGGATCGAATTGGCCGGTCGCAGCGTTGTCATCGTCGACGACGTGCTGGCCACCGGAGGGACGGTGGCGGCCGCACACAAGTTGCTCGAGCAAGCCGGCGCCTTGGTGACGACGGCCGCGGTGGTGTTAGAGCTGGCGGCGCTGGGCGGTCGTGGCCGGGTCGCGCCGCTGCCGGTGCACAGCCTGCGCGTCATGTAGCCGCGCCGCGACGATGCGGGACGAATGTCCCGAGAAGGAGCGGGGCAATCAGGAGTCGGCGCCCAAATGTGCCGGAGCAGCGGGGCGATCAGAATTGAGCGATATCCTTGAATGGCGGAGGTGACGATCTTGGCGGACGAGAAGGGCACGGCGGTCCAGCCGCCCACCGAACCGCTGCAGGTCGCCGACATTCCTGCGGCACCCGAGCCCGCGATAAGTCTCAAGACGTCGAGCAGCGCCTCGCGTCGAGTCCGGGCCCGGTTGGCGCGGCGGATGACCGCCCAGCGCGGCGCGGTCAGCCCGGTGCTCGAACCACTTGTGGCGGTGCACCGCGAGATCCACCCAAAGGCTGACCTGTCGTTGCTGCAGCGGGCCTACGAGGTCGCCGAGCAACGCCACGCCAGCCAGCTGCGTCATTCGGGGGACCCCTACATCACCCACCCGCTCGCCGTGGCCAACATCCTCGCCGAGTTGGGCATGGACACCACCACGCTGGTGGCCGCCCTGCTGCACGACACCGTCGAGGACACCGATTACGCACTGGACGCACTGTCCAACGACTTTGGCGAAGAGGTCGGCCATCTCGTCGACGGGGTGACCAAGCTGGATCGGGTGGTGCTGGGCAGCGCCGCCGAGGGCGAGACGATCCGCAAGATGATCACCGCCATGGCGCGCGATCCGCGGGTGCTGGTGATCAAGGTCGCCGACCGGCTGCACAACATGCGCACGATGCGCTTCCTGCCGCCAGAGAAGCAGGCCCGTAAGGCCCGCGAGACGCTGGAAGTCATTGCGCCGCTGGCACATCGGCTCGGTATGGCCACGGTCAAATGGGAGCTGGAGGATCTGTCGTTCGCGATCCTGCATCCCAAGAAGTACGAGGAGATCGTGCGGTTGGTCGCCGGACGGGCCCCGTCGCGCGACACCTATCTGGCCAAGGTGCGTGCCGAGATCGTTGCCACCCTCAACGCGTCGAAGATCAACGCGGTGGTCGAGGGACGGCCCAAGCACTACTGGTCGATCTATCAGAAGATGATCGTCAAGGGCCGCGATTTCGACGATATCCACGATCTGGTAGGCGTCCGCATTCTTTGCGACGAGATCCGGGACTGTTACGCCGCGGTCGGCGTGGTGCATTCGCTCTGGCAGCCGATGGCGGGCCGGTTCAAGGACTACATCGCCCAGCCGCGCTACAGCGTGTACCAGTCGCTGCACACTACGGTCGTCGGTCCGGAGGGCAAACCGCTGGAGATCCAGATCCGCACCCGCGACATGCACCGCACCGCCGAATACGGCATCGCTGCGCACTGGCGCTACAAAGAAGCCAAGGGCCGCAACGGAGTTCCACATCCCCTCGCCGCGGCCGAAATCGACGACATGGCCTGGATGCGTCAGCTGCTCGACTGGCAGCGAGAGGCGGCCGACCCCGGCGAGTTCCTGGAATCACTGCGTTACGACCTTGCGGTACAAGAGCTTTTCGTGTTTACCCCGAAAGGCGATGTGATCACGCTGCCGACCGGCTCAACGCCGGTGGACTTCGCCTACGCCGTGCACACCGAGGTGGGCCACCGATGCATCGGCGCCCGGGTGAACGGCCGATTGGTGGCGCTGGAACGCAAGCTGGAAAACGGCGAGGTCGTCGAGGTCTTCACGTCCAAGGCGCCTAATGCCGGGCCGTCGCGGGACTGGCAGCAGTTCGTGGTGTCACCGCGCGCCAAGACCAAGATCCGCCAGTGGTTCGCCAAGGAGCGCCGCGAGGAGGCGCTGGAGTCCGGCAAGGACGCAATGGCTCGCGAAGTTCGCCGCGGCGGACTTCCTCTGCAGCGCTTGGTCAGCGGCGGGTCCATGGCCGCAGTGGCCAACGAACTGCACTACGCCGACGTGTCCGCGCTCTACACCGCAGTCGGCGAGGGCCATGTATCGGCCAAGCATGTGGTGCAGCGGCTGCTGGCCGAGCTGGGCGGCATCGACCAGGCCGAGGAGGACCTCGCCGAGCGGTCCACTCCGGCGACGATGCCGCGGCGCCCGCGCGGCACCGACGACGTCGGGGTGGCGGTGCCCGGTGCCCCGGGCGTGCTGAGCAAGCTCGCCAAGTGCTGCACACCGGTGCCCGGCGATCAGATCATGGGATTCGTCACCCGTGGCGGTGGCGTCAGCGTGCACCGCACCGATTGCACCAACGCCGCGTCGTTGCAGCAGCAGGCCGAGCGCATCATCGAGGTGCACTGGGCGCCGTCGGCGTCCTCGGTGTTTCTGGTGGCCATCCAGGTCGAGGCGCTCGACCGGCACCGGCTGCTGTCGGACATAACGCGGGTGCTGGCCGACGAGAAGGTGAACATCCTCTCGGCGTCGGTGACCACATCCGGTGATCGGGTGGCGATCAGCCGGTTCACGTTCGAGATGGGCGACCCCAAGCATCTGGGGCATCTGCTGGACGTGGTGCGCAACGTCGAGGGTGTCTACGACGTCTACCGGGTGACATCTGCCGCCTGAGCGGCCCGACCGGGCCGACCTCTTACCGTCGGTATTACGGTAAGTGATATGGCGTCGGACAATGACCAGATGACCGCGGCCGGACAGCGGGCTCTCGTGATGGGAGCGAGCGGCAATGTCGGTGCGTGCGTCACCCGTCACCTGGTGTCTGCCGGTGCCGATGTCCGGGTCCAATTACGAAAGTCGAGTTCTACGAAGGGAATCGAAGGGCTCGACGTCGAGCGGCACTACGGCGGATTATCCGACACGGCGGACATCGCCGCCGCCATGTCTGAACGCGACGTGGTGTACTACTGTGTCGTCGACACTAGGGCGGAGCTGAGAGATCCCGCTCCGCTATTCGAGACCAACGTCAACAGCCTTCGCAAAGTACTCGACGTGGCGATGAACGCGAATCTGCGGCGGTTCGTCTTCCTGAGCACGATCGGCACCATCGCCATCGGCAGGAACGGCGAAACCGTTGACGAGGACACGCCCTTCAACTGGTCCGACCAAGCCGGCAGTTACATCGCGTCACGGCGCCAGGCGGAGCAGTTGGTGTTCTCCTACGTGGCAAAGCACGGGCTGCCCGCCGTGGTGGCCAACGTGTCGAACCCGTACGGGCCGCCCGACTGGCAGCCCCGACAAGGGATGTTCGTGCAGCTCGCCGCGCTCGGAAAACTGCCGTTCTATATCCGCGGCGTCGGAGCCGAAGTGGTCGGTATCGACGACGTCGCCGACGCGCTGCTGCTGGCGGCCGAACGGGGACGGATCGGCCAGCGCTACATCATTTCTGAGCGTTATATGACGCATCGTGAACTGGTGACCATCGCCGCGGAGGCAGTTGGTGCGCGGCCGCCGCGCCTGGGTGTCCCGATGGCAATGGTTTACGGGTTCGCGCATGTGTCGGACGCCGTCGGAGCGCTATCCCACCGTGACTTCCCGATCGGCAGCCGGAGCGCCCGGCTCATCGCGCTGACCTCGCCGGCCAGCCATGCCAAAGCCACACGTGAACTCGGCTGGTATCCGACGCCCACCGAACACTTCATCCAGCGCGCAGCCCAAACCTATGTAGACAGAGGCGGATTGGCCGCCGCCGACAGGTAGCGCCTCAGCTCAGGCTCGCCGACGTGATGGTGACGGTGGTGGCGGGCGCACCGTCCGCGCCACCGCCGGCGACGCCGGCCGCGGCGATCTTGTCCACTACCGCGAGGCCGGTGGTGTCGATGGTGCCGAAAACCGTGTATGCGGGGGGCAACAGCGAGTCCCGGTACACCATGAAGAACTGGCTGCCGTTCGTGAACGGTCCGGCGTTGGCCATCGCCAGCGTGCCCCGCGGATAGACGACGGGCTTCTTCAGCGCCGGATCGCCCGGCGGGTACTGATTGGCCGGGTATTCGTCGGCGAACTGATAACCTGGCCCGCCGGTGCCGTCACCCTTCGGGTCACCACACTGCAACACCGACAACCCCGGCGACGTGGTCAGCCGGTGGCATTGAGTGTCGTCGAAAAACTTCTGCTGCGCCAGGCTGACGAAACTGCGCACCGTGCAAGGTGATTCGTTATTAGCAAGGTGCAGGCCGATTTTGCCCCGATTGGTGACGAGGTCCAGGTCGACCGGAGCGGGAGTGGTCGCCACTTGGCCGGTCCGCGGTGGCGTCACCGCTTTGCCGGCGGCGTCGGCGGACGGCGGGTACAAGCAGTTGGCGCCCAGGGCGGGGGAGGGTACGAATGGCGGCAGCTTCGGGACGGCCGGAGGTGCCACCGGGGCCGAGGTGGTAGCGGTGCTGCGCGAGGCCGCGGCGGTGCTGGTGGGGGCGGCCGACGATGTCTCGGTCGCGCCGCGATCCGAGGTTGTGGCGGTGATAATCACCAGCGCGATCACACCGAAGAGCGCCGCAAGCACTGCGGCCAATCCACCGACAATGGCCAGCGCGTGCCCTCGGTCGGCGGATTGTGCAGACGGGCCCGGCTGCACCATCCGCGGCCGCGGGGTGGCCGGTGATCCGGGCGGGGGTGGCGGCGGGCTCGGCGGTGGAATGAAACGATTGTCCAGCGCTGCTCTTGCGGCCTCGGCCAGCTGCGATGCCGTCTGGTAGCGGGCCTGCGGGCTTTTGGCCATACCCGCGGCGATCACTGCGTTGAATGTCGGCGGTATGCCGGGGGACGATGTCGAGGGTCGCGGCGGTGGGGCGGTCAGGTGCCCGGCGCGTTGTTCTTCGAATGTGTCTCCGGGATAAGGCTGTTGCCCCGTCAAGCATTTGTGCAATACACAGGCGAGCGAATACACGTCAGCGCGGGAATCACCTGCGCCGCTGAATTTTTCGGGTGCCGTGTAGGCGCCGGGGATATGGCCCATGCTGGCCTTGGCGGTATCGGTGGGGCTGCGCGCGAGCCCGAAATCGGTCAGGTAGACGAAATCTCCCGGCGCGATCAAGATGTTCGACGGCTTGACGTCGCGATGGACCAGTCCCACCCGGTGGGCGCTCTCAAGTGCCGCGGCGAGTTGCGCGATGATCGCGACCGCGCGTGCGGGAAGTATTCGGCCGCCTTCATTTCTAATGGCGCGACCGAGGTTGCTGCCGTCGATCAGCTGCATGTCCACGTACAGTTGACCGCCGATCTGGCCAAAGTTGTGGATGGGCACCACGTGCCGGTTGCTGAGGCCGGCCGCCGCGGGTACGTCGCGGCGGAACTGTTCGAGAAATTCTGGATCCTCGCCCAGCTCCGGCGCCAGCACTTTGACGGCGACTACCTGGTCAGTAACGGTGTCATCGGCTCGGTAGACTTTCGCCGATGCGCCACGGCCGATTAAGTCGAGCAGCTGGTAGCGCCCGAACGTCGTCACCTGCACAAAGAATTCTCCTGTTAGCGTGCGGCCAGCCGCGATTCAACCGACCATAGACGGCCGAGGCCGCCGACGGCTCGATCAGTCCAGCCGCACCGACTTGATCGTGACTTGGATGGTTGGTTGGCCGTCCTGACCGCCGCCGGCAACGCCGCCCTTGGCGATCTTGTCCAGGGTAGCCAGCCCGTCCTGTTGAATCTTGCCGAAAACCGTGTATTCGGGTGGCAGCTGAGTGTCCTTGTACACCATGAAGAACTGGCTGCCGTTGGTGTTCGGTCCGGCATTGGCCATGGCCAGGGTGCCGCGCGGGTAGATCACCGGCTCGTGCACCGCGGGATCGTCAGGCTTGTACTGGTCGGTCGGATATTCGTTGGCGAACTGATAGCCCGGCCCGCCGCTGCCGTCGCCGGTCGGGTCACCGCACTGCAAAATCGACGATGTCGGCGAGGCGGTGAGCCGATGGCACTGAGTGTTGTCGAAGAACTTCTGCTGCGCCAGGCTGACGAAACTGTTGACAGTGCACGTTGATTCGTTGTTGGCGAGCAACAGGCCGACGTTTCCTTGATCAGTGACCATGCTGATACTCACCTGCGCCGGGTCGGTGGGTACCTTGCCGTGCCTCGGCGGGTTCACCGGCTTGCTGGCCTGTTCCGCCGAAGGCTCGTATTGGCAGTTGGCGCCGAGATCGGCGGCTGGTTTGAACGGCGGCAACGGCGGTATGCCCGACGATGTGCCCGGAGCGGCGCTGGTGGTCGAGCTCCCGGCTGCCGAAGCCTGCTTGTTCTTGTGCTCGTTATTGGTCAGGACAACCGTTGCTATCACCGCGACAACGACGACCGCTGCTGCGACCGATCCTCCGACGATGGCCAGCGTCCGGCGACGACGGGCCTGCTGAGCGCGGCGTTCCAGCTGCCGTTCGAGTTTGCGCTTGGCCGTCGCACGTCGCTGTTCGTTGGTCGGCACCGCCGATGTCCCTCCGTGGTTGTCTGCTGAGTCAGCAAAGAGTGTGCCAGTTGATGCTGGATAGGGGTGGCGCGACCCGTGCACGATCAGGGAATGGGAAACTGGAGATCATGTTCATCACCGGATTTCCCGCCGGGTTGCTGCAGTGCAACTGCTATGTGCTGGCGCCGCACCCCGGGGCGGACGCCATCATCATCGACCCAGGCCAGCGTGCGATGGGCCAGCTGCGGCGCATCCTGGACAAGAATCGGCTGACTCCGGCGGCGGTGCTACTCACCCACGGCCATATCGACCACATCTGGTCCGCACAGAAGGTGTCCGACACCTTCGGCTGCCCGGCATACATTCATCCCGAGGACCGGTTCATGCTGACCGACCCCATCAAGGACTTCGGCCCGCGGCTGGGGCAGCTGCTGCTGGCGGCGATATTCCGCGAGCCCAAACAGGTCATCGAGCTGGATCGAGACGGCGACAAGATCGACCTCGGCGGGGTCAGCGTCACCGTCGACCACACGCCCGGCCACACCCGCGGATCGGTGGTCTTCCGAGTCACGGACGCCGAAGACGCTAAAGAGCTTGTGTTCACCGGCGACACCCTGTTCGAGCGCTCGGTGGGCCGGACCGACCTGTTCGGCGGCAGCGGCCGCGACCTGATTCGCTCGATCGTCGACAAGTTGTTCGTGCTCGACGACAAAACAGTGGTCCTGCCCGGCCACGGCAATTCCACCACCATTGGCGCGGAACGGCGCTTCAACCCGTTCCTCGAAGGCCTGAGCCCATGAGCGACTTCTCAGCGTTCTCCGCGCCCAGAGGCGTACCGGACTACGTCCCGCCGGATTCGGCACGGTTCGTCGCGGTGCGGTCAGCGCTGCTCGACGCCGCCCGCCGGGCGGGCTACAGCGACGTCGAGCTGCCGATCTTCGAAGACACCGCGCTGTTCGCGCGCGGGGTGGGCGAGTCCACCGACGTGGTGACCAAGGAGATGTACACGTTTACCGACCGCGGCGACCGCTCGGTGACGCTGCGGCCGGAGGGCACCGCCACGGTGGTG
>Ga0210405_10004281_pt1 | contig 13493 bp, 14 predicted proteins | sample IncBWH11MmetaG_FD_155492 | JGI IMG/M metagenome (GOLD analysis project Ga0210405, IMG submission 155492) | Forest soil microbial communities from Barre Woods Harvard Forest LTER site, Petersham, Massachusetts, United States - Inc-BW-H-11-M | ecosystem: Environmental > Terrestrial > Soil >... | reverse complement strand
TTTCAGATTGGTAATATTTGCTTCAGCTACGGCGTTTAGCAATCTTCCGGACGTGGGTCCTTGCAGCGCCAGTGCGGCCACTTGTTCGGTAATGTCCTCGATTCGTACGCTCAGGCCCAGCGCATTTTGCTGAAACCATCGCAAACTGGGGTCCGCAGCCGTCCAGCGATATTCGTTTTCGGCCAGCCGCGTGATGGTGCCATCATCGATGACTTGGCCTTCGGGATCGCACCAGCAGCAATAAATTACCTGATCGATCGCGACTTTGTTGATATCCCTTGAAATCACGCGATTCACGAATTTCGTCGCGTCTTTTCCCGTTACTTTGTATTTGTATAGCGGAGAAATATCGATTAGCGCCGCGGAATTGCGGATGGCGTTATATTCGTGCTCGTGATGCATTTCATACACGCTGACGGTGTAGTAGCCGGACCATTCGCGGTAATTCAGGCTCTCGCACAGCGCGAGGGTCCTCTCGTGAAACGCAGTACCAACCGGCACAAGCCCTCCGATGCCCGCGGCGCAAAGATACGCGCTGCAAGAAACATAGTGTGTTACGAAACTGTTGAATTATAGGTGTTGGTTCAGCACAGCCGCAAGGCGCTTGCGTACGTGAGTTTTTATTCGTTCAATTACTAACTGAATTCAGTCGGGTAGCCGGTCGCGAAAATCTTCCTTCCAGCTTTCGGGAAAAACTGTAACCTGCAGGGCCCGGCGCACCACCTCAACATCTGCGTCTGTGTATTTGTGCGCGAAGTGCAAGCGATTTATGTCTGAAATCGAAACGCGGTATGGGTCGCGTGAAACTTCTTTGATCTCATCACCCGCTCCAACCTCGCCCTCGCGCGCCACGGCAAAATAAAAGCCTGACCGTTTGCTGGCCAGGAAGCGCTTCACCATCGCGTCCGACTGGAATCGGATACCCAGCTTGTAGCAAGGCAAGCGGGGTTGCGTCACCACCACCTCTGCTGAGCCAATAGAAAATCGATCACCGAGGTGAACGGAATCTTCCAGCAGCCCTTCGGCGGTGAAATTCTCTCCAAAATTCCCCATCTTCAAATCGTATCCCGGCAATTCTTTCGTCCAATACGCATAGTGTTCCAGCGGATAGCAATATACGGCTTTGAATTCGCCGCCATGCACGGTGAGATCGGCTTGGCGGTCGCCATCGAGATCTAATTTACGCAAAAAGACGCGCCCCTCAACGGGTTCTTTGAATATGCCGGTAGTGACGTCGCTGCCGTGCCAGACGACGTTACGCGGCAATCCAACATTTACCGAAATTATTTTGCTCACGAGATACTTGCCTTTGTGTGCGCCGCACCGATGACGCTTGCAGTATACGCGATGACCTATGGTGTGAACTTCGGGGGAATATTGTCGCGCGACTTGTGCCGCATTGCCGCTGCCAGTAGAATGCCTTTTGCTTTCCTCAGCCTTCTTACATTCGCATGCGCGCATTGCGATCGCGGCATTGGTCGATTCCTCGCGCTCTATGTTGACGGAGCCTTAACAAAATGACGCAGCACTACGACGTGATCGTCATTGGCGGCGGTCACAACGGCTTGGTTAACGCTGCCTATCTGGCGAAGGCGGGGAAAAAAGTTTTGGTTCTCGAACGCCGGCATGTGCTCGGCGGGGCCGCGGTTACCGAGGAAATCATTCCGGGCTTTCTTTTCTCGGAATGCTCCTATGTGGTTTCCTTGTTGCGTCCCGAAATTATTCGTGAACTTGATCTTCCTCGCCATGGTCTTGAAATTCTTCCGTTGGATGGCACGTTTTCTCCCATGCCTGATGGCATTCATCTGTGGCGTATGAACGATCACGCCAAATCGGTCCGCGAAATTCGGCGCCACTCGCGCGTCGACGCCGAAGCGTACGACGAATTTTCGAAGATGATGACGCCGATGTGCCGCTTCGTGAAGCCCCTCCTTTCCATGGTGCCCCCCGATCCGACGACGATGAAGCCCCGGGATCTGAGGCAGCTGCACTTTTTGATGCAGAGATTCCGCGAACTATCTTCCGATGAGCGTTACACGCTGATTCAACTCATGACCATGAGTTCCGCGGATTTTCTGGATCAGTGGTTCGAAACGGACGTGCTCAAGGCCACTATGTCCGCATCCGGAATAATCGGAACTTTTCTGGGCATTCGCTCGCCGGGGACAGCATATGTCCTGCTGCATCACTACATGGGTGAGATTGACGGAGCGTTTCGTTCCTGGGGATTCAGCCGTGGAGGAACGGGCGCGATTTCCAATGCCATTGCCGCAGCGGCGCGCGAGGCCGGTGTCGAAGTTCGCACCAAAGCTCCGGTAGGGAAAATTGTGGTCAAAGAAGGCCGCGCAGCGGGGGTGGTGCTGCAATCCGGAGAAGAAATTACCGCCAACGTAATATCTTCCAGCGTGGATCCACATCTCACTTTCGAAAAATTCCTGGAACCTTCAGAGTTGCCGGCCGATTTTCTGGAAGGCGTGCGGCGCTATAAATTCCGCGGCTCATCCGGCAAAGTAAACATCGCGCTGGATGCCCTGCCGGAATTTAAATCTCTGCCCGGCGATGGAGCGCATCTTCGCGGCGCAATTTCCATTTCTCCCAGCATGGAATACATGGAGCGCGCTTACGACGACGCCAAGTACGGTCACTATTCGCGCCGTCCTTATATCGACATGGTGATTCCCAGTTTGACCGACCCGAGCGTTGCGCCTCCAGGGAAGCATGTTCTCTCCTGTTTCGTGCAATATGCTCCTTACAAACTCGCGGAAGGCACGTGGGACGAGCAACGCGAAGCGTTCGGAGATAATGTGATTGATACGATCGCTGAATATGCGCCCAATATTAAAGACATTATCATCGGGCGCCAGATTCTCACGCCGCTCGATCTGGAACGCGAATTTGGCCTGACCCAAGGAAATATTTTTCAGGGCGAACTTTCGCTGGAGCAATTATTTTTTCTGCGGCCGGTAGCCGGTTGGGCTTATTACCGCACGCCGGTCGATAACCTTTATATGTGCGGTTCTGCAACGCATCCGGGCGGCGGCATCATGGGCGCCAACGGACGCATCGCCAGCCAGGTCATTCTGAAGGAATGGAAAAAGTCCGCCGTGCCACGCCAGACAAGGAATGGCGTGACAAAAGGCGCGCAGTCTTCGAGCCCGCCGGCAGCATCAGCAGTCGCGCGTTCTGCCAAAGAGCACAACTGACATGCCCATCGGACAGCGCGTAGCATTCATCGGCGGCGGCCACAATGCACTCATCGCGGCGTTTTATCTGGCCAAGGGCGGATTCAAGCCGGTGATCCTGGAGCGGCGCGAAATCGTAGGCGGCGGAGCCGTCACCGAAGAGTTTCATCCCGGGTACCGCGCTTCAACATTAGCTCACACGCTCGGTCCATTGCGGCCGGATGTAGACCGCGACTTAAAAGTTGAAAACTTTAATTGCGAGATTCTTCGCCCCGATCCGCGGGTCTTCGCCCCAGCACTTAATGGCGAATCGCTGCTGTTCTACGACGATCATTCCAAGACCGCGGGTGGCATCGCTAGGTTGTCCGCCAAAGACGCCGCGAAATACACGGAGTTCGCTGCTGCGCTCGAGAAAGTTTCCAAGGTCTTTGCGCAACTTTCTAAGATCACACCGCCGTCTATCGACAAGCCTTCCGCGGAAGATCTTTGGAACCTGCTGAAGACTGGCCGTGGTGTTCGCGGATTGGGCAAGCACGGTATTTTCGATTTATTGCGCTGGGGACCAATGGCCGTAGCGGATTTTGTCGCAGAATTTTTCGAGACAGAATTATTACGCGCGGTGATCGCTGCTCGCGGAATTTTTGGAACAGCTTTGGGACCGTGGTCTGCGGGCTCTACGGCGGTACTGCTTCTGCGCGCCGCAGCAGATGCACATCCGGTTGGATCTGCGATGTTTTCTCGAGGTGGTCTTGGGACCTTCACGCACGCACTAGCCGAAGCTGCCAAGCAGGCCGGGGCGGAAATTCGCACCAATACCGAAGTGCTGCATATCCGAATAAAAGATGGCGCTGTTGCCGGCGTGGTGCTCGGTGACGGAGATGAAATTGCCGTTGAGGCCATCGTCTCGGGTGTCGATCCCAAACGCACATTTTTCCAGCTGATGGATCCGTCGCAACTCGACCCCACTTTCGCTTTGCGAATCCGCAATATGCGTGCTAACGGCACGGTTGCTAAAGTGAATTTGGCCCTCAATGACCTGCCAATTTTTCCCTCGCTTGCCGGCGCCGTCGGAGCAGATGGTTTTCGCCAGGCGCTCTCCGGTCGCATTCATATTGGGCCGGAAATCGATTACCTCGAGCGGGCCTTCGACGCTTCCAAGTATGGAGAATTCTCAGACGCTCCTTATCTCGATCTCACGATTCCGACGCTTCTCGATCCAGCCCTTGCGCCTGAGGGCAAGCATGTCCTGTCAGCCTACGTGCAGTTCGCGCCGTACAAATTGAAAAATGGAAATTGGGACGCGCGGCGCGATGACTTGGGCGAGGCGGTGATCGAAACAATCGCGGCATACTCTCCAAATTTTGCCGAGCGTGTGGAAGCCTCGCAGGTTCTTACGCCGCAGGACCTGGAGATCACCTATGGTTTCACCGGCGGGCAGATTTTCCATGGGGAGCTGGCGCTGGATCAACTATTCACCATGCGCCCGGTTCTGGATTGGGCGCGCTACAAAACTCCGATTCGCGGCCTATTTTTGTGTGGCTCTGGAACGCATCCGGGCAACGGGCTTACCGGAGCATCGGGCGCTAATGCGGCGCGCGAAATCATTCGCGAGTTGCGTTAAGCCGCGAATATTCTTGTAGTGGTCTCGACGGTGAATGCGTGCTGCGATCCGCTTTTTCGGTCGCAAACAATTTCTACGGTAAACCGATGCGAAGTCGCTAGAATGGTGCCCTTCGAGAGAGGTGATCGCTTATGGCTTTCGACTATTACTTGCTGAAAACAGAGCCTACCGGATATTCGTTCGCGGATTTGCAGCGCGATTCAGTCACCGAATGGGACGGCGTGTCCAATCCAGTGGCGCTAAGAAACCTCCGCGAGATGAAGCCAGGTACGAAATTAATCATTTATGAAACTGGTGACGTCAAGAGTGCCGTGGGGACGGCTACCGTCGTATCGGTAAATAATGACGATCCTAAAAATCCCATCATCACCATCAAAGCCGGTCCACCGGTGAAACGTCCGGTTTCCTTGGCGGAGATGAAAGCCGACACGCTGTTCGAGGATTCGCCATTGGTACGGCAAGGCCGGCTTTCCGTCGTTCCGCTTACTTCGGCGCAATATAAAATCCTGGCGAAATAAACAAATTGTTGTCGCTCACCGAGTTTTCTTTTAGATTCGCCGAATGGATGCAAGTTGGATCCGCGACCTTTGCCTTTCTTTTCCGGCGGTCACGGAACATGTGATCTGGGGCAGCGATTTGACCTTCAAGGTTGCGGGCAAGATGTTCGCTCACGCGGTTCTTGAGCCCGCTCCTGTGTGGCTATCTTTCAAAGCTTCCCCGGAAAACTTCTATGACTTAACTGAACGGCCGGGTATTATTCCCGCGCCTTATCTGGCTCGAGCGCAATGGGTCGCGCTGGAAACGAAGGACGCGCTTTCTTCCGCGGAGCTGTCCTTACTTGTGCGGAACTCTTACGACATCGTCGTTGCCAAGCTTCCCAAAAAAATTCGCGATTCTCTCTTGACGCCGCATCGTTCCAAACCTCCGCGTTCAAAGCGCCGTAGTCATCGCTGAGGGGCATGCAAAATTGTTTAAAAAGGTCTTGACAATATACTGTGTGAAGCATAGTATGCGTCACATCCTATGCTGCACCTTGTACATTTATGAGTTCAGAAAACTTCGACAATCTGCGGCTCGAACTGCGGCGTGGAGGCCTGGTAGTGGCGGTCCTGGCGGCTTTGCACTCAGAACAGTACGGCTACACGCTGCGAAAAATCATGGCTGACCATGGCATCGAGATTGACGAAGGCACGCTGTACCCGCTGCTTCGGCGTTTGGAAAGCCAGGGCTTGCTAAAAAGCAAATGGCGCGAAGAACAAAAGCGTAACAAGCGTTTTTATCAACTCACCGTGGCGGGCAAACAGATCCTGGAGCAGTTGCTCACAGAGTGGCGAAGCATGGATTCCTCAATAAATTCGATCTTGAAGGAGTACGGTCATGCAACTTCTCGAACGGTATTTGCAAGCCGTTAAATTCTGGCTGCCGAAGGAACAGAAGGAAGACATCATCGCGGAGCTGTCCGAAGACATACGTTCTCAGATTGATGAGAAGGAAGCCGAGCTCGGCCGCAAACTGAATGAAGCCGAACTGGAGGCCATTCTCAAACAGCGGGGCCGGCCGATACTGTTGGCCAATCGCTATTTGCCACAGGAGCAATTGATCGGACCAGTGCTGTTTCCGATTTATCGCCTGGTGCTGAAAATTGTGATGTTGTGTTATCTGGTGCCATGGGCGGTGACATGGATCGCCTTGTTAATTTTCAATTCCGGGTACGCGACGAAATTCGCCGGCCACTCCTGGGTTGAGATATTGGGCTCGTTGTGGGCGCAGCTATGGGGCACCGCCTTTCTAGCGGCCGGCACCGTGACGCTGGTCTTCGCCATCCTTGAACGAGTGCAGCGCAAGTCTCATTTTCTGGAAGAATGGAACCCGCGCAAGCTGCCACCTGTAAACAATCCCAACTTAATTTCGCGCTTCAATTCCATAGTTGAATTGGCCGCCAACATGTTCTTTTGCATTTGGTGGACAGGACACATGTCCTCAGGTGTGGTGCTGAACCAGGTGAATTTACGAATTGCGTTAGCTCCGGCTCCCTGGCGATATTTCTTTTGGGGGTTTTTGCTCATCGCATTCGTCAACATCGGGCTTGCGATCGCCAACCTTGCGCGTCCCTACTGGACGGCATCCCGCGCCGCGATTCGACTTGTTAGCGATATGGCGGGCTCCGTATTTTTCTGCTGGCTTTTGAAAGCAAATTTGTTAGTTGAAATTACCGGCGCAAGTATCCCACCGGCGAAAGCGTCGCAACTGACAGCGGCGATCAATTTCTGGATGCTAAAGATGTTTCCCGTAGCCGTCATCTTCGGAGTAGTGATTGCAGTGGTTAACATTATCCGCATCGTGCGCGTCGCCGCGCCGACGGCCCACGTCCCCGGGGAAACCGCCGCGATGGCGTGAATTAACCGCGCGGATACCTCGCAGCCAGCTGTCTAATCTTCAGACTCAAAATACCTGATCTGCTGTTTCGACTTGTTTGAACGCGGAAAGCGGATAGAACGGCACACACGATTAGGCTCAAATGGGCTGGAACAGAAATTGACTGGCCGCTTGAGATTTCAATGCAGCAATCGAGGAGTAATCGTGATGCCGAATAAAATTGTTGCCATTTCTACAGCAATCGCCGACACAGTTCGCCGCACCATGCGCGCGCCGGTATATGGATTTCCGGCACATCAGGAGTTAGCAACCGACGCCGCGCCATGCCGTCATTGCTTGCGCCTGATTATTCCGCGAGTGGACGAGGCCATCCTGTTCACGTACGACCGATTCACTGGCGTGGAAAAATTGCCGCAGCCTGGGCCGATTTACGTGCACTCAAGAGAATGTCCCCGATACGATGAGCACGGCGGTTTCCCCGAAGAACTTCGAGGCAGTCCACGCACGCTTGAGGCTTATGCGCGGGGCCGACAGTTCGTCGCGCAGGAATATATTGACGATGGGGCATTCGAGGCTGCTATCGAGCGGCTGTTTTCAAACCGCGAAGTCGATTATTTGCAGGTGAACAGCACCACGGCCGGGTGCTTTACCTTTCGCATCGAGCGAACCGGCGAAAGATGAATCGGCCGCCGCAAGACTTTAAAAGAACCGTGGTCGATTGGCCCACAAATGGAAATGCGCCCGACGTTTTACGATTTAACGTGGGCGCAGTTCCGAAAAAAACTAATTTGTTAGTGAGCCGATGTCAAAACACGAATTGTTTAAGACTCAATTATGAGCGCCGGCGGACTTGGCCATTTTTTCCTGCCATTCCTTAGCGCGGCGCTCCATCTCTGCTGGCGCGACATCTTCCACATGTTGCGCCATGCCCCAATGATGGCCAAAGGGATCAGTCAGTCTGCCGTAGCGATCACCCCAGAATTGATTCTGCAGCGGCATGGTGACCTTGCAACCTGCGGAAACCGCTTTGTTGAAGTCATTGTCCACATCGCTGCTGTAGATGAATAGATAGCTGGACGGCGCCGACTTTGAATTTGGATCCGGCGCGGACGCCATCTGTGGATATTCATCGCTTAGCATGAATTTTGAGTCGCCGATCTGCAATTCGGCGTGCCCAATCTTTCCGTCCGGCCCTTCCATGCGGCTGATTTCCTTTGCTCCCAACGCTTTCTTGTAAAAATCGATGGCCTTGGCGGCATCTCTGCAAGTTAGTGCGGGAGTAATCGTGTGGTACCCTTCGGGGATTGCGCGAACAGTATTGGCCATAAATCCTCCTTAGACTTCTTCTAACGGTTGGCGCCCATGAAGGAAAGCGGCGCGTCTGCTGGTAATACCGAACTGTATCGTCGAAGTCAACCGTCAAAATTCGGAACGCCATCAGTGGAAAATGACGGGACAGCAACTCATTCGCAGGATTTCTTACCCCACTCGCGATCAGCGGATTGTCATCTGGAGGAGATATTTTTTAACCTGGACAGGAATTCAAATTCGGCTGGATGCATTTTGTCCCGCGCGGCTTCGAAGGTGAAGAAACCGGCACGATCGACTTCCGGAAATGTGGACGTCCTTCCGGATTTCGGCGGCCATTCCATTTCAAACGTATTGCTCTTCAAAGAAGAAGGGTCGCAGTTGCCGGCAAACGCCCAGGCGTGCGCAGTTTTGCCGCTTTTGTGTTTCACGCTGCCGAGAGACAAAAAATCGCCGCGCGGAACGAGCCCGGTCTCTTCCTGAAATTCGCGTTTCGCGGCCGCCAGCAAGTCTTCGCCACGATTAATTTCTCCCTTGGGCACGAACCAGGCTCCGCGATCTTTGTTTTTCCAGAATGGCCCGCCGAGATGTACCAACAGCACTTCGATCTGAGAGTCTCGTTCCCGGTACATGAGCAATCCCGCGCTAGTTTTTGCCATCTGTTGTTCTCTGGAATATTAATAACAATTCTTGTCAAGAGCAGCACGGTATAATTACTCATCGCGAGCTTCAATAGTGTTCGCCATGCCATCCATTGAACTATGTCCGAGCCAGCCATGGTAGTTCGCAATATTTCAGACACCGCGCGATGGGCAGCGGTGTTTCGCGCGAATGAAACACTCCGTGCTGATGCACTGTTCCGTGATCCCTACGCGGCGCGGCTTGCGGGGGCGCTTGGCGTGGATATCGCGAACACGTTGCCGGAGGGAAACAGTTACGCGTGGGCGTGGGTAGCCCGAACCTATCTCTTCGATCAATTTATTTTGCGAGAAATTCAGCAGGGCGCGGACATGGTGATGAATCTGGCCGCCGGTCTGGACGCGCGGCCGTATCGCATGCAGTTGCCGCCCGCGCTGCAATGGGTGGAAATCGATTTGCCGGAAATCCTGGCGTATAAAGAAGGAATTCTTGGCGGAGAAAAACCAACCTGCCGGCTCGAACGTATTCGGCTGGACCTCTCCGATGTGGAGGCTCGCAAGCCGGTGTTTGCAGAACTTGCCGTGCGAGCCCGAAAGATTTTGGTGCTCACCGAGGGATTGCTTATCTATCTGGAGCCCAGTCAAGTAGTCGCGCTCGCCAAGGACCTTGCCGGGCATCCACAGTTTCAGCGCTGGATTCTCGACCTGCATTCGCCGGGGCTGCTGCGTAGGATGCAGCGCACCACCGGGAAACAACTTAGCCAGGTTGGCGCGCCATTTAAGTTCGGGCCCGCGGAAGGGACACAATTTTTGGAGCCATTCGGATGGCGGGCAGTTGACGTACAAGGTTTGCTGAAAACGGCCGCGCGTTTTAAACGCCCTCCATTTGCTTTGCGTTTAGTTTCTCTGCTTCCGGAAAAAAAAGGCCCGCAGGGGTCGCGCCCGTGGTCGGGAGTTTGTCTTTTTGAGCGAGTTCGCGAGGATCAATAAACTCCGTCGCACGTTTGGCGTGCAAGTCCTGAATCCACAAGAGCATCCGAGATTTTTAAATCCCGCTTTTTTTGGCTGAAAAGCACGTCCGGCTAAAATGCGAGTGATTGCCAATGGCTGAACTCACTGCTAGAAATACTGTGAGGCACGGCGATGATCTACGACTTTTTGGTGGAAACCTACGAAACAGAACGGGTCAAGATTGTCAGCGTGTGGAGCGAATTCCGTGATGAAGATATGCATCGGCGACCGCGCGACGGGGATCCTCGCGGGCGCAGCGTTCATGAACAGATGGTGCATCAGTGCGTGAGCGAAGACTTGTGGTTCCGCAACATGCTGGGAATAGATGTAAGCGCTCCGCCATTACCGGAAAAGGAAACGCGGCTGGAATTCATGAAACGCTACGCGGAAGATAGTGAAAAGCGGCTGACGATTTTGCGCGCGAAAGACGAATCGTGGTGGTCCGGTGAGACCCAATTCTTCGACGTGCCGCGCTCGCGCGCGTGGGTGATGACCCGCAGAATTGCGCACAGCGCTCATCATCGCGGCCAGCAAATGGCGATGCTCAGGATGTTTGGCTACCCGCTGCATAGCAACTATGGGCCGACGGCGGATACCGGCGGGCTGATGCAAAATCATGCGCCGACAATTTACGCGTATCAAAATCTTACGTCGCTCTTCGCGGGAGAATCGGCCGGCGGCAGAAAATCCTCCTTGCCGGCTGGCAGCGACAAACCGGTCACCGAGCGACCAGAGAAAAAGTAATTCTCTGGTGGTTTATTCCGGCTTTGCGATCACGCCACAGGCGATGCGTGCAGGAGCGCTGGCTGAGGAAGTGTCGGTGACGGCGTGAATCACGATGGCAGTCCCACCGTTGCTGAATACCGAATTGTCACCACTCTCCAGGCTGACGTTGGGAGCCACGACGCTAACATGCGCAGTGTGATCCGGCGCGACGATCAACGAAAAATTCGGGATGTCGCCGGCCGGTACGGTGCCGTGTTGGTGATCGGCCTTCGCACCACCGAAGTGTGGGCCCGCGGATTTGAAATCAGGTGGATCGCATTTGCCTACTTGATGGATGTGAATAGAATGCTCGCCCGGCGGCAAATCCTTGATGTCGAGCTTGATTTTTACACCGTGCTCGGCGGGAGTAAGCGCCGCGGTGCCGACGCTCTGGCCTTCCGCGTTTTTTAGATTCACTAAAATTGGCTTCGACTGGCAACGGGCTTGCGGCGTGATAAATGCGGCTGCGGCCAGAAAGAACGACCCTGTCAACGCAAAGGTTTTCATTAGTCTCCTTCAAGTGTGGTGCTGTGAGGTTTGCTAGACAGATTTATTGATTGGAATTCTAACAGTAACTTTTGCTACGCGGTAAAAATACGTAGCCTGGGCCGGAGGCTGGGCCGCACATGGCTGGACGCAGCGAAACTAATCGGCGCGGTAGAGAGCGGGAAATTCCTTTTGTAGACGTCTCAATTTGGGCAGATCGTTGAAGACGATGTACGGGTTGCCGGGATTTTTCTTCAAGTAATCCTGATGATAGTCCTCGGCAGGATAGAACGCCTCGAAGGGCACAACCTTTGTGACGATTGGGTGCGAATAGACCGCGGCGGAATTCAACTGGGCGATGTAATCGGCGGCGATGCGTTTCTGTTCGTCGCTTGCGTAAAAAATTGCCGAGCGGTATTGCGACCCCGTGTCAGGCCCCTGTCGATTCAACTGCGTGGGGTCGTGCGCCACGGAAAAATAAATCATCAATAGCTGACCGTAAGTGATTTGCGACGGGTCGTAGGCGACTTGGACGGATTCGGCGTGTCCAGTGACACCCATGCTGACTACTTCGTAGGAGGGCGATTTCACCCGGCCGCCAGAATAGCCGGAGGTCGCAGACTTCACGCCGTTGACGTGCTCAAAAACGGCTTGCACGCCCCAAAAACAGCCGCCAGCGAACACAGCGTTCTCCGACTTGGAGGAGTTTGCAAGCGGCGCGTCGATTGCAGGCTTGGGAAACACCGAGGCGTTGGGCGTTTCGGCGGGCCGGGCGCCGAGAGCACGGATAGCGGTCCAGGCGAAGAAAATTACGATTACAGCGGTTGCCAGTATCTTGCCAAGGTGTGGTCTTTTCATGATGGCGGGACCTTTCTTCTAAACTCTACGATAAACCTTGATGATTGGATGCGCGAATCGGAATAAAGGGAAGACGCGGTGGGCGATGCGCCGCAGGCAACGGGCGAAGTCTGCGCGCGCTTCTGTGGTTGAAATTTTCATCGGATGATGTCCAAACTGGTTAGATTGTGACAGGCGAGATTTGTAAAGGAACGAATATATAGGACGCGCGAATAGAAACCTATGTAGACGTGGTGACATCACAAGATCAGGACGCAACATTTTGGAGGAAGGCACTCATGAAAAGTAACGTCGAGGCGAGTTTCCGGGAAAGTAGGAGGGCGGCACGGTTGATTCTTGCGGATCGCGCCGGCTGCAGCTTGCTGTTGGGACTGATCATGGCACCTGGGTTGCGCGCGCAAGTGACCAACGGCAAGAAGCCGGAGCTTCCTCCACCGTTTGCGTCCAAGTCGGCGACGAATCCCGCGCAGGAGGGGAAGCTGCCGCAGGGATTTCTGCCCACTGTGCCGGAGGGATTCAAAATAAATATTTTCGCGGCGGATTTTAAAGGGCCGCGATGGATGGTTCTTGCTCCCAACGGCGATGTCTTCTTGGCGGATACGGCAGCAGGCAAAGTTGTTGTGCTGCGGGATCCCCAACATACCGGCAGCGCGCAGCAAAATGAAGTGTTTGCAAGCGGGCTGCGAGAGCCATACGGCATTGTTTTTCATGACGACTATGTGTACGTGGGCGACACGGATGCGTTGCTGCGTTTCAAATACGATGCGAAGACTTCCAAGCGGCTGGGCGAAGCGGAGCACTTGATGGATTTGCCGACCGGCGGACACTCCACGCGCTCGCTGTCGCTTACGCCTGACGGAAACCATCTCCTGGTGGGCATCGGATCAGCCTCGAACATAAGTATTGAGAGCGACACGCGGCGGGCGGCGATTACCATTTGTGATTTCGATGGCAAAAATGCGCGGCTATACGCTACGGGAATCCGGAATCCGACCGGGATTGCGCTCGAGCCCACAACCAAAGTCTTGTGGACCAGCGTGAACGAGCGCGACGGGCTGGGAAACGATCTGCCGCCAGATTATTTTACGTCCGTGAAGGACGGAGAATTTTTTGGGTGGCCGTATAGCTACATCGGGGACAATGTGGACCCGCGAGTGAAGCCGCAGAAGCCGGAGTTGGTCGCAAAAGCAACCGTGCCGGACGTGTTGCTGGGTGCGCATCGCGCGCCGCTGCAGTTTGCGTTTTATA
>Ga0210405_10004280_pt1 | contig 13494 bp, 11 predicted proteins | sample IncBWH11MmetaG_FD_155492 | JGI IMG/M metagenome (GOLD analysis project Ga0210405, IMG submission 155492) | Forest soil microbial communities from Barre Woods Harvard Forest LTER site, Petersham, Massachusetts, United States - Inc-BW-H-11-M | ecosystem: Environmental > Terrestrial > Soil >... | reverse complement strand
CCGCGATGGCCAAAGTTTCCGGTGTGGCGGAAGACTGTTGGTGCAGGTCCTCGTCGAATTCAGTCATGAGCTCCACTTGGCGGTTCTTCTCCAGCCACGTATAACACGTATTGCGTACAATCTGTAGGAGCCATGCCCGGGCGTCTCCGCCGTTGAAACCGCGGAAGAAGCGAAACGCACGCAGCAGGGCTTCCTGTGCGACATCCTCCGCATCGGACCGGCTTCTCAGCAGCCAACGCGAAAGATTGAAAGCAGCATCTAGATGAGGCAACACGAGCTGTTCGAAGCGAGCCCGGTCTTGCGAATCCAACACGTCCCAACCCTTCCCCTGGCCCGTCGTACTCATGAGTGAAAACCGCCCTACAGCTGATTTTATTCCCACTTATCTAATTCTTATGACGAACTAATTTTAGCAGAGTGAGCGAGGAAAATTGGAATAAGGTGCGGCATCGCGCGGTCTGCACAAATGAAACACGTCCCATGGCGGCGCGGGCACCCTGGCTCTCTCTAACCCGCGCCGCTCCTGCCAAATATGCGCAGCAGCGGCGGAGATGCATACGTGCGTATGCATTGGAGAGACGTGTCTCCAGGAGAAAGAAAAATGGCACACAGGAAAAAAGACGAGATTGTGCACGATCACAATCATGATGGAATCGATCGCCGGGGCTTTTTGAAGTGCATGGCCTGGGCGGGGACGGGGGCGTTTTGCGTCATGCAGGGCGGCGTTCTGAAGTCGTACAGCATGAGCCGCCTGGCGGAGATGAACCCAGGGGACATGAAAGGCGAGTTGAGCTTCGTTCAGATCAGCGACAGCCACATGGGTTTCAACAAGCCGGCGAATCCGGATGTGGCGGCTACACTGAAGGCCGCTGTCGACAAGATCAACGCGCTGTCTACGCCACCGGAGTTTTTGCTGCACACGGGAGACATCAGCCACCTCTCGAAGCCCGAGGAATTCGACAGCGTCGAGCAAATTCTGAAGAGCGCCTCGGCGAAGGATGTCTTCTATGTCCCAGGAGAGCACGACGTTTTGAATGACGACGGCAAACAATACCACGAGCGTTTCGCCAAAGGGACTCAGGAAGGCGGGTGGTACAGCTTTGAGAAGAAGGGCGTGCACTTCGTCGGCTTGGTCAACGTCATGAACTTGAAAGCGGGCGGGCTAGGCACGCTGGGGCGCGAGCAGCTGGAGTGGCTTGAAAAAGATGTGAAGAGCCTCAAGTCCAGCACGCCAATCGTTGTCTTCGCGCACATACCGCTGTGGGCGGTCTACCCTGAATGGGGTTGGGGAACCGAGGACAGCGCGCAGGCTCTCGCGTACTTGAAGAAGTTTGGCTCGGTGACAGTTCTCAACGGGCATATCCATCAAACCATGCAAAAGGTCGAGGGAAACGTCACATTTCATACCGCCTGCTCTACTGCGTTCCCGCAGCCCAAGCCGGGCGAGGCGCCTTCGCCGGGACCGATGAAGGTGCCCGCCGAGCAGTTGCGCGCCGTCTTGGGCATTACCGATGTGAACTACGTTCGCGGCCAACATGCGCTGGCAGTTGTGGACTCGACGTTGGCGTGATCGGGAACATAGCGCGCGGACAAACCGGCAAATAGATTTTCAATATGGAAAGAATGAGGAGAAAAATCATGAGAAGAAGTGTGTTCGTAGCAAGTTTGATGGCAATGGCGGTAATAGGCCTGGGCGGAATCGTCGGGGAGCATAAGAGCTTCGTGGCGAGCGCCCAGGAAAAAACTGCCTCGACGGCCGAGGTGAAAATCGACAATTTTGTCTTTGGCCCCGCAGCAATTACGGTGCCGGCTGGGACTACCGTCACGTGGATCAATCGCGACGACATTCCGCATACGGTCGTTAGCACGGACAAAGTGTTCAAGTCCAAAGTGCTCGATACCGACGAGAAGTTTTCTTTCACGTTCACCAAACCCGGCGAGTACCCCTACTTTTGCTCGATTCACCCGAAGATGACCGGAAAAGTTGTCGTCCAGTGAGCGCGAACAAACGGAGGATAGAACTTGAACCCTTTTGACATCAAGGCCGCATTGCTTGCGAAGCATGCCCAGCACGTCGTGTTAATCCACTTTCCCATCGCGCTATTCATTGCCGGAGTGGTGTTTGATTTCCTTGCGCAGAGCACCAAGTGGCGCGCTCTTGCGGCGGTGGCTTACTACAATTTGCTCGGCGCCGCGATTTCCGCAATTCCGGTGGTCGCGACGGGGATCCTCGCCTGGCGATTCGAGCTTGAGGGGCAAAAACTTAAAGGCGTTCTGCTCATGCATTTGGTTTTGGGTTGCGCGTCAGCGCTTCTCATCTGGATTGCTTACGGCTTGCATGTGCGCGCTAGGAGGCAGTTGGCAGATGGGATTCCAGTCGTTCGTCTGGGGCTCGAAACTTTGGCCGTGGCGATCGTAGGGCTGACTGGGCATCTTGGCGGATTTCTTAGCGGAGTTAATGGCCCCAACTAGTACCTTTCGTGGTCAGATAGGGCGCGTTTTCTGACCGCAAAGCATTGTAAATAAAGAAGATATACGCGAAACTCTGGCGAACGGAGGCCGATGGTCTAGTACCACGACCACGGTACCCCGCCCAGTGGCTCTAGCGGCCCATTGAGGGCCCCACATCCGGCGCGTAGCCTTCTAAGAACGGGTTGGGGGCCGCGCGGGGACAGCGGCTCCGCAAGGGGCCGTGTGCGAGCTACCCAACCCGCCACTCTTTAATCGGCTTCCCCTCCGTCGTCCCTTGAACACTCAAAGCCAAGCTTCCGAGCCCTCCTAGACCTTCACTAGGTCGCGAACAAAGATGGGCAGCCCTCGTGCAATCCAGAGTTGCCGTTTCTTGCTCCCATTGGAGAAGAGTTGCGCCATCATAGACTTGCGGAGGGTCTTTGGCTGTGGATGAACGGTTCAGGCGACACTTGGAGCGACTGGCGGACAAGCTCATCGCTGCCTGCCTCTTTGCGCCAGCTTTCCTCGCGGCATCTGCTTCTTCCCCGCAATCCGCTCAAGCGGGCAATCCGGTCCCTGCCAAATTGCGGTCTGAAACGGTTGCGGTCTTCGACCGTTACGAGCGTTTGACCGAAGAACGCAATGATACGGAACTGAAACGCGGCTTGGCGCTATTGTGGATCGATTCTCTCCCCGAAACTCAGCGCAGGGATGCCTACGCCGCCCTGAAGCGCGGCGAGGTGCAGGTCGATCGGCTCGGCACCCTTGAGAACGGCAAGCCCATCGCCTGCCCTGGCGGGATGATTCATCACTGGGTGGGCTTGGTTTTTATCCCTGGCGCGAAGCTGGACGACGTGCTCGGCGTCCTGCAGGACTACGATCACCAGTCCACCTACTACGCCCCTGATGTAGAGCGCTCAAAGATCGAGTCGCATGATGGCGATCACTTCCGCGTGTTCCTGCGCTTCCGGCGGCACAAGGTAATCACCGTGGTGCTCAACACCGAGCACGAAGTGCATTACTTTCACGGCGCGCCGGGACACGCCCATAGCCGCAGCTCGGCAGTGCGCATCGCTGAGGTCGAAAATCCCGGCAAGAGCGACGAGCACGAGAAGCAGCCAGGCGCTGATGGCGGTTATCTGTGGCGGATGGAAACCTGGTGGCGCCTGGAAGAACGCGACGGCGGCGTTTACGTGCAAAGCGAGGTAGCTTCGCTGACTCGCGACATTCCGACAGGACTTGGGTGGTTGGTCGGCCCGTTCGTCACCAGCATCCCGAAGGAGACGCTAGCCTTCACGCTCGAGGCCACACGAAAAGCAGTTGAACTCAAAGCAAAGAATAGACTTGCTGAAGGAATGACTCCCTAACTGCGCGTATCCTTTTTCGGCTTAGCAACTTTAAGCAGCTCCCATAGCGCAGCGGCATTGCGATCCCAGTCCCATTCGACAACGGTTTTAGCCGCAGCTTCGCCAATCTTTCCCCGAAGAGATGGCTCCGTGTGAAGGCGTTCTATCAGCTGGCTTAGAGCCTGCGTGTCGCGCGGATCGCGAAGAACAAAACCGTCCACACCGTCGTGAACAAAGTCAGAGACACCGGCACAAACGGACGTAATCGCGGGCAAGCCACACGCCATGGCTTCCGCTACTGGTAGTCCGAAAGAATCCTCCCGGCTAGGGCTGACGTAAATATCGGCCGAAGCGTAAAAATCTAGCACGTCGGGACTTGAAAGCTCCCACCGGCAGCGGTCGTGCACGCCGAGTCGCGTTGCACTTGCAGCGAACTGCTCCACGTTGTCGTTGCCAACCACTTGCAGTCTGATTGGCAAGCCAGGAAGGGCCGCCATCGATTCCAAAATGATTGGAAGGCCTTTGTGACGCCAATCATTGCCGATCAGGAGTAGAACGAAATCCTCGTCGCGAAAACTTCGGCGTCGCCGTGATTCGGAGCGTCGTGCAAGCCTTGCCGCCACCGAAAAAAGCTTTGTGTCAACGCCGTTCGGGATAACGGCGACATCTTTCCGGTCAAAATATGACTCCAGCAGGCTAGCTGTGTGCTTTGAAACGGCCACGAGCGCGATGCCGGGTTCGTTGTAGATCCGGCGTTCAAGCGCGCTGAGCAGGCCGTAGTAGACCCGGCGGTGAGCCCTGCGAAAAATACCAGCTCGCGCGGTGGGCTCCTTGTTCTCCTCCTGCGCGAGTTCTTTCAAACGATGAAATAGCGCGTGTACGATCACAACGTCCGGACGAAGACAATTGATTCCCGGTGAGATGACCAGGTTGTAAGAAGCTCCCCTAACTGTCGTGTGCCACGTTCTCAAGAATCCATTGAAGAACATCCACGCGAGAAATTGGGCAACATGCGGACCGCGAATGGAAGGAACCTTGTGCCAGAAGATGGCGCCTGATGCCGTTGAGGTCGCCGAGTCCGCGAATCGCGCTAATCGCGGGTCGCTGACTTGAAGGTCCTCGACCCTCTGCGCATATAGATGGATCTCGCAGCCGTAATCCCTGGCAAGCCGCTCGAGCAATTCCGAGAGTGCGCGCTCGGTGCCGTGACGGCGGTCGACAAACGGCGAAACAACCGCGAGCCGCAAGTCAGGGTATCCAGCGGCGCGCAGGCTGGGTTGCGGGAGCGTTGACCGCGAATTGCGCCGAGAGCGCGAGCGTGGGAAGCCGGAACAGCAAGCCGAGCAGCAGCCAGAAATATGCGTTTAGCAGGAAGTCCTCGTATGCGGCCATGCCGCCGAAAGTGGCCGGAATGAGCAAAAAGAACGAGTACCAGAAAATGACAAATCCGAGTGGGAACCAGGGCGAGCCCTTCAGCTTTTTAACGATTTTCCATGCGGAGAAAAGAATCCCCACGCTCATGACGATCCACAGGATGAGGCCTCCGATTCCCATCTCAACGACCAGCGTACCAAACCCGCTTTCTACTCCAATGACCGGCGGCTTCGCATTAAAGAATCGCGCGACGTATTGTCCGCCGTTAGAGGTTGTGCCGATTCCATACCCATAAGGCCAGCGGTCGTAGTTAAAGGCTCCCAGAAAGTTCTCGACGGGATATGTCCAGCCACGATGGGTCAATTCGCTTGTTGGACTGTCCGGCAGAAGCGTTTCTTGGTAGATCGCGAGCCGCGACAGAAGAGCATCCGGATAGAAATAAAACAGCAAAACCATCCCAAGTCCGATGCCAATCGCAACTCGCTGAAGGGAACGAAACACGCGTAGCGCTTCACCCTGGCGCCACGGGGCGCCCCAAATGAATGCCACGCTGGTTGCCAGCGCGTTTATCATTCCCCAAAGAAACGAACCTCTGGAGGCCGTCAGAAATGCTCCGGCCGCCGTCACAGGGAGGGCGATGAACGCCAGAACTCGCCCTCGCTTATGCCGCAGAAGAAGGTAGCCGCTGAATCCCAGGACCATCATCCAGGCCACCATGATGAAATTCGCATAGCGGCCGGCGCTAACGAAGACGGAATTCGGCCGGTAAGCAATGGAGCCAGTAGTAGGTGATACCCGGTAGAGGGTGCTAAGGGCACGAAGATCGTCGGACTGAACCGCGGGGTTCAGAAAACTCGCACCAAGGACGGATTGCGCGATACCCAGCGAAACGATGATGAGAACCAGAACCAAATTAATGGCGAAGAAGCGACGCAGCTCCGCCTCCGAATTCAGAAGCGCGTAACCTATAAAGATCAGCGGGATGTAATAGAAAAATATTTTGAAGCCCATCAGGCCGTACATGATGTGCGTAGAAGCCGGATTGAATACCTGCATGACGCCGAACCAGATGAAGATCATCACGGGCATGAGAAAAGGGGGGCGGAAAAATGGCACTTCTTTCCGGCGAAAGGCCGTGAAAAACGAAATGTACACAATCAGGGCCAGAAGATCCTTGGCAAAGTAAACGGCCATGTTGTTGCCTAGGAATTTCCGCGCGAAATCCTCGAATAATAGCCAGCTCAGGAAAAAATACACACCGTTGCGCCAGTTGTTGAGAATCGCAATGACGGCTGCTCCGCCCATGATGCACATCGCCGCGTAGGCTAGGCCTGTCATGTCGTCGTTGATCACAAATTGGGCAGCTTCATAGGCAGCGAACGCGCCAAAGACCAAAATGCCGAAGACGAGCAGCGGCCGTCTTCCGAATTGGCCTGGAGATAGAGCCGATGCAATTCTCATTATTTGGCTTTCCGCCGGGACTTCTGATTATTGCTGAGTCGCACGTATTCCGAAAGAGCCAAGACGTAAGCTCTTCCGTGTCACCATGGGGAGGCAGTGCTCAGATTTCTATCCTGAAAAAGTACGGCGACCGCCCCCAGAAGGCGTTGAGCGGCATGGGTCAGCGCTTCGCCCAACCTCTAATCGAGGCGCTGGGTTGTGTCCATTGACTGGACCGCCGGTTGGTTGCGCCCTGCAAGTGTTCTTGAAATGGCAATCTTTATGGCAACCGCCCAGACGGCTACATCCACAGGTAAGAACAGGAGCCGGCCTTTCACCAGGTTTCGTCCCATTCTAATAAACGTCCACTTCGACCGGTCGAGGATCAATCGGCTCAGCGGGTAGTCCTTCGGAGATTCCCAATCGTTGCGAGACAGCTCTTTCTTGGCGAACTCAGTGACGGTATTGTTCTGAATGGAAATGCAGTGGCTCTGCGCGATGAAGTGCGTGTCCCAGCCAGCAGCACGAATCCGCTCGCAAATATCGGAATCTTCCGACACGTTGCCCAGACGAATGTTGTAGCGCCCGACCTTTTCCACGGCCTCTCTTCGAAACAAGACAGCATGTCCGGGAGCGAAGTGGGCCGACCCCGTTGCGGGGCCAAATTTGGTCTCCTGGAACCGCATGCGCCAGCGCGAGAGCAGCCGGTTCGGATGGTCGGGGACCGTCCGCGTGAAGCAGACGCCTACCTCAGGATGCTGAGCCAAATAGTTTAGGCACGTCTCCAGCCAGTCCTGGGCGGGTAGAACCTCGCAATTGACGCACGCGATGAATGTGGAAGTGCATTTCGCGAGTCCGGCGTTGCGCGCTGCGGCGTTCCTCTGGTTTTGGGCCAAACGAGTCAGAGAGACTTTGCCAAGAGAGTCGACTCGCGCCGGAATCGCGGCAGGAACCGCGGAACCATCATCGACCACAAAAATCTGCAAGACAGGATAGCTCTGCCCGAGGCAAGCATCTAGAGTTGCTTCGATAGCCTCCGGATGCTCGTTAAAGACAGGCATAACTATATCTACAGATGGTTGGAATGGTGCCTCGGGCTTGTTCGAAGGAATCATCTCAGCAATCGATCGTACTCTAATTCGGCCTCAGTGGCTCGCCCGTTAGCTTTCGGCGCGCGAACCCCGCCGAGCTATTCCCGAATGCGTACCATACAGATTTGCTTGCTAACCCGGCAACACCGCTGAGCGCGCAAAAACATCACCGTATTCCTCTTCCCCTGCAAAATCAGAAAGGCGTTTACACAATTCTTGACCGCTCATCCAATTTTCAGAGACATATTTAAGGTCAGGCCCACGGCTGAAGTTGAATTCGTAGCCATGAGATAGAACGCGTGTTTCAAAACATCGCTCAGCCGTTTGGGGAAGGAGTCGGTTATATTCGAAGCTCAACGCCCGTGGCCGGAACGACATTCCCCTCAGAACATGATCGTCATAACCCTCGGCATCAATCTTTACGAACGTGGGGATCCCGTATCGCTCTGCCAAGTGGTCAAGCGTGACGACATCCACCTCCACGGTTTCCAACCACCGAGCATCCTGATGTAGCGGCGACCGCCTGGCGCCCTCGTACCAGGCTTCGACCACGGTGCTAATCACGGAGTCCTCGCAGACTCGCAATTTTAGCTTTCCCGGAGCGTCGCCCGCAGCGCAGTTTTCGACATGGACCTTTCGAACTTTCGCAAGGCGTGTCAGCTGCTCGCAGCAAACAGGATTTGGCTCTATGGAAACAACTCTGGCACCGAGATCGGTAAACAATTCGGCGTGCCTGCCAACGTGGGCTCCTACGTCGAAAACCAGATCCCCTCTTCGCACAAAGGAGGAGTAAAAGCTCCGCATTGCATGACGATGAGCAAATCTGGTGCGGTCAAATAGAAATTGATAGCCAAGTCGCAGCGGAGGATAAACTCTGCTGCCCAGCAAGAGTCTTCTTGCGGTGGCTTCCAGTCTGCCCATACCTGATCGCAAAATTGGCTAGCCTCCCGGGTGCAGCCTGGGCTAAAGGTAGTCTACCGCAACCCAATTATGTAGTCGCTGCTTCGGGTTTGTGACGAGGAAGCGCGGAAATATAGAAGAAAAAGCGAATACCAGTCAAGGGGTATTATTGTCAGTAAATCTATGTCGTATGTTTACGCGGCGTTCATCGCTAGCAGGCAAACAACTTACAAGATTACGCTTGACAACTAGTATGAATGTGCTATACTGTAAGTGTTTTAGCCGCGGAGGAGAAAGGAAGTGTGTCCTTGCCTCTGCAAACTGCCCGCCCCGATCGATCCGTTTCTGCGCCTCGATTTCCTTCCTGCTCCACTCTTTTCCAAAACACCGGGTATGGCACCTCTCCAACCATAAGTCTTTTTGGTCACGCCTCTCCCGCGCGACGATTCCTCTCCGCTATCCCCTTTAGAATCCGCACTTCCGCAAAACGCGCCTGTAACTCCCTTAGAATCCGCACTTCCAAAACGCAGGACTTAAAGTCCTTTAGAATCTGCACTTATGAAAAAACCGGGGGGAGGGTCGGCCACCCTTCTCGACAAAAGACAACTTACGAGGCGGCACCTTTCACTCTACAGCGAAGCCTCGAGCTGCAGCTCATCGATCATTTTTTCGAGCTGCTCGTTGGCTTTGTCGCGTTGCGCTTCCGTGTCGCGGATTATTTTGCGCAGCGCTTCGAGTTGCGTTTCTTGTTCATCGAGCTGCTTGGTGTAGCGCTGCAGCAGCGCTTTTTCTTCGGCGCTTCCGCGCAGGGCTTTCATGTTTTCGCGCAGGCGGCCCTGGTCTTCCACGATGCGGTCGATGTCTTTTTGCCGGTTTTCCATTTCTTCTTCGAGTTTGGCGACCACCGCTTTCTGGTCCATGATTTTTTGCAGCGCTTGCGCCATCTCTGGAGTGATGGTCTTGTTTTTCACAAAGAGGCCGATCTGATCCGCGTTTAAGTCCGAGATGGAATAGGTGACATCGAGCGTGCGCATCTCTTCCACCGGCAGAGACGCTGTGGCCTTCGCCGGTACATCCAGCCGGAAGCGGTAGATCCCTGGAGCCTTTTCTTCCGGTTCTTTCGCTCCCTTCGCCAGCACCCAGCCCGTACGGGCCGGATGCTCGACGACCAGCGTCCGCGCGGCGGCGTCCTGATTGCGTACCGTGTAGAGCGTGCGCTCTTCGAGGCGGCTCACTTGCGTGAGAATCCCCTTGGAAATTTTCGCCCACGTCACGTGCTGCGGCCGGCTGTTCGTTTGCGCCTCTACCAATAGGCCCAGGTCCGTCGCATATGAGAGCAGGCGACGCTCGCCCGGTTTGATAGGGTCCGTCAGACCTTCGCCCGCGAACACTTCGTTTTCCAGTACACTGAAGCTGCCGCCGTCAAACGTCAGCGGGCTGGTGTTCTTCAGCCAAAGACCGCGCAACGGCCGGCCCGAGCCGGAGGTTCCGCTCCACAGCGAAACTTTGTCCGCTTCGATTTCAGTCTGCGCAATAGGTACCAGGGCCGATTGGTTTTTCTTCAGCGTCACCTTGTCTTTCAGCTTGTACTCGAACAGATCCCCGAGTTCTTGACCGCTCGCCGCGGCTTCCCCCATCGCGCGAGCTTCCTCAAGGTTAGCCACCGACGGCGGAGGCGGCGGTGGAAGCGACCTAAAATATGCTCCGCCGCCGACGCCTCCTGCCGACCCAGCTCCGAATCCGGACACGACATGCGGGCGGTTTGCCACGTCACTCAGCCGGCGGCCCTCCACCGCGACTTCCGATACCGTCGTGTCCAATGAACTGGTGGTGGCGTTTACCGTGACGGTTTGCGCGGACGAGCCAACGTCCAATCTCGCGTTTGCCTGGTTTTCCCCCGGCGCGACATTCAGTTGCGTCATCAGATTCGTTTTGAATCCCGGTCGCTCCGTCTGCACGCGATAATTTCCCGGCGAGAGCGACGAGAAGGAATAATTCCCGCTGCTGTCTGTCGTTGTTTGCGCAACGACCAAGCCGTTCTCGTCCATCAGTTTCACGTTGGCGCCCGCTATCACCGCTCCTGAAGCGTCCGCAACGGCTCCGCTCAGCCGGCCATTGCCACCAGACAGTGTGGCGGCGTGCGTCTGAGGCGAAAGCTGCACGCTCTCCGGCAGAGGCACCACCGGACGCCTGCCGTAAAACGGCTCCGAAAGTTGTTGGATAAAAGAGTGCGGGGCGCCCGCCACCAGTGACAATTCCACCCCGTTCCAATCTTCTCCAACCGTGTTGTCCACAATCGCCCAGCCTTGGAGCAACGGCTTTTTCTCGGCCTTCGTCGGAAGCACGATGCGGTAGGTCGTTTTCCAGATGGGCACTTCGCTGATGTAGCTTACATACAGATTTCGTTCGCCATTTCCGGTCGTCGAAATGGTCATCCGCCGGACGTCTTGATCGCGCGAGGAGGCAATCAGATTCAAATAGCGCCCCACCTCCACTTGCAAATCCTTTTCCGCGATGCGCACGCTCGTCGTTGGGTTTAAGTCCACGCTGTGCACTTCTCCCGTATCGGAAATCAAGGAAATCTCGTCGGTCTCCACGGTCCAGTTCGTGGCGGAGCGCGTCTTTCGCTCCACGCTGAGCAGTCTTCCCGTCAGAGGGGGCCCAGCTGCTCCGCGTACCTCCAGACGCGCACCGCGCAGCGCTCCGAGAAATTCAGATACGCTTGGCCGTTCCCCCAGCGCCAGCCGCAGTGTCGCCAGCCGGCGGGCAAGCGGCGCTTCGGAGTTGTAATCGACGCCGGTAATGCGCCCGCCCGCGAGGTCGAGCACGGTCAGCGATTTCAAAACATCGTTCAATTGCGCGCTCGTAAAATCAATGTGAACGTCCTGGCTGCCGCGCACGCGCCCGAGATGCTCGAAGTACCCCACGCCATTTTTGTAGAGCACCACGCGCCGCACCGGCAGCTTCGCCGCGGACTCGTTCGAACCGCTTGTCGCCAACTCGCGCGCTTCGTTCGCTGCGGCACCGTTTTGCGATGTCGCGGAATTTTTTTCTTGCGCTGAATTGGAGAGGCTAATCAGAAAGGAAAGACACAGTACTGGTAGAACTCGCTTCACGGACCACCCCCTGCCCCGAGCGAATTACGAATTTATTAACCGAGATGCCAGCAACGGAAAGCGAGTTGCATCGCTTCCGCGCAAAATGATTTCACTGAACAACATTCTTTCGCTTCTCCGCCGCGTGCGCGCGCCTCGCCTTCTGTGAAATTCCCTTTTATGGAATACTTGGACTCCAGGTCACTCCAGGGAGTTCCCATGCCACGCTACCTCTCGCAACACACGCTCGCTTGCCTAACGCGCCAAGGAGCGGAAACTCTCGCTCAACGCATGCAAGGCGGAGGGCCCGCCCGCGCCGAACGCGTTCTGGTAAATATGGTCGAAGGAAAAATGTTCGCCGAGTTCCGTTCAGATTCGCGCGAGACCCTCGAAGCGTGGCTCAAGACCGAAGGCATGCACTTTGATTGGCTCGTTCGTATTGAATGGGAGACTCGCGAAGGTAAGCTGCATATTGCCGATTAGCCTCCTGTAAGCAGTTGCAAACAAAAGCGTTATGCGCTACTGAGTGCTTGAAACGACCACAAGAGAGCGGCGGTGTGAATGTCGATAAAAAAGAGGGTGATTTAGCGTCCAACGTGCGCTAATCTTTTCTCGTTACGTCTAACGTGAAGGGGAAACACCATGTCTGACTATGCACATCCGGAAGTACTCGTCACCACCGAATGGGTGGCCGCGCACTCGAAAGACCCAGGCCTCCGCGTCGTCGAAGTGGATGTCGACACCAGCGCCTATGATCAAGGCCACGTGGAAGGTGCCATCTCCTGGAACTGGCAAACCGAACTACAAGACGCCATTCGCCGCGATCTCGCGCAGCCAACTGCGTTCGAGGATTTGCTCGGCAAAGCCGGCATCTCCCCGGAAACGACCATCGTTCTCTACGGCGACAACAACAACTGGTTCGCCGCGTGGGCTTTCTGGCAACTGAAATACTACGGCCACGAAAAAGTTCTCATCATGAACGGTGGCCGCAAGAAGTGGCTCGAAGAAAAGCGGCCGCTTACCACGGGCAAGGCCTCGGTCGCTCCGGCTTCCTACAAAGTGAAGGCAGCGAACGCCGGGATTCGCGCGAAGCGCGATGATGTTTTCGCGGCCGTGGAGAAAAGATCCGGTGCTCAACTTGTCGATGTGCGCTCGATCGATGAATTCACGGGAAAGATCATCGCACCTCCCGGCATGACGGAGACGGCGCAGCGCGGAGGACATATTCCCGGCGCGGCAAATATTCCTTGGTCGCAGGCGGTCAACGAAGACGGCACGTTCAAGAGCGTCGAAGCGCTGAAGCAGCTCTACGGAGCGAAGGGCATCAGCGGAGACCGCGAAGTCATCGCCTACTGCCGCATCGGTGAGCGCAGCTCGCACACCTGGTTCGTCCTCAAGTACCTCATGGGGATCAAGGACGTACGCAACTACGACGGCTCATGGACAGAGTGGGGAAACTTGATTGGCGCGCCAATCGAGAAGGAAATCTCGGCCGCGGCCGCGAAATAACAACCCAATTTGCCAGCGAGCAAATCCGGAACCAAAAGTCAAAAACCTCGACTCCGAAAATGAATCTGTGAGTCTTTGTCCGAATCCTATCTTCGCGCGGACGCCGGCTTCAGGAACATCGAATCGTCGACCGGAACATTGTTTTTGAGTTGCGTCAGCCGGATCGTAAACACGTTCCCTTTTTCGACGTGGCGCAAGCGGTAAGCGAAGTAGGCGCCGTCAACGGCCCGGTAGTCGTCCAGATAGGTTTCCACCTTGTAGTCTCCATCCTCGCGGTGCACCGTATCG
>Ga0210405_10004279_pt1 | contig 13496 bp, 10 predicted proteins | sample IncBWH11MmetaG_FD_155492 | JGI IMG/M metagenome (GOLD analysis project Ga0210405, IMG submission 155492) | Forest soil microbial communities from Barre Woods Harvard Forest LTER site, Petersham, Massachusetts, United States - Inc-BW-H-11-M | ecosystem: Environmental > Terrestrial > Soil >... | reverse complement strand
AACTCGAATACGCCGAACTGACAAGGTCATAGGGCGGAGAAACCTTCATGGAGAAAGAGCTCCAAATCGTCGGCTTTCGAATCGGTAGTGAGACCTATGGCGTACGCATCGGTTCCGTCCGGGAAATTGTCCGCGTCCCGGAAATCACCACCGTTCCCAGCGCGCCGGACCTCATCGAAGGCGTAATCAACCTTCGCGGGAAAATTATTCCGGTAATGGATCTACGCAAACGCTTTGGCAGCGCTCCCACGCAGCCCGACAAGAAGAACCGCATTCTCGTCGTCGAGCTCGACACCAAGCTCATTGGCTTGATCGTCAGCTCCGCTTCGGAAGTGCTGAAAATTCCGCCTTCCGAAATCGAAGCCCCGGGCTCCGTTTTTGCAGACAGCGAATCCAACTATGTGACGGGAGTCGGCAAGCTCAAGGGGCGCCTCATCATCCTCCTGGACATTGCCCGGCTTCTGCGCCAGCCCGAATACCGGAAGCTCGAGGAGGCCGTGGAACCCGTCGCGACTTTAAGGTAACGCCTCGCCGCGTTGCCGCCGCCACGGATTTCCGCATCACGCGACATGGGCACGATCACAGCGCAAATTCAGCTAACCGAGGCCGAACTCAAGCTGCTTCAGACGCTCGTCTACCAGGAATGCGGCATGTTTTTCGATGAACGCCGCTCGCATTTCCTGAAAGACCGTCTGCAGCGCCGCTTGAAGGCTTGCCAGCTCGATTCCTTTTATGCGTACTACAGGCTGCTTACCAGCCGCGAAGGCCGCGCCGAGCTTGCCTTGCTGCTTGAAAACCTAACCGTCAACGAAACCAGTTTCTTTCGCAACCGCCCACAGCTCGACCTGCTCCAGAAATCCGTGCTCGAGGAAATTCTTCGCCACAAGCAGGAGCGCCGCGACTGGAACCTCCGCGTCTGGAGCGCCGGTTGTTCCGCCGGACAGGAAGCCTATTCCGTCGCAATCCTCATCTGCGACGCCCTCGCCTACTACTACTTGCGCAATCCCTTGCCGTTCGAAATGCCTTCTCCGAAGCCGCTGATTCCTCCGCCGTGGAAACTCGAAATCGTCGCCTCGGACATCAGCTACGCCAGCCTCCGCTCAGCGCAGGAAGGCATTTACAACGAACTCCAGATGGAGCCCGTGGACTACACCACCCGTCTCCGTTACTTCGAAAAGTCCAGCGACAAATACTCCGTCAAGCCCCAGCTCAAAGAACTCGTCCAATTCGACTTTCACAATCTCAAAACCGAATTCCTCCCCCGCCGCAACGACATCATCCTCTGCCGCAACGTCATGATCTATTTCGACGAAGCTGAGCAGAAGCGCCTCATCGAAAAGTTCTGGCACTGCCTGAATCCCGGCGGCTTCCTTTTCGTCGGCCACGCGGAAAGCCTTTTCGGTCTGACGCAGAAATTCCGAATGTTCCACGAGAACAACGGCACCGCCTACAAACGCCTCGAGGTGAATTCTTGAGTTTCCTTCCCGACGAGCGGGGTGCGGAGCTTCGCGCGCTCTTTTTTGAGAGCGCCGGCGAGCTTCTCCAGACCATCAACGACGCTGGTCTGCAGCTGGAGAAGCGTCCCGCGGACGAGGAACTCATTCGCAGCGTCCGCCGCGCCATCCACACGCTCAAGGGAGATTCCGCCGCCTGCGGTTTTTCAAAACTCAGCGAGATTGCCCACGAACTCGAGGACATTCTCTCTCCGCAAATTGGCCTGTCGCACGGCCAGCAACTCGCCGATGTTGTTCTCTCCGCCGTGGATACGTTCGAAAGCATGCTCAGCGCGTATCAGAAAGACGTTGAGCCGCCGACACCAGCTCACTTGCGCACGCTGATCCAGGAGCTCTTGCGGTCTACGCAAGGCGCGCAACCCTCGACGAAATCCGTCGCCGGCTCGGTCCCTGCGCGCTTCGACTGGAGTGAGTACGAGCGCCTGATGATTTCCGAAGCGCTTCTCCGCGGCGACAACGTGTTCAACATCGCCCTGCGCGTCGATCCCAACAGCGCGATGCGCGCCGCCGCGTTCCAATTAATCCGCAATGTTCTTCACGCATGCGGCACAGTCATCGCCCTGCGCCCCGAAGACAATCTCGCTGCCGCTTCCGTGGAAATTGTCGAAGCCTCCATTTCCAGCAAGCATCCCATCGAACACATTTCCCATCGCTGCCAGATTCCTGCGGTCGTCGCCGAAGTCCGCATCGAAGCCGCGGAACACGCGGAGGCCTCCGAACACGAACTCCTGGGTGATCTTCTCGAAGCCCAGGCCGCCCAGATTTCCTCGCGCGCCGCCGAAGCTCCCGGCCCCGCGCCCGCGAATCAGGGCGCCGGTTCCTCCGCGGTTGCCACCGTTTCCGAAAGCTCTCTCCGTGTTGACGCCGCGCGCATCGACGCGGTCATGAATCTTGTCGGCGAACTCATCATCGGTAAATCCATGCTCCATCGCACGCTCACGGAATTCGATGTCCACCACGCCCGCGACCCGGTTCGCGCCAAGCTCGCCGAAGCCCTGGCATTCCAGTCCCGCGTCCTCGACGAACTGCACAAGTGCGTCCTGAAAATCCGCATGGTCCCCGTCGAACAGCTTTTCCGTCGTTTCCCGCGCGTCGTTCGTGACATCTCCAAACTCTGTGGCAAAGACGTCGCCCTCGAAGTCTCCGGCGAACACACCGATCTCGATAAGGGCATCCTCGACGCGCTCTCCGAGCCGCTCACGCACCTCGTCCGCAACGCCGTCGGCCACGGCATCGAGCCCGCAGACGAGCGCCTCAGCTCGGGCAAGCCCGCGCGCGGCACAATCTCTCTTAACGCCCACCATCAGGGCACGCAAGTCATCATCGAAATTCGCGACGACGGCCGCGGCATCGACCTGGAAAACATTCGGGAACACGCCATCCGCAACGGCCTCATCAAGTTCGAAGACGCCACGCGCCTCTCCGAGCAGGACGTCATCAACCTGATCTTCGAGCCGGGTTTCAGCACTGCCAGCGAAATCACCGAAGTTTCCGGCCGCGGTGTTGGCATGGACGTTGTCCGCACGGTGCTCGATCGCCTCAAAGGCACAGTCCACGTCACCTCCAGCAAAAGCAAAGGCACCACAATCCAGCTCCGTGTTCCTCTCACGCTGGCCAGCATTCAAACGCTGCTTTTCCGCGTGGGTGGCCGCCTCTTCGCGGTTCCCCTTTCCGCCGTTGTCGAAATCAGCCGCATTCAGGATCAGGAAATCCACAAAGTGGACCAGCGCGAAGTCCTCCGCCTGCGCGATCAGATTCTCACGCTTGTACGCCTCGACCAGCTCAATCGCATCCACCCGGTCGAACCGCCGAGCGGACCAAAGAAAAAGAGAAAGTTCGTCGTGGTCATCGGCCTCGCGGAAAAGCGTTTCGGCCTCGTAGTCGACAGCATGGTCGGAGAGGAAGAGCTCGTAATCAAAGCCCTCCCGGGCGAAATCGTTTCCAGCGACCTCGTCAGCGGCGCTTCGATTCTCGGCGATGGCACGGTTGTGCTGATTCTCAACGTTCCGGCAATTCTTTCCCGGCTTTCTCGATCTCTGCCTCTCGGAGCCATCGCATGAAAGAACGCGTCCGAGTCCTGGTCGTCGACGATTCCGCCCTCATGCGGAAACTCATTCCCATGATCCTCGAGCGCGATCCGGATATCGAGGTCGTCGGCACCGCCATGGACGGCGCTTTCGCCTTGCGCAAAATTGCCGAACTCCAGCCGGACATCGTCACCCTCGATCTCGAAATGCCCCGCATGGACGGCCTCGAAACCCTGCGGCTGATCATGCGTGGTGCGCCGCTACCAGTAATCGTTTTCAGCACTCATTCCAAGGAAGGCGCCTATTCCACCTTCAAGGCGCTCGCCCTCGGCGCCATCGACTTCGTCGCCAAGCCCAGAAATGCCGCGGCCGGCAATCTGGAGCCGGTCGCCTTTCAGTTGGCCGAAAAAATCAAGGTAGCCAAGCGCGCCGGCGGCCAGAAGTCCATTCCCAAGCCGGTCCTCGAAGCGCCCCCTTCTTCCAAAAAGCGCTCGCGCCCGGCAATTCCGCCAAATCGCGTGATCGCCATCGGCATCTCCACCGGCGGCCCCAACGCGCTTCAATATCTGCTCACCCAGTTTCCCGCGGATTTCCCCGCGACCTTCGTCGTCGTGCAGCACATGCCTGAAGGTTTCACCGACATGTTCGCCCGGCGTCTGGACGAATGCTGCGCCCTCGATGTTCATGAAGCCAAATCCGGCGACCTGCTCATCGCCGGCCGCGTGCTCATTTGTCCTGGCAATCGCCACATGATGGTGCGCCGTATGCCTCGCGGCGAAATGGTTGTCCTCTCGGACACCCCTCCCATCAACGGCCATCGCCCGTCCGCGGACGTCTTGTTCCATTCCGTCGCCCAGGAATTCGGCCTCACCTCTGTCGGCATCATCATGACGGGAATGGGCGAAGATGGCGCGGAAGGCATCGGCGCAATCAAAGCCGCAGGTGGCATGACCATTGCCCAAAGTGAAGAAACATGCGTGGTCGGTGGAATGCCGCGCGCCGCCATGATGAAGGGATTCGTTCAGAAGGTGCTGCCCCTCGATACGTTGGGAGCGCACCTGATCAGCCAGTACGGTTCCGATCGAAGCAGTTCGGAAAAGCAGGACAGTTCGGAAAAATCCGATAAGGGCGAAAAAGTTTCGGTTTCAACTCCGCGGACCTGACGGGGCCCCGGAGCAAAAGGAGATTTTATGCCACAGTTCGCGCCTCTACTTCGCAAGGACCACCAACCGGTCCGCTATCTTGTGGTGGACGATTCCGTCTTCGCGCGCAAAAACATCATGAAGATGATCGAGCTGTTCGGCGGCGAAGTTGCCGGCGAGGCTGGCGACGGCCTCACTGCCATTGCCGAATTCAATCGCATCAAGCCCGACATCGTTCTCATGGACATCACCATGCCGCAAATGGAAGGCATCGAAGCCGTCGAGCGTATCGTGCGTCAGCACGCCGACGCACGCATCATCATGGTTTCTTCCGTCGGATACCAGGAAAACATTCTTGCCGCGCTGCAAAAGGGCGCCAAGCATTTTGTCCAGAAGCCTGTTAAGCCCGAAGTCCTCTACGAAATCCTTCGCTACGTTCTCGGTGACGATCCAAATGCCGCGGGCGCGCCCGTTGCACTCGCGGGGGAGCATCAAATATGAGAATGGAACTCATCCAGCCTTTCATTAACGCCGCCGACGCGGTTTTCGCCGAAGCCCTGCAGGCTCCCACGAAAATCGCCGACCTCTCGATGGACGAGGACACCTATCGGCGCAAAGGTGTCGCCGCCCTCATCGCCATCAAGGGCGATATCGAAGGTCGCGTCATCCTCGACCTCGCTCCAGATGTCGCCATGCGCGTCGCCAACCAGCTTGCCGGCGCTGCGCTCCCCGAAAGCGAGCAGGTCATCCGCGAAACCGTCTGCGAACTCGCCAACATGGTCATCGGCAACAGTGTCACGCTGCTCAACGACCAGGGCTTCCGCTTCAAAGTTTTTCCGCCCGAAATTCACATGAGCGAAGAAGGCCTCAGCGGCAGCACCGACACCGAAGCCATGGTCCTCTGCATCGAAACCCCATGCGGCGAAATCTATCTCAACATCGCCATGCACTACCTCCACCGCCGCCGCGCCGAGCGCAGCGCCGTCAGCACGCTCGACTGAGCACCCAACATAACTGTAGCGGCCACTTTCCAGTAGCCAGCCTCACCAGTAGCACCGGCTTCAGCCTGTGTTCTTGTGTTTCTCTTTCCCTGTGGCACAGCCATTCCTGGCTGTGCTCTTGGGTTGCTCTCACCTGTTATCACCTGTAGTACACTCCTTCCGCCCATGTTCCCCGCATTTCCCGCGAACATGGCGGAGGCGCATGCAAGTCCGTTTTCTTTCTTTCATTCTTATTCTTCTCCTCTGTCCCTCTGTTCTCCCCGCCCAATCTCCTGACACTCCCGAACCCGGCTCCACCGACGAAATCTCCAAAGCCACCACCGAATCCCGCTTCCTTTCCCCCTGGGTCTCCTATCTCCCCGCGTCCTCCACGGTGCCATCCCCACGCGCCTTCTTCGGCCGCATTATGGGCGCCCCCGGAGAACTCGTCGATTCCGCAAAGGCCTACGCCTACTGCCGAGCCCTCGCCGCCGCTTCTCCGCGTGTCCGCGTCTTCAATATCGGCAAATCCGAAGAAGGCCGCGACATCCTCCTCGTCGCCATCGCTGACGAAAAGGGAATTGCCAGCCTCGAGCAGCTAAAATCCGCCACCGCCGCCCTCGCCGATCCGCGCAAAACCGATTCGGCCACCGCTGAAAAACTCATCGCCACCTCGCGCCCGATCTACTATTTCAACGCCGCCCTCCACTCCGACGAAACCGGTTCCACCGAATCAGTCCTCGAACTCGCCTACCGCCTCGCCGTTTCCGATCAGCCCATGATCCGCCGCATCCGCGAAAATCTCATCGTCCTCATCAATCCCGTCTCCAATCCCGATGGCCGCGACACTCAGGTCCAATGGTTCTATCGCTACCTCAAAGGCAAAACCGATCGCGCCTCTCTCCCGCGGCAGGCTCCGCCATACTGGGGCAAATACGTTTTCGTGGACATCAATCGCGACGCCCACCAACTCACCCAGGAAACCACCAAAGCCGTCGCCCGTATGTTTTTCGATTGGCATCCCACCGTCATCCACGATCTCCACGAGGGCGAACCCTTCCTCATGTCCTGGAACGGCACCGGCCCTTACAACCCGGACGTCGATCCCATCACATTCACCGAATTTCTCGCCCTCAGCTTCCACGAAGTCCAAACTCTGACCGGCCTCGGGATGCCCGGCGTCTCCACCTGGAATTTCGGCGAAGGTTTTGCTGAACTTTTCCTCGATTCCGTCGCCATGAACCACAATTCCATCGGCCGCGGCTACGAAACTTTCGGCAACGGCACTGCCGAAACGCTCACCTGGCTTCTCTCTGGCGAAGAAACTTCCCGCGAATGGTATCGCCCGCTTCCCCCCTCTATCGGAAAAGTCGCCTGGTCCGCGCGCGACAATCTCAACTACAACGAAACCGGCGCCCTCGCTGCCCTTGATTACGCCGCCACTAATTCCCGCGGCTTTCTCCACAATTTCTACGAAAAAAGCCTGCACTCCTATCGCAAAGGCCTCGACGAATCTCCCGCTGCCTTCCTCATCCCCGACGATCAGGGCGACCCCGCGCGCGTCGCCCAACTGGTGGCTCGCCTGATTAGCCAACACATCGAAGTCAGCCGCGCGAAAGAGCCTCTCCATCTCAAAGAAGGCACATTTCCCGTCGGCACCTATGTCGTACGCCTCGATCAGCCCTATCGCAATTACGCCGTGGATCTCCTCGCTCCGCAGAACTATCCGAAAGACGCCGTCGAGCCCTACGACGACGTCTCCTGGGAGCTTCCTGCGCACTATCATCTCCAGGCTTTGCGCACCGAAGATGCATCCGTGCGTTCCGCTCCGCTCGCGCTTCTCACCGAAACGCCTCAGCCCCACGGCAAAGTCTCCGGCACTGGCGCCGCATTTCTGCTTAAAGATTCCGGCCAGGAAAGCCTTCTCGCCGCCCGCTACCGTCTTTCCAATTTCAATATTGAAATCGCCGAGCGCGCGTTCACCGCAGGCAGCGCCGAATATCCCGCCGGTTCCTGGATTCTCTTTTCACAGCCCGGCCTGCCCGAGGCTCTTCGCCAAATTTCCGATCAACTCGGCCTCGACTTCACCGCCGCCGCTTCCACTCCCGATGTCGCTCGCCACTCCGCCAAAGCTCCCCGCCTCGGCGTCTGGGTTCCCTGGGCGGACACCGACTCCATCGGCTGGGTCCGCTACTCGCTCGACCAGCGCAAAGTCCCCTACACCTATCTCCGCGACGAAGACATCCGTGCCGGAAAGCTCAATGACAAAATCGACGTCCTCCTCTACGGCCACGTCGATCTCGAACTCGCCGAACAGATCCAGGGCATTCCGAAAGGCTGGAGCCCTATGGCCTTCAAGAAAACGCCCGAAACTCCCAATTTCGGCACTCCCGCCGAATCCGACGACATCACCGGCGGCATTGGCTATCAGGGTCTCGCGCAAATTCAGGATTTCGTCGAACGCGGCGGCCTCTTAATCACGCTCGGCAGCGGCTCCATGCTTCCCCTCGAAGCCGGCCTGGTGCGCGGAGTCCGCCGCGATGCCGGCGGCGTCCCTCGCAGCACGCAAGGCGGCGGAAGCGATGCAGCCGCGGCCGCTCAGCGAGCCTCAACGCGCACGCCGGGGTCGCATCTGCGTGTCACTTTCGATCGCCCGGACCACCCGATCGCCTACGGCTACCCGCCGCACACCTACGTCTTCCGCCAGAATTTTCCGTTGTACGCGGAACCGCGCCGCTGGCTCCGCATGGCCTATTGCACCACGTGTCTCGACGGTCCGGTGGACACCAGCACCGTCGTCCTCGAATGGGGAGACACGACCGGCGCGCCGATTCTCATCAGCGGTCAGATTTGGGGGGAAGGGAACTTGCTAGGCCGCCCGGCCATCCTCGATTCACCCGTAGGGAGCGGCCACATCATCACATTCAATTTCAACCCAATTCACCGCGACCTCAATCGCGGCGACCAGCGCATGCTCTGGAATGCGATCCTCAACTGGCAATCCATCCTCGCCATCTCTGCACGCTAGCCCAGGCTTCAACGCGTGTAAGGCCCGCCGACTGTGGCGGGCCGCTCTTCCTTTTGAGTGCGACAGCTAAGCTGTCGCTTTTACGCACCTAACCAAACCACCCAAATTTCCAATCGGGCAGAATATCCAGCAAAGATTGTCATCCTGAGCGCATCCGACAAGGTCCGGTGTTTGGACTCCGGTGGCGTTTACCGGAGATGCGCCTGCCCGCCGTAGGCAGGCGAAGGACCTCAATTGAACTCATCCACAAATTGTAAGTTTGTAAAAACCCACCTGTTACTCCGGCAACCGCAAATACGCGGCCCCATGCCGAAACAACCCCGCCGACGCAATCGGCTGCGAAAACACAATCCGTATCGGCACAAAAATCGCTCCCGCCCCTGGCGTGTACGGCACCGCCACTTCCAGCCGCGTGCCCTGCGCATACTCGTTCCGGCTGCGGAAACTTATCCCACCCTTCGATAAATCCTCGCACACCGCCACTTCTTCCTGAAATCCCCGTTGCCGGATGCAGGCCAGCACCCGCGCCTTCACCCGCAACCGGTTCCGCCGCGGCACTACGCGCTCCTCCACCGCCGCTCGCGAAGGCGACGCCTCCGCCGCATTCGGGTCCGATTGCGCCTCCACCCAGATCGACGGCGCATCGCAATGCTTGCAAAGCCGCGCCGCGCATCGCCGCACCTCAAACGATTTCAGCTCCATCTCGTTTAGATAAACAACCTCGCGCCGCTGGCAGAAGCTGCACTCCATCAACAACCGTGCCAGCGCCTCTTCGCCCTGCTGCAGTGCCGGAAATTCGATCTCCCAGAAATCCGCGCGCGGATCCAGAATCGCCACCGCGTAGAGAAAGCCTTCCGCTTCGTGATCAATCTCCGCCACAATCCGCGCCCGTGCCGTTTTTTCGATGTCACTTTCAAGAGTCCGCCGCAGCGTCAATTCCTGTCCTGTAAAAAGCTTTTCCTGCAGCCGGATGACACCGCCGTTGCGGCTCACCAGCAGCGATTCCGCGGGTTTCGTCACGGCCACACCATCGCCGTTGTACCACGAGGCTTCCACTTCCAGACGCAGTGTGACCCGGTCGCTCTGACGCATTCCTTCAGCTCGCATAGTTCGATTCGATGGGGAAACTGCTTACACTTCAGGCTAGCATGCCGAAAATTCCGCAGCCGGGCCCTCCGGCCAGCATTGTCGTACCCACTAATAACCTCGCGGCGCTCCTTCCGCCTCCGGTTTACCCTTTCGCCGCCCTTCCAAAGCCATCCATTTCCAATCCGGCACACTTCCTGCAAACTGAACTCATGTTGAAGTCTGATTCGCCCTCAGGCTTCTTCCGCTCCACTCTAAGCCAAGGTGTCTTAGGTGAACAAAGTCATTCCCATGTCCGACCGCAATGGAGCTAGTTCCAGCGTCACGGGAGTCCGCGACCGCCGGTACGCCATCCGATTTCCCTTCGCCGCTGACGCTGAATTGATCGACCTCGAATCCGGCAAGCAGGTGGACGGCGTCACCTCCGACATTTCCCTCGGCGGATGTTTCGTTTGCACCAGCAAGCCGCTTCCCATGAACGCTCGCGCCCGCATGAAACTGGTCCGAAAAGGCCAGGTCCTCGAAGCTCTCGTCGCCGTCCGCATCGTCAAGCCCCGCATCGGCATGGGCATCGAGTTTTTCGACCTCGAGCCTCCCTACAACGACATGCTCATCGCTTGGATCGACGCCCTACGCCAAGCCCGCTAACACAAATGTAGGGGCGGCTTTACGCCGCCTTCTTTCCCTTCCTTACCTGCGCATGCACCACCCAATTCCTAATGCACCGTCTCTATCGGCTTCCGGCTTTTCTCATAAAACTCATTCTGCAACTTCAAACTTTCCTCATCCCCTTTCACCGCCTTGATCGCCCTCACCACTGTGTTAATCCACGCCTGCAAATCCTCTTCACCCTGTTCCTTCGTAGCCCTGGATCCATCGCCCGAATAATGATTGGGAAATCGCGCGTACCACCAAATCCCGGTGTAAACATTTTCCGGCAACCTCACCCGCTTCTGGTCCGCGCCCGATTCGTTTTTCGCGCGATCCATGTGCGCCAGGTTCGGATGTGTGACCAGCATGTTGGATGTCTCCGTCTCTCCCGCATGCCAATCTGGCCCTTCCTTTTCCGCGCCAGCTTTCTTCGTCGCCTCGTGTCCCCATTGCACGTACACGACATAATCGTGCGGGGCATCCAGCTGCGACTGCGCGAAATACGGGAGAAAATTCTCATTCCCTCCGTGACCATTTACAATGAGCACCTTCCTGCAACCGTTCCGCCCCATCTCATCCGTCGTCGCCTGCAGCAACTTCATCTGCATCTCTGCGTTGTACGCCACCGTCCCCGGCTCGTGCCGCGCCTCCGCAATCTGCCCAAAATAATAATCCGGGAAAATCACCGCATACTCCTGCTGCACCGCGTGCTCGGTCACATAACGCACATTCAGCAGGTCGGTTCCCAACGGCAAGTGCGGCCCATGCTTTTCCAAAATCCCGAACGGCAGCAGGCAAGTCCCCTGTGCCTTGCCAATCGCCTGCCGAAACTCCTCTGCCGTCAACTCTTCCCACTTCGCCGGCAACTTCGTCTGCCCCTGCGCGCAGCACACCGACGCGATACCCACTGCCAAAATTCCAATCGCCCAACGAAACATCCCCACCTCCCTGTGTCGACGAAATGGCCGCGGCCAAATTGTAGCCTAGCGATGCGGTTCGACGTAAAGCAACCTTCGGCCGCGCACTTTCATCTATCACTTCAGTCGTTCTCCAGGTGCTGGGAAACATGCGCAGTTATGCTCCCATAGTCGTGTCACTTCTCGGACTGCTCGTTGTCGCACCGCCCTTCGCAAACCCTCAGTCAACCGATTCCCGCGGTGCAGACACGGCGGAGCCACCGGACGGCTTCCCACCCCACACTGTGATCAACGAAATCGAGTTCGTAGGTCTTCATCGCATCCCAGCCGAAACGGCAAAGTCGAGAGTTTCCGTCCACATTGGCGACGAATTCGATTCCGCGCAAATCGCGGCAGATGTCCACGCGCTGAGTCATGCGGGCTGGTTTGAGGATGTTTTCGTGAAAGCGAAACAGTTGGACGGTGACCCCGAATCAAGAGCCGGTCCTGAGCGTGTTCAACTTCAATTCCACGTCAGGGAGTATCCCTATCTAACCGCAGTTGCATTCACAGGCTCGAAACTTTTATCGCAGCAACAAATCAAGAAGCTCCTCGATGACAAGAAAATCTCACTGCAGCCGGGCGCGCCAACCGACCCGGTCCAGCTGCATCGCGCCGCGCTTGCAATTCAAGCTGAACTCGCGGCAGCAGGACACCCGGAGGCTCAAGCACTCATTCAAGAAAAACTTTCCGGCCAGCGAGTGAAAGTCGCGTTTCAGATACGCGACGGGCCGCGCTTGCCTGTCGTGAGCGTAAGTTTTTCAGGCCACCCCGAGATCTCTGACAAAGTTCTGCGCAAGCAAATGCGCCAGCTTTCTCCCGACGCCTGGTTTTCCGGCTTCCGCAACAAAAATGTTTACACCCCCGAAAAGGGCGAAGAAGATCGGGTGAATCTGCTGACCTATTTGCACAACCACGGATTTGCACAAGCCCGCGTAGGCGCACCCCAGGTTACGGTCGTGAATGCTTTTTCCAGCCGTTCCTCGTCCTGGCGTTACCGTCCCATTCAACCCGGCTTGACCGTTGGCCTGCCGGTCGAGGCGGGCACTTTCTACGCTTTCGGTCGCACGGAGATGAGCGCCACTCTCAGGCAGCAACTGGACTCGGTAGAAAAAGGCGACCTGATATCTCCGGATGTCACTCCGGGGCGCCCGTTCTCCGAACAGGCCGTGCAAACTCTGCGCCGCGACTGGGAACTCCGGCTGCACCGAAATGCCAAACGGCAAAAAGGCAATGGAGCGTACCGATTGCGAGCCACTCCAGCCTTCGATTCCGCCACGCACCTCGCTTCCGTAAAGTTTGATTTCGAGCCATTGCCCCCCTACCTCGTGCACCGAATTGAATTCCGCGGAAATCAGCGCTTCCCAGACAGATACCTTCGCCGCCGCATCCCCCTAAGTGAAGGTCAACCTCTCGACGAATACGCAATCGAAGCCGGCCTGGCGCGCCTCGCACGAACAGGATATTTCCAACCGTTCAAAAAAGAGGACGTCCAGATCGAAGTTCATGAAGCAAGCCGCGCGGCCGACGTAATCATCCACCTTCACGAAAAAGGCAAACAACGCATCACCTTCTCCGGCGGGCGCCAGCAATTCGGAAGCACCGTGGGAATCGCTTACACCGTTTTCAACCGGCTCGGCCTGGATGAATTTCTTTCCACCCAAATCGACGGTGGTCCTGAATCGCTTCAGTTAGCCATTGGTCTCGCGAAAGAAGGGTTTCTCGGTTCCCGCGGCACGCTCGCGCTCTCCGTTTTTGACACTTTTGTTCGTCCGCGTCTAACGCCAGGTGTGCAGGGGCCATTCCAACGCTCCCAGACCGAGGGCGTCAATCTTGGATGGAGCTACGCCGCGTCTGATGTGGGTGCTATCGGAGTCAACTTCGGAATCACGCGATCCTTGACGGAGTATGTTGTCAATCAGCCCGCTAGCACCGCGGGTATTCAAATCGGCAATCTGCAAAGCAAAACTTCCAGCCACTCTTTGGGAATCGGTTGGACGCACGACGCGGGGGATCAAAAAATACAGCTGGCCGACTCGGTATCGGGCGGCTGGCTCGGAGGCAATGAGAACCTACTGAAATCGAAGGTCGAGTACGGCCAAATCTTCCCAG
>Ga0210405_10004278_pt1 | contig 13497 bp, 14 predicted proteins | sample IncBWH11MmetaG_FD_155492 | JGI IMG/M metagenome (GOLD analysis project Ga0210405, IMG submission 155492) | Forest soil microbial communities from Barre Woods Harvard Forest LTER site, Petersham, Massachusetts, United States - Inc-BW-H-11-M | ecosystem: Environmental > Terrestrial > Soil >... | reverse complement strand
GCCCCAGGGGCCCGTGAAGGGAAAACCTCCGGCGAAGTCCATACCGGAGACGTTTTGTCCCCGCACTTGAGCTGTATGGCAGTCGATACAACCGGCCTGGTCGACAAGATAGGTTCCGTATTTGAATTGGTCGAAGGAGGCAACCTCGGCGACCGGCGCGGCAATCGGCTCGGGAGCGCTGCGGATCAGGTACTTTACGGGGAAAATGATTTCGGTGGCCGGAAGCTGGTTGTGGACAGCAGGCAGGGACCGCAGGTAGACCACAACGGACGCCATGTCCTCATCCGACATATTGCGGTAGTGTTGGTACGGCATAATGGGAAAAAGGGCGCGGCCATTGTGGCCGACGCCTTCGCGTATAGCGCGGGCCAGTTGATCATCAGTCCAACTGCCCGCTCCGGTTTCCTGATCGGGGGTAAGGTTCGGCGCCACGATGCGCCCGGGCAGACCAGCGTAGGGCAGAACCTCTCCGGAAGCTTCTTTGCCAGCCATTATGGGCGTGCCCGGGGCGGTCCACTCATGCGGGCTGTGGCAATAGACGCAGCCGCTCAACCCCGTCACGATGTAGCGGCCTCGCTCGAGGCGTTGCTGCGTACGCTCGAATGTGCGGTTCGTGAGAGCACGCGCCTTCGGGCCGAGAAACGGACTCCACCCGATGGTCGACGTAATGCCGATAGCCAACAAGACGGCCAACGAACCTAATGCGGTGAAAAACCATTTCCCGACTCGCCGCACTTGAACGTTTCCTCCTTCGATAGCTGCCAACAATACCATGCCTTCAAAATCGGGCGTTGCGGTCTCAATGATCTTCCTGCTGATTCGCTGGATCGTTCGGTTGCGACGAACGCGACCGGTATTGTGTCACGCCGCGTGAGCACTGTCCGCGACCAAACTAACACTGGCAGGCCACATCGCTCGAATCCCCTCCTCAGAAGTCGATGAGTGTAACCGCGATTTTTCGCCAACGATCACCGGGATTCCAACCTAAACGACAGAACCGCAACTACTTGCACATTGACAAACTATCGGACACGAGACAAGATTGTCCCGCACGTTTCAAGTACGCTGTCTCTGGCAGGAAACCCGATTCGCGGCTTGAACGAGGAGGGAACAATGTCCGACCCTCGGGGACACTCTCAGCCAATCACCTTTCTGCCTTCTCTGTTCGTTGTGTTTTTGTTCTTATGCGGCATAGTCAGCGCCACGCCTTCCATCACTCTCTCCAAGAAATCTGGACCGCCCACGAGCATGATTCTAGTGGCGGGCCGTGGATTCAAGCCCCACGTGGGAGTTGACATCTTTTTCGACACGAAGGATAAGGCGCTCGTAGTCACCAACGGAAAGGGAGAGTTCTCTGATGCGAGAATCCACGCACCGCGCAGTGCCCGTCCCGGCGAACACTGGGTTACTGCGCTTGAGCGGAACAATGACAAGGGTGCACAGGAGCCATTCCTCGTCCAAACCAATTGGAGTCAGTTTGGATTTGATGTCGAGGGAACGCGGCTAAATCCCTACGAAAACGTGCTGAACGTGAAGAACGTTGGCAATCTAGGTCTGAAGTGGACATATACAACAAAGGGCTCCGTATCCACACTGCCCGTTGTGCAGGACGGGATCGTGTATGTCGCCTCGGACCAGCTATATGCTCTAGATGCCCGCACCGGCAAGAATATCTGGACATACCGAACTACTCTCCCCAACACTCCTGCAGTAGCGGACGGGGTGGTCTACGTCGGTTCGTGGGAGGATGAGAAGCTCTACGCACTTGACGCCAAAACAGGCTCCAAACTATGGGACCACTCGTTGTCTGGTAACGCAGACTGCCCGCCCACGGTTTACGATGGGGTCGTCTATTTCGGTTCTGACGACACCATGTACGCCTTAAGAGCCAGCAACGGACACCTGCTGTGGAGCTTTGCTACCGGTTACTTTGTCACTTCAGCGCCCGCCGTTGCCAACGGTGTTGTTTATGTCGGCTCGGCAGACGACAACCTGTATGCGCTCGACGCCAAAACCGGAAACAAGTTGTGGAGCTTTATGACGGGGGGAGAAATATTTATCTCCGCGCCCGCGGTGGCGAATGGCGTGGTATATATCGGCTCAACTGACAGCAATGTATACGCACTGAACGCTAGCACCGGTAATCTCCTCTGGAAATACACAACCGGCGACGGTTTCCAAGCCTCGATCGCGGTAACGCATGGAGTGGTGTATGCTGCCTCTGCCGACAGCTACTTGTACGCGCTGGACGCCACTACCGGCGAAAAGTTGTGGCGCTACGCTGGCGGCTTCTACAGCGACTCGCCCGCTGCGGCAAATGGCGTGATTTATATAGGCTCTGCTTACTACGGTAGCGTGGACGCGATCAACGCCAGTACCGGTGCTCTTCTATGGAGCTACACGACGGGGGCCGATTTCCAATACGCTTCACCTGTAGTGGCCGACGGGTTGGTATATAGCGGTTCGGACGACGGTACCATCTATGCCTTCGGTCTACTTGGCCGCGCTCAGCATAAACAAGACGTAGCGTCCAACCCCAATTTCAACATGCTTCATCCCGACTTCAATGATTAGGAAAATCAAAACCGCGTTTTTCGAGGTTATCTGAGAATCGTTGTGCGCGTTGAGCGGCGACTTAGCGTAGACGGAGCACTGAACCGTATTCGCTCCGACTCTAAAGTATCCGACTTTAAAGTAGGACGATGGAGTTCTGCTGCTAACTCGGAAAATCAGGCTAAATCCCTTGGAAAGGATCTCTAGCAAGAGGCAAGCGGCAAAACTTCGACGTGAACCAGTTTCTGGTCTCCAGACCATCGGATCTGAACGGGCACTCTGATGCAATATTCTGCAATCACCAAATCATCGTCGGGCAGGTTTGGCCCGGGCCAACCCGGGTCGTACCAGTATTTGACCAGGCAGACTTCCACAATGTCATGGAGCATTCCGACGCTACACAATGTGCGAGTGAAACTCGACAATCGATTTGGTTTGATCTTGAGTTCCTTCAACGCATAAGCGTCGACCGTTCCATCTCGTTCGCACTTCCAAGATTCAAGCATGCACTCTGTTGCCCTGAAAATAGCTTGGAAAACATATTGATCCAACTCCGATGCCCGGAAAGCCGGATTACGACGTCCGATCCTCCATGTGTCTTTGTTCGGTTGGGGAAGTTTTGCAAGCCACGTCTTCTTACTCTTTCAGGTCCCCTGAACTAAGTCAGCCCATCTGAAATTTTTCCTCTTAGCTTCCCTCTGAAGGAGGAATTCAGCCATGACCGTATTAACCCTTTGGGAGCCGTTCCGTGAGTTTTCCACCATGCAAGACCGCATGAACCGCATGAATCGTCTTTTCCGTGAATCGTACAGCCCCGAAGGCCCAGAGGAAGCGTTGACGACCACCGGCTTCGCACCTCTGGTGGACATCTACGAAGACGAGCACAACATCACTCTGAAGATCGAAGTTCCGGGCATTGACGAGAAAGATATCGATGTCCGCATTGAGAACAACACCCTCACCGTGCACGGCGAGCGCAAGCTGGAGAAGGAAGAGAAAGAGGAAAACTTCCGGCGCGTGGAGCGGCAGTATGGGAGCTTTACTCGCTCGTTCACGTTGCCCACTACAGTGGATGGGGAGAAGGTCTCGGCCAACTATGACAAGGGAATCCTGAAGATCAGCTTGGCCAAGAAGGCCGAAGCCAAGCCCAAGCAGATCAAAGTCAATGTTGGCGGCGAGAAGACCCTCGAAACCAAACCTGTCGGCAAGGCTGCATAAAAACAGCCGGTAGTGAGAGGAGCGGGAGGCGACGTAGCCGCCTCCCCCTTAGCAGTTTGGATTGCTACTTTCCAGGAGTGGTTATGAACCCTGGCACATTAGGACCACTGTACAACAGAGGTTGGGCGCAATTTTACAACGCTGCGCTCTTTGAGTCGGACGCCAACAAAGTTTCAGACCGGATTGCTGAAGCGGAAGCGGCACTAGTGATATGTGCGCGAGAACTGTTCCACGCAGCGGGAGACAATATCGAAGAAAAGCAGGCTGTAGATGACGCAATGTATGCCTTGCACGCCCTTCGTAGCGCGTTGAAGTGCAGGGCAAACGCGAAAAACACTTTCCAAGACCTAGCCGCTTGAAATTGACTGGAGACCAAGGTGATGATGGATGCGAATCACATTTCGGAACGTCTCAACAGCATGGGAGTAGAAATAAGTGATCTACGAGTCACAACCGCCCGGTATTGGAGCAAGAGCCCGCATACCGCGCTGGACAAATCCGCTTTCGCCTTAGGAAGGGGACGTTTGTTGGAGATCAAACGGGAACTGTCGGACATGACGAAACGCTGTGCTTGATTCTCGGTTGGTTTCGGCATCGCCGATCCCTCGAATACCCTGAAGCAACTACTATGCCCCCAGACCCTCGCAAAACATGGCAGTACTTCGCTCAAGCCGTTATCCAGGAAGAAGACCCGAGAAGCTCACTTACTTGATGCAACAGCTTTACCGCGTCCTAGATAATGAGGAACAACCCACTCTGGCATGATTGCTGGCTCTAAGCAGCCTTCTTCCGCCGCGCCTTCAACTTCGCCCAACGCTCGCTGAAACGCTGCGATCTTCCGGCGAGCTGATGCTGACATGGTGCGCTTCGCCGGAGCCGAGGCCGTTGTTTTCGCTGCCGCCACTGGCTGCGATTCCTTCCGAGCCCTGGCCCATCTTGCTCTTTGTGCCTGCGCCATTTTGCGGCGTGAAGCCGCCGATATTATTCGGGTCGGTTGGTTTGCTTTCCCGAATGATCCAAAACCGTTTAACGACTCTATCACTGAAATCGCAGTATCTAACTTCTCCACATGTGACTGCGCTTGCTTGCGCTCAGCACGAAGCTCCTGAAGCGCCCCAGTTAGGTTTCCCATTGTTCCCCCTCAGTATTTAACAACGGCCAATATTGTATAGGATTGGAATGACCGAGGACGGAATCCGTTTGGCTAGCTATCAGAGCCTCGATACCATACGCTGCTGACATCCGTGCGGGCCGACGCCGACCGCATACACAGCATTGGCGGGTGCTGGCGGAGTTGGTCGGCATTTCAAATCCGATCCATGGAGATTGGGTAAATCAGTTCTTGCAACTGGCCCCCTCAATTGCTTTAGTTTCACTTCCTAGCAAATAAATCTTGCATGAAGCTCGGGAAACTGATAAACAATTTGACCGTACCAAGGTGCTTTTTGTGGTGAACATTGTCGCTCGTACGTCACGCAATCAATCTCAAGCTAATGAGAGGAGCAACGACGATGGTAGAAGGCAGAAAGATGGTAAAGGGTAGAAAGATGGTAAAGGGCAGAAAGATGGTAAAGGGTAGTAACAATGTAGAGAAGATGGTAAAGGGCAGAAACAATATAGAGGACTTGTACAAAGCTGGAGTTCTGCTCACCACGGAGCTTTCGGACGAAGAAGTTCAAGTTATCAATTCTCTGGACCCCGAAGAGATTAAGTCTCTAAAGAAGTTGAAGGAGAGACTGGGCAATTATTTCGTTAAATCGGCCTGCTGCTCTCTGGTGATTTAGGTGACCTGGCTGGGAGGGAGCATGTAGCGGTTTGTTCGGAAGTTCGATGGCGGCTTCTAGCGGCTCCCATGCGCTCAGGATTTGCTGGTGTCGTGTAGCGCACAAAGATTCTGCTGGGTAATTTGCCGCGCCGTGTGCGCCGCCAAGAAGCGTCAGCGAGTCAGACATCGGCATCCGGGAATTTTACTCGTCCGGTTTTGAGTTCTAGTGTGATCTTGGAAGGCCGAGACGGCGTACGAGGTCTTGGAAGCGCCTATCTGATCGGAGTTTGTCCCAGGTCGCATCAACTTCGAGAAAGACCAATATCTCTTCGCGGGATTCATAGGCTCTTTCTAGCCATTCCAAAGCTTGGTCTTTGTCATTGAGGCCTACGTACGCGATTGCTATGTGGTGTGGCGAGACATATTTCTGCTGTGATTGCTGTTTTAAAGCACTCACAATCTTCTCGGCTTCCGCTGTGCTTCCCGCGGAGGCGTGCACATAGCTAAGGTAAGCAGTCGCGTATGAACTCCCACCCAGTTGAAACGCCTTATTGAGATTCGCCAAGGCCTGTTTGCGTCTGCCGGTCTGCTCGTAGGCCCAGCCCAACCACATATGGGCAAGCCAGAAATTCGGATCCACCTCAATGGTCTTGCGCATCTGTTGTATGGCGCTTTCATACTGGCGCGCCATCAGAAAACACAGCCCCAGTGTCCAGTTGACGGTACCAGAAAGAGGATCGATCTCCTGGGCCAATATTGCTTCTGTAAGAGCCTGTTCCTTCCGCCCTAAGGCTGATAGATAATAAGCGTACCATTGGTGAGCCAAAGCGGAGCCAAAATGGCACTCCAGGGCGCGGGCAAATTCCCATTCAGCAACCGGGAAATCATGCTCGTAGAAGGCTTTAACAATAGCCAGCAAAGTGTGAGCTTCAGCCAGCGTTTCATCCGTTTCCAGCGCTCTGGATGCGGCTTCACGGACCTTGGGCATTGCGTCATTAGGAGATAAGAACTGACTTGAAACACCAAAATAGGCGCCCGCCAATCCTGCATACGCCAGCGCGTAGTTCGGGTCTTTTTCGATCGCTTGCTGGTAGTAACTAAGTGCTCGATTCATTCCTTCAGTGGTCCACTTATCTGAATAGTAACGCCCTTTAAGGTATAGCTGGTAGGCTTCAACATTTTGGGTGTAGCGTTTCGTTAGAGGTTTGCGCTGAGCGCGCGTTAACCTCAATCGAAGTCGACTGGTGATTTCGTCCGAAATCTGCTCCTGCAGCGCTATCAAGTCCGTCATGGGTCGGTTATACCTCACACCCCATAGCTGCGCACCATCTGCGACGTCGACCAACTCGACATGAATATTCACAGCGCTCTCGCGCTGAATAACTCGTCCGGTGAGCACTGCCCGTACGCCCAGTTCACGTCCAATACCTTGAGGATCCACCTGTTGCCCCTTGAAGCGAAAGACTGTAGTGCGTGCCATAACCCGAAGCTTGGGTAATTGTGAGAGGCTGTTGATGAGGCTTTCGGTAATGCCATCGCTGAGATATTCGGCGTCTGCGTCGTTGGTACCGTTGACGAAGGGTAGGATAGCAAGCGACCAGCCACGATGTCGCGGCGCTATTTCCGGACCCGACACCGGCGTAGTCAGCCGTCCCAAATCCACCAAAAGCTCTTTGGCCGATTGGTAGCGCCGCTTCGGCTCACGGTCCATCGCCTTGAGAATGACGTTCTCCAATGCGACAGAGACGTGGGGATCGAGGGCGCGGGGGGATTTTGGCGTCTCATGCAAAATTGCGTTAACTAATCGCGGGCCATGCACCCACGGAAATGGTCGTCGTCCGGTTGCCATCTCATAGAGCACCACACCTGCCGCGTAGATGTCAGTACGCACATCCACTGGCTGCCCTAACAACTGCTCTGGCGCCATGTAAGGCACGGTTCCAGCCACCGCGTTTGGCGCGGTTGTGGTTTCGGCTGTTTCCATTTCCGCGACGGGTCTCAGCAGCTTCGCAAGCCCAAAATCCAGGATTTTCAGCCTGCCGTCGAGTGTCAGCCGCAGATTGCCGGGCTTCAGGTCGCAATGTATTACTTTGTGCTCGTGTGCTGCTGTCAATCCCATGGCCATTTGTATTCCCAAATCGGCCGTTTGGCTCGGCAGTAGCGCACCCCCTGCCAACTTTCGATCCAGAGTCACGCCAGCAATGTACTCTAGGACCAAAAAAGCCACGCCTTTCTCCTGGTCGAAGTCATAAACGGTAGCGATATTGGGGTGGTTCAGCTTGGAGAGTGTTTGCGCTTCTTTGCGAAAACGTCTGCGTGCGGACTCTTCGCTAAGCATTCCTGGCGGGAGGACCTTCAGGGCTACATCACGATCGAGGCGTTCGTCATGCGCACGGTAAACGATACCCATTCCGCCCGCACCAATTTGCTCCAGGACGCAGTAGTGGCCCAGCGTCTTGCTAACCATAGGAAAAACCTGCTGGGTTCGCATGTTAGGACTGCGCCTTCTTCACTAACGTCGTAAGTATAAGCAAAATAAGGAAAACTTGCAATTTCACAACTCGAGGTTCAATGGTTTTCCCCTCACTGTCTATATTTGTGCAGGCGCAAAAGAGTAAAATCGAGCGATTTTGCAGATGGGATGTAGTAGAAGTAGTAGGAGCGAGGGACACAAATCATCAATAAGGACAAAACTCATCAATAAGGGTCAAGTTGCCCTCCAGCAGGAGGAGCCGATTAGCCACAGCCAGCTGTTACAGCAAAAAATCCAAGTGATACGTTCTGGGCTGGACCGAGCTGCCCATGCGTTCTGGAGCCATCCCCACTTGCGGGACCTATATCCCGAGCTACTTTTCAGAATTCACTGCTTCAGCCGCGCAACCATTCCACTCATGACGGCAGCTCAGGTTAGTGCGCGGGCGGTCTCAGAATCAGATCTGGTCGCCAAGTGCCTTGCCGATTACCTTTCAAAACATATTCCGGAGGAACAGGGCCACGACGAGTGGCTTCTGGAGGATATGGAAGCTCTGGGCATCGAGCGTAAGGCCATCCTGAAGCGAGTCCCGATACCCAAGGCCACTGTTCTGGCGGGTACGCAGTACCACTGGATATTTCATGTACACCCCGTGGCACTGCTTGGTTTTCTTGCGGTGATGGAGGGTTCACCACCCAGGACCGAGTTCTTGGAAGAGGCAATCGTGCGGACCGGACTGCCAGCGGGGGCCTTCCGGACTTACTTGAGACATGCCCATCTTGATCTTCAGCACCGGAAAGATTTGTTCGCAACCTTGGATCGGATGCCGCTGACGCGGGAGCATGTGGCTTTTATCGGGGTCAGCGCGTTTCAAACGGTTCACCTGAGCCGTCTGCTCTTTGAGGAAGTAGTTGAGTCGCACTCTCGTCAGAGCAGTCTGGACAGTACTTGGCCGCCCTAACTAGTGACCGAGAGCCGGTGCTTCAAGACAGGCGGTGCTTCGCACCTTGAAGCTGTGGGAGATTACTTGTGGACGTCTTGTTTCCTGTCCTTCCCTTCGCAGATGTTGAGCGGCCCGCAATTGGTGTCAGCCTGCTGCACGCGCAGCTAAAGCGGATCGGCGTTTCCTCGGCAATTCGGTACTTCACTATTGACCTGGCGGAGTGGATTGGACTCGACCTGTACAACTGGCTGACTCAATGCCGCGAGCAGGCTGCGATGGGCACTGCAGCACCCGCTGGGACCCTGATTGGCGAGTGGTTTTTTGCCGATCTGGTGTTTCCAGGCGAGATTCCGCCTGAGGACGAATATATCGCCAAGTTTTTGGCGCCCGAACCGGCAAGCCAAGAAATTATCGCGGAGATCCTGAAAAGCCGTCGCATGCGTCACGAATTCATTAGCTATTGTGTCCGCGAGATCCAGCTGCACGCTCCTAAAGTTGTTGGCTTCACCAGTGCTTTTCATCAGACGTGTGCTTGTTTGGCCGTGGCCAGGCGTCTCAAGCATGGTGCTAATCCTCCCATCATCATCTTCGGCGGGCCCAACTGCGCAGGTGAGATGGGACTGCAAATGATCAAATCGTTTCGATGGATTGACTATGTGTGTACAGGAGAAGGAGACGAAGTGGTCCCGCTCTTCTTGCAACGTTTGCTCCGCAAAAGTGACGCGCACCCGCTTCCGGGAATCTTGAAAGAGGGTGAGTCGCAGGAGCTGACGCTTCCTGCTCCGGTCCGGAATATGGACGCCCTGCCCTTTCCGGACTATTGCGACTACTTTGGAAGGCTGCGAGCCTCGCCCATCGCTCACCGCTTAAGCCCACGCCTGTTAATCGAAACTGCCCGGGGCTGCTGGTGGGGGGAAAAGCAGCATTGCACGTTCTGCGGCTTGAATGGCGATACGATGGTGTATCGTAGCAAGTCTCCAGGCAGGGTAATTCAGGAGCTCTCCTATCTGTGCCAGACTTACGAGTTAAATCGCATCGACTGCGTCGATAACATTCTGGATACTCGATACATTCGCACGGTTTTTCCGGAACTGATCCGTAACGGCCCGACCGTGGAGCTTTTTTACGAGACCAAGTCCAACTTACGTCTCGAACAACTTCGCACGCTCTGGCGTGGAGGAGTGCGCTCTATCCAACCGGGGATCGAAAGCTTCAGCAACGAGGTCTTACGTCTTATGCGCAAGGGTTGTACAGGATTGCAAAATATTCAACTCCTCCGCTGGTGCGATGAAGTCGGAATTCAGGTAGCGTGGAACATCCTGTACGGAGTTCCCGACGAATCTCCGGCCGAGTACGAGCGTATGACGAAGCTCCTGCCACTCCTTGTCCATCTGCAACCGCCAGCATTTTGCCAACAGGTCCGCATGGATCGTTCTAGTCCACTGTTTGCCGATTCGCAGCAGTTCAGATTGCTCGGCCGTCGTCCCATGGCTGCCTACTCTTATGTTTATCCTCTCGAACGCCGGGAACTGGAAAGGCTCGCTTACTTCTTTGAATTTGGATATGCCGATAGTAGGGATCCCACTGAATACACTCGTGGGTTTGTGAATGAGGTGGCACGTTGGGTTGAGTTGCATCATAAGACCTGGAGGCCACGGCTCGATCTTTTTCAGGCCGGGTCAGTGCTCCTTGTCACCGATACACGTCCTAGTGCAGTGAAATCCACTCACGTACTTTCCGGGTCGATGGCAAAGATCTATGAGCTTTGCGACACGGCTCAAACTGTCTATGGCCTCGCCCAAAAACTCGACAACATCCTGGATGAGCTAGAGCTTCGAGCGATGCTTGAACAGTTGTTGACCTTAGGTTTGCTGGTGGAGATGGAAGACCATTTCGTGAGCCTCGGAGTTTTTCGGAATCGTGCTACCGAGAGCGAAGTCATCAGCCCAGCCGTGCTGGAAGCAGTGAACTGAGGCAAGGAGCAAAGCAGCGCTAGCCCCAACAGTCCGGGCCCCTGCAGGTCCCGCGATCTTGTCGAACCTGCCACGCACCAACCCAACGACATCGTGATGAGCGCCTAAGTACGCGAAACTATGGGGCGGATCGATCTCCTATGTCCCTGGAGCGGGGAGCGCCTCGGCCGCCTTCTTCTGCGCGGATTGAACTGGCATTTGTTGCTCTTCTAATGTTGTAGTGGAGGCTCGGATGAACGGTTGACGTCAAATCCAAACCTCCGCCAGTTGGTCATCAAGCAAATTTCTGCCGCCTGGGTGTAAGGAAGGCGGCAACGTGGGCAACGTGGGGGTGCAGCCAAATTTCTGCCGCCTGGGTGTGAGCAGGAATGGTGACATCGCGGCCCTGCGATCAGAAGCGAGGGAGTGAAGCAGAACCCGCACGGCAGCACGGCCGTTCCCCGAAGAGCGCGTTCGCAGCACCAGGCGGCGTTTTCGGATATGTTCGTGGCATATTTGCTGACACGGAACATCCGATACGAAGAGGATTTGGTTGACCAGCTTTTCAATTCCAGTGAAAAAAGACTGGCCCGGATATTGCTATTGCTGGCTCATTTCGGCAAGGAAGGCGTGCCCGAGACTGTAATCCCCAAGATCAGTCAGGAGATGCTGGCGGAAATGATCGGTACAACTCGCTCGCGGGTTAGTTTTTTCATGAACAGATTCAGGACGTTAGGCTTCATCGACTATGACGGCGGGAGTGGGTTTCAAGTTCACAGTTCACTTCTCAACATCGTTCCCCACGACTAGAACTTCGTTCCGAAAAAACGGAACTCTACTCTCTTGCAGACGTAGCGACTCTCGGCTTCGCCATTTCCTTGATGACTTCGGCGAGTGTCGCTTTCGCCGATTGCTTTTGTGTTTTTCTTTTAGCCATACACCTATGATTTCAGAAATCCGGGGCGTTCACTGGTCAATTTGGATCAAGTGGCGTTCTGTCTAAAAGCCGGATGGTCGGAGAAGAAAGTGGATAGTTGATGAAAACAGGCCGTTACACTCAAAACCCCCGGCTTAGGGTTAATAAGTGTAATCGCGATGTTTCAACAGCCATGGTAGAGAGAGGTTTTATCGGCGACATTTTTGCTTCAAGAATCCCTTTCATCAGGCAGCAGAGCCGGGTGGGACAGTCGCTTTCGGAGGATACGGAAACGTGTATTCATGAACCTTACCGCAAGTTGGACAGGTGATCTTGGTGTTCAGTTCCATCTGTTCTTTGTTTTGGTCGGCCATCCCTTCCAGGAAGGCTGTCAACGCGGGACCGCAGTCCTTGCAGAGGTCGTCAGTGTTCTCGTCGGCCATAGTTGTTCTCTTAGAGTAGACGGCAAACCCGGTTCAGTGCAACACCCGGAGCGAGGGGTTGACAAGCCGCTTGATTATCGTAATCAGGCCCATAGCGCTCAAAACCCCTCCTCAGAAGTCGATGCGAGCAAGCGGGCAATTCGTCACTACGGATGGTCACCTACAGTGGTTCGCCGACTACCGCACAGAATACGCAGCCGCAGACGCCGCGCCACCCTCCCGAAGGAGGCGCAACTCAGCCTCTGGAACGGTGAACTCGGTATAGCCGCGAACTACGAGCAGGTTCCAATTTCCGTTGCAAACAATTCGCTCACGATCGCTTTACAATCCTACGAACCGGATGTTGTGGCTTCGACCAAGCGCGAAGAGGTTACGCTGCGCCTGCGCCAGTAGTAGAAGAAGGGGATGCCGAGCAGGATGATCATCAACCCGACGGAGGATCGCACGGGTCTGACCAGCCATAAATTTGCAGAGATGGCAAATGACGCGGTAGCGAAGATCAGCGGCGTCCACGGATATCCCCACACGTGAAACGGGCGAGGCATCTCGGGTTCGGTGGAGCGCAGCCGAATAAGAGCAACCGCGGCCAATCCCAAGAAGGCCGAGATCGCGAACATTCCGTAGGAATACAACTCTTGGTGCGTGCCAGTTAGCACCAGCAAAATTGCGACACTGCCCTGAAACACCATAGCACCGCTGGGCGTATGGAATCTGGGTTGGATTCGTTTGGCGAAGCCAAAGAAATTTCCATCACGCGCCATCGCGTACGGAATCCTGGGCCCGGTGATAAATCCAGCATGAAGTGTGCCAAATGCTGAAACGATCATTGCAACTGTGAAGTATTTCGCGCCTATGTCGCCAAGCAGCCGCGCCATCGCATCAGAAGCAACATGCTGCGACTGCGCTACATGGGAAAAGCTAAGCAAGTGAAAGAAAACCCAATTGATCAACACATAGAGAACGATCACCAGCGACGTTCCCAGAATGGCGGCTCTTGGAAGGTTCTTGCCCGGATTTAACACCTCTCCGCCAACCGCCCCGAGATTCTGAAATCCGTTGTAGGCGGCCATGGCGGGAACAAGGGCCGTCAGGAATGCGGCTATGGCCCCGTGGGAAGGTGACGGGATGAAAGCTGTTGGGCCTCCCGTTGAGCTGCTTGCCGTTATTCCGAGAACCAGAATCGCGGCTACGGTGGCTATTTTCAAAGCTGTCAGGAATACCTGAAAGCGGCCCA
>Ga0210405_10004277_pt1 | contig 13498 bp, 10 predicted proteins | sample IncBWH11MmetaG_FD_155492 | JGI IMG/M metagenome (GOLD analysis project Ga0210405, IMG submission 155492) | Forest soil microbial communities from Barre Woods Harvard Forest LTER site, Petersham, Massachusetts, United States - Inc-BW-H-11-M | ecosystem: Environmental > Terrestrial > Soil >... | reverse complement strand
GCAGGTCTTGCTGGAGTCGCTCTATCGTTCGGTCTGAATCTGATGGGCGTTCGTAAACCCGCAATCTACGCTTTGCTCGGGATTTGTGTCTGGGCCGCAGTTCTCAAATCGGGAGTCCATGCCACCGTCGCCGGAGTTATGTTCGCCTTCACAATTCCGGCTCGAACCTACATTGATCGGGCTCATTTCCTGAAGCACGGCCGCTGGCTCTTCGATCGGTTCGAAGCCGCGCGGCCCGATTCTTTTGAAGAGCACGCGGCAATCCACACACTCGAAACTCAATGCGAGCTGATCCAATCGCCGCTGCACCGCATCGAGCGCAGCCTTCAGCCGTGGGTTGCCTTTGTGGTGATGCCGGTCTTCGCTTTCTCCAACGCCGGTGTACACGTTCTTGGAAAAATCGCGTCAGCAGCCACAGATTCAGTCAGCCTGGGCGTGGCACTTGGACTCTTCGTAGGCAAGCCCATCGGAATCTCGCTGTTTGCCTGGTTGGCCGCAAGGGCTAAGGTCGCAACTCAGCCGAACGCGGTATCCTGGGCGCAGATTTTCGGAGGCAGTTGGCTATGCGGAATTGGCTTCACCATGTCGCTATTCATTGCGACTTTGGCGTTCGGAGAGGGAGCGCTGCTGGACCTGTCCAAAATCGGAACCCTCGCTGCGTCGGTTGCAGCAGCGACCTGCGGAAGCTTGTTCCTGTTGGGAAAGTTCGCTCAGCCAGAATGAAAAATCCCCTTGTCTTTCCGAAAGTCCAGAGAACAAGGGTGGTGCACCCTCGAAGATCGGGGTAGAAGTGGGTTGGCCGTTAGTGAGGCTGAACCGCACCGTGCAGCGAATTCAACAATCCTTTCGCTTTCTTCCTGTGGTCCGTTACGGTGTTGACGGTTCACGCCGTGCGCAGCGGCGTCGACCCCCTGAAGCCGTAGTAAACGATGTAAAGATAGCAAATCGCCGGGAGAATAAAGGAGTGGTGAATTCCAATCCGGTCTGCCAAGACCCCAACCACAACCGGCACGACGGCGCCACCCACGATCGCCATAATCATGATTCCGGAACCTTCTCCGGTGAGAGGCCCCCGGGGCAGCAATCCCACCGCCAACGTTGATTCTTCTGGTGTGTTATGCCTTTGCAGAGCGCTCACTGTTCGGTTTCGATCCACTAAGAGCGAAGAACAGGATGTAGAGGTAGCAGAGAGTTGGAATGATCAGGGCGTGGTGGATCCCCTGACCCCAGCTAGTTTCCCCCTGGGTCATTGCCGGATAATGGCTGCGGTTGATTAGATCGGCAGCTTGGCCGACTAGCCAGGGAATCACTGCGCCACCCACAATTGCCATGTTCATAATGCCCGAACCGTCACCGGTGAGCGGCCCCAACTCGGCAATTCCCATGGTGAAGATACAAGGGAACATGATCGAGTTAAAAAGACCGACCGCCAGAATAGACCACATCGCTAAGTGTCCGTTCGAAAATACCGAAACGGTGACCAGCAGTCCAGCGAGGACGGCGCTGAGAGCGAGCAGCTTCCCCGGTTTGATTTTCTGCAGAAGAGCTGATCCTATAAATCGACCGACCATCGCACCGAGCCAATACAAAGAAATGTACCGAGCCGCTTCTGCCAAGGCCGCATGATAGCGGGCCGCTGCATCAGGGACACTAGAGGGCGATACCAGGTGACCAATATTGTCCAGTGCCAAGTAGTTGGCGATGGAGCTGCCAATCGCTACTTCTCCGCCCACATACACGAAAATGCCAATTGCGCCGAAGATGAGATTGGGGTGTTTCCAGAGGGAATCATTGATCTTTTCTCCGATGTGGCGCTCTGCGGACTCTATTTTAGGTAGCTTAAAAAACGCGATCGCGATGGCCAGAATTAGCAATGCGACGGCGAAGAAATGTACATAGAGCGTAACTACCGCGTCGGCTTCTTGGGAAGTGTTTTGGGTTATTGCTGCAGCGGTCGTACCGAGAATCAGATGAGCGCCGATCCAGGGGAAAATCGCCGTTCCAAACGAATTGAATGCCTGCACCAGGTTCAAACGGCTGGAAGCGGTCCGAGGCGGTCCTAATACAGCGACATAAGGATTAGCCGCGACCTGAAGAATGGTGATTCCTGTCGCCAAAATAATGAGCGCAGCGAGAAAGAAGGGGAACGAGGGGATCTTTGCCGCGGGATAGAAAAAAAGGCATGCCGCCACCATTGTCAGCAGTCCGACTACTATGGCCCGCTTATATCCGATCCAATCAATGATCTTGGCTGCCGGAATCGAGAAGATGAAGTAGGCCGAGAAGAATGCAGTCTGGATTAGCATGCTGGCGGCCAATCGTATGTTGAACACGTGCTGAACATACGGAATCAGCACATCATTTAGCGAGGTAAGTGAACCCCACATGAAGAATAGCGTGGTGAGAACCACCAGGGCGCTCTTATAGTTGCCTGAGGGCGCGGTCGTCTTGGCCGTCGTGTTTGGGACGTTCGTTGTCATTGCCATAAAAGTTTGCTATGTAGTTGCCAGTTCCTTCTGCATCTCCTCTAAGGTGAGACCTTTGGTCTCCGGATACACAAACAAAACCACGAAGAATTGCAGCACCATCATTACTGAAAAGAAGACGAACGGGTACGCACCGGAAGACGCGGCCATAAGAGGAAATATGCCAGAGATCAATGCGTTCATAAACCAGTGCGAGAAAGTGCCCAGACTCTGTCCTTTTGCCCGAACCGAGTTGGGGAAGACTTCCGAGAGATAGACCCAGATCACCGCACCTTGCGAAAATGCGAAGAAGGCGATGTAGCCCACCAGCAGCCACACCAGAAGACTCTCATGGCTATGGGTAAAAAAGATCGCCGAAACACCCGCCAGGCACGCAGCGGTGCCGACCGAACCGACCAGCAATAGTGTCTTGCGGCCGAGTTTGTCGATCACGGACACGGCAATCATCGTGAAAACGAGATTGGTGGCGCCAATGGCAACGGCTTGAATGTTTCCGGAAATCCGGCTGAACCCAGCATGAGCAAAAATGTCGTTGAGATAATAAAGGATAGCGTTGATGCCCGACAGTTGATTGAACAGCCCAATGCTCACTGCCAGGAAAATCGGAAACGCGTATTTTCTGGTCAACAGTTTCTCGGCAGACTGCTTCTGTTCCGTGTCAATAGATTCGACAATCTCCTGCAGATCCTGTTCGTAGTTCTCATCCCCCGTCATCTGGAGGACCGTTCTGGCCTCGGCCACGCGCCCCTTCTTGACCAGCCATCGCGGACTTCGCGGAATGGTAAACAACATGACAAAGAATAACGCCGCCGGAAACGCGGCAACACCCAAGTCCCATCGCCACTCCGCCGGGCCGAACTGTAGTAAAGCAATAATGTAGTTTGAAAAATACGCGACGAGAATGCCGAAGACCACATTGAACTGAAATAACCCAACCAATCTTCCCCGCCATTTCGCGGGGGCAATTTCGGCAATGTACATTGGAGCCAGCACAGACGAGCCGCCAATGCCCAGTCCGCCGATGAAGCGAAACACAAGCAGCGACGCCCAGTTCCAGGCCAGCGCGCAACCCAGCGCGGAGACTAAATAGAAGAGCGCCATGACTCGCAAGCTATCGCGCCGTCCGAAACGTTCGCCCATGAACCCGGCGAGCATGGCGCCCATAACCGTGCCCCAAATTGCGATCGAGACCGTAATTCCCAAGCTCTTCGAAGATAGTCCGTAGACTTGTGTGAGTGCGCTAGTAGTGCCCGAAATGACGGCCGTATCGAAGCCAAACAACAGACCGCCCAATGCTGCTACACCCGTACTCTTCAACAAAACCGAGTTCAGCTTCATGCCGTCTCCAGCCGTCCGATTTTTGTTTCAAGAGCATTTGCTTCAGAAATCGTCCAATCTGGGATTGCGCCGCGGCGGCTGGCGACCAGAGCCCCGACGCGATTGGCGAAGTCGGCGGTCTCCGGGGTGGGCCATCCATTGTCTAAACCGTGCAGGAACGCTGCCGCGAAAGCATCGCCCGCGCCCACTGTATCCAAAACTTGAACTGGATAGCCGCGTGCTTCGACGTATTGCCTGCCCATCAGAACCGCGCACCCAAGTGGTCCGCGAGTTACGCATGCACCCGTCCATTTGTACAAGTCCGCGTAACTTCGACAGAACTCCTCAAGCGAACCATGCCGAGTGCCGAACATGCGGGCAATTGCTTCGACCTCTTCATGATTCAACTTCACGATCGTTGCCCGCGCCATGAGTGCTCGGATCAATTCGGGCGTGTAGCCATCGGAGCGCAGGTTCACGTCGTAAAAGCGGCGCGTTTGTGGGGCTCGATCAAGAAGGTCTGCGGTCAGTTGCCGAGCTTGAGGATAAATTTGGTGCAGGGTTCCGAAATAAATCCAATCGACGGGGTGCCGGAATAATCGATCAGACTGGGCCGGCGTGAGCGTTGGAAAATCGTAAGCCGCGGGCCGGTGCAGAACGAACTTCGGTTGTCCATCGCTGGCCAGCGCAACCGAAGTGGTGCCGGTGGGACGATCTTTGTCCACCGCCAGATATTCAGTGGTCATGCCCAGCCTAGACATGCTCTCGATGACCTTCTGGCCCAGTTCGTCGTTGCCAACTGCGCTGATGAATGAAACCCGGTGTCCCAGTCTGCTGAGGTGAGCTGAAAAATTAAACGTCGCGCCGCCGAGGTGTTCTTCTTGTCCGACGATGTCCCAAAGTACCTCACCGATGCTGAGAACGTTCACGCGTGATCCTCGGAGCCTACGTCTGGCGTGCGCATGGTGGCTTCAAATTCTGGCACAGTATACACTCCCGTCCAGAGTTGAAGACCATTCAATTTGCCGCGTAAGCCTCCGTCAGCGACGTGATTTTCAGCGCACTCTTAAGTTGATCAACTGTCGCAGCCGACTTAACAGTAACGGTGGCAGGCTCTCCCGGAAGCAGATCGAAATAATTATCCGAGGTTTCGACATCAATATCTCCGAAGGAAATATTGACCCCACGAGCGAGCTTCGATGACTGCAACGTGACGGTGTAGTCCGCGCCAGCTTTGTTGAGAGTGACCTCAATCTTCGGTATGACCGGCAGATCCAGGCTGTGCATGGCATCAAAGAAGATAAGGTTTCGCGAAACCTTTTTCCCCGCGACTTCCAAATCGAATACTAGAAAGGTGCTATGGGGATCGCCCTTCGCCGCGAGTTCTGCTTTCTCGAAGGTGAGATAGATCGCACTGGATTGCGCGGGAATCTGAATCTCTTTGGTTTGATCAAGCAAAGTATTTCCTGTGAAATCCAGAAGCCGGGTGTGAATTTTCCCAGAAAGCGGCTGGAGCTTGTCCGAAACGATGTAGACGTCCACATTATCGTCGTGCAGAAACGGCGAGATCAGCAGATCGTCATAGAAGCGCCGGGCATAGTAGTTTAGGGCCTTCCAGCGCCCATAATAGTCGATGCTCGCCCACGAAGCCACCGGCCAGCAGTCGTTCAGTTGCCAGTAGAGTGAACCCATCACGCGTGGCTTCTGCCGCCGCAAATGCTCGGCGCCGATCTTGATGATCTCTGCCTGCTGCACCTGGCTCAAATACACGAACGAAGCGAAATCCTTGGGCTGGCGGTATTCGCGCAACATGTAAGTCAAAATGCGCTCATTCCCGCCCTTGTTCTTTTGGTGCGCCTGCATGACGGTCGATCGAATATCGAAGTCCTCAGGCTTCTCGGCAAATGTCCGGATGGTTCGCATCTCGGGAAAAGATTGAAATCCGTATTCCGTCATGAAGCGAGGAAACTGCTTCGTGTAATCTTGCGCGGGTGCTTGTGCATGCCACACTTGCCAGTAGTGCATATCGCCGTTGTGCTGGTTATCCGGGATCTCTTCGAAGTCGGCGCTGGGAGAACTGGGCCAGTAAGGCACGGGATCGGTATATTCGGCGACTCCGCTTTTGAGGATGTCCGCAAACATGATCACGTAATCCTGCCAAACGCGGTCACGAGTTTCCGGTGAGATGGAATTCTTAAATTCCTGGCGATCGCCCCAGTGGTACCAGCCGGTCTCGACCTCGTTATTTCCGCACCAAATAACGATGCTAGGGTGATCGCGGAGCCGCTTGATCTGGTCGATGGCTTCTCGGCGGACATTTTCCTGGAACGCTACGTCTCCTGGAATCATGTCTCCGCCGAAGGCGAATTCTTGCCAAACCATGAGGCCGAGTTCATCGCAGATATCGTAGAAATCGTCGGACTCGTAATAGCCGCCACCCCATTCGCGGAGCATGTTCATGTTCGCGTCACGAGCAGCCTGGAGAATTTTTCGGTGGACTTCCGGAGTGACGCGATTGGGAAAACTGTCGAAAGGAATCACATCCGCGCCTTTGCCGAACACGGCAATACCATTCACTACGAACTCGAAGCTCTTGCCCCATTGATCAGGAACGCGGCGCAGTTCGACTGAACGCAGTCCGGTTTTCACCTGGGCTTGGGCCGCGAGTTCGCGACCAGTGCGGATCACGGCGGAAAACCGGTAGCGGTTTTGCGCCCCATACCCGACCGGATACCACAACTTCGGTTTAGCAATACGAATTGGAAATGAAACGTGATTCATGCCGGCGTCGAGCTGCAGGGTCTGGTTTCCGTCGGCAGTTTGCGCCCCAGATAGTTCATCATGAGCCAGGTTGAGAGTAGCTGTCATGGCCTTGCTCGCTTCGATATCGAGTTCCGCAGTGACGCTGGCCATATCGGTAGCGATTTTCCGTTGGTGGATGTGAAAATTATCAATGCGCAGCGCGTCCCAAGTTTCCAGACGAACGGGCTGCCAGATACCTTCAGTCAGGAAGCGCGGTCCCCAGTCCCAGCCGTACTGGTAGGGCGCTTTGCGCGTGTATGGGGCGGTCGCTATGTTCTCCTCATTCCCAAAGTTATGAGTTGATATCGAAGGCAAAATATACGGCAGCGACTTGACGTAGAGAAGCATCTTCGTGACTGCGGAATGGAAAACGATACGCAGCGTGTTCTGACCAGGTTTCAGCAGCGCTTTCGTCGGGATTCGCCAACTGCGGAACATATTGTCAGCTTGCAGAATCGCTTGATCATTGAGATAAACATCGGCAAACGTATCCAGCCCCTCGAACACTAAATCGACGTGGTCGTGCCCAAGCACGCCTGCGTCGACTTGAACCGTAGTTTGGTACTCCCAATCAGTGAGGCCGATCCACTGTAGGTGGAATTCGTTGTCGCGCTCGAATGGATCGGGGATGAGACCGTTGTGCAACAAGTCGGTATGCACGACGCCCGGAACCTGCGCGGGATGCCATTGCTTGACGTCAGCATGGTCCGTATTTCCGATGGCGCGGAATTGCCAACCCGAATCCAGAGTTCGGGAGCTGGGTTCGGACGCAGTGAGTGGCAACGCTCCAAGCAGAGAAAAGAAGAGCACGGAAAATACGAAAGCACCGAGACGGCAACAGGATTGCGGCCGAGTCCAAATCATAAATAAGGGCTCCTTCTTAAGTGGTCAGAAGATACATCTTCGTGCGTCGGCTGGTCTAGGTTGCCGAATAAATCGGAACAATTTGATTATTCCGCGCAAAGCGCCGCTCCGCCAGCAATACCAGCATCTGCACCGTAGTGGGCTTTCAGCAAAGGAATCTCCCGGCAGCGTGAAATGATGCAGTACTTCGCAAGTCCATCGGCGATATCGCCAAAAAATGGACTGAGCATCGCCGCCACGCCGCCGCCGAGAATGATCACATCCGGCTCCAGCAGATCGATGATGTTACTCAACCACAATGAAAGCAGATCGACCGTTTCCTGTAATACCTGCTTGGCGATCGAATCACCGGCGGCATAAGCCTGGCCCACCATTTCACTAGTCACGGCGTCGATGTTGCCTTTGGCGAGATCAAGAATGGCTGATCGGGGACCTTGCGCGGAGTCAAGTTTGGCGCGCGCTCGGCGAGCGATTGCCGGTCCAGCGGCCAGAATTTCGATGCAGCCAGGCTTACCGCATCCGCATCGTGGCCCGTCGTAGGCAATACTCATGTGTCCGCCTTCGGCCGCCGCACCCGTCCGCCCGTTATAGATGTGCCCATTGAACACAATGCCAGAACCGATACCCGTGCCAACGCCGGCGTAAAAGATGTGGCGATAGCCGCGGCCGGCGCCCCAACGAGCTTCAGCCAGAGCTGCCGCGTTCGCGTCATTCTCGACTTTCACGGGCACGCGGTAGACTTTTTCAACTTCGGTCGCCAGCGGAAAATCGCGCCAGCACGGAACGTTGGGGGGATTGATGACGACTCCGGTTTTCGGATCCAGGGGTCCGGGTGCACAGATGCCAATTCCACGAATCAGAGTTCGCATTTTCGGATCGTGGGAAAGAAGAAGGTCAATTGCGGAAACGACTGCCGCGAGTCCTTCGCCTGCCCCGCGGTTCGCCACCATCGGAGTGCGGATTTGAGATTTGATTTCGCCATTGCGGTCCACCAGGCCGGCTGCAACCTTGGTGCCGCCAATGTCCACGCCAACCACGAGAGTATCGTTAGTTTCTGTCATCGCCGGCTTTCTCGGCGAAACTCGTCGCGCGGGGCTTCACTCCGAATCTCGTGCAGTCGGATTTGTACTATGTCTCTGCCGGTCACGCAATACCGCGTGCAGTCCGCGTTGAGAACCCGCAAGTATATGCCGCCTTACCTGGAGAGTGCGGAGACCTTCTCGCGGCGCACAACCGAGCGCGTTGTGGCCACGAATCTTGAAATCAACTCCGCCTTGTCCGAGAGCCGATTCCAGGCGATACCAATTCGCCATTTCGCTTCCGCGACGCCGAGGTCGTGGAACCGCACTCCGGGGACGCCCATTCGCCTCGCCGCGCTGGGGACTAGAGACACTCCGAGTCCCGCGCGCACCAGATTTAAGATTGTAAAAAGTTCGCTGGCCTCCTGAACGATGGTCGGAGAAAACCCTGAGCGACGGCACAAACCGAGAACGTGATCGTGCAAAGTAGCAGAGGTCGCCCGAGGGAAAAACACAAAGGGCTGGTTTCGCAGGGCAGCCAATCCTTGTCTCGAGTTATAGGGCAGAGACCCGGAAGTGGCGACCACCAGTTGCTCGTGAAAAAGCGGCAGACTGTCGAGTTCAGTATGAGCAATGGGTAGTCGGACAATCCCGATGTCAATATTTCCTTCAACCAATGCGGCAATCTGCGCAGGGGTCGACATATCGCGCATTTTGAGTTCGACCTGGGAGTATGTTTTTCGAAATCGGAGGATGGTGCGTGGCAGTATCTCTGAAACGGAGGCGATTCCGAATCCAATACGCAACGTCCCGGCGCGCCCCAAGACAGCTTCTCTCGCGAGACTCAGAGCGGCATCGTCCTCCCGCAATACTTTGTCAGCACCGACCAACAGCACTCTGCCGGCTTCCGTAATTTCTACTTTTCGGCGGGTTCGGGTGAATAGAGCGCCTCCAACTTTCTCTTCCAACCTTCGAATCTGTTTGCTAAGCGCAGGTTGAGAAACGAAAAGCCGTTTCGATGCTCTGCCGAAGTGCAATTCGTCTGCAAGGACAACGAAGGAGTGCAGTTCCTCAACCTGGAGATACATGAACCCAAGTTATCACAGACCAGAAACAAATTCATTGGACGAAAGACTGTGGATAGAAGAGTATTTAGGAATGCAGGAGCATCCAGTGCCCAAAGAGCGTCGCAACGGTTCACACGGTATCACTGCCGTAATTCTCGATTACGGTTTGGTGCTGGCGAGGTGCCCCACGGTTGCAGAGTTCGGGCGCTTGGCGGAAATGTTTAATGTTAGTTTCGACACGTTTTACGAGTTGTGGGAAGCCAGCCGAGGGCCGTATGACCGCGGCGATCTCACGGCCGATGAATATTGGTTGAAGGTGGCGGCGCAAACGAATAGTTCGCTGGATCGCGAACAGATCAAGATGCTCCGCAAAATCGAGGTTGAAATCTGGGCCCATCCCATTCCGGGTATGTTCGATTGGGTGAGCCAGCTTCGCGCCGCAGGATTCAAGACCGGACTGCTCTCCAACATGCCTTGGGATCTGGTGAACCATGTGCGGACAAATTGTCGGTGGATGGAGAACTTTACCTTTAAGACTTTGTCGGCAGAGGTGAGGTTGATCAAGCCCGACCCAGCCATTTATCAGCACACTCTTAACGGCCTCGGGGCTTCAGCGGCGGAAACGTTGTTTGTCGATGATCGCGAGCCCAACATCCGAGCTGCCCGTGCATTGGGGATGCGTGCCATCCAGTTCCTGTCAATCTCACAGCTCAAGGATGACCTGGAAGCATTAGGCTTTCCCCTATTGCCGGCGGGCGAGGAATCACCTGGCTCAAGATCGAAAGTGGCGAGTGCTGATGATGAACCCGATCGACAAAGCCAGTTTTCTGTTTTGCTGTAGAGATAACGCCGCTGCACGGCGGGCTAATGCGCCGATTGTTCTTTGCCGGAAACTTGAGACTGATTAGAGCCGCCCTGCAATTTTTGGAACTCCTGCATTTCATGTTGTGCAGCCGCTGTTTTTCCCTGTTTCCGATAGAGGCCTGCGAGCCCGAAATGCGCTTGAGCCGCGAGTGGAGTTTCCTTCTCGATGGAAAGAAGCCTGGTCCATTCTTTCTCGGCAGTTGCATTGTCGCCTTCGAGCGAAGCTGCTTTTCCTAACGAATAGAGCGTCTCGGGCATGTCGGGCATCAGCTTGTCGGCGCGTACAAGTTCCGCCCGAGCCTCCCGCGCTTTCCCTTGTTCCAGCAACGCTGTCCCCAGACGATAGGCAGCCTCGGCGTTGCCGGGCTGCAGCTTGGCTTGCGCCCGAAACTCTTCTTCGGCTTTCGCCCATTGGAAAGCGCCCGCATATACTTCTCCCAGTTCCAGGTGAAGCTCCGGAGTATCCGGTCGCAGCCGCAGCGCTTCGCGGTACTCCTTCTCGGCCTCGGGCATTTGTCGCAGCACAAAGTAATTTTCCGCCAATGCCTGGTGCGCGCGAGCAGCGTCAGGATAAGCGGCCAGCAAGCTGTCAATCGATTGCTTCGACAGCAGGCCACTAGCCCGGCCGAGGTAATACAGAAGATCCTGATCATTCGGATGTTCGGCCAACGCGGCTTGCAGATTTGCGACGGCCTGTGGCAGTTGCCCCGTCTGGATCTCAGCAATTCCCAGCCCAGTCTTGTCCTGCACTTTTTGGAGGTGAGGAATCGCTTGGGCCGCGTAGCCTTGCGCAAGCAGTGCATAGCCCAGCAACTGATGAGCCGGCGCCAGGTCTGGATCCGCCTCCAGCGCACGCTTCAGCGGCGTAACCGCGGAAGCGAAATCGTGCTTCTCCATGTAAGTCTGGCCGAGGCCGACGAATCCGTCCGCAAAGGTGGGCTCAAGTTCGGTAACTTTTTTGAACTCCGTAATGGCAACGTCGAATTGTTTCTGTTTGTCAGCGGCGATTCCGGCCTGCATGTGCTGGGCGGCTTCCGGCGATATCGTCTGCGATGCAAACCACAAAAGTAATAGGGCGCGAATCACGGTTTCTCCGGCTCACGGACTTCCAGGAACTGGTCGGCGTGAACATCATTCAAAGTCTGATGAATACCCGATGGCCACGACACTTCCACCTTAGCGCTTTCCGCCGCTCCGAGTCCAAAATGAAGACGTTTGTCACTTGCGGAAGCGTAGCTGCCGGCAGAAGTGGCGAATCGCGTTTGTCCGTTTACTTTGACCCGGGCGCCGAATCCGTCACGATTGCTGTGTGTGCCGCGCAGAGAAATGACCAGCCAGTGCAACTTGCCCCCGTGGTTGAGAAACACCTGAGGGTGGCCTCCGAGATAAGTCATTACAACGTCTTCCCAGCCGTCATTATTTAAATCGCCGAACGCAGCTCCACGGCCAGCCACGGGAGTCGTACTGCCGGAACCGACGCGTTCGAAACGGCCATTGTGATTGATCGCGACCAGCGGCAACTCCAGATAGTGCAGGGAAGGGTCGATGTGTTCGACGTTGTCCAACACATGTCCCTGGGCGACGAACAAGTCTTTCCAACCGTCGTTGTCAAAATCTTCCAACCCTACGCCCCAACCGGAGCTTCCACTCGAGAGCACGCCGAGGCCAGTCTCGAGACTGCGATAACTGAACGAACCACCGCCGTCGTTGTGATAAACACCGTAAATCTCTCTAGGTAGTTCGGTCACGATGACGTCGGGCCGACCGTCGTTGTCATAGTCTTGAAAGACCACGCCCATGCCCGACAATCGCCTGCCGTCGTCGGAGAGCGCCGCGCCGGCTTCAAGTCCAAGTTCCGTGAAGGTTCCGTTGCCGTTGTTATGAAACAGATATTGCTGCATGCCGTCATTGGCGACGAATATGTCCGTAAATCCGTCCTCGTCGTAGTCGGCAAAAGCTACACCCAAAGCTCGCCCTTTCTTGGCTGCGATACCGGAGCGTTGGCTCACATCGGTAAAGGTTCCGTCACCATTGTTGTGATACAGGAAATTGGTGGTCGCTGGAAATTCCTCCGGCGGACAATAAGTATGGTAATTTCCGCAATCTTTACTGTGTTTCGTATCCCAGTCCATGTATCGGGTAACGAACAGATCTAACTTTCCGTCGTTGTCATAGTCAAAAAATCCGGCGGAGACGGACCAGCCTCCTCCGGCTACCCCCGCTTTGGCAGTCACGTCGGTGAAGGTGCCATCGCCGTTGTTGTGATACAGAATGTTTTTCCCATAATTCGTGACGAACAGGTCAGGGTAGCCGTCGTTGTCATAATCGCCCACAGCCACGCCCATGCCATAATTTCCGTCCCCGGCATTTGCCAGCCCCGCTGGTTGGGTCACGTCGGTGAAGCTTCCGTCCTTGTTCTGGCGGTAGAGGCGATTCCAGTAACGCGGGTTCTGACGGTCGAAGTTCTCCGGCACCTGCATTGGGCTGGTTATGCGGCCGCCGTTCACCAGAAAGATGTCCAACAAGCCGTCATTGTTGTAGTCGAGCAGGGCCACTCCTCCGGGCATGGTTTCGATCAGATACTTCTGAGGCGTGGGCGAATTCTGCAGCGTGAAGTCTATTCCGTGCGGAAGGTTAACATCGAATACAGGCGCTACCATAGCGGTAGCCGCCAGCACCAACATTACAAGGATTGAGAGGCGCAACAGAAGATTCGGCAACCTGGGATTCCTTCAGCCACTTAGCATATCGCGCCCGTGGTGCTAATTGCACATTCGGCTCGCGAGAGGTAAATCCGTTTTACGGCGGTCACCAACATTCGCTTCCGCTGTTAACTCTCTTGGTTACCGCCGCGTCGATTCCCGTTCCACCAGTTTTGGAGAAATCAGGATCTTCCTAGGCCTCGTCGAGCGCTTCAACATAATTCGCTCCATCAGGATCTCAGCGGCCCGTGCTCCCATTTGGCAAGCGCCCTGATCGACAGTGGTGAGAGGAACCGCCAATTGGTCGGAATAGTGAACGTTGCCGGCTCCGACGACGGAAACGTCTCCGGGCACTTTAAGGCCGGCCTCGAGGATCG
>Ga0210405_10004276_pt1 | contig 13499 bp, 16 predicted proteins | sample IncBWH11MmetaG_FD_155492 | JGI IMG/M metagenome (GOLD analysis project Ga0210405, IMG submission 155492) | Forest soil microbial communities from Barre Woods Harvard Forest LTER site, Petersham, Massachusetts, United States - Inc-BW-H-11-M | ecosystem: Environmental > Terrestrial > Soil >... | reverse complement strand
CACTCTCCACCGATAACGCAGCCATGATCGCCACGGCCGCTTATCCCAAATTTTTGCAAGGCGATTTCGCTGGGGTAGATCTCTCGGCGGAAGCTGGATTGAAATTAAAATAGAGGACCGGCATTATTTGCCGCTGGGCTGAGCCTTGGCGCGCGGAGCGCCGAAAGTCTTCTCGAGGGCCTTTTCCAACTGATCGGTAATGTCGATGTCTTTGTAGATGGCGAAGTCGGCGCGCTTCTCGCCTTCTTCAAATCCGCTCTGCCTTCCGGCGACCACCACGATAGGAATGTTGGCCGTAGCGGTTTGCGACTTCAGAACGCTGATCAGTTCCGCGCCCCCCATCTTCGGCATCTGCATATCGGTAATGATGAGGTCGGCGGGCGCTCGCCGCAAGGCATCGAGGGCTTCCTGTCCATTACTCGCCGCTTCCACCTGAAAGCCACGCTCCTCCAGATACCGGCACACCGTATGCCGGATCAGCATCGAGTCGTCGACCACTAGAGCGGTGAAGGGCATTCCTTTTTCCCGAGCGCAGTATCCCCGGGGCGACATTAGCAAGGCTCATGGGGAATCGCCATCGCGAAATGAGGTGGCGGATTACCGAGGTCATCCCCATTCGAGGCATCGCACTTCAGGACTCCTCGTTCAGCTTCGTTTCTTCGATGTTCATGTCTTTGAATTCACTGGATTCGAAGATCTCGCCGCATTCGAGGCACTCTACAAATTCGGCGTCTTCCTCGCGGGATACGATCTGCACACGCGGGTGCTTGCATGCCATATTGCTTCTCTTCTCGGGAACGTGCGGCGGCGGGATTGGAGTCATAAATCCGGGGATTTTCCGGCCCTGAACGGGCCGCGAATGGTTGGCGCCGGAATTTGGCGGTATTTTAGCCCGGCCATTGGCCTTGTCAAGTACCCGAATATCGTCTCTTAAAGACGCGGAATTAAACTCCCGTTCTTTGTCCAAAATCCGCAAGTCTTTCAAAATACGACCAAAAGAGTCGCACTCACCTAAACCATTCAGCCGCAGAACATTACCACTCACCGCACGATTGCTCCCATCGCCTGCGCCGGGTTGCGTTTCCCGCAGGATGCCCCTAGAATAATCATGTCCGACCAAAAAGGTCGGATTTACCCGGACATGCTGAAGCTGACCAAAAAGGCGGACTACGGGCTCATGGCCATGAAGCATCTGGCCGAGCACTGCCATCCTGACGCTTGCAGCGCCAAAGATGTTGCCGATGCTTACGGAATTCCGCCAGAGGCGCTGGCCAAGATTCTGCAGCGCTTGGTCAAGGCGGGATTGTTGACCTCGCAGCATGGCATGAATGGCGGATATACGTTGGCCCGCGACCCGGCCAAGATCAGCGCCTTTGAGGTGATTCGCGCGATCGATGGGCCGCTGTTCATCACTTCCTGTGTGACGGTGCGCGGCGAGTGCGGTCAGACCGATCGCTGCACCATTCGCGAACCGCTGCGCAAGGTCAATCAAAGTATCGAAGACGTGCTGCGGCGCATCACTATCTCAGAGATGAAAGAAGAGATCGTCGAGGCCGACGAAAAGCCGAGCAAGGCCAAAGAATTCGTAACGATTACGTAAAAGTTTCAGGAGAGCCATCATGAGCACGGATGTAAAGACACTCCCCCACGAGCAGCACACGGCGCCGGAAGGCATCAAGCTGCCCATTTACATGGACAACCATGCCACCACCCCCATGGATCCGCGGGTGCTCGAAGAGATGCTGCCCTACTTCATGGAGAAATTCGGCAACGCCGCGAGCCGGAACCATCCCTTCGGATGGGTCGCTGAAGAAGGCGTGGAAACCGCGCGCGAACGCATCGCGAAACTGATCGGCGCGACCGCGAAAGAAATCATCTTCACCTCGGGCGCAACCGAGAGCGACAACCTCGCGATTAAGGGCGTCGCCGAGATGTACAAAGAAAAAGGCAACCACATCATCACGGCCGTCACCGAGCACAAGGCCGTGCTCGATACCTGCAAGCGCCTCGAGAAGTATGGCTATCGCGTGACCTATCTGCCGGTGCAGAAGAACGGACTGGTCGATCTCGAAGAGTTGAAGAACGCGATGACCGACAAGACCATCCTGGTAACGATTATGGCCGCCAACAACGAGATTGGCGTGTTGCAGCCGTGGCGCGAAATTGGAAAGCTCTGCCGCGAACGCGGCATCCTCTTTCACACCGACGCGGTGCAAGCAGTTGGCAAGGTCCCCATCGACGTCAACAAAGACAACATTGACCTGATGTCGATCACCGCTCACAAGATTTACGGACCCAAGGGGGTGGGCGCGCTCTATGTACGCCGCAAGAACCCCCGTGTACAGATTTCCGCCATCATCGATGGCGGCGGACACGAGCGAGGCATGCGTTCCGGCACCTTGAATGTTCCGGGCATCGTGGGCCTGGGCAAGGCATGCGCTATCGCCACGGAAGACATGGCAAAAGAGGCTGCTTATCTGGGCGGGCTCCGAGATCGCCTGAAAGACAGCATCATGAGCCGGCTCGATGAAACCTACATCAACGGCACCATGGAGCATCGTCTGCCGGGCAATTTGAACATCAGCTTCGCCTACGTGGAAGGCGAGTCGTTGTTGATGGGAATCAACGATATTGCAGTTTCGAGCGGTTCAGCCTGCACCTCCGCGACGCTTGAGCCATCTTATGTATTGAAGGCTCTTGGCACGGGAGATGACTTGGCGCACAGCTCGATCCGTTTCGGCATCGGACGGTTCAACACCGAAGCGGAAGTCGACTATGTCGCCGATCGCGTCGTAGAGACCGTGCAACGTTTACGCGAACTTTCGCCTCTCTACGAAATGGCGAAAGAAGGCATCGACCTGAAGAACGTGAAATGGTCGGCCGAGGAAGCACACTAGATTTTCAACTTTAGATTTTTGGAGAACATGAATCATGGCATACAGCGATAAGGTAATCGACCACTACAACAATCCGCGTAACGTCGGATCGATGGACAAGAACAGCTCTGAAGTGGGCACCGGCTTGGTCGGCGCTCCCGAATGCGGCGACGTGATGAAACTGCAGATCAAGGTCAATCCCCAGACCAATGTCATTGAAGATGCCAAGTTCAAGACATTCGGCTGCGGATCGGCGATCGCATCGTCTTCGCTTGCCACCGAGTGGGTGAAGGGCAAGACGGTGGAATAAGCGCTCGCGATCAAGAACACCGTGAAAGAGCTTTCATTGCCCCCTGTGAAGATTCACTGCTCGGTGCTGGCCGAAGACGCCATCCGGGCGGCGATTCACGACTGGAAGAACAAGCAGGGCGCCGAAAAGCCGGTGGCCGTCGAAGCCAGCAAGTAATTGCCTGTTGGTCGGTTCGCGACAGATTGTGATCTGCGGCACTGACGAAGCAGCGCGAGCAAAATACGCTTATGGCAAGCATGGTAGAAGGACCGAATAAGACCGCAGCGACCACGCCCGCGAAGGGTGTTCAGATCACCTCGAAGGCGATCGCGAAAATTAAAGTCGCGATGGCCAAGGAAGGCATTTCGCCCGACGTGGGCGGACTGCGCCTGGGCGTGCAAGGCGGCGGCTGTTCCGGACTGAGTTACAACATCCGCTTCGACACTCAGCCCCGCGAGCGCGACCGTATCTTCCAGTTCGAAGATGTGCGCGTCTTCGTCGATCCCAAGTCGTTCATCTACCTGCACGGCATGACGCTCGATTACCAGGAGACGCTGATGCAGCAGGGCTTTGTGTTCGTGAATCCGAACGCGTCGAAGTCCTGCGGTTGCGGCACGTCGTTCTCGGGTTGATCACCGGCTGTTCCCGCCACGGTGCCACTTTCTGATTCGATTTTGTGCGCTTGAGTGTGTCTTATGACGAATGGCGATGCAGTTCAAGTTTCAGGTACACCCACGCAGGAATGCTGGTCGTGCGGAGATATGCGCGCGGCCCACTTCTGCAGCGCCTGCGGAAAAGTTCAGCCGCCGCTTCCAGTGGATTACTTCACCTTCTTCGGACTGCCGAGGAAGCTGCATGTCAATGTGGTGGTGCTCGAAAAAGAGTTCTACGAGCTCAGCCGCGGCCTGCATCCGGATTTGAACGTGCTCCAAGACAAGCGCGAGCAAGACTGGAGCCTGGAACAGACTTCCATGCTCAACGACGCGTACCGCACGCTGAAAGACCCGATCAAGCGCACGCAATATCTGCTGCGGCTCGAAGGCATCGAACTCGAAGAACAGTCGAAGTCGGCGACCGAAAAAGCGCGTGCGACGGGCGAAGTTAAGAAGCAGGTTGTACCTCCAGATCTGCTCGAAGAGCTTTTTGAAATGAACATGCATCTCGAGGAGTTGAGGACGCTGAAAAAACAGGGCGAAGACGATCCTGCCCTGCTTGAAGAAATCGGCAAGCAAAAACTGGAGCTCGACGAAAAACTGGACGCACAGCTTGAACAGCTCAAAGGCTATTGGCACGAGTGGGACAAGGCGGTCGATTCCAGCGGCGAAGAAGCGCGCAAAAAACTTTTAGGCAAGATGGTCGACGTACTGAATCGCCGCAATTACATCAGGAACCTGGTTCGCGACATCAATGAGGCGATGGAGCAGTGAAAGTTTGTAATTTGGTAATCAGGTAATTTTGCAATTTGAACTCTACGATTTTCGATTACCAAATTACCCGATTACAAAATTACTAAATGGCAACTGACCGCATTATCGGCATCGATCTGGGCACCACGAACTCTCTGGTGGCGTTCATGGAATCGGAGAACCCCGTCGTCATTCCCGGCGAGGATGGGCTGAATCTCGTCCCCTCTGTCGTGGCATTGGATGAGCGTGAGCAGATTATCGTCGGGAATGCCGCGCGCAAATATCTCATCGAGACGCCCGAGCGAGCGGTGTACTCGATCAAGCGCTTGATGGGACGCGGCGTCGAAGACATTCAGGAAGAACTCAAGCTCTTCCCTTTCCGCCTGGCAGACGACATCCTGCCGGGTGAAGTGCTGCGCATCAAACTCGGCGACAAGACATTCACGCCTCCCGAGATTTCGGCCTTCATCCTGCGCCAGCTCAAGCGGAACGCAGAGCGCTTCTTTGGAGTGCCGGTCACGAAAGCTGTCATCACCGTGCCTGCCTACTTCAATGATGCGCAGCGGCAAGCTACGAAAGACGCCGGACGCATCGCGGGACTTGAAGTTCTGCGCCTCGTCAACGAACCGACCGCTGCTTCGCTCGCCTACGGCCTCGATAAAAAACAGAACGGAATCGTCGCTGTCTACGATCTCGGCGGCGGGACTTTCGACATTTCGATCCTCAAACTGCACGACGGAATCTTCGAAGTGATCGCCACCAACGGTGACACTCACCTCGGCGGAGACGACATCGACAACCTGCTCATCACTATCGCGCTCAACGATATTCAGGGCGATATGGGCATGGATGTCCGACGTAACTCCGAGGCCGTGGCAAAGATTCGCAAAGCCGTGATCGAGGCCAAGATCGCACTCTCGTCGCAGCCTTCCACCAAGCTCGACGTAGAACTCTCTGACGGCAAGCGCTACCAACGCGAAATCACCCGCGAGCAGTTTGAGCAGTTGATTCAACCTGTCATCGACCGCACAGTCGGGCCGTGCAAGCAAGCGATGAAAGATGCCGGTCTCAAACCAGAGCAGATTGACGAAGTCGTCTTGGTCGGCGGATCGACCCGCATACCCAAAGTGCGTGCGCTAGTCGAGCAGATGTTTCATCGCCAGCCACATACGGGACTCAATCCCGATGAAGTCGTCGCGCTCGGCGCAGCCGTCCAGGCCAACATTCTTTCAGGCGGGTCGGAAGCCACCGAAGACATGCTGTTGCTCGACGTCACTCCACTCTCTCTCGGCATCGAAGTCGCCGGAGGCGTGACCGACAAGATCATCTTGCGCAATTCCACCATTCCCGCTTCCGCGACGCAGTACTACACGACGCAGATCGACGGCCAAGCCAACGTCGCGATTCACGTCCTGCAGGGCGAGCGCGAACTGGCCAAAGATTGCCGCTCGCTTGCCCGCTTCGATCTTCGCGGAATTCCCGGGATGCCCGCTGGCATGCCGCGCATCGAAGTAAAATTCCTGATCGACGCCAACGGCATCCTGCATGTCTCCGCGCGCGAGCAGCGGAGCGGGAAAGAATCGGAAATTCAGGTTCAGCCCAGCTATGGCCTGACCGACGAGCAAGTCGAAGGCATGATTCTCGACTCGTTCGACTATGCGGAAGAAGATTTCCGCCAACGCCAGGTGATCGAATCGCGCAACGAAGCCGATACGATTCTTGCCGCGCTCGAAAAGGGGAAGCAGAGCCCAGCCTGGGGACAGCTCACCAGCGACGAAAAGAAACAGATCGCGAAGATGGAAAAAGCCCTGATCGCGGTCAAAGCCGAAGACGATTATCAGGCGATTCGCAAAGCTATCGATGCACTGAACATTGGCACCATGCGACTGGCGGAACTGATGATGGACAGCGCCGTCTCGACCGCGCTAAAAGGCAAAACGATGGATCAAGCCGACATGGGCGAAGCCCCAGCGGCGGGACATCCCGTGGCCAAAGCGGATTTCAAGTGAGGCAGGCTTTCGGACCGCCGAGCTCCGGAGGAGCGATTGCCAATAGCCCGGCGCTTCAGCGCCGGGGTGAACACAACATTAACCAAGTCCCGTAGGGACGGCTGAGTCGTCACCGGGCCTCGAAAGACGAGAGATTCGTATCAGGGCATCGCTTCAGCGATGCCGCTAGACGGCCCACCGAGGCGCCCCTGTAGGGGCTGGGTCGCACGAGAACAACGGAGTCATCATGGCGAACGAAAAAGATCAAAATACGGCAACGGCAACCGTGGAACCCCTCGGCGAAAATACCGTCGAGGTCACATTCCTCCCCGAAGGCAAGACCGTCACCTTCGAACACGGCAAGCTTCCCTACAAAGATCATGGCAAGAAAGAGTCTCTGCTCGACGTCGCCATCAACAACGGCGTCCGTCTCGACCACGCCTGCGGAGGCAATTGCGCCTGCACAACCTGCCACATCTGGGTGAAGGAAGGGGCCGAGAATCTCTCCGACATGGAAGACGATGAAGCCGACCGCCTCGACATGGCGGCCGATCTTCAATTAAACTCACGCCTCGGCTGTCAGGCGGTCATCACCAAGCCCGGAAAAGTGGTAGTCGAGATTCCCGCCTGGAACCGGAACTACGTTTCGGAAGAACACTAGAAAGCAGCTCTTAGCTCTTAGCCTTTAGCTAACGGCCAAGAGCTAAAGGCTAAGAGCTTAAGACAGCAATCAGGAGCAACCTGTGGCGCAAGAATTCACCTGGGATGATCCCGAAGATCTCGGCATCCTGCTGTGCGAAAAACATCCGGACATCGATCCCCTCGCTGTCCGCTTCACCGATCTCCATCGCTACGTCATCGAACTCGCCGAGTTCAAGGACGATCCCAAAAAATCAAACGAAGGCAAGCTGGAAGCCATCCAGATGGCCTGGCACGAAGAATTTCTCGACCGCACCCAGGGGTAAAACACCGAGAATTTAGGTTCAAATTTTTCCCGGTCCCGGAGGGACCGTTGCCAATAGCCCGGCGTTTCAACGCCGGGTTTCCGTGGAACATTGAATCTCCGAGTCCCGTAGGGACGACTGAACTGGATTTTTTTTACATTTTCATGACAACTGCCAGATTCCCGGCGGCCTACCATTCCTCTGCACTCCCGGCCCCCATTCCAGGAGATTCGTCATGCAGAAAACTCTGGCCTTTCTTTGCGTCCTCGGACTCGCCAGCCTCGCCTCGGCACAAACCTATACCGTGACCGCGCTGCCGACCTTAGGCGGCCCATCGAGCCAGGCCTTCGCGATCAATAGTGCAGGACAGATCTCCGGCTTTGCCAGCGTCACCCCATCGAGCGCACATGCCACCATTTTCAAGGGCACGCAAACCACGGACCTCGGCACGCTCGGCGGAGAATACAGTGAAGGCCTGGCCATCAACGCTTCCGGACAGGTAGTCGGATACTCCACGCTGGCCAGCGGCTTCTACGCGAACTTCCTTTATACCGGCGGCAAGATCACCCAGCTTCCCGACTTCGGATTCGGTGGCGGTGCCGCCACTGGCATCAACGTCTCCGGACAAGTCACTGGCTGGGCCTCGACCTCCACCGCGCAAGAGCACGCCTTCCTCTACAGCAACGGCACCGTCACCGATCTCGGCACGCTCGGCAACGGCAACCAGGCCAGCTCCGCCTCCGGGATCAACACCTCCGGTCAGATCGTCGGATACGCCTACAACAACGCCGGAAACTTTCTCGCCTTCCTGTGGCAGAACGGTGTGATGACGAGCCTCGGCACCCTCGGCGGCGATTGGAGCACGGCTGCCGCCATCAACGACGCGGGACAGATCACCGGCACCGGTTATCTGCATGGCAACGTCGGCGCCCACGCCTTCCTCTTCGCCAACGGCAAGATGACCGACATCGATACTCAGCACAGCCAATATAGCGATGGCATGGCCATCAACAGCGCGGGGGTAATCGTCGGCCAGATCTCCGTCAAGGGTGGAACCACTCTGAATTACCACGCGTTCGTAATTAGCGGCGGGAAGATGGTAGACCTTAACACTCTCATTCCCGCGAAATCGGGCTGGGTCCTGCAGACCGCCACCGGCATCAACGATGCCGGACAAATCGTCGGCTACGGCACCTTCCGCAAACAGCTTCGCGGATTCTTACTCACCCCTGCATCGCATTAACTCTTCTCTCACAAACAAAAAGGGCGCGGCTCCGGTAGCCGCGCCCCATTTTTTTAATGACAGATGCCTTACCCAGCTGTCGCCGGCACTGCGTCTTCCACGCTCGCTTCGCGCAAAAACTTCGCCGCTTCCTCCGGTGGGGTTGGATTGATGTAGAAGCCAGTCCCCCACTCGAATCCCGCCGTCTTCGTCAGCTTGGGCATGAACTCGATGTGCCAGTGATAGTGATCGTTGGTCGGATCCTGCACCGGAGAAGTGTGGATGACCAGATTATAAGGAGGATTATCGAGCACCCGATCCGCCTTGGTCAGCAAGGTCTTCAATGCCTTCGCCAGGTTCTCGAACATGTGCGACGACGAATTTTCAAACGCGGATTCATGCTGCTTCGGCAAGATCCAGGTCTCAAACGGAAACCGCGGCGCATACGGAGCCAGCGTCAGAAAGTCTTCATTCTCCGCCACCACCCGCGTACCAGTTTCAATTTCCTGGCGAATGATGTCGCAGAACACGCAGCGCTCTTTGTAGATGTAATACTGCTTGGCGCCTTCCAGTTCCTCAACTACATAAATGGGCAGAATCGGCAGCGCAATCAACTGCGAGTGCGCGTGCTCCAGCGACGCTCCCGCCGGCTCTCCATGATTCTTGAAAATCAGAATGTACTTGAACCGCCGATCTTTCTTCAGATCGAGAATGCGGTCGCGGAAAGTCCACAGCACATCTTCAATCCGCTTCGGAGGCAGCGTCGCGAGACTGGCATTGTGATCGGGGGTCTCGATGATGACTTCATGCGCCCCGATCCCGTTCATCTTGTCGAACATCCCCTCGGCTTGGCGGTTCAAATTGCCTTCGATCCCCAACGCGGGAAACTTGTTGGGCACCACTCGCACTGTCCAACCCGGCCCGTCACGCTGCGGCACTGGTCCACCGTTCGAGTTCGGCCGGTAGGCCTGGATCTCCGGCGGCGTCTTGCCCTCATTGCCATAACAAAACGGACAGAATCCGCCTTTAATCTTCACCGCGTCGCGCGCGAAGTCCGTGGGACGCTTCGCCCGGTCCGTCGAAATAATTACCCATCTGCCTACAATTGGATCTTTTCTAAGCTCAGGCACCGAGCGATATCCTTTCGAGCCAAGACTCTCTATTGCGCCGGGAAGGCATTCTTGAACAACTCACACTGAGGATGGCTGGTCAGACCACAATAATATACGCTCACGACATCGAAGCGCCACTCACACTCGGCTGACAGATGACGCAAATATTCCTGTGCTACTCCATTGAGTTGACGGCGTTTATCGCGATCCACAGCGGCCTCGGCGGGCTTCACATCGTGCGTCGTCCGCGTCTTCACTTCAACGAAGCACAGCACATCTCTATCCCAACCGACGAGATCAATCTCCCCCCGCCTCCGGGGCGAACGAAAATTTCGCGCCACCATCACATAGCCAAGCCGACGCAGATAGAAATAAGCATCCTCTTCGCCGCGACGCCCAGTCCGCTGATGCTGCGGAATTTCTTCCGGCTTCAACGCGTGGCTCGCCAGCCAGTCCAGCGCCCGAACGGTCGCGTGCGTGAAACGGCCGGAAAGCATGAGAATCGCAGCCTACATCGCCACTCTAGACGCTACCGCCAACGTTGGGATGTGACAGCCATCACGTCCGCCCCCGCTTGCCCAGTCATGCTGAGCGCAGCGAGGCGCAAGCCGAGCGGAGTCGAAGCACCCCTACCTGTTTACAGAATGCGTGGCACCACGTACGGGCGAAAGCCCACCGCACTCGCGACCACGTCAGCCGCGAAGCGGCGCAAGATTACAGCCCCCGGCGTAAGCCGTGGGACTCTCCGCGGTTTACGTGGAAGCCCTGAAAGGGCGAAAGATAATTGCACACAGAATAATCAATCCCCGGAGGAACGCCCCGCGGCGGCCGCCAGCTCAATCACAGCCGCCTTTCCCCTGCGCCGCACATTCACCAGAATCACTCCCGTCAACGCAATCGCTCCCCCAATCAACGAAAGCACCTTCGGCACTTCACCCAACCATACCCAGGCAATCCCGATCGCCAACACCGGAATGAGATAAAGCAAACTCGTCACTCGCCCCGCAGGACCATGCGACAACACATACGCCCACCCGAGATAAGCAATCGCCGCAGGAAAAATCCCCAAATACACCACAGCCAACGTGCCGCCCAACGGCGCATGCCGCATCGCGCCGATAAGGCCAGCGCCAAACGGCAGCATCAACAGCGTCCCTGCCCAAATCGAATAGGCTGTGAACTCGAGCGCGCTATAGCGTCCGAGAAAATGCTTTTGCAGGACGATATAAATCCCCGACGCCAGCGCGGCCGCCAGAATGATCAACGCCTGCATTGAAAGATGTATCCCCTGACTCTCGCCGCTCGCAATCAGAGCCACTCCGGCAAAACTCAGAAACACGCCATACCATCCCAGCCGCGAAAGCCGTTCACGCAAGATGATCATGGCCAGCAGCGCAGTCCAGATCGGCGTAGAAGCGATCAGCAGGCTAGCCGCTCCCGCGGTTACACGCGTCTCGCCATAGTTCAGGGCCAGATTGTAGAAAGTGATTCCGACGGCCCCGGTAAGAACGAGCCCGGGAATATCTCGCAGCTCAGGACGACGAAAGTGTGCGAAGCCCGCGTAGATTGCGAGCACCACCGAGGCAATTAAAAAACGCAGCACTGCAACGTGGGCCGGGGAGTACGCCTTCAGCCCCGCGCGAATTCCGGCGAAGGCCGACGCCCACAACACCAGCGTGACCGCCAGTGCGAACCACGCACGACTTGAAAGTTTCAGATTCACGATCTCTTCTCAGCGGGATCACCAAGTGTCGCCGCCTTGCCGCGCAGGCCATGCGCCCAAACATTGCCGCAGCATTACGATCTGTCCCAGGTGGTAACTGTTATGAGCAACAATCTGCCACAGCAACGCTCGCACCGTTGACGATCTCGAACTCTGCGACGAGTGCAGAATCTCGACCTGCACATCCAGCAATTCAGGCACCGAGTCTGCCAGTACGCTCAATTTCTCAAGCAACCCCGCCAAGCGCGCTATTTCCGCGTTCCACTCTTCGGCGTTCATTGGACCAGCCGCAGAGGGCCAACTCTCGACTGCGTGTTCGGGATACCTGGGCCGCTCGCCGGCGATTCGCTTCAGCTCATATTCCATCCAGTAGTTGATGTGTCCCAGAATCTGCCAGATCGAATGTGGAAACCCGGGAATCTTTTCCCAGACCAAATCCAACGAAAGATCTTCGACGCATGCCACCGGATCGGCATGCGCGCCCTTTCCGCGGATCAGTTCCTGCATCGCTGGCTCGCTCATCATTCCTCGATGAACACATCCCCAACACCAATTTTGCCCGCGCTCAAAATCTGAGCTCGCAATCCGCCGCGATGGAGCAGACCCTTGATCACCGGTCGTCCTACCAACGATTGCAGATGACTGCACGGCTCGCACAAACGAATGCCGCGAATTCGCACCTCTCCGATGCGAAACTCTTTCCCTACCAGATGATTCAAGGCGACGCCTCGCGTCACTAAATTACGGCGAGCCTCACCGGGCGCGAGTTCGATCTCGTAGTCGCGCTTCAGTGCTTCCAGTGCCTCGGCTTCAATCAGGGTTAATTCGAAATCCGGCTCCGGTTTGTAAAACGTCCCCAGCTTGAGCGCATAGCGGTCGCCTTCCAACCCAACTCCTGGAACCGCCTGTACCCGATCAACGGCCTCCGTGGGAGCTTTCGCGGCGGAGGCTACATGGATGGACTCCACTTTGCCGCCCATAAGTTTTCTCCTTAAGCCACTCTGTCCTTCAGCGACTCTGTTATCAAGCGACTCGGTCATCAAGCCACTCTGTCATCCCAAGAATGAACTCTGTCATCCCGAGCGGAGCAAGGCGAACGCCTTGCGCAGTCGAGGGACCTTGTGTTTAGTGTTTAGACGGGCGTGCCCCACCTTTGCGTTTTTTGCAAAGGTGGGATTCCGCGACACCGCTTCGTATCAGGGCATCGCTTTAGCGATGCCATCAACCAGCCCTCTCCAAAACCCCTTTAGGGGCTGGGCGTCCTATGCGCTCTTACCAACGCTCGCGATCGCCTCTTCCAACGTGTCCATCGCGACATCCGCTTCTTCCTTGGTCACGATGAGCGGAGGCGCAATCCGCAGCGTGCTCGGCCCGCAACCCAGGAACAGCACGCCCTTCTCGAACGCCAGTTCCACAATGCGATCGCGTTCGGCCGCGCCATACTCTTTCGTCTGCTTGTCTTTCACGATCTCGACGCCAATCATCAACCCGCGTCCGCGCACATCGCCCACCAGTTTGTGCTTCGTGGGCCAGTCCGCCATGCGCTTCAGCATGTGGTTGCCGACCTCGGTCGCGTTCTTCATCAGGCCTTCGCGCTCGATCACGTCGAGAGTAGCTTCAGCCGCCGCGATGCAGATCGGGTTTCCGCCAAACGTCGAAGCATGCGAGCCCGGAACCCAGTCCATAATTTCCGCTTTGCTGATCACCACGCCGAGCGGCATGCCCGAAGCAATGCCCTTGGCGCTGCAAACGATGTCAGGATGCACGCCCGTATGTTCGACCGCCCACCATTTGCCAGTGCGTCCCATGCCGCTTTGTACTTCATCCACGACCAGCAGAATGCCGTGACGGTCGCAGATGCGCCGCAGTTCCTGCATGAAAACATTAGGAGCGACAACGTATCCACCCTCACCTTGAATCGGCTCGACGAAAATCGCCG
>Ga0210405_10004270_pt1 | contig 13520 bp, 22 predicted proteins | sample IncBWH11MmetaG_FD_155492 | JGI IMG/M metagenome (GOLD analysis project Ga0210405, IMG submission 155492) | Forest soil microbial communities from Barre Woods Harvard Forest LTER site, Petersham, Massachusetts, United States - Inc-BW-H-11-M | ecosystem: Environmental > Terrestrial > Soil >... | reverse complement strand
GGTGGAGGGCCAAACCCGCCCGGCGGGACGCCGCCATAACCGCCACCACCGCCACCCGGTGGAACGAGCGGCGCGGCCTTCGGTCCTTGTTGGGTAACCGGCGCGGGGGCGGTTTGCGGCTGAGCCTGTGGGGCGGCCTGACCGGCAGGACCAAAAATGCTTGGAAAAAGGGTATGCACAAGCCAAGGATCGTTCGCCAGCGGCGGATTGTTGAGCGTCTTGTTCATCTGCTCTGGCGTTGGCGTAGGAAACGCGTTTAGTGCGCCGATCCCGGTCATAAGGCCACCCCCGACGCCCGGCAAAGTCATGGGGTTGACGGTCGGAACCTGATACCCAGGCGCCCCGGTTGTTGAGTTTGGAGTCAGCAGGCCCGGGCGAGTTTGGGTCGCTGGCGGCTGGTACTGCGAAGCACTCGGCGCCTGAACGGCTGGCGCACCAGTAGAGGAGTTTGGCGTACGGATCGCAATCGGCCCGCCGCGCGATATGGTTGTCCAATCCCCGCTTCCCGGCGTTGGCGCCGCGGTGGCGGTCGGCACGCTATTGATGCGCGTCCCTGGCGGAAAGATTTCCTGCCCGAATTCGTCGGTGTAACCATAGTCGTCCGCCATCAGCGTTCCAGGGGCGTAACCCCGGCGACCTGTTGAGGTTGCTGATCGGGATCACGCTCGTCATGCGCCGCAACCCAATTGGCGATGCCCATCTCCTGCATTTCGCGCGATCGCTGCAGTTGCTCTTCGCCGACTGTCACGACGTCGCTAACCGGCATCTGCTCGGCTTCGGGCAGATTGTCAGGCCACTGGTTGTCGGGTGCATACTCCGGCAAAGTGCTTGGCTCGTCAGGCAACCGGCTGTCCTGTCCGTAGATTGGTTGCTCGGGCTGCGGCGCAGGTCGCTGCGGAGCTCGGTAAGTTGTGGTGGTCGTGCGCTTGATGGTTGCCATGAAGGCCTCCTATCGCTCGCGCGAAACATCCTCCAACGCCCTAAGTTTTGCAATCCCCACTATTCGCTCGTCGCCCGGTGGACATTCGACCCAATCGAGTGGCGGTAGGGCGAACTCGATTCGTTTTGGGGGTAAAGGAAGAACCTGGAGTCGAAACGACTCCACTGAGCATCGTTGTGGCCAGGGGTACGACCACTTCGAGAATCGATGACAGGCGTCGGCCGGCGTCGCCAGGAGCAAGAGAGCTATTCGTCCGGCATAGCATCCGGATCGTAGGGTCCGCGCCGCTGACCCTGTTTTCGCTGCTTGTTGCCCCGCCATTCCCCGCCGCCTTCTAACGACATCACGTCGTTGTCGCCCCAATCGTCAGGAAAGTAGTCCCAATTGTTGGTGATTGGCAAGTTGTGAGCCTGACCCATCTTCTCGAGCAGGGTGCCATATTTGAACTTGAATTTGCGCAAGTCGCCACGCACCGTCTCGACCACGCCGGCGCGCTCAAACTCCATAATCACTTGAGAAACTTCGACTTTGGTGCGCCGGCCATCGACGCGAAAGATCGCTTCGCGCAGCATCGCGGTGGAGAACCAGGCGGTGATGTCCTTGCCCTGCAGCACGCGCGCGTCGGCGACAATATCGCGCGCCACCTGTCGCGCCTTGGACATCGTCGAGCGCACCACATTGACGTCGTTGCGCGAGGAATGCTGCAGATCCTCGAGCTCGGCGCGGGTGACCTCGAAATCCATGAAGTAACGCATCAAGTGCTGGCGAAAAACGACGCTCTCGAGCGCCACGACCAGATCGTTATAGAAAGGCTTGAGAGTGAGGGCCCAGGTCTGGAACTCGGTGTCTGTCATCCGTTTGTTTTCAGCGGTCCAGCTCATGACAAAGAAAAACGCCCGGTCGGCGGCGTCGGCGGGCGTTAAGCCGATGTCAGGCGAGTTGGAGGCGATCATCAACCGTGATGGGATGTAATAGTCGCGCTGGTCCTGGCGCTTGAATTGGCCAGAGACATATTCGGCGCGGACGATCTTCTTGATCGTGTTGATTGAGCCGGCCGACTCGAGTCGAACCTCGTCGATAAAAGTGATCAACTTGCCGACAAAGGGAGTGATGACGAATTTGTTGTCGGAGAGCAGATCGGCCGCGGCGCTGCCGGCCATCGAGCCGTACATGGCGCGCATGAAGCTGTCGCCATATTGGCTTTTGCCAATGCCCTGGCCGCCGACGATGATCGGGCAGACCTGGGGTTTAACCTCCGGGTGCTGAGCGATCTGAGCTTTGAACTGTTTCAGCCATTTGATCTGCGCGTCGTTGTCCTGCGTCAGATAACTGAGCATGCGGTCGAGCATGCTGATTGCGCGCGCCATGATCGCCGGGTCGATGGTGGCGATCGGCTTGATGGTGAAGCCTGGGAAGACGTTGAGGAGCCGGTATTCGTCCGGATGCTGATCCTCGCCATTGAGGAGCCCATGGACCGGGCTGTAGCGCAGGATGGACCCAGGTCTATGGCCAGGGCGGAATTCGCGGTGCTGGACGTCCGAGCGCAGCGAGGATTGGGCGTAAAGGCGGAAAGGGTTGTGCGCCTTTTTGCCGACGACGATCGATTCGTTCTGATGGCGCCCAACCAGGTCGTCAAATTTGTGAGCGTAAGTCAGTCCTTTGAGCAATTCATCGCGATCGAGATATTCGTGCGCGGTGCGGTCGAAAATGTACTGATCCGACATTTGTTCGATTGCGTCGATGTCGAGCCCGGCGCGAAACGCCCGCCGAATCCCCACCTTAGCTTGCGGGCTGAACAGAGTTTCGAGCGCGCCCCAGCCTGGCACCGGCGCGGTCGGATTGCGCTCGAGCGCGGCCTCGGCGTGGAGAAAAGCGACGCCAAGGTCTTTCTTGGCGCCGAGTCTCTCTAGAAAGGTCAGTAATTCGCTGACGGTAGCGGAAGAATCGACCGGCGCCCAGCACAAACCCTCGAGGCTCTTGCCGCGCGCGTTGATGTCCTGGCCTTCACGGACGATGCGAGCGATCCAGCCGCCGAGCGTGCGGGTGAGACTCACATCCCAATCCTCGAGCCCGTCGAGGTAGGTCTGAACCCAATAGCCGAGCGTGGCGAAAGCAATCGCACGACAAATAGATTCCATATTTGTCGCAGGCACAGGTCTTGGCTCGAGATCCTCGAGGCCGAGCTCAAGATCAGTCGCCGGCGGCTTGCCCCGCGGTCGCCAGACAATCAGATCGCCGCCGAAACGTGAGCCGGGCAGCGGCTTCGAATCGCGCCAGATCGCCTTGGCGGTCTTGGTTGGCGGCGACGAATAAGTGAATTTGGTTTCGACCCAGGCGCCGGCTTTGTCTTTGAAGCCGCGGGGCCAGCGATCGGTCCAACGCTCGATCGTGGTCGGATCTTCGACCTTGAGGATGATCGAGGAAATCGGTTTGTTTAGAGGCCCAAACGACGCTCGAGCGTCGAGTTGGCTCGCAAACAGCATAAACCAGACTTCGTCGGGCGCCTGGAGTTGCAATTCGATGAACCCATCGGCCAGTCGAACGGCCAGATTGCGCTCGTCGCTCTGCAAGCGCCATTCTTCTAAATTGGTGTCGAGTTGGGGTGTCGCGAGGGCGTCATCCGGCTTCGGGGAAAGGGACTCTGGCTGAAGCCAAATGACCGGCGCTCTGAGCCGTCTTTTGGTTATGAAATCAATGGTCAAGGATCTTTGGAGCTGGGTTGTTTCCCAAGGCATTTGGCGCACCCAAAGAGGAACAGGTTTCGACCCCTTCAAACGCGCTGTCAAACCGCATTGTGGACAAGACTGGATATCGCTATTACATCAATCGCAGGGCTGTTTTGGCACCTTCAGCCTTGCGGACCATCGCGGGGCCCTCGTCGTGGCATTTCGGGGGCCCCATTTGGCGAAAAAGGGGAGGCCGAAGCCTCCCCAAGTCTCGCGACGTCGCCTAGCGGTGGGGGATTCGAAATAGAATCCCGCCAAGCGACCTTCTTTAAACATCACGGTCCTCGCGCGGCGTCAAGGACTGTAGTTGCGGCCTCCACATATTTCTCCCAGCGCGCGCTCGTCAGATTGATCTGCTTGTCCTCGCCGAAAGAGTCGAGGATCAGCATCCGGTCCTCGATGGCGATGATGCGCCAGGCGCGGCCGGCGATCTGCAGCCAGCAATGATCGTCGCCGAGATCCGGCTCGAGGCATTTGCCGTCGCGCGGGATATCTTCGCGTAAGCTGCGCGGCGGGAAGATCCCGAGCTTGGCCAGAGCGATAATCGCCTCAGTCGCGCCCGCGGGCCGTTTTTTAAGCTTGCCGTCGACTTCGACCGGGGTGAAATGAAAGCGCCGCCAGTCGGATAGCGTCGCTTCGAAGGCCGAGTCTCGCGCCAGGTAATCGGGCAATTTCGGCCAACGAAGAACATGCTCTTCGAAGCGGATCTTCCAATCTGGCTCTTCGAGCTCAATCGCGCCGGCTTCACGCGGGGTCATCAATAACCAGGATCTTCACGCCGCAAATAATCCGCGCGCGTCGGCGTGCAGGCGCACATGTGCCGTTCAAAGGCGCGAAACAACCTTACGCGTGCGATCCTCAGCATCTCGCGCGTGTGCGCCCGCTCGTCGCTGAGCTCGGCCTTTAGTTCTTTGATTTCGGCCCTAAGCTCAGCGATGGTCACCTCGCGCGGCTGGCGGGTCTTGACCGGCTTGTTGAGCTCGAGAACTGTTTTCATGACGGTATATCCTTTCCGGCTTTAGAGAGTTCCTCAACAATAGAATTGAAAGTTTTTGTGTTTTTAGCCCAATGAACAACGCTGTCGACTTCGAGGGCCATAGCTTTCGTTAATTCCAGCGACGAACGACCTTCAAAACCATTGGTGGGGCGACCGACCTGAACAACCACCATCTTAGGCCCGCCAACAGTGCGGTCTAAGTCCTCTGGCGTGAAGATGTTGGAATAATCCTTTCGACCATCCCAAACACCAACTCGCATCACTTTTCCTTCGACCGGGATGAGGAACACACGAAGAGCCCGGTTCATATCCACGTCTCCACGATCTTGATGTCATCGTTGGGCGATCGGCAGACGCAGACCAGGCCGGCCTCGCGAAAGGTGTCGCGCAGCTGCTCGAGCTCGCCCACCAGCATGTGCTCGGTCGGGCCGCCGGGCGATTCATGCCGGCGGGCGCAAATCCCGTGCGGATAATCCTTCGGATGGTCGTAGATCGTCCAGAGGGTCAGCGCGCCCCGCCGGGCGGCGTTGTCCTGCATTCGGAGGACATTGATTACTTGCTCGGAAACGGCCATCTGGGCTGCGCTGGGCGTGCCTGGCATAGACTTGCTCCTCCTTAAGCCGTCGCATGCACGCGCGTCTGAGGGGGTCGTCCCAGGCGCGCCTAATGGCTTCGTTGCGATTGCGGATCTGCTCTGGAGTCATCCACAGGATGAATCACAAATCAGTCCGCGTGTGAATCCCTGAACAGATTGAACATGCGGCCACTGAAATGATCGGCCTCGGTCTGTTGTAGAACCAAGTCACTCACTCGGCCGTTATCGCCGCGCTGGATGTCGTAGATTCGCATCTTGCCGCCGCCATCCCGATCGAACGCGTTCATTATGACCGCCTCTTTCCGGTCCTCGCGTTCGCGCGGTTGCAGGCCGATCGGGTGCTTGAGATCCTCGGTCGCCATCCAAGCCTCGCTCATGAACGAGTAGGATTGCGCCTTTTCCTTTTTCAACATCATGCGAATGGCGAACAGCATGATCCTTTTGTCATCGTCGCCATCCCATGGCGTGCCGACAACCGTGGTCCGGTCCTTGGCCTGGATGAGCCAGGTTGGGATTAGCTGCGCATCGGGTTTGTCGATCAAGGTCGCGCGCGCGTGCTCGATCGCCTTGTCGAGTAGTTCATTAATGGTCAGTGGCATTATTTTCTCACTCTTCGTTTCGCCTCGCGAGCCATCTCGTCTTCGACCGCGCGTTGCATCCTTTCAGTCACAAACTGCGCGCGCGCCTCCTCGATTCCCAACCGCTCGATCAAGGCGTTAGTCTCCTTGGCCAGATTGGTGCGATTGGAATTTGGATAGCTGTCCGCATCGCCCGTAAGGGCTTTGTAATAGATGGTGTTTTTCGACACTTTAAAGACTTTGGCGAGGATCGGAATCCTAACGCCATCGCGCCAAAAAACGTTGATCGCGATTCGCTCTTCTGGGGTTAGACCGTCATCGCGTGAGCGGCGTCGGGTTCTGTAAATCAAAGTCTGGTAGTCCTGATTCATAGTCATCGGCGTTATATTACCCTTGTGGTCCTTATTTGCAAGTCAGACGAGCGGCCGGCCGAAAGCGCGCGCGATCCGCAGAGCTTCCTCGTTAATAGGCTCAGAAGCCTCTACGAAGGCCGCTGAGGGGGGTGTTTCATTTTTGGCTGTCTGAGGCCCGGATTTTTCTTCGAGGCCTATAGCCGCCTCTGCCTCGGCCAGGATCTTGCGATCTATCTCGCGCCGGCGGGCGCCGAATTGTTTTTGCCAATGGTTGCCCATTATCGTTCCTCCGCATGTTTGCGCACCAAACAAGCCAGGAGGTGGCCTAGACGCTCATGCAGTTGGTCGACGGATGCAACCAAGTCGTTGCGGACTCGGCCGCCCATAGGGCACAGCTGATAGGTGACCATGGCGCTGGCGATTTGATCGCAGGTGGCGCGAATCGAGGCCGCGATATCGGCCGATGTGACTTTCATGCCGTCCTCAAACGGCGCAATTCGGCGTAATAGCCGGCGAGGAAAGCATCGCCCTCGCGCACGGGCAATTTGCGCGCATAGGCGTTGACGTGCTCTCGAGTGAGGATTAGCGCGGCTCGCATACCGTCGCGAAAAGCTTCGGTGTAGGCCTGGTTTTTGTGTGGCATTTTGTTTTCTCTTTTTCGGTGATGATACCGTCGCTGCCGGCGCTGCGAGGGTGCGCCATCGCCGGCAGAGGCTGCATCACCTCCTTTCGGGCCAAGATGGATCCATGTCGCCCCGCATGCGCTCGGCGATCTCCCAGAGCTTTTGCGCCACAGGTTCGATAGTGTGCGGAGCGCCGCATTGGCGTACGCGCACAAAGGCGAGCGTGTCCTGATAGGATTTCAGGACCGCGCGTTGCGCCTGGATTTGACGATAGAGGCCCCAAGCGCGTTCGTTGGCGTCAAACATCGTAGTAGCTCCTCTCTTCCTGCGAGCTCTCGAGGTTCTCGAGTTCGCGCGTCACCGCTTCGGCCGGCGAGAGGCCTTCGGCGTGCCAGGAACGCGCGTCGTCGTAGAGGACGCCATTGCGGCCTTGGTCCTCGAGCGCGTCGTTGACCGCTTTCCACCAGGGCATGAAGGCCAGCTTGCCCTGGCCGAAATAGAATTCGTAGGATGCGTGGAGGCTGGCGGCCTCGACTCCTTTGACGCGGTTGTCTTTCATCGGCCCGCGCCTATGAGCATCGCTGTAGCCTGAACGCCATCAATGGCGTTGCAGACCTTGCGCCAGAAACCAGTCGTATCGCGCGTGGCGCAATGTTCCGCCCATGCAAGGGCGTTCACTGCGCCGCGGTCTTCGATGAGGGTGTCTGCGGTTTCTTTGACTTCACGTCGATCAGAACGGCGGATTAGCGCCGTAACGCTTTCACCAGGTCTAGCGGTTGTCACCATGCGAGCGCGTTGTTTCATGATTGCACCTTTCGTTGTGGCGATTAACGATATAGGACCGTCCTTGACCGGAGTCAAGGACTATGATGTTAATTTTTGTGAGTAGTTTTACCTAACCACGAAACCGGAGGCGTCGCGTTTGGCCTTCAGGCCTTTAGGGGAAAGACCGATAACGACGCCGTGACGACTGCAGACGCTGCCGGTAGGGTCCAAATGGCGCAAGTCGTGTGCGTCGCCATTTACGACCGGCCGGTCCAGATATCGGTCCGGGAATAAGCCGGCGAACACCACGGCGACATTTCCGCCCGCGGCCAGCACCTCGAGGCAATCGGCCTCGTTGGTTTCGCTGCGGGAGAAAGTCAGGTGATAGTTTGCGGGCAACTGCCCGCGGGCATGGGCGAGCGCCCGCTTTTTGCTCTTCGTGTAATCGACGAATTGCACGTCGGGGAAAGCCGCGAACAGCTGCGGCGCTAGGCCTTCCCACGCCAAGTCGGTGGCGCCGTTCAAACGGACGCACAAATGCAGACCGGCGTCGCGCGCATGCACGACAAGGCGCACGATGTGGGCAATCATTTCTTCGATGAAGGCCTTGCGATCGCGCATGAAATAGCGCGCTTTGGCGATGCGCGAATTCATCACTGCGGGATAGAGCGCGGCGTTGCCTGAGTGCTCGCCGAGACAGAGCGCGATGCAGCCAGCGGAGGCGTTGCCGCACAAGTCGCCAACACCGGCGCTGCGATGCGGGGCCATATAGTTGATAGCGTTGAGCCAGCCAAGCTTTTGCGCCTTGACGGCTTTCGGGTTGTCGACGCTAAAAAAGCGCCTGAATTGCAGTTTGGACATTGAAAAAGCACCTCTTTCGGCGCGCCATAGCGACGCGATAGAGGTGCATATAGCATAAGCTTTGTAGTCCTACAAGGACTAGTTAGGTGATTATTTTATTTTCGGCCGGCCGGGTTTTGGGCGCGGGTTTTGGTCTGAATAGCCGTTGAGCTCATAGAGTCCGTCAAGCGTATCGGCGGAGGTGCGGAAGGGTTTTTGTTCGACCAGGCCAAGCAAGCTTTCGGCGCCGAAGGGTTGGCCTTCGGGCAGGCATGTTCCTTTTTCATCATCGGGCCCGGCGCGTGTGAACCACCATCCTAAATCGCGATTAGGATCATGGCGCATCGGGCCCCAATCGATGCGCCAACGCGAGCCATCGGGCAGAGTGATCACGCCATAGCGCCAGTAGGCGTATTTGGTCGCGCGTGGGTCACCGCCTAGCTTGGGCGCGATATCGAGCTCGGCGCCGGGCAGGTGGGTTAAGCCTTGGTCGACGCGTTTCAGGCGAAAGTGCAATTCGCGCGTGTAATGTTTGGCGACAAAGGCTTCTTCGCTCATGAGCTCCCATTCGCGCCACACATCGGTGTAATGGCCGCGGCCGGGTTTCAAGGCTTGCGCCAGTTGAGAGACGGTGGCGCGGGAGAGGTTGAAGGCTTGGCGCACGGTTTCGTGCGACACGGTGCGCAGGGCGTAGGCAAGGCCGCATCTTTCGGAAAAGCTAAGCTTACGAGCGTAACGTGTGAATGTATCGCCGGCGAGTTCTGCTAGTGCGGCGCGTGGATCAAAGGGGCCTCCGGGCCCTTGGGGGTTTTCGTTCTCATCATTCATGTGGAATAGCCTTTTTTCCTGCTTTTGCAGCTAGAAACGACTAGCAACCCAGACTAGCATATAGCTAGTATGCTTTACAACCCATAATTATGGGGGGTCATTACGCGTAGGAGGAAAAGTGGTTATGTTAACAGTGTAATCACTTTATGGAAATGCCATACGAAAACGCCATATGGAGAATGAAAAGGTGACCGAAGTTATGGGTTGTAAAGCATTAAAGCTATATAGCTCAGGCCCGCCAAGCGCGATGCGGGCGCCGCGCCGAGCTCAATCGGGGCAAAAATAAACCCCGCACGAAGGCAGGGTTATTTTGGTTTATCGCAATGGGTTTACGCAGCTGTCTACAGTGTTAACATCATCCATCGATGATGATGTCGGCAAGGTGGGTCAACAGGCCGTCACTAACGGCGGGGTCGAAATGTTCGCAGCCTTTTTGGTTGAGCAAGGCTTCGAGGCGTTCGATGACTGCGTTGACGTCTTCATTGTCGCGCCCATGCGCGAGGTCGAGATAAGTGATCGCCTGTTCCAGTGCTGTTGCGGTGTCCATGTGGCGTTCCTTCGAGGCGCGACCATCGCGCACGATCAACATAGGCGTGGCTCGAGCAATTGTCAACTTCATAGTCCTAAACAAATTACGCCTGTAGGGTCCGTTGCAGGTCCGCAGATTGCTGACCTTGTGTATATGTGCAGCAATATCAATAGCTTATAATGATCGACCCGATTATTACAAATAACCTAGTCGCCAGAACGCGCCACGAACGTGTGCAACCATAGACCATGGTTGCAAGGCGCGAAGCGCCTATTGCCGATCGCGCTGGACCCTCCCCCATGGGGGCCCTCTTTAGGCATCGGGACCGGGGTGGTAAGCAATCGCAATATGCTCTAAACTATACTACATCCACATAGTATAAAATCCATGTCAGATCATCCTCATCTAACTTTAGTAGATCCCAACACTCATCCGGAGCACGACCAGGAGTTCGAACCGCTCCCCTACTACCCATGGGACGAACGACCGCCGACCTTGCCGATCGACCAGGAGGAGGCTGCGACTGCGATCCATCTCGGTCACAATCTCCCTGCCGCCGCGCTTCTGCTCAAAGTTCCGGAGTTTCGCCTCCAGCGCCTAGTCCGCGCCTCTCCACGGCTACAGCGCATCCTCGACGAATCTTTCGCCCTCGCCCTCAACCGAGCCGTCGCTGTCCCGATCGACACGCTGTTCAATCCCAATTCCGATCAGCGCGCCAAAGAATGGGCTTCCAAACTGCTGCTCAGCTCCCGTCTCGCTCAGGGTCATCCGCTCAGCCCCGCCCCGACCCAAAGCGCGCAATCGGTTTCGCTCACTCAGGGTCCGGTTGCTAAAACCATCACCTTCCGCTGGCGCACCGACGACGATCCCCCCGATGTCTGACGAGCAGGAGATCGTCCTTCCCTACAAGCCGCGAAAACATTTCCTCCCCCTGCACGCCTCCCGTAAACGTTGGAAATTCGCGGTTTGTCACCGAAGAGCGGGTAAGACGGTCGCGCTCGCCAACGCCTTGATCACCGCGGCGCTCAACAACCAACGCTTAACCCCGCCCCCTCGCTACGCTTACATCGGGCCCTCGTTTGACCAGACCAAAGACCTCGTTTGGGGCTACCTCAAGCAATACACCGCCAACATCCCCGGCGTCCGCCATCTCGAAGGCGAACTCACCGTCATTTTTCCTGGAGGAGCTACAATCCGACTTTACGGCGGGGCCCTGGCTTACGAGCGTATGCGCGGAATCTACCTCGATGGCGCAGTCCTCGATGAATATCCTCTGCTTGCTCAGCAAGCTTTCACCTCGGTCGTCCGACCATGCCTGGCTGACTATCGAGGTTTTGCCATTGTCAGCGGCACGAGTGCGGGCGACGATCACTTCCACAAGCTCAAGCTCAAGGCGGAAGACGATCCTGATTGGGACATTTTCGACATCAAGATCACCGACACCGGAACCGACGCGCTCAGCCTTGAAGAGGTCGAGGAGATGCGCAAGGACATGAGCGTCGACGAGTTCGCGCGCGAAATGCTGAACTCGTTCGACGCTCCGGTCGAGGGCGCCTATTACGCCGAAAGTCTCAACGATCTGCAGCTCGCCGGCCGCATCTGCAAAGTCAGCCCCGACCTCAACACCGACGTCATCACCGCCTGGGATCTAGGCATCCGGCACCTGCAGGCGGTCTGGCTGTTCCAACTCGCCGGCCGCGAAGTCCACTGGATTGATTATATCGAAGGCGTAGGCAAGAAGCTCAGCCACTATACCGACTTGCTCCACCTCAAGGCCCGCGCCGGCGGCTATCGCTTCCGCGCACATCTTCTGCCCCATGACGTAGAGGTGCGCGAGCTCGCGACGGGACATAGCCGCAAGCATGAATTGTTCGGCCTCCTCGCCGAGCCGGTCTTGACCGTCCCCAACCACAACACCGAGGACGGCATCACCGCCACCCGCGGCGTGCTCGGCGTCTCCTGGTTTGACGAGACGGCGACGCGCCGCGGTCTCGCCCGCCTCCGTTCCTACCGGCGCGGCAAATCCGGCGTCGCCGTCGCCGACGAAGCCGAAGACGCGGCGGACGCTTTCCGGACAGGCTGTGTGGGGATAGCCCTCGTCTCTTCGATGCGGCATTCTGGTCAGCGCCTCCGGCGGCGAATTCGAGGCCTGGTGTGAAGTTCTATGTCGGCGTCCATCAACCCTCGGATGCGAAAAGGCTAGGCCCGGTGTTTGTGAGCGTCAATCGCCTTAAGGGCCCCAGGGGTCGTCGAACCATCTTCACCGATAAGCCCTGGATCCTTGATTCCGGCGCCTTCACCACCATCGCCAAGCATGGCGGCTATCCGGAGACATCGGCCGTCTACGCCGCCCACATCCGTATGTGGGCCTCTCCCAATTTGGTTGGCGCGGTCGCTGAGGACTACATGTGCGAGCCGGTCATGCTGACCAAGACCGGGTTGACCATCGCCGATCACCAGCGGTTGACGATTGAGCGTTACGATGAATTGCTCACCCATGACCTTGCCGGCGTCACCATCATGCCGGTGCTGCAAGGCTACGCGCCGGAGGATTACGCCGATCACGTCCGTCAGTATGGCGATCGGCTGACCTATGGCGCCTATGTCGGGGTCGGTTCGATTTGCAAGCGCAACGGCAAGCCGGAGGCGGTGTTGGCGGTATTGGAGGCGATCAAGCGTGCGCGTCCTGATTTACGGCTTCACGGGTTTGGCCTCAAGGTCACCTCGCTTCGGGTCAAAGCGATCCGCGACGCTCTCTATTCGGCCGACTCGATGGCCTGGAGCTACGCAGCTCGGCGCGAAACCGGCGGTCAGAACGACTGGCGCAACGCCGCCGCGTTTGCTGAAGCGATAAGCGCGCTCTGATGCTGAGCAATGTTGAACGCCAGCGTCGCTGGCGGATAGGATGGCGCAAGCGGTTATTGGCGGTCGCGGAGCGAGGGCGAATGGTCGGCTCGGAACATTTGACCGACGAGAACGTCTCCTACATCATGACCAAACCGGGGCAAGCCCATTTTGCTCGCGTCGACACCATCAACACCTGCAGGGAGTGCGTCTATTGGCTGAACCCGAAGGGCGAACGGACGAGACTGGGTCTCCTGAAACCAGCGCGGTGCAAGAAGGCGCTGCTCACTACCCCCGCTCCCATGCCGGAAGTTCCCCACTCGGCGTGGGCGTGCAAGCACTTCGAGGCAAACCCCACCCCGCCTCCGATTTAGAGAGCCTCGACATGCACGCCGGCATGGATGAACCAGAATTGCTGATGGAGTTGCTCGCCACCATCGCCGAGCAGAAGGCGCGCGGGCCGCGCGGCGATGCTTGGGCGATTGTCGCGGCGACTGCTCATTTGGGGATCAAAGGGTTGGAAGAGGCAAACGAGACGCCACGCCGTTGAGCCTGTCACAAATGTGGCGTAACCACGAAGTCGTCACTCACTCTGGAGGAACGCATGGCGCAAGGATTTTTAGCCTACATCACGCCGATCGATCAGGGGGCGCACCCTGACCAAGGACTGCCTGGCCGGCCGCCTCGCCCTGGTCAAGGTTTGCCTGGCCATCCGGGCGCCCCTGGCCATCCCGGGCACCTGCCTTCTCGTCCTGGTCGTCCGGTCGATCCCGGCTATGGCGTCGAGGGGCCCGATGGCGGCGGCGACGAGGAGGCCGGTCAACTGCCGGTTTGGCCGCTCGATCCTGAACATCCGGATGTCGGCTTGCCGCCGGTCGCAGGTCAGCCACTGCCGCCGACCG
>Ga0210405_10004269_pt1 | contig 13530 bp, 9 predicted proteins | sample IncBWH11MmetaG_FD_155492 | JGI IMG/M metagenome (GOLD analysis project Ga0210405, IMG submission 155492) | Forest soil microbial communities from Barre Woods Harvard Forest LTER site, Petersham, Massachusetts, United States - Inc-BW-H-11-M | ecosystem: Environmental > Terrestrial > Soil >... | reverse complement strand
CGCGCAGAGTCAATTTCCACAAGATTTCCACAGGATACCATGGCCCCGCCCTCAGTAACTTCACTCGAAACTCAGCACAAGCCATTCAATACAAAACACTTGTACAGGCTTGAGCCTCGCCAAGGCAACTTAAAGGAATAACACAACGTTTATAATTTGGCTACTGCCAACGTGGATTCCCGCCATTTCCTGCGAAATAGTGCGAGAATCACGCAGTCGGATACCAGCCTTCGGCTCTCGTCTTCAAATAGATTCTCCTAGGCGTAAGGCAGGTTTCCGAAGCCGACAGCCGATTTCATGCCCTCGACTCATAAGAAGGTAATCGTCCGCAAGATGGATCGCGATTCCATCTCCGGCTATGTTTCGCCCACACAATTCGTGAACGAAGGCAAGCTCGAACTGCTGAACACTTCCGGCAACGTGGTCGCCATGGAATTGCGCGAGATTAAGGGCGTCTATTTCGTGCGCGAGTTTGGCGATTCCGAATCGCTCACGCGCAAGACTTTCACTTCGCGCCCGCGCTCCGAAGGTTTGTGGGTTCGGCTGCGTTTCAAGGATAACGAAATCCTCGAGGGCCTCATGCCCGCCGACCTCACCCAGAATATGCAGGAAGGTTTTTTAGTGAACCCGCCCGACCAGCGCTCCAACACACAGCGCATCTTCGTTCCGCGCACCGCACTGGAATCGCTGACGGTGCTCGCCGTTATTGGCGCGACGCGCAGACCTCGCCGCGGCGCAAACGACGATCAGCGCCAAGTGCCGATGTTCGAGGAATAAAGGCAAGTTCTTGCACACACGCACGCGCGCTTCTAATTTGTCGAAATCATTCAACGAAGTCGAGTAGTAGTCGGCTTACTTGGTGTAGATTTCCGCATGGTTCTGCGGTTCGACTTGGATTGCGTGCGGAGTCCTGTTGGGGCTGAAGAAACTTTCATCCGTGGTCTTTATTCCTCAGCTCCAGCACCTTTTTGTGATTGAACGGCTGCGCCAACTGTGGTCAACTCGTAAGACGTTCGGTTCGTCCTTAAGCGCCAAGAATTAACCAAAAGTGGACAAGGGATCATCATGCGGATGTGGGCCAAGTTCTGGATGTCACGCGGTGTCGCAGCATTGGTTGTGGTTTGCGTCGCGAGTGGATTGGCAACGGCTGGATCGCAGCCCCACTATGTTGTAACCAACGACGACGCGTTATTCGGAAACTCGCTCTCCTTTTACAGTGTGGGCACCGGCGGTTTGCTTACTCTCGATCAGCCGGTGTTTACCGGAGGGTCGGGGATTGGCGGCGGTTTCTTTGGGGAACGTCGCCTCGCCATGCTCAACAGCAGCGGCCAGCAATGCATCTACGCCTCGGACGCTTCCACGGGAGACATTGACGGCATCGATGTCACTACGCTGGTAGCTGCCGGTGTCACCTTCGGTTCAGCGACCGACACCGGCCTCTCGAATGGCATTGGATTGGCGATGAACAGCAAGTATCTTTATGCCAGCTTCACCGATTCGAACACGATCGGAACCTTCACCGTGCAACCCGGCTGTACGCTGATATTCGTGAATGACATTTCAGTCGCGGGCCTGCAAGGCGGAACAATTAACGGCATGGTATTACACGGCAACATACTGGTTGCCACTTATGGCGATGGCTCAATCGAGTCTTTCAATATTTCCGCCGGTACGCCGGTGTCGAACGGCGACGAACAGAACTCCACCGCTTATCTCAAGTCGCAGGGAGCGACCTATCCCAACGGCGTGGAAATCACGAAGGATGGGCACTACGCGCTGTTCGGGGATACTTCTACTTCGACCGTGGTGGAAGTCTCCGACATTTCTTCTGGGAAGCTGAGCAAGACCTCCGTGTACACGCAGAAGGCCCCCATCAACTCGAGCAACATCCTGTTGAGCCCCGATGAGAGCTTGGTTTATGTGAGCAATACCCAGGGTGACTTGATTACGGCTCTCTTCTTCGATGCGACCACCGGCAAGCTCACACCGGGATGCACGTCCGGCAAGCTCAGGGGCTACAGCAAAGATTGGTCTTATCTCGCGTCTCTCGCGCTGGAGAAAAATACTGGCACCGGAGCGGTTCTTTACGTGGCCGAATTTGGCTCGCTGTCTTCAATCGGGATGATTCAGGTGAGTTCGAGTGGCGGAAAATGCACGTTGAAAGAGGCGTCCGCTTCCCCCATCTCCGATCCCAACAGCACAGGCTTGTTATCGATCGCAAGCTTTCCTCCGCGATCGTTTTAATTTGAAGGTGGTTCACTGAGGAGTTTACATATGCGCACCCAATCAAGGATCTTGCTTGCACTTCTTCTGTGCGGATTTTCTTATCTGAAGTCTGTGGCCCAGTGCCCCCCGCGGCCACAACCCGGCAGCGTCGTCAAAGATGCTCTGAGCCTTACTTCGCAGAATGGCATTCTCAATGCCAGCTTCACCATGGGAACCTCGGTCGACGCACTCGGCTACACTCATTATTGCTACAAATATCAACCCTCCACGGGAGCCGTGGTGGAAGCTCCCACGCTGCGGCTGAATCCTGGCGACCAACTGCAGTTGAATATCACGGATGATATCGTGAGCGGGGGCGAGGACAGCGTCAGCACGATGATGGATATGTCTGCTCCAACCGGGACGCCAATCTGCGGCGATGGCGGCACTCCGACCATCAACTCGACCAACGTTCACTACCACGGCCTGAATGTTCCACCGGTCTGCCATCAGGATGATGTGCTCTCCACCTTGATCCAGCCGGGCTCATCGGGATTCCAATATGGCATTACGATTCCGACGACCGAGCCGCCGGGATTGTATTGGTATCATCCGCACGTGCATGGCTTCACCGAGTTTCAAGTAAATGGCGGCGCGGCTGGGGCGCTCATTGTCGAAGGAATGGAAAAAGTTCGACCGGAAGTGACGGGCCTTACCGAGCGCGTCTTCGTAATTCGCCAGCAGTACCTGGTTCCATGGGTTCCCGGACCATATCAACTGACGATCAACTATCAGACTGCGGGTCAGATTCAAGGACCGTCTCCCGTCATCGAGATGAAGACCGGGCAGAAAGAGTTCTGGCGGGTTGCCAACGCAACCATTCAGGACTTCATGCCGCTGCAAGTGTGGTTCAACGGCGTGCCGCAACCGCTGGAGTTGATCGCGCTCGACGGCTATCCGCTGGCCCAGACGCGAATGGAAACCACAATTCTGGTTCCCCCCGCGAGCCGGGCGGAGTTCATTGTGCCCGCGCCTCCGGCCGGGACGACAGTTCTGTTCCTCACACAGGCATATTCAACTGGGCCCACAGGCAACCAGGACTTCGAAGACTTGCTCGCCAGCGTCAAACTCACGAATGCCGCAACCTCTGCGGCCAAGCCTCCGCAAGAATCTCCAAAGGTTGGCGTCGACAACCTCAAGTTCTCCGGGCTGAACACGGCAACACCAACGGCCACGCGCAACCTGTATTTCTCAGAGGAGTTCGGCGGAACCAACGGGCCGATCAAGTTCTACATTACGGTCGACGGGCAAACACCGAAGGTCTTCGAGGGGAATGAGAAGCCGGTGATCACTACCAAGGTCGGCGCGGTAGAAGACTGGACAATAGAAAATCGCGCGCTCGAAACCCATGCTTTTCACATCCACCAAATTCATTTCATGCTTCTAGAAGTGGATGGAAAGCCCGTCACCAATCAGGATCTGCGCGACACGATTGAAATCCCCTATTGGTCAGGCTCAGGCCCGTACCACAGCGTGAAGGTGCGGATGGATTTCACCGATCCAACCATCGCTGGCACGTTTATATTTCACTGCCACATCCTGCTGCACGAGGATTTGGGCATGATGCATAAGATCCAAGTCATGCCGTAGCGTTGTGGGCGAGTGAGCCGCGAAGCGGCGTAAGAATGCAGCCCACGGCGTAAGCCGTGGGTCGAACAGTGGAATTAACCAGCCCCAACGGGGCAAAAGAGGCTTCCGAGTGTGCGCGAGAGGTTTTTCTTTCGCCCCATCCGGGCTGATTCATTTATCTCCTCTTCACCCACGGCTTGCGCCATGGGCTGTACTCTAACGCCGCTTCGCGGCTGGGATCCCCAACTGCGTAATGTCGAATCCAACAAAGGAAGGTCCTAACATGCGAAATAAAATCCTACTCATTGCTGGCGGCGCCCTATTAGCCATCTCCGGCTATCTTTGGGGAAACAGAAATGCGACCGTGGCCTACGCGGGCGGCCAGACTCAACCCGCCTACTCCGCCATGCCGGTCCATGGCAGCGTGCCGAAATCCTACGGACGGGTGGCGGCCGTGATCGCCGACCAGATCGGCACCGGCCTGATCTTTGAGGACAACGACGGCACAATTCGCTTCGTCAGCATGACCGGCATGAAAGAAGGCGAACTCGCGCGCTACGATCAGACTCCAACCCATGGAGGCATTCCCAAATCGTATGGCCATCTGGTCGGAGCGGTAGTCGACCCCAAAGGCACCGGCCTGGTTTTCGAGGACAGCGTCGGCACGATCCGCTTCGTCACCATAACCGGCAAGAACGAGGCAGAGTTAATCCGCAATTAGGCGTTTCTCGACGCTTGCCCACAGCTATTTTCGATTTCGCTCGCGGAACCGGCCATTGGCTCGACTGCGTGAGTACTGGCGGGCTGCGGCCCTAGCCTTGATCTGCGCGGGTGCGCTGTGCCCAAGAGCCCTCGCCCAGTTCGAAACGCGCTCCAGCGCCCCCACGAAGGCGTCCCCGTTCGGTGGCCAGCAAGAGATCGTGATCTCTGGTACCGGCGACTAGAAAATTGAGTCGGCATCCAATCCCCTCTAGCCGCCTGTTAGCGCATGTCAACTTATGTTCCGGCGCAACGGAAACTGTTGCAATCCCGAGAGACTTAAGATAAAAAAGGCTTTCACACGCGTGAACCTTACCCGCGCGCAGCGGAGAGATTGGGACGTTCTGCCCCTGCACTGCCCGTTTTCCGTCATCACAGATTTTTCGCAAGCACAGATTTGTCGTCAGCAAAGTTCGCTGCAGAGGTGTAGAACTCATGAAAACTTCTTTGCGCGCTTCCTGGAAGCGCCTCTTTGTAATCACTCTCGCTTTTGTTGTTCTTAGCCCCTCTGCCGCGGTCTTCGCGCAGGAATCCAATGCCGCGCAGTCGACGGCAGCTTTGCCGCAGCCTCTCATTACGCAGGCGGTGAGCGAAGCGCAGCTTACGGTGCTCAAGGGGAACACGCACCCCTTGGCGAAACCGCAATTCGACCTGGGAACGGCGCCGGCTACGCTGCCGATGCAGCGTATGTTGCTGGTGCTGAAGCGCAGCCCCGCGCAGGAAGCCGCACTCCGCAAACTGCTCGATGACCAGCAGGACAAGCACTCGCCCAGCTACCACAAATGGCTCACGCCGACGCAATACGGCAAGCAATTTGGACCGACCGACTCCGACCTGCAGACCATCACGACATGGTTGCAGTCGCATGGATTCCAGGTGGGCACGACCAAAGGGCGCACTGTGCTGGAATTTTCCGGTTCGGCGAGCCAGGTGCAGCAAGCGTTTCACACCGCCATTCATAAATATGTAGTCAACGGCGAGCAGCACTGGGCCAACTCCAGCGATCCGCAGATTCCAACGGCGCTGATGCCAGCCGTGGCCGGGATCTCCACTCTCCACAACTTCATTAAGAAGCCAACCTACCGCCTGTCGAAGGACAGAGGCACTATAAAGCGAGGTACGTTACCTCAGGTCACATTCACGGACGGCAGCCACGGGTTGGTCCCTGGCGACTACGCGGTGATTTACAACATCAACCCTGTTTATACAACGATGAACATTAACGGAAATGGAATCACGATCGGGGTTGTCGGACGGTCAGATATCGAGATATCCGACGTGTCCGATTTTCAGAACGCGTTCGGCTTGACATCCAACCTTCCTGTCCCTGTCATCAACGGGCCCGATCCTGGTGACGTTCCGGGCGACGACCTCGAAGGTACGCTGGACGCAACTTGGTCGCAAGCCATTGCGCCCGGCGCCACGGTAGATTTTGTGATCTCCGCGACCACAAATACCACTGACGGCACGGATCTCTCGGAGCTTTACATCGTGGAAAATAACCTCGCAAACGTTATGACCGAAAGCTTCGGTTCATGCGAGGCCTTCTCTAGCGATGCACAGGTGGCAGCGACGGAGGGCCTAGCGGAGCAGGCCGCTGCCCAAGGCATTACTTATACAGTTTCAACGGGAGATGCGGGTGCCGAGGGTTGTGACGATCCAAATAGCGAGACCGTCGCTACCGGTCCGATCTCGGTCAACGTACTGGCTTCCACTCCATTCACCGTTGGCGTGGGGGGCACGATATTCAACGAAAATGGGCAGGATGCTACTTATTGGAATCCCACCAGCGCGCCCGACGGCACATCCGTGATCTCCTATATTCCCGAAGATGTGTGGAATGATAGCTGCACTTCGACTAGCTGCAGCACTAATGCGAACATCGCGTCGGGTGGCGGCGGCGCTAGTTTAGGAAACACTGGCAACGGAGGAACCTTCACGGGATTTCCCAGGCCTTCATGGCAGTCCGGAGTGACTGGAATTCCCACCGGCACCACGCGCTACCTGCCCGACGTGGCCCTATCAGCGGCGCCCCACGACGGCTACGTCATCTGCTTTCAGGGATCTTGTCAGAGTAACGAACTCTTCGTGATTGGTGGCACTTCCGCGTCCGCGCCTTCGTTCGCCGGTATCATGGCTTTGGTCGACCAACGGATGGGGCAAGTCGAGCCCACCAACGGCTCACGGCAAGGTCAGGCAGACTATGTTCTTTATCCTCTCGCCGTTACGGAAACCGCGACCCTCGCCAGTTGCAACGCCTCCAGCACTCCTCTACCTTCGAGCAGTTGCATCTTCAACGACGTGACGGCCGGCAATAACGAGGTTCCCGGCGAACCGGGCTATCCTAATGCTCCATACAATTCCGGTGTCGGCTACGATCCCGCTAGCGGCCTAGGATCGGTTAATGTAGCCAACCTCGTCAATAATTGGGCTTCGGCAACCTTTCAGCCCACAACCACGACCCTGACGCTTAATTCCGGCAACCCTGTAAACATCACTCACGGGACCTCGGTGAGCGTGGGCATTTCCGTGACGGCAAATAGCGGAACGCCGACTGGGGACGTGTCGCTCAGCGCCGCCGTTCCAGCGAATGTGGAGACTTTCTTGCCACTCTTCACGGGACCAAACGGCTCGAATGTATTCACTTTGTCAGGAGGATCGCTCTCCGCTTCAACTGAATGGCTGCCAGGCTCAACGGTTTTATCGGGTTCACCCGTACCCTATAGCGTGACCGCTCACTACGCGGGGAACAGCACATTCGCCCCGAGCGATTCGAACGCGATAATGGTAACGGTCACACCCGAAAGCAGCACCACTACCCTCTCCCAGTTCACTGAAGTGATTCAAAACAACCAGTTCGTAATAGTCCCGCTCTCGAACGGCGCGACATTGCCTTTCGGAAGTCTGGTTTTCGTTCGCGCTGACGTAGTAGGAAGCTCAGGCCAAGGCATACCTACGGGAGCCGTAAAGTTTGCAGACACGTTTCTTGGCGGCTTGCCGCAGCCAACTTTCGGTAGTCCTGTGGCTAACCCGGAACCGCTCAACGGCCAAGGCAACAGCTCGATCGGCGACGGGCTCATCGATTTTGACGCCGGCAATCACAGCATTTCCGGCACTTATCTGGGCGATGATAGCTTCAGTCCGAGTCTCGTCAGCAACTCTGTGAGTTTTACGATTCAGCCGGGATTCGCCGAAGTTTCCGGACCCGGCAGCGTGACCGTCGCCAGCCCGGGCATGTCAGGCACAACAGCGGTTGGCATCATCGCGTCTACGGGCTTTAACACCGCTATTAGTTTCTCGTGCACCGGCTTGCCGGCGGAAGCTAGCTGCGGCACGGCATCGGCGACGGGCACTGGGCCAAACAATATCGTGAACACTACGATCACGGTGACGACGACCGCCGCGCACACCACCACCACCATGCTGCAACCTAAGGAACGTCCCTATTACCTCGCGATGATCTTGGGCGGCGGAATGCCGTTGGCTGGCTTGTTCCTGGTTGCGGCACCGAGGAGGCGCCGTTGGACCTCGCTGCTCGGCCTGATGTTGGTCGCTCTGCTGCTGACTGTGCCCGCCTGCGGCGGAGGCGGAGGATCCAAGACTCACACCGTGCAGGATCCGGGTACGCCGGCTGGGACGTACAACATAACCCTGACTGCAACCGCCGGCGCGCTTTCCGAGCAAGCCACCTTCACGCTCACGGTGCAGTAAAAGGTAAGTTCGAGAGCAATGCCAGTGCAATACGCTGGCTCTTGCTTCGTTCGGAATAAATCCTTTCAAGTCCGATCGCCAAGAATCTCACTAATCGGCGGCTTTCCGCATTCGTTCTCTGCTTGCGCGCACGACCAGCGCCCTGCCGTGGTGTACGATTTAGGCGCATTGTCCTTCGTCCCTATGAAACTTTCCGCCATCGCCTCAGCTCTGAATGCGCGCCTGGAAAATGGTTCGCCCGATACCGAAATCACCAGCCTCAACGGCATTGAACAAGCCGCTCCGGGAGAACTCAGCTTCGTTTCAAATCCCAAGTACAGCGCGGCCGCGCGCTCGACCAAGGCCTCGGCGGTAATCGTTTCCGAAGACTTCCCTGCCATTCCCACTGCCATGCTGCGCGCAAAGGATCCTTATCTGGCCTTTGCCCATGCGCTGGATCTATTCCATGAGCCGGTGCGTTATGCCACCGGCGTACATCCCACGGCAATCGTCCATCCCACAGCGAAGATTGGGCGCGGCGCTCACATCGGACCTTACGTAGTGGTCGACGAGGATGTGGTGATCGGCGCAAGAGCCGTTTTGCTGGCGCATGTGGTCATATATCGCGGCGTTAAGATCGGCGACAATTTTTTTGCTCACGCGCATTCGGTAGTCCGCGAAAACTGCCGCATCGGTAACAACGTCCTGCTGCAGAATGGAGTTGTTGTCGGCGCCGATGGCTTTGGCTTCGCCAAGACGCACGATGGCCGCTGGCATAAAATTCCACAGCCGGCTCCGGTCGTCATTGAGGATGACGTGGAAGTCCAGGCGAACTCCTGCATCGACCGCGCCAGCGTGGGCCAGACTCGCATTGGGCGCGGCGTGAAGATCGACAACCTGGTGCAGGTCGGTCACGGTTCGCAGGTCGGCGAGGACGCGCTGCTTTGCTCGCAAGTAGGACTTGGCGGCTCAAGCGAAATTGGCAAGCGGGTAATTTTGACGGGACAGGTCGGCGTGGTCGGGCACTGCAAAGTCGGTGACGCCGCCATCGTCACGCCGCAGAGCGGCGTCGCCAACGACATTGATGCCGGGACGCTCGTGAGCGGCGCTCCCGCCGTCGATCACAAATTGTGGTTGAAGTATTCTGCGCTGCTGCCGAAACTGCCGGAGATTGCGCGGGCGGTAAGGACGAAGATTTCAAAAGAGTGAGGTTTAGCCGCGCAGGATCGGATTTCTTGCCTAGTTACTGCTGCGCGTTGACCTCAGTATTTGAAGGTTCTTGCCGAAATTCCTGCGACAGTCCGCTGTCGATGGCTGCGCGTACTTTCTCCATCAAACATTCCTTACTGCCAAAATCCTGCGGCTCAATCGCCGGGTGAAATATCACCGTCGCGGTTCCCGGCTTGATGGCGAACCTTCCCTTCGGCATCAGGTTGATCGTCCCCGCAATGGTTACCGGAACTACTGGAACTCCACATTCCATCGCCAGATAGAACGGACCTTTTTTGAATGGCAGCAGTTTGCCGTCGAATGAGCGCTTGCCTTCGACGTAAATCGTCATGTTCAGGCCCTGCTCCTGCACGACCTGTTTCGCAATCCGAACTGATTCGATGCCCGCATCGCGATGGGATCGATCCACCGGAATCAGCGATCCCATGCGCATGGCGCGCCCTAGAATCGGAACCTTGAACAATTCTGCCTTCACCATCACCGACGATCGCCGCGGAATGAGTGGGACCGTGATCGGCGGATCGAGATTCGATACATGATTCGACATGAAGATATAAGTGCGTGCCGGGTCGAGTTTGTCGAGGCCCACGGTTTCCACGCGAACTCCGGTGAGCCGCACCCCGTTCCATGCGCCGAACATGAATATGCAATAGAGGAAGCTGACGTCGCCAGTGATGAGTGTCCAGGGGAAGCCGATGAGCGCCGCTACCGGCAGGGCGAGTGCCCAGAAAACCAGCATCGCGATGGTGCGAATCATTTCGAGTATGCCTCGGCTGACATACGTTTCGTCGTGTGCCTCTTAGTTTGCGAGCACTGCTTGCGGACTTTGCGCCTCGCCCTTGAGCCACGCCGCCCGGCGGGCCCGCTGTTCCGCGCTAAGGTTCTCCACATCCTTGAGATCGTACGTCGGCTCTTCCCTGCTTGCCATTTCCCATTGGAAATGGTGCTCAACGCCGCGTTTGTTGCGTATTTTCACGGAGATGGTTTCGCCTGGCTTTAATCGATCGAGGTCCAGCGACGATTCCCTGCCGGGCACTTTGCCATTAATTTCAAGAACCGTGTCACCTGTTTGCAGACCTGCGCTCTCGGCCGCGCTGCCGGGATTCACCGCCGACACAATCATGGGACCATCAAAGTTTCGCGAGGCTGCAAATCCCGCGTCGCTGACGGTGGTTTTTCCCTCGAGCAATCGAAGGCCGACGGTGCGAAAGAAATCATTCCATGGAATTTCTTCCGTCCCGGCAACATACTTTGCGAAAAACCATCCCAAGTCCGCATGGCTGACGGCTTCGGCAGCTTCGCGCACGCCGTCGGAGTCTGGGATGAATCGTCCCTTCTTGGCGTAGTTCTGATTCATCCACTCAAACACTTCCCGCAAAGATGCCTGCCCATGGCTGGCTTCGCGTACCGCCAGGTCTAAGATGATCCCAAGGAGTTCGCCTTTGTTGTAGTAAGAAATGCTGCGCTCCGGACGCCGGTAATACGCGTCGCCTTCGAGCCACGCATCCAAACTCGCTTCTTCCGCCGATTGTGTCAGGCGCGCCGGACGATGCTGAAGTTCGCTGATGGCGCTGGCCAGGTCCTGCTCAAAGTGGCGTTCGCCAAGCAGGCCAGCACGCAAATCAATGAAATCCGCCGCCGCGCTCGTGCAACCCTCGGAGAACCAAAGCGCGCGGGTGTAATTTTCTTTGGTGTAGTCCACTGGCTCCAGGGTTTGAGGACGGATGCGCTTCACGTTCCACAGATGAAAAAATTCGTGCGCCGTGACCGAAGTCAGCGCTTCGGAAGATCCCGGAAGCACGTAGGCACTCACATCGATCGCCGTTGAGTAAGCATGCTCCATTCCGCCGCCCGCCGGTCCGCGCGGAAAATGATAAATGAACAGGTAATCGTCGAACGGCCGGTCGTTCATCCATCCGGTCGCCGCGGCTACGATGTTGCGCAACATCGCGACAATTTTTTCCATATCGTAGTCGCCGGCTTCGGCGTCAATCACTACGCGATAGTGACCGCCGCCTTCGTCAAAGTCAGATTCCCGAAACGTTCCGATTTCGACGGGAGAGTCCACCAGCCGGTCGTAGTTTTCCGCGCTGAACCTGCCGTCGGGCTCAGAACCCAGCATCGTGGCTGTGCGCCATTCCTTGGGAACATGACTGAAACGCACGAGCATCAGCCCGTTCCGGGCATCGACCGGATACATCAGTATCTCCGCCAGATTGAAGAATGCATGACGCGAATTGAACTCTGCGCCGAACGGTCCGGGAGTGCTGGCATATATCTGGTACTCGACGACAGCGCCGCCCTCTGCGCCGGAGATCTGCCAACGGCATTTATCCAATGCGCGCACGGCGAGTGGCCGTCCGGCGCGGTCTTTGGCGCGCACCCAGTTCACGTATTGCGCGAAGTCGCGGACCTGGTAGAGCGCATTCCAGACGGGTAGTTGCAACTCACGCTGGGCAGACCCTTCCGGCAACAAAATCTGCACCTCGACCAGATGCTGCTCGGGACTGGCTAAAGAAATGACGTAGTCGGTTACGGCGTAGCAAGGGCCGGCCGCAACGCATAAAAACAGCGCCAGGCGAATTTGGCGCGAGAACATGCCAGCCGTCACCACACGATTCATCCCCGGCCCACCGCGTTGGCCGAATTGCTGTTCGTGCCTTCGCCCGTCAGCTTTCGCAACCGCTGCGGTAATTTTTCGTAGATTCCGCCGAATCCGCCGTTGGAGAGAATCGCGACGACATCGCCGCTGCGCATCTCCGGAGCAACCGTCTGCACGATCTCGTCCGCGGTCCCAATCAACCTCGCGCGCGTTCCCTGACTCTTCATCTCCGCCAGAAGTTCCGGCAACTCCAACCGCTCATGTTCCGGCACCACCTCCGAACGAAAAACGCCGGCTACGACTATTTCGTCTGCGACCGCGAGGCTGCGCGCCAGGTCACTTTGTAGCACGCGCCGTCGCAGGGTGTTCGACCTCGGCTCCAGAATCGCCCACAGACGCGAACCGGCATAGCGCGCCCTTAGCGCTCGCAGTGTGCCGGCAATCGCCGTGGGATGATGAGCGAAATCGTCAATGATTGTGATGCCATTCACTTTCGCCTTGACTTCCAGCCGCCGCTTCACGCTTTTGAAAGTCTTCAGCGCCGCCGCGATCTCTTCTTTTGAGATTCCATAAGCTGCAGTGATCGCGGCAGCGGCCGTCGCGTTCCACACGTTATATTCGCCGGCCAGCGGGGACTCTAGATCGGCCCAGGGCTTCCCGCTGTACAATACCGACCACATTGTTCGCTCGGGTTGCAACTTCAGGTTGGTGATTTGCCAATCGGAGCGCGCACCTGCACCATATCGCTCGACAGGACAAAAAGCCTTGCTCAAACAGCGGTCGACGCTTGCACTCTCGGTAGCATCGCCAGCCACACCATCGAAAGCGATGATCTTTCCGCGCCGCGGAATCAGATTCACCAGCCTCTTGAACGCAGTTTCGACCGCTTCCAGATCTTTGTAGATGTCCGCGTGGTCGAACTCCACCGAAGTCAGAATGATGGCATCGGGAAAATAATGTAGGAACTTTGGCCCTTTGTCGAAGAATGCCGTGTCGTACTCGTCGCCTTCCAGGATGAAATGCTTTCCCTGGCCCAGGTAAAAGCTGGAGCCAAAATTTTCTGCGATGCCGCCAATCAGGAATGAAGGCTGCATTCCCGCGGTGTGAAAAATCCACGCCAGCATCGAGGTTGTTGTGGTCTTCCCATGAGTCCCGGCGACCACCAGCACTTCTTTGCCGCGCAAGAACTCTTCTTGCAGTAGCTGTGGCATGGAGCAAAAAGGAATGCGCTGGTCGAGCAGTTGCTCAAGTTCAACGTTGCCGCGCGAAATTGCGTTGCCGACCACAACCAGATCTGGACGCGGTTCCAGATTTCGCGGGTCAAAGGGCTGTGCAACCGGGATTCCAAGGTCCGCAAGAAAATCAGACATTGGAGGATAGGCCGCCGCATCCGAACCAGTCACGCGGAACCCGCG
>Ga0210405_10004265_pt1 | contig 13542 bp, 10 predicted proteins | sample IncBWH11MmetaG_FD_155492 | JGI IMG/M metagenome (GOLD analysis project Ga0210405, IMG submission 155492) | Forest soil microbial communities from Barre Woods Harvard Forest LTER site, Petersham, Massachusetts, United States - Inc-BW-H-11-M | ecosystem: Environmental > Terrestrial > Soil >... | reverse complement strand
ATTTGACGGCACGTTGCGCCAGGGACTGGCAGTGGAGCTCGGGCAGTCACCCTTCCTTAGCCTCATATCCGAAGAGCGAATCCGGCACACACTTCGCCTGATGGATCGGTCAGCGAATGCGCCGCTCACTTTCGACCTTGCCCGCGAGGTTTGTGAGCGGACCGGAAGCGCCGCTGTACTGGAGGGCTCCATTGCACGCCTCGGAAGCAACTACGTACTGGGCTTGCGCGCAAGGAGCTGCCGCACCGGCGATGTGCTCGACGACGAGCAGGCGCAGGCAGGACAGAGAGAGGACGTGCTGAATGCACTCAGTCAGATGGCCAGTAAAACTCAGAGGACGGCTTGGCGAGTCGCTGGCCACGATTCATGAGCACTCAACTCCCCTGACTGAAGGCACTACCTCATCGCTCGAAGCGTGGAAGGCCTTCAGCATGGGCATGAACGTCGGCAACTCAAGGGGTCACCTCGCTGCTGTGCCCTTACGCAAGCGCGCTACAGAGCTCGATCCCAACTTTGCGACGGCCTACGCATGGCTGGGGCGCGCTTATGGAGCGGTCGGGGAGGCTGGCCTGTCTGCGGAGGCCACCAGGAAGGCTTGGCAATTACGGGATCGTGCGAGTGACCAGGAAAAGTTCTATATCGATTTTTCCTACTATCGATTCGTGACAGGCGACCTCGAAAAGAGTCTACAGACGTGCGAGCTGTGGGCGCAGACGTATCCTCGCGACCCGCGGCCCCACGGATTTCTTGGATCGAGCGCTTCTACCGCGCTCGGCAAATTCGAAAGGGCAGCCGAAGAAAATCAGAAAGAGCTGGAGATGGATCCTGACCATTCCATGGGATACGCCAATCTAGCCGCGGATTATATATATATCGATCGCCTGCCCGAGGCCGAATCCACGCTCCGCCGGGCCTACGAGCGCAAACTGGACATCCCCGACTATTTAGGTCACCGATACCGGATCGCTTTCTTGAAAGGAGACGAGCGGGAGATGAAGCGGTTAGCGGCCGTGGCTGAGGAAGACCCTGAGCTGGAAGACTGGATCCGCGATCAGGAGGCTTCTGTTCTGGCATACTCCGGTCACCTGCAGCGGGCGAGGAGTATGTCACAACGCGCGATCGACCTGGCGAGCCAGAGGGGCCGTCGAGAAGCCGCTGCTCAGCACGAAGCCGGAGCGGCAGTGCGCGAAGCTCTTTTCGGGAATATGGCCGAGGCGCGGCGGTTTGCGGCGTCGGCTCACGGACTTTCAAACGGGCGGGATGCGGAATACGGCACTGCGCTAGCTTATGGTTTCGCAAAGGAGTTTTCCAAGTCACGAACACTCGCGGACGATCTGGAAGAGCGGTTTGCTGAAGATACGATGGTAAGGTTCAGTTATCTGCCGACTATTCGCGCGCTCGTTGCGCTAAATCAAGGTCAGCCCTCGGCGGCAATCGAACTGCTCCATTCAGCCGGCCGTTATGAGTTGGGCTATCAGGGCTGCTGCTCCGTGGGATTCGTCGGCTCGCTCTATCCGATCTATGTCCGGGGCGAAGCCTCTTTGAGGGCGCAGCGGGGTTCCGAGGCCGCTGCTGAGTTCCAGAAGATTCTCGATCATCGGGGAATCGTATTCGCTGACCCCGTAGGCGCGCTGGCGCGCTTGCAACTGGGCAGAGCGTTGGTCTTGGCGGGAGATGAGGCTAAGGCCAGGACTGCCTATCAGGATTTCCTCACTCTCTGGAAAGACGCCGATCCCGACATCCCGATCATCAAGCAAGCCAAGGCGGAATACGCCAACCTACGGTGAGCGAAGAATCATACCTTCCTCGGCGTCCACCCCGTTATGGAGCATTATCGGACTCTATCCTGGCGATCTGGTTTCGTCCCCTTCTACGTCTCCCCGGCCAAGCAATAGTTTCCGGATTCCCTGTGATCCGCCCCGAACCAATGGACATATGCCATCCAATGATCGTGAGATACTCTCGAATGCATGGGAATCGCCAGATGACCGCAGCAGATTTTCGCACGATTGCATTGAGCCTGGAGGGGGTGGAAGAGTACTCCCACGCAGGATTGCCGGCTTTTCGCGTAGGAGGCAGGAAATTCGCTTCGCTCGCCTCGCAAGCAGAGGGCTACGGAAATCTGATGCTCACGCTGGAGCAGCAGGCGGCGTTTGTGGAGGAGGCGCCCGAGATTTTCTTGCCCATTGCTGGCGGCTGGGGAAAGATGGGACACACGCATATTCGCCTGGCGGCCGCGAGCGAGGGTGTACTGACGGGTGCACTCCGAACGGCGTGGAAACTGCGGATTGATAAGAACGCAAAGACAAGCCGAAAGAAGCCCCTTGTGGCGGAGCGTAGCAGAGTAACAGATAAGAGACGCGGGAAGCGACCACTATGAGAGCGACAAGAGTGCGGCGTTAAGCGCTGATATCGGAAGTGTCCTCGTGGCATCCAGTTCCTGCGCGTGCCCGCAGCGCGTCAGATAAAATCGGCGCGCCCGCGCGGGACCGGCATACCACGTGTACCCGTCGCCGACAAGCCAGCCAAGTGGATACCGGCGTATCCTTAGTGGTGCGATGATAAATGCTACTCCGCCGCGCCACGCACGATCTGATCATGACGACCTTGCTCGCAAGGCGATCCACACGGTCGTTCAACACATCATTGAGCTATCGCAAAGGCTACTGGATGCCAACGTGGCAGACAATGACGTGTGGTTCCGCAACCTGCTGCTGGGTATCCTGAATTCAGCGCGGCGGGACTATAGATCGGTCGAGGTCGGTGTCAAGAAATCGCCTTACCTAGCAGCATGGGGAGCGCGAAATCTATTGGAACTGTGGGTGATCGCGGCCTACATCGTGAAGTCCGAAGCCAATGCCCAAGAATTTCAAGCGGACTTCGTCTGCGACAACGCCGAATTCTGGACGTCAGTGATCAAAAGCGCGGTCGCAACGCACCCCGAGGTGGTCAGGCTCATGCGGGAGATGGCGGCATCGGCTGGTGTTGTGAAGGAGGCTTTACTGAGTGTGGCCATCGAAGAGGAAAAACGCGGCGCACCGATTAAGGAGCCGAGGGGCGAAGCCGCGGCGATCAAGCAGGTGATGAATGAGGAAGGCATAGACCGCGACCGAAAGCCGAGGCCCGTTACCGAGATGGCACGCGAGGTCGGAGTGATCGACATCTATGGTCCGCAGGCGAAGATGTATTCGAAGCTCGTGCATCCGACGGCGCTGTCCATCGCGTCGAGCACAATGGCGGGAAGCCTGGATGCGTTGATGCCCCTAGTGGAGAGTCAGGCTGGCAGGGATCTGCTGATGATCTGTTCGTGTATCGAAGATCACGTCAAAGCGCACGGCGTCGCGCCCAAGCGCTGAATGTGCTAGCTACGCGAGCGTTAAGTCACCATATCGGTAGGGTATTCTGTCGGGCCGCAGCGACCAGGCGAGGCGGGCATCCCAGAAGGAGAGTCTTGGGCTTCGCGCGGAATTTCGTCTATTCTCGATGCCGACGATTGCCGGGGCCGATTTCGGAGTGGGCCCTCAACCGACTGGAGCGCCACATCGGTAACCACTGCGCGACCAGGGAGGATCTATTGTTCAGAACGCCGGGTCCGAGACGGCGGCGTACCTCCATTTGGATCGGGAAAAGCTCGCCGTGCGGGGTAATCGCAGCCGGTGGTAGTTTCTACTAGTCAATTGTCAGCAGGACACCGTCACTGGCCCCGGTGCGAATTGCGGCGAGACGCTTGACAACATCAACTACTGCCCCGTCATCCTTGCCGGCCAGCACGTACCAGCGCCCTTTGGTGTTGCGCGGCGCCACGAACGCAAAGCCCCGGTGTACCTGCGATAGCGGGATGATCTCGCTCCAGTTATCGGAGATCGCGTCCAGCATATCATAGGTGATCAGAACCAGCAGGTTAACCTCGGGGAACCGATTGCGGTCGGCGAAGTCACCCGTCCAATGGGTCGCGAGATACGAGTGGCACGCCTTCTCTGCCTCGTCCAACTTCCCGATCGAGAGGGGCATCGCCGAGGAGAGGTTAAACAGGGGGCTGGCTAGTTCCTCTTTCAACTCGGCGGCGCTGGCCCGGAAATAGGTGTCGAAGAATCCGTGAAACAAGGTGGGTCCGTTATCCAAGGCTCGTGCGAGGGAGCCCGAGACCGCGCGGCCAATCCGAGGGATGAAAGGGTCGCGATAGACATCCTGGTCCGGCATAGCCTGGCGCATGAGATTAATCTGCACGGCGGTGGCGATTCCTTCGTTCAGAATGGAATATAGCGGCTGAGAATTCGGTTCGGATGCGGAGCCGAAATCTCGAATGAGTTGCTGGTGCAGGCGAAGCGGAGCGAGGTCGTAGAGCGCGTGCGTCAGTTCGTGCATCATGAACGGCAGCGCGTCGGCGGTCTCGCCTGCGTCGGTCACTTCGATCAGCAGGTGATTCCCAACCACAGTGGCGGTGGCGCCATCGGATTTGGGGTCGCTTCGGGGGATGAGGTCGATCCGGTACTCTCGGTTGGTGATTTCGGATTCCATGAATCGCGCGATGCGGTCCGCCGTGACGGAAACGCCCGGCGCATCCATCGCCGTCTGGACGGAACGCTGGTGTGCGGCGGCGTACGGTTGGCCCTTCGACCTCCACCAGGGCCGCAGACGCTGCTGAAAGTATGCCAGTGCGGCGCTGATTTGCGCGATCTCGTTTGCTGAGGCAAGGGTCGCCGCGTGTTTCCGAAATTCGGCCGGAGAGCGTGAATCCAATCCTGCGGCGATAATCCGGTTTACGGCCCGGAGCCCAGGGTAGAAGTTCGCATAGTTCGGCAGAAACGGACTCTCCGGCGGCTTGGGCTGTCTGCCAGCGAGGCTATCCAATGCCGCGGTCCAGGCGTCCAGTTGGCGCTGATCCGCGTTCTTCCAATGAAGATCCCCATGCCAGAACTTCTCAATTTCGCGTTTGGTACAAGGACTCCGGCCGCTCAAACAACCCAGGTGATACACCGCATTCGGAAACTCCGCGACGTCTATATGAAACTGAAACGGCGCGGCTGCAACCAGTAGTGCGAGGAACAGCATTCGTTTCCATCTTAAGCGATCTGGCTTTGATAATGGTTTCCCCAGGCAACCCTGGGGTAGCGCTTTGGTACAGCTCTGAAGAGGGGGGAAGCCACTTGCCCAGAAACGCCCGTTTAATGATATTTGCTGGGCAGAGAGGGACCGCCTCGGCAAGGTTCCGGCAAATCGAAAACCCCTCCAATTGAAACGCTGACAAGCGAGTGTTGTCTGGTGATATCGGAAGCGGTCATTGGAGCCGGCTGCTGGCGGATGGCTCTGTAAGTTCCCTGCAGGTTGCGTGCATGCAGAAATCCCAGGCCGAAGTTGCCGCTGCGAGCCACCGCACACTGAGTACACGAGATTGAATTAACTAGGTTTGAACCGCCTGGCAGGTTTTGCAGGAAGGAACTGCAGGGGTCAGAAATCTCGATCTCAATACTGTGATATCTTTCGGGGGAAAGGGTGTCACCCAAACACGACTTGTCAGCGGATGAAGCGGAAGAAGGTACGGGAAAGCGGAGAACGGTTGCGGGGGACGAATGCCAACCTGGCCTCACGTCTGGCCAAGATTCAGAAGGTGGACGTCGAGGTTCAGGATTCACACCGCGCCACGCTCAAGTTGATGGAAGATGCGGTCCGGGCCCGTCAGATCGCCGACACGCTCAACCGGCAACTGTTAAGCCAAATCGCGGCGCACAAGCAGACCGAGGTAGCGTTGCGCGAGAGTGAAGAGCGCTATCGCACCCTGTTCACCCTGGGTCCCGTCGCGGTCTATTCGTGCGATGCGTCGGGCGTGATCCGAGACTTCAACCCCCGCGCTACGGAATTGTGGGGGCGCACACCTAAGCCGGGGGATACCGACGAGCGCTTCTGTGGCTCGGACAAATTGTACCGTCCGGACGGCGCCTTCATGCCGCACGAGCAATGCCCCATGGCGGAGGTCCTGTCCGGCAAAATCCCGGAGGCGCGCAATGCGGAAGTCCACATCGAGCGGCCCGACGGCTCGCGGGTCATCGTCATCGTCAATATTCGTCCGCTGAAGAACCAGCGAGGAAAAATCACCGGAGCGCTCAATTACTTTTTCGACATCACCGAGCGCAAACAGGCGGAAGCGTTGATGGAGTCGCAGAAGCAGACCTTCGAAATGGCTGCGACGGGAGCGCCATTAATGCAGGTTCTGGAGTTTTTGGCGCACGCCGCCGAAAGACACGCCGGGCAACGAGCGATGGTAGCTATCCACCTCCTGAACGAACAGGGAACACGCTTCGAAGAAACCGTCGGACCGAATTTGCCAGCGGACTATCTTCGTGCCGTCGGCGGCATGGAAGTCCGCTCGGCCGCCGGTCCGCGTGGCGCCGCCATTTCTGGCCGACAGCCCCTAGCGGTCGCGGACGTGGCTGCCAGCGAGCAGTTCGCGGCACTGGCCTCCGTTGCATTGCCCCTGGGAATTCACGCCGGTTGGTCCGCGCCGATTTTTTCTTCGAGTGGCAAAGTGCTGGGAACGGTCGCTAAGTACTATCACGGAGATTGCGAATCCCTTCCGCAGGACCATCTGTTGGGAGAAATCGTGACGCGCACAGCCGCCACCATTATCGAGAGTAGACGGACGCAGGAAGCGCGCGGTAGGCTTGCGGCCTTAGTCCAATCGTCAGACGATGCCATTGTTAGTAAAGACCTCAACGGCACGATTCAGACTTGGAACATGGGAGCAGAGCGACTCTTTGGCTACACGGCGCTCGAAGCGATTGGGCATCCAATCTCAATGTTGATTCCTGCCGACCACGCCAATGAAGAGCCCAGTATTCTGGCGCGAATCCGCCGCGGAGAGCGCATCGAACATTATGAGACGATCCGGCGTCGCAAGGATGGCACGCTTGTGGACATCTCACTGACTGTCTCTCCCATCGTCGATGAGCATGGCCACATTGTGGGCGCATCGAAAATTGCGCGGGACATCACTGAGCGCAAACGGGCAGAACAAGAACGGCGCGACTTCGAGAAAAGAGAGCGGGCATTGGCCATCGCGACAGCATTACGGGCTACGGAAGCGGAACTCGCTCGCGTCGCTCGGGCATTGACAGTGGGTGAATTTGCCACATCCATCGCGCATGAAGTGAATCAGCCGCTGGCAGCTATCGTCAGCAACGCTGAAGCCGGCCTCCGTTGGCTTAACGCCAAAGGGCCGAAACTCCACCAAGCGCAGAAATCCCTGGAGCTTATCGTCCGGGACGGGAACCGGGCGAGTGAGGTGATTCGCCGCATCCGTGAATTTTTAAGGAAAGACAGTCAGCAGATGGTGCCGTTGGACATCAGCGACGTGACCCAAGAGGCTGTTGCGCTCGTGCAGGACGAGATGCTGAAGAGGCAAATCACGCTGGTAGTTGAATTGTCAGACGGACTGCCGCCCGTGCGGGGCGATCGAATTCAGTTGCAGCAGGTGATCTTGAACCTGATCATGAACGGAACTGAAGCTATCCTCTCGGTCGCGGACGGATCACGCGAACTGGTGGTGATCTCGCAGAAGTTCGGAACCGATAGAGTTCTAGTGGCTGTGAGAGATTCTGGCGCCGGCATAGATCCGCAAAACGTAGACCGGATGTTTGACGCCTTCTTTACGACAAAGCCCACGGGAATGGGGATGGGGCTGTCCATCAGCCGATCCATCATTGAGGCTCACGGAGGACGCATCTGGGCTGCGCCCAACGACGGTCCGGGGCTAACAGTTCAATTCACCTTGCCGACCGAGACCGAGAATCTATTATGAACGAGGAACGCTCCACGGTCTTCGTCGTCGATGATGACGCGTCCATGCGAGAAGCGCTCAAGAACCTTTTGCGATCAATGGGGCTCAATGTCGAGACGTTTGGCAGCGCGAAGGAGTTTCTATCCAGCCAGCGGTCAAAGACACCAGGATGTCTCGTGCTAGACGTGCGACTCCCCGGCCTGAGCGGACTGGACCTGCAGCGTCAACTCGCTGACGCGAATATTCAGATTCCAATTATATTTATCACTGCGCACGGCGACATTCAGATGTCGGTACGCGCCATGAAAGCAGGGGCAGTGGAATTTCTCACCAAGCCATTCCGCGATCAGGATCTCCTGGACGCTGTCCAGCAGGCCGTTGATCGGGACCGTGCGACTCGGGTCCAGCGGGCTCAGGCGGTAGACTTGCGCGAGCGATACGAGTCGCTCAGTCCGCGCGAGCAGGAAATAATGGGCATGGTTGTTCGAGGTCTCCTCAACAAGCAAATCGCCGGTAAGGTGGGCACTAGCGAAGCGACCGTCAAGATGCACCGTAGCCACGTGATGCGAAAAATGCGTGCGGATTCGCTTGCTGAACTCGTCAGGATCGCCGAAAAGCTTTCACTACCCAGCCGACAGGCAAACAACGCCCGGCCCTAGACATTCCTCACCCGAGCACGTCGCTTCAACCCGTACACACGGCTCCGCGGAACCGCTCATCGTCGGGATTGTTCAGAAAGCTTTGGTCTGTCTGGGCAGTTGGCACAGCTCGGTGTAAGGCTATCGAACCTATACCAAAGTCTAGGAGCTGTCCCCACAAGTAGACTATCAGTCCGGCGCCAGTGGGGGTAATCTTGAATCTGTAAGAGACTCGGCATATGGACGTAAACCGGGAGGGATTTTCTGAGGTTCGAACGGCGTATGAATGTCCTAAGCTTGGGTGCAATCTCAGTTGTTGATGATGACGAGTCGGTCCGCACCTCTACCGAGGCACTGCTCAGATCGATCGGATACGAGGTCAAGACGTTTGCTTCGGCGGAGTTGTTCTTTGAGTCGGGTGCTCTTCGAGAAACGGAGTGCTTGGTTTTGGACGTCCAGATGCCTGGGATCGACGGTCTGGAGTTGCAGCGCCAACTGAACGAGGCGGGATTTCGCGTCCCGATAATCTTTATCACCGCCAACGAGGAAGGAACGCACCGGCAGAGGGCGATCGAAGCCGGCGCCGTCGGTTTTTTCTGCAAGCCATTTGACGCGAAGGCGTTCCTAGCAGCTATCCAGTCGGTTCTACGGCTGTCGCCAATAAAGGAACCGAGCCCCTATGCCAGTCCGAAGTACCGTCAATCCAAACATTCCTAAATAGCTCCCACGATGCCTATTGAAACACAACTTCACGCCAAACCGGAAGCCGCGAAGAACGGGACGAATTCGTCTCAGGAAGGGTAAAATGTCTGAACTATTCCCTGAAAATGAATCTGAAACGGTTGCCGTCGTGGATGATCAAGCAGTGGTCTTGGAGTTCTGCCGTACCACATTGGAACGGGCTGGATTCAAAGTTTTCACAGCCACCAGCGGAAACCAGGCTCTGAGCCTCTTTGAGCCGAACCGATCACCGATCAATCTCGCTCTAATCGATATAGTAATGCCCGGAATGAGTGGCATCGAGCTCGCCAACCGCTTGGAGAGGCTGAATGCAGGAGTGCGGATCGTTCTGATGTCGGGATACTCTCCCGATGAGGTGAAGAGGGTAGTGGGGGAAACGGCCTCCCTGTACCGATGCATGTGGAAGCCTCTCGATCCTCGCACTCTGGTCCAAATGATCAAGAACGCACTCGACGGAGAGCCACTGAAAAACGTTCTCGTAGACCGTTCCAGGAAAGCCGGATGCTGACGCGCGGCCTGGTGCGAGATGCTCAATCGGCCATACCTCAATCCATCCGTATTGGGTGCAACCATGCATGGATCCGCAGCCGAGGAGGGTCTCCCAGTCGGTCGACGATCTGGCAAGGGCGCGCGAAGTCTGGCACCATAGCCACCCAGACGAAAGCCGCTGATCGACCACATGTTCAGCCGCCGGGCACGCCGTGACGGGCTCAACCGGGGCTAGACAAATCTGGAGGTTTCAATGAGTCCAAAGAGTACTGCCATCCTGAGCAACCCGGATGCACGCGGCCACATCGTGTATCCATACACCGACCAAACGCAGGTAGCAGACGCGGTTTGTCTTTTCGCCACTGCTGGCCTTCAAAAGGGCGATGCAGTCCTTCTGGTCATGACGCATGATCACCGCGAGCCGATACGGCGACGTTTGGAAGAGCAGGGATTCAATCTGAAAGAGTTGGAAGGCACCGGGCAACTAGCCTGTGAGGACGCCAAGGATTTGTTAACCACCTTTATATTTGACGGAATAATTGATGACCACAAGTTTAAAACCAAACTCGGCCGGATGATTGAGAGGGCAAAGTATGCTGGTGGTCATCGTCGTTCAGTGCGTGTCTTTGGAGAGATAGTAGATCTGCTCTGGCAGGCCGACCCGCACACCACGCTACGCCTAGAGGAGTTGTGGAACGAAGTGATTGAATCCCACTCAGTACCGCTGTTGTGCGCGTATTCACTGGCGGGGATAAGACCGGGTGTATTCCCAGCCTCGCTCCTGGCGTGTCATTCTCACAACATCGGGAAAGTCGCCTGAGGCTTTTGGCACGCCATTCCAACCCGCGAATATCGGCAGATACCGCTGTGGATACGTTACCTTTTAGCCTCCGCTTCCAGCAGAAACCTCGATCCGCTAACCCGAGCGACGATGATATTTTTGTTCAAGGGTTAGCTGAGCGAACCTGTGGGACCTATTCTCGCGAGGTGGGCTTCGCACCGCTCCGCCCTGTGCTTTTTCCTAACTACGAGAGCACGTCAAGTATTCTGGATTGCAGACCCTGCCCGCGAGGCACGACAGGTGCCAGCGCATCCTGCGGCAGCTCGCGCACAGAACCTTTCGTTAGTAGCCAGGCATTTCAGAATTGTGGCGCCCCGGAGCGTTAAGGACCGATATCGAACAGAGCGCCCCGTTTCCGGTAGTCGGCGGAGGTTGGATTACGCGCGCAAGAAAGATCCCTATACCCGGCCGGTCGGCGAGCATTGGATTACCCGCACGCAAGGGAATCGGGAATCTTGAGAAGCCGAATCCTGGTCGCGGGGCAGCACCGGGGCAGCACCGGGGCAGCACGTCAGCCATCCAGACGGCCCTAAACGCCCCGGTGGCGAACTGAACTAAACCGAAAACACAACTACTTAGACCCAACTGAACCGAACTGAACCGGTACCCAGCGGGTTCGATTCCCGTTAGCGCTACCATGTTTTCATAGACTTACAGCCAAAGAGTGACAACGAGTGACAACGCGCGGCGGGTCAGCGAAAAAACCCGCCGCCGGTTCAAGTGTGTTTCGCAAATTGGCCGATGCTCATTTAGGAATTGTTCCGGTGAGCGTACAGTGCCTGACAGGACCACCGATCGTGTCAGTCGGTGTCGATAAGTGAGGCAGCCCGTAATGTTTGTTTACGACGTACCCGGTCAGTCGAAGCGTCGGCAGTACGCAAAGCCTCGTTGCCGGGCGGGATGGCATCTGCGAGGGCGGTTCCGAGCGGATCACGCGCCACTCGGAAATTGGCTTCAGCGAAATTCCGCGCGTGAGCCCTAGGCGATATCTGTCGGATCGTCGAGCCAGAAGCTCGACGGAACCTACCAATATGGCGACTTAACGCTCCGGCGCCGGTGGTGGTCCGCCCTCATCGCGCCCGCTCGGCAGCCACATCCACGCTTTGCGCGTGATACGTCCAGTGGGCCGCACAGTCTGTGTGAGTGTTGTGTGCGACCCGCATGAAACTGGCGGCCCGAACGGAACGAAAGTCTGCAAGTACACTGGTATGAGCACTCTCATTCGGGCTTAGACGGGGGTCCGCGATAGCAGAGGTCGGAGATCGCGACAACTCCTCCGAATGAACTGTTTCGTGCTACCCCTGGAAATCGAACACCCAACGTAACAGAAAATCGGGTTCGAGGAGGTCGGCCCACGAAAGAGCCAGCCTCGAATCGCGCTCTCCACTCTAACCCGATCTGGTCAGATCCAAATTTCACAACCACATACCTTCCCGCGTTAAACTGGGGCTTCGTATCTTAAGGAGTCCTTGTTGTCTGACCAGTCTAGGATAATAAACGAGCGCTACGCCCTGGCGCCGAACCCCAGGCGAGGGGGTATGTCAGAAGTGTTCAGCGCTGTAGACCTTCGTGGGGACCTCCGTAAATGTGCAATCAAGGTCTTTGGCAACCAACTAGGAGACGAACTCGTAGCAGAGGCATTTCGACGGGAATCGGCGATTCTACGCGAGTTGAAACACGACAACGTCGTGACACTCCTAGATTCAGGAATTGACACGGTGACGGGACGGCCGTTCCTTGCCCTTGAATGGATTGAGCAGAATTTGAATGACTGGAAAACATCGAATCCGTTTCGAAACTGGGACCAATTTTACCGCGACATGGGTAAGCCTCTGATCACAGCCCTAGCCTACGCCCACAATCGAGGCATCATTCACCGCGATTTGAAACCGAGCAACGTTTTGGTTGATTCGACCGGCACTCCCAAATTGGCTGACTTCGGGATCGCAAAAATAAAGGAGTGGATCGATCCGGGAAAAACGCTACAGGACTGGGTTTCGCGCCCCTACTCGCCCCGCGAATGGGACGACGGATCCTTCACCTTCACTCGTGACGTCTACGCATTTGCTGTCGTCATTGTGGCCTGCTTTTCAGATGGGGACCTGCGATCTTACGAGGATGTTGACAAGGCGGTCGATGTAATCGCCGTTCCCGATTCTATCAGGACGATTCTAAGACGATGCCGTTCAAAAGAACCTTCTGAGCGCTTTTTCAACGCAAGTGTTCTTCGGGCCGAACTCGAGAGGGTTGAACTTGAGAGGCAAATCTTCGTACGGGAACGCCCTCGATATCATTTGAAACTCACGGCAAAAGCACTCGATGGTCTGCGCGTGTTATCGCCGAAGGCAGGAGATGCGCAGTTCAAGGTGGAGATCGGCAAAGATTTGGGAGAAGTGGCCGGGATAGCGCCTTACTTCGACGATTTCGCCAACGGCATTGTTCGCGAGGACCAGTACAACTTGCTAGGCGCAACGTACCGCTACCACGTGGCTGTTGACCGAGCTACAAGAGCGGCGCTCGTTATTTTGAAAGTAATCAAGTCATCGCCGAGCCAGCTTGAAATGTCGCGTGAGCACGCGCTTGAGTTGAATGCCCAGTTCACGTTCGGCTCTCCCTCCCCCATCGCGACCGAACAACTCAGGCTGCTGCAGCAGCAAGTCGAGGAACGCTGGACAGACGAGGTCGTTCGAAAAAACCAGCGATCAGAAGAGCAGATTTTTTCGGTTTGGGGGAGAATACTAACCGCGAAGCACGAGTTAGAACGATCGAAACAACAGCCGCTCAAGTTCAAGAATTTGACCGCGCAAGGCAACCGCTTGATTTTCACTCTGGATTCGGTGGTAGAAGACGACATCATTGGCCAGTCGCGGCGTCTAGTTCGGGGCGAAACGCTGCTGGTGCTTGGAGACGTGGAACGGACCGAAGGCGACAAACTTACTCTCTACGTCACTCGCTCTTTTGAGGAGGACCTTCCATCGAAAGGAGAACTCACGCTTGACATCAGCGCCGCGGAGACGGCTATACGACGTCAGCGCGAGGCGCTGGATGCGGTCAGGTTC
>Ga0210405_10004264_pt1 | contig 13546 bp, 12 predicted proteins | sample IncBWH11MmetaG_FD_155492 | JGI IMG/M metagenome (GOLD analysis project Ga0210405, IMG submission 155492) | Forest soil microbial communities from Barre Woods Harvard Forest LTER site, Petersham, Massachusetts, United States - Inc-BW-H-11-M | ecosystem: Environmental > Terrestrial > Soil >... | reverse complement strand
AGGGGCGCACGGCGGCCGGCGCGCCGTACGGTTATTTCCAATATTCCATGGATGAGACTTCCGCGGATTTTTTGCGCGCGGGAATTCTGACGACCTACGAGAACGTTCCAGCTGAGACGCCGCTCGGAACAGAAAGCACGGACATCGACGCGAAATTGCTTACCGCGCTGCTCGAAATTGCGCATCGCGACCGTGGGTCGGCTTACCGCCGCTACGCCAAGCTGGAGCTCTCCAAGGACGGGAACGTCGAATGGTCGGATTTACATCAGCTAAGCACCTATCCCGCCGGGTATCACCCGGAAATCGAGAAGCGGCTGGGCGCGGATTTCGTTGGAGCCGACCTGATTTTGGAGGTATACGTCCCGCGGACCGAGCTGATCTCGCTGTTTGAAGAAGCGCGGCGCATTCTCCTCGCGAGTGGGACGCCGTTGATTTACGGAACGGTTCGTTTCATCGAGCAGGACAAGGACTCTTATCTTGCGTGGGCAAAAAAACGCTACGCCTGCGTCATTTTTTCTCCGCATGCCTCTGGCGAGACACAGGCTCTTCGAAAAACCGGGGAAGTCTGCCGTCAGCTCATTCGGGCGGCCAGCAAGCGCGGTGGAAGCTACTATCTCACGTACAACCGTTTTGCCACGCGAGAGGAACTTGTTTCCGCGTATCCGCAGTTTCAGGATTTTCTAAATTTGAAGAAGCAATACGATCCTCGCGAGACGTTTCAGAGCGATTGGTACCGATACTATAAGGGCTTGTACGCGTAAGGCGGCAACACTAGAAAGCAATCTCAGGAGACGGCCGAGTGACCCAGACAAGCGACGCGCAAGCCAACCCGATCCAGCAACTGCGGAAGGCGATGGGCTTCTGGGACGTCCTGCTTTTCAACATTGCGACGGTTCTCGGGCCGCGCTGGGTTGCCGCGGCGGCGCACAACGGAACTTCGTCGATCAGCTTGTGGGTGCTCGCGGCAATGTTCTTTTTTGTGCCTACGGCTTTCGTGATTACCGAACTCTCCACGCGGTTTCCGCATGAGGGCGGTCTTTACGTGTGGTCGAAAGAGGCTTTCGGTGATTTTCATGGGTTCGTCGCCGGTTGGACCTATTGGATTTATTCGTTTTTTTATTTTCCAGGATTGCTATTGGCCAGCGCCGCGATGGGGGCCTATATCGGAGGCAGTTCTTGGGGACATCTCGCGCAGAGCCGGCCTTTTTTGCTTGGTGGTTCCTTTCTTCTTTTGGCCGTCGCGGTCGGGATGAACATCGTGGGGCTCAATGTAGGGAAATGGTTGCAGAACGCGGGCGGCGTGATGACCTATATTCCCCTGCTATTGCTGGTCGCAACTGGCGGAGTCATTTGGCTGCGCTACGGCTCCGCGACACATTTCACCTGGGCGAACATGATTCCGCAGTGGAATTGGGAGACCGTCAATTTCTGGCCGCAGATTCTCTTTGCGTTTGCCGGGTTGGAGCTAGTCTCCGCGATGAGCGACGAAATCCGAGACGCGCAGCGCACGCTGGCCCGCGCCATCTGGGGCTCGGGAATCCTGATCGCAGTGATTTACATCGCGGGAACGTTTGCGGTTCTCTCGATCATGCAAGCCGCGCCCGTGGATCCAAAGTCCGGAGTGTATCAGGCGCTGGCGGTCGGCACGGAGGCGCTTAAGATTGGATTGGTGGGAATGATTGCCGCGTTTCTGGTTACGTTTGGAAATGCGGGCGGTGTCGGAACTACCGTGGCAGGGCTTTCGCGCGTGCCATTTATCGTGGGCGTCGATCGCTATTTGCCCGCGGCGTTTGGAAAGCTGCACCCCAAGTGGCGAACGCCTTATGTGGCGATTCTCGTGCAGGCTGGAATATCGTTGGCGCTTCTGCTCGTGAGCAATATCAATGAGACGACGAGCGGTGCGTATCAAATCCTGGTGGATGCAGCGACGATTCTGTACTTCGTTCCGTTTCTTTATATGTATGCGGCGGTCATCAAACTCGCCGGACGCAAGGACCGTGGAGCGAGCGAGCACGCCGTGCTAATCCCTGGCGGGAAAATCGGTGTGTGGATCGCCGGAGGGTTTGGATTTCTAATTACGCTTGGCGGAATTGTGTTGTCCTTCGTTCCGCCTGGAGAATCGGCGAACAAGTTTGTGTTTAGCCTCAAATTGGTGAGCGGCACGGTGATTGCGGTCGCATTCGGGCTGGTGTTGTATTACCGCGGCGTGCGAGCAAAAGCTCGAGAAACTGTCGTTGGCAACTGAAATCCAGCCCGAAATCGAAAGACAAACTCTAAAAGCTAAAAGATCGGCCAGACTCCGGGCGTGGCTAGCTCGACAAGATGATTGTCTGGATCACGGAAGTACAAGCTGGTGCCGCCGCGGGGCCAGTGAATGCGGTTTTCGATCTTGATCTTGTGCAGAGAGAGATGCTCTTCCCACTTGGCAAGTTCATCCGTCGCAATGGAGAACGCGAAATGGAGCGGACCCTGGCCGTCGTGCGGGCCTAGCGTGCCGTACGGCAGTTGCGTGACGCAATTCGATGCTCCTCGTTTGAACAACAATAAAACGCTCCGGTTGCCAACGCTATACGCACGCAGGCGGTCATCAGCATGCATTTGTGTAAGCGCGAATACCGATTCATAAAAAGCGGACGCACGATCGAGATCATCCACGTAAAGAGCCGTTTCGAGCAACCCGGTGAGCGCGGGCATTCTAGAACCCTTCTTCGAGGAGACGCGGGACGGTAATGGAGGCCACTGGCGGAGCGTCGCGCGCCTCGAGATAGCGCTGCACGTATTTTCCTAGAACATCCCCCTCGAGGTTTACCGCGTCACCGGGTTTGCGGTCGCGAAGAGTCGTGTGCTCGTAGGTGTAGGGAATCACGGCGATTTCGGCGATGCGCCTGCTGTTATTCCAGCGGGCGACGGTAAGGCTGATGCCGTCGATGGTGATGGAGCCTTTGGCTGCGATGTAGCGCGCAAAATCTTCGGGAACTTCTACGGCGAACCACCAGTTGTTGCTCCCAGCTTCTTCCGGCTTCAAATGTGTCACGCGGCCGGTGCTGTCGATGTGGCCTTGAACGAAGTGGCCGCCAAATTCTTTGCCGGCAGTGAGCGGCTGCTCGAGGTTGACTGGCGAACCCTTTTTCAGGCCGCCGTTATCCGCGCCGAACGAGGTTTTGTGAAGTGTTTCGGCGGAAAGATCGGCGGAGAAGCTTTCTTTGCCGAGAGCGACGACGGTAAGGCAGCAGCCATTCACGGCGATGCTTTTCGAAACGGCGAGGGAGGCCGTGACGCTGGGGGCGTGAATTGTGATGCGTGCGCCGCTGGGCAATATATCCAGGGCTTCGATGGTGCCAACGTGTTCTATGATTCCGGTAAACACGGTGTCCTCGTATTCCTCGTTTCGTGGGCTTTCCATTCGAGTGTAGCGCATTTCGCGGCCGAGGCCGAAAGCACTAGACTAAAGCTGAGCGCGCCGAATTGCCCTCGAGGTCCTGCCATGAAGGCTTGTTTGCTCAACTCACCCGCACGGATCGAAACGAATCCGCTGCAGTTCACTGACGCACCTGTGCCGAACCCCAAGAGTGGTGAGGTGCTGGTCCGCGTGCACGCCTGCGGAGTGTGCCGCACAGATTTGCACGTGATCGAAGGCGAATTGCCGCCGCGAAAATCGCCGGTAATTCCGGGGCATCAAGTTGTGGGTATCGTCGAGAAACTGGGCGAAGGCTCGCGGCGCTTTGCCATTGGCGCACGTGTTGGCGTCGCATGGCTTCATCAGACGGATGGCGTGTGCGAGTACTGCCGCATGGGCGAGGAAAATCTTTGTGACAACCCGACCTTCACCGGGTACAGCGTCGACGGCGGCTATGCCGAATATATCGTTGCGCCTGAAGACTTTGCTTACGCGATTCCACAAGGATTTTCCGATGAGCAAGCTGCGCCGTTGCTCTGCGCGGGAATCATCGGGTTCCGCTCGCTGCGGCTTTCGGGGATCAAACCCGGCGGACGCCTGGGGTTTTACGGTTTTGGCGCGGCGGCGCACGTGGCGATTCAAGTGGCGCGACATTGGAACGTGACGGTGTATGCCTCGACGCGCGATGCACGTCACCAGAAGCTGGCACTGGAGCTGGGCGCGGCATGGGTTGGGGGAACGCTTGATGCGCCGCCGGAAAAGCTTGACGCTGCGATTGTTTTTGCGCCGGCTGGCGAGATTGTTCCCGCAGCGCTTGCGGCGTTGCGCAAAGGCGGCGTGCTTGTGCTTGGCGGAATCCACATGAGCCCGATTCCGTCGTTTAGTTATGACTTGCTGTATCAGGAGCGAATGATTCGCAGCGTGGCGAATAATACGCGGAAGGATGGCGAGGATTTTCTGCGCATCGCGGCGGAGATTCCGATTCGCATGCATGCGCAGGTTTTTCCGCTGAGCGAAGCCAACCGCGCGCTGAATGCGTTGAAGAATGACGCCATCCGCGGCGCGGCGGTACTGCGCGTCAGCGGGTGATCTGTGGAGGCGGCAGCCGGGCTGCCGCACTCCAAACCTAGCGGTATACGTCCTGCAAGTAGGCTTCGATGGCGATGTCGGGGCCGAAGGCTTGTGTGCGAAGCCTTTGCAATGCCGGAAGCCTTAGCTTTGGCGCGATGGCGAAAGGCACGCGCGTTTCGCCGGCGATCTTCGGTGCGTAGAAGAGAAACAATTTGTGTACGATTCCAGCCGTGAGTGCGGCGCCGTTGAGCGTCGGTCCTGCTTCGAGGAGGACGCTGAGAATTTCGCGGCGGCCGAGTTCGGCGAGAACGGCTTCCAGGTCGAGCTGTCCGGAGCGCGATTTGACAGTAACGATCTCAACACCAAGCCCTTTCAGTGCACTAGTCCTTTGTTTATTCACCTGTGGTTGTGCGAAAACCAAAAGGTCGCTATCTGCCGACTGCGCAATGCGGGACCCCGGCGAGAGAGAAAGTCCCCAATCCAGAATGACTCGCAAGAGCGGCTTGCGACGCGGCAGTCCGGTGCGATCGGTGAGAAGCGGGTCATCCATTCTCACCGTGCCGATGCCGGTGAGCACGGCGTCGGTGGCGTGGCGCATCCTGTGAACTTCCGCGCGAGATTCTTCCGAGGTAATCCACTCGGTGCGCTCCTGCTTACTGTTTTTCTTGGGCAATTTGTCGCGCTCGCGAGGAAGAGCCAGCTGTCCATCAAGGGTCAGCGCGGATTTCAGAGTGACGAACGGTTTTTTCGTGTGAATCCAGAACGCGAAGGCTTCATTTAAGGTGCGAGCTTCTTCTTCGCCTACTCCCGTGAAGACGTCGATTCCTGCAGCGCGAAGCCGATCTAAGCCGCGGCCGGAGTTGACGGGATTGGGGTCCTCCATGGCCGCAACGACGCGCTGAACGCCTGCCGCAAGGATCGCTTCCGTGCAAGGGCCGGTGCGGCCGGTGTGATTGCAGGGTTCCAACGTAACGTACATCGTCGAACCGCGCGCTTTTTCCCCGGCGGATTGCAGCGCGACAATTTCCGCGTGATCGCGCTTTTCATATTGGTGGAATCCTTCGCCCACGATCCGGCCTTCGCGGACAAGGATACAGCCGACCATGGGGTTGGGACTTGCAAGGCCAATGCCTTTGCGGGCCAACTCCAGCGCGTGTTCCATGAAGCGAGTGGCGTGAGCGTCCATTATTCAATCAGAAGTTTTAGTCGAAAAGAGAGTTCGCGTAAGTTTCCGCATCGAACGGCACCATGTCATTGATCTGCTCGCCGGTGCCGACAAAACGAATGGGCAATCCGAGTTCGCGCGCGATGGCAACGACGATGCCGCCCTTGGCTGTGCCATCGAGCTTCGTGAGAATGATGCCAGTGACGGTCACCGTCGAAGTAAACTCGCGTGCCTGAGCGAGGCCGTTTTGTCCGGTGGTAGCGTCGAGCACGAGCAGCACATCGTGCGGCGCGCCGGGAATGACTTTTGCCGCAGTGCGCTTCATTTTTTCCAGCTCGGCCATGAGATTGGATTTGGTGTGCAGGCGGCCGGCGGTGTCCACAATCACGGCGTCCGCGCCGCGCGCTTTGGCTGCGGTGACAGCATCGAAAACGACGGCGGCCGGGTCGGCGCCGGACCTTTGTTTGATCACGTCAATCCCATTGCGCTGCGCCCAGACTTCGAGTTGCTCGACGGCGGCGGCGCGGAAGGTATCGGCAGCGCAGAGCACAACGCTGAGGCCCTCCTGTCGCAGGCGATTCGCGAGCTTCCCAATGCTGGTCGTTTTGCCGGCTCCGTTCACGCCAACAATAAAAATCACACGCGGGCCCGAGCCGTTCGGTGTGCTCGCCACGTTTTTGACTGGCGCTGCCGCTGTGCCTCCGATCGCCGTGCCGCCGGGGTCGCCGTCGCTCATGGTCAAGATGCGAATGATGTGAGACTTGATCTCCCGCTTCAGCTGGCTCGCGTCGGAAAGCGCGTTGCGATCCAATTTCTCCCGCACGGCATCCAGAATTTCGCGCGTGGGCTTCACGCCAAGGTCAGCGGACAGCAACGCCGTCTCAAGCTTTTTCAGCAGGGCGGGGTCAATCTTCCGCTCGCCGAGAAAAATATTCTCGACCGACTCAGACAGCGCCGCCTTCGTCTTGCTGACCGAGGCTTTCAGCCGTTCAAGCAGCGATGGCTCGACCTTTTCCGGCTTGCCAAAGAGAGAAATCATGCGGTTAAGCGCGTTGCAGTCAGCGCAACTCAAAATTGTAGCAGATGCGGCCGGCGCGAGCCCTGCCGCCCGGCGATTCAACTATTTGCAGGAAACCGCCAGGTTTGGAGAGTTGCAGCTGAAAAACTTATGTCCGGAGACGATGTCTTGAAATGCGGCGTAATCCTGCTCCCAGGTCTTTACACCCTTGGTGGTAAGAACTACGAGAACAATGGCCTCGTTCTGTTCGATGAATGCCAGAGCTTCCTTGGCTTGCTGAGGGTCTCTCAAGCCAGTGAGGACGCGAACGGTCGCCACCCCACCGCCCTTGATGTTAATTGGCGACGCGCTCTTGACCTGAAGCATTGGGCTGTCGTCACGGGAGTCTTCAATAGTTTTCGCGATCGCTCGCCCTATCGTGCCCGCGCATCCGGGATTGCAGAAACCGTCGATCTCGTTCACGTACACGACGCTGTTTGACGTCTCGAAACTACCACCCTTCGGAAAAAGCGTCAGGCGCACGCCGAATTGTTGCGCTTGCTCAAAACTGTACTCCCACCCAGCGGGCACACCGAAAGTATACGAATATTTATTACCTTCCAGCACGAGCGGAGGCGCGCTTTCCGCGGCGCCGCGTTTTGGCGGAGCATCGTCCGTGAACTTCATCGCGATGTGTAGGTAGTAAGGAACCACCGGTGGCGCGGGGAAAGTTTCCTTCGACACCGAGTTGCTCATACAGTCGAAGATACTTGTCTCGCGGTCATCATACACGCGCATAGTCCGACCATCCGCCGCGATGGCAACAACAAAAGAAAATGGGCCATTGTCAGGGTTCGGAACGGTTGCAAAACAGGACTGAAGAACTTTTGAATACGTCTGGCCGAAATACGGCATGAGTGTCTTGGAGAAGTACTCTTTGGTTGCCGAGTCTTTTTCCATTGCATCCCCGCGTGCAGCCGCTTCCTCGAAGCTACTTACGAGTTCTCCCCCGATTGCAGCGACAGAAAGCAGTGCAATCAAGCCGCCATAGGCGAATGCCTTCCCTAGACTTGTCATAAAAAGCCCTCGTCCAGTTTGGAAAAATGTGAAGCTGTAGTTGTTCACTTAGCTCCCTGTTTCCTTACACGGTGACTTCGACGGCGCTCAGGCGGAGCTTTCCGGCGTTGATGGCGGATTCCAGGGCGGTCACAACAACCGAATCAAACTTGGAGCCAGTTAGGGACTTGATGCGATTTAGTGCGAACTCGATGTCCATGGCGGACTGATACGGGCGATTGGTGGTCATGGCGTCGAGCGTGTCCGCCACGCCGATAATGCGAGCCATCAAGGGAATTTGTTGGCCTTGCAAACCGTACGGATAACCGCGGCCATCAATATGTTCGTGGTGCAATTCGATGCCGGGCAACATTTCTTTCAGTTGCGAAACCGGGCGCATGATGTTTGCGCCTTTCACGGTGTGCTGCTTCATCAAATCGAATTCTTCGGGCGTCAGCGCGCCGGGCTTTTTCAGAACGCGGTCTTCGACGCCAATTTTTCCGACGTCATGGAGCAGCGCGGCGACGCGCAGCTTGTCCAACTCTTCTGGCGAAAGGCCAAGTTCCCGTCCGATGAGCGTCGAATATTTCGCCACGCGGCCGGAGTGACCGCGCGTGTACGGATCCTTTTCGTCGATGGCCGCGGCGAGCATGCGAATCGAGCCGATAAAGAGCTCGCGATTTTCTTCCGCGGCTTCTTTCAGCTTCTCGATGTACTCCTCGATGTCGCTGGCCATTTTGTTGAAGTTTTCGGCCAGCTCGCTGATTTCCGAGGCGCCGCGCACCGGCGAGCGCTGATGGAATTCACCACGGCTGATGGCGCGCGTGGAAGCCGCGAGGCCGCGAATCGGCTCGCTGATGCCAACGGCAAAAAAGTAACCGAAGAGAATGGCTACCAGGACCACCACCGTGACGAAAGCCAGGGCCTGGCGGTTCAATTCCGTCATGCCGGCGTCGGCGCGCGCGTCATCCAGGCTGCGTTCCGCGATAACCGCCCAATTGACCTCGGGAAACGTGCTGTACGTCCCGATCATCTCGACGGGGTGCTTGGTCCCTTCCGTAAAGCGAATGGTTTCCGTGTTGCGGAGTTCCTGGGGCAGGGCGCGAATCTGTTCGACCAGTTTTCCATTGGCTTCGGCGCCGGGCACGAAATTTTTCGTGTCGGAATGCGCGACGATATGTCCAGAGTGATCGACCACGAATACCGTACGGCCGCGCACGCTGGCGTCCCTCAACCGGTGCGAGATCGGCTCCAGGGAAACGACCGCGGCAAGCATGCCCGTAAAATTGCCGGGCAAATCCTTGAGTGGCACGGCCAGCACAAAGGCTGGCTGGTTGTTCGGGGCCAGCGCGAGAGGGTCGCTGCGAAACTTAACGGTGTGCAGCTCTTCGGATTGCATGCAGGTCTGAAATGCCCGCAGCAGAGCCTTTGCCACGAAGGGATCCTGCTCGGCGCGAAAATTACCCTGGGAAGCGCTGGTACCTTTGCCGTTCTTATCGACCGCCGTCAGATAAAGAAACGTGTCGCGGTTACTGTAGACAAATTCCTCGAGGAGCCGCGTAACCTTAGGTTCCGCGGCCGGATCTTCGACATTATCGATGAGTCCCGTGAGAGTCAGAATCTGCCGCTCGCTATACAGCTGTAGTGTTTGGTTGAACTCGAAGAGCTGAATTTCCTGCGCTAGAGAACGCGTCAAGTCGGACTGCTGAACGCGCTCGTTGTCGCCCAGCTTGTCCTGGCTGAGCTGCAGCACTTGGCGGTGGTAAAGCCCGATGGGCAGCGCGCTGACGAGCAACAGCGCGCCCAGGACGAGCCACAAAATGCGCACACGTCCTTTGCGCAGGCGTTCCCACAGGGATAGGCCGGGTTCTGGCATCTCAACTCTCAATTTTAGGGGAATCGGAGGACCAGCGGGGGCTGCGAATGGCCATGCGTCGCGCATCTGCAACTGGAACCTTGGTACTAGTGGCAACCACCGGGACCGGCGTGGCCCCGAGCAGGCCCAGAAAAGCTAGAAAAAGGCCGTATTCCCGCTACTCTATTCGCGCTTGAGGGGGCGATCCATGATGCTCCGGATGGCTTCCCTGGGTGATCTGCCCTGGTTTAGGATGGCGGCAACCTGCTCAGTTATCGGAAGTTCAATATCGGCGTCGCGGGCCAGCCCGAGCAAAGCTCCTGCAGTGCCGACGCCTTCGGCGACCATTTTCATGCCCTCGAGGATCTCGGCAAGTGAGCGGCCTTTGCCAAGTTCGATGCCGACGTGGCGATTGCGGCTCAACGAACCAGTGCAGGTCAAGACGAGATCGCCTAGCCCCGCAAGGCCGCTGAGCGTTTCCTGGCGCGCGCCGAGGGCGACAGCCAGCCGCGTCATTTCGGCCAAGCCGCGCGTGATCAGCGCCGCCAACGGATTAGAGCCAAGCCCAATGCCTTGGCAGACGCCCGCCGCGATCGCCATCACATTTTTCATTGCGCCTGCAAGCTCGACGCCCAGAACGTCGTCGTTGGTGTACAAGCGAAAATTGGGGGCGGCGAACTCCTCTTGAAGTTCGTTAACAAGAGTGACGTCGCTCGAGGCAAGCACCACGGCCGTAGGTTGTCCGGCGGCAGCTTCCGCGGCGAAGGACGGCCCGGAAAGAACCGCGATGCGCGGAGTAAATTCCGGAGAGACAGCTTGGAAGACTTGAGAAATGACCTCGCTCACGCGCGCGTGAGTTGCGGGCTCCAGCCCTTTCGTGGCGCTGACGATCGGTGTGCCCCGCGCTATGTGCGGCAGGATGCGCCGATAAACATTGCGCGCGTGAGCGGCAGGGATGGCTCCGATGACGCCCTCGGCATTTTCCAACGACGCAGCCGCGTCATGGCTGATCTGAATTGTCTCCGGCAATCTGGCGCCTGGGAGATAGGTCGCATTCTCGCGCTCGCGGCGGATGGATTCCGCAAGTGCGGCGTCGCGCACCCATAAAGTAATCTCATGCGCCTTGTGCGTGCGAGAAAGCACGATGGCCAGCGCTGTGCCCCAGCTTCCGCCGCCAAGTATCGTGATGCGCCTCACGGCGCATCCTGTTTTTTGCCGAACGAGAATTGTGGCTCGTCGCCTTGGACCAACCTCTGAATGTTCCTGTCGTGCTTATAAACAATCAGCAGTGCCGCGGCCAGCGAGCCAAACGTGACAGCGTAAGGTGGAGCGTGATGCGGCGCCCAGAAAAAATAGACTAGCAAAGGCATCGCCGCCGCCGCCGCGATCGAACCCAGCGACACGAAGCGCCAGTACCCCACGACCAACAAGAACAGGATTACGGCACCCAGAAATGCGGGTGGGCATAACACGAGAAAAACGCCCGCAGCCGTGGCCACTCCCTTACCGCCATGGAATCCCAGCCAAATCGGGAAGCGACGCCCCCCGAGAACGCACAGGCCCGCGATCATCATCCAGAGTGCGACGCCGTTCGTGAGCCGCGCCGCAAGAAGGACCGCTAACGATCCCTTTGCCGCGTCAAGCACAAGCGTGAGGATTCCCGCGAGCGGCCCTGCGACGCGCGCAACATTCGTCGCACCGATATTGCCGCTGCCTGCTTTGCGAACATCAGCCGCGCCAAAAAGTTTGCCCAGCAGCAGCCCGAAAGGGATTGATCCCAGAAGGTACGCAGCCGCAGGAATCGAGACGAGTGTCGCGTTCAGCTCGGCCATCTGGCGCTAGGCCTCCAACGTGAAGGGAAAAGATGCGAGGGTAGTGTACTCGGCGCCAGAAGGTTTCAGCTTGCTTTCGATAAGGTGAAATTCGCGCGCCTGAAACGCGCCGAACTCTCGCTCGCTGTTCTTCTGAATTGCCACCGACAGTTTTTCGCCCAGGCCGGGCCGCACAAACCGCGCCAGGGTCAGGTGGGGGACGAAAGCGTGCTTTTCACTGGCCATGCCCTCTGTGGCGACCGCGCGGCCGATATCTTCAGCGAGCGTTTGAAGATTCGTTGAAGCGTCCAGGCCCGTCCAGAGGATGGTTGGCCGGACTTCGTTTGGAAAAAAACCAAGTCCGCGGAATCGAACGTCAAGCCCTGCATCGGTGCGCACCGTCGAAAGCGCGGAATGGATACCGTCGAGCTTGGCGCTCGCCACTTCGCCGATAAATTTCAGCGTCACGTGAAGATTCTCTGGCCGCACCCAGCGCACGCGCTTCTCCGGGGGTTTCTCCGGCAAATCACGCATCTCCCTTTGCGTATCTTTGATGAAGGCGGCCAGATTGTCTCGCACGACAGAAGGAATCTCCAGCGCGACAAAGAGGCGCATCTTCAGGCTCGATGCGCAGGCTGCTTGCCGTTGTAGAGAAAATGAACGCGCACCATGTCTAGCGCGGCCTGGCTCGCCTGAAAGCGTATGGATTCGCGGTCGCCTGGGAATCGCACGCCACGCTCCTTGACGCCACCGGCATGCGCCAGCGCGATATGCACGGTTCCGACGGGCTTTTCTTCGGTTCCACCGCCCGGGCCAGCGACACCCGTGATACCCACACCAAACGTGCTGCCCACGCGACGCCGAATCCCATCGGCGAGCGCCACAGCTACTTCCGCGCTAACCGCGCCCTTCGCTTGAATCAACTCCGCAGGCACTCCCGCCCACGCCGTCTTGAGCTCGTTGCTGTAGCACACCACGCCGCCAAGAAAATACGAAGAGCTGCCCGCGATACTCGTCAACCGCTGCGCCAGCAGGCCTCCCGTACAGCTTTCCGCCGAAGAAATCGTGGCGTTGTGCATCGTCAACTCCGCCGCAATCACTTCCTCGAGAGGCGAGCCGTCTTGGCTGAAAATGCGATCCGTGAGAGCAATCTCGAAGCCGCTCACAATTTCGTCGAGCGTCTTCTTGGCGTGGTCAGCGTCGTCCGTCCACATTCGCAGATGGACTTGCGTTTCGCCTGGCGCCGCGAGCACCGTGGTGTTCACCTCGGGAAAACGCTTGTAGATGCCCATGATGCGCTGTTCGACGTGCGATTCGCCCAGGCCGGTAACGCGAATCTCGCGATGAAACATGCGCACGCCGGAGGCGCTGCGCTCCAGTCGCGGCAGAACTTGTTCGCGGAACAGCGGCTTTAACTCGCGCGGCGGGCCTGGAAGCAGCACAATGAAATGCCCGCTGTCTTCCAGCCACAAGCCCGGCGCCGTGCCGCGCGGATTCTCTAGGATTTCCGCGCCCTCGGGAACCATCGCCTGGCGCACATTGACTTCGGGCATTTCGCGATTCAACGCGCGGAAGCGTCCCTCGATGTAGCGAAGAATCTCGTCGTTGCGGCGCAGCTTGCGATGGAGAAGGTCCGCGACAGTTTCGCGCGTAAGATCGTCCTCGGTGGGGCCAAGCCCGCCCGAGGCAAGGATCAGCGGCACACGATTCAAAGCGTCGCGAAACGCCTCGCTGAGCAGATCGCGGTTGTCGCCTACAACTGTTTTTCGCACCACCTCGATGCCAATCTTGTTCAACTCTTCCGTCAAGAAAAGGGAGTTGGTGTCCAAGCGGTCCGGCGTGAGCAGCTCCGAACCCACTGCAATGATCTCTGCTTTCATCGTGTCAATTATCCAAGAAGTGGCAAGCCGCGGACATCCCAATCAAGTGTGAAGAGCGCGCCGGTAGTGGCGAGAATTGCGCGGCCCGAAGATTGCAGCGCCATGCCCACAAGGCCGGAGCCGCTGAGGACCACGTCAGCATGCGCCTGCGGCGTAATGCGAATAATCCCGCGCCGCCCGCCATAGGAAGCCGCGACGTAGAGATTGTTGTCGCGGTCAAACGCCAGCCCCTGTGGCCGTCCGAGGCCACGAAAGAACGTGGTGACGTCGCCGCCCTGCGTGATGCGGTAGACGCGGTCGTAGCTGGAAGTCGT
>Ga0210405_10004263_pt1 | contig 13548 bp, 10 predicted proteins | sample IncBWH11MmetaG_FD_155492 | JGI IMG/M metagenome (GOLD analysis project Ga0210405, IMG submission 155492) | Forest soil microbial communities from Barre Woods Harvard Forest LTER site, Petersham, Massachusetts, United States - Inc-BW-H-11-M | ecosystem: Environmental > Terrestrial > Soil >... | reverse complement strand
CAACACCCATGCGCCGGAGGGATACTCCCAGCGCGGTGGATGCGGATCGTAGCGTCGCGGACTGGGCCGCCATAGCGTGGCCGGCGTCTGTATGCCCAGCGCTTCATGCGGGCGCACATGGTTGTGCTCCCAGCGATACGCATCCAGCCAGTCTTGCGTCTGCTCTCGCGGCCAACCACGCCGTTGCAGAGCGCGCTGCAGCGATCCGTGGAAACGTTCTACCTTGCCCTGGGTTTGCGGATGTCGAATGCCGCTCCAATGCAACCGGATTCCTTGCCGCATCAACCACAGCGACAGATGAGTTTGTCCGGACGGCGACTTCTGACTCCACCACGGCGTGCCGTGATCCATCAACATCCCGTGCGGAACCCCACAGCGCTGAAAGGCTTCTTCCAACTGCTCGCGCACCGGTGTGCCGTGCGTGCTGCCGTTGTCCGCCAGAGCAATCAGATAGCGGCTATGATCGTCCAGCACCGACAGTGGTCCCACCGGGTGCGGCCATCCCTTGGGACCCTTGAAGTCCATCTGCCACAGTTCGTTGGGTTGAGCCCGCTCAAAACGCTGCGTGGCCGGGCTGCGCCGTTCCTCCTCGCCTACCAGGCCGTGGCGCAGCAGAATACGATGGATGGTGTTGCGTTGCAGCTCCACCCCTTTCCGCGCCAGCAGGACGCGCAACTTCCGCGCCCCCCAGTCCGGATAGCGCAAGCGGACCTCGACCACTTGCTGTTCCAGCTTGGCTTCGGTGCGGCGGGGGCTGAAGTGCGGCTTGCGACTCTGTTCCGCAATGCCCCGCACACCCGACTCCTCGTAGCGCCGCAGCCACAGGTATCCCGTCGGACGCGAGATCTCGTACGCGGCACACAGTGCACTAAACGGCCGCATCTTCTGCCTAGCCTCCACCACAAACCGGACCCTCTGCTCGTGAACATCCATCGTCTTCCACGCCATCTTTCTTGCCACCCCAGTGCGTGCTTCGCACGCGCCGGAGTGTAAAGGATGTCCGGGGACAGTGTGTAAAGGATGTCATGGGGCTGAACACGGTTATGTATTTGAGCGAAATCATAAAGCGGAGCGAGCAGCGGCGACGGCGAAAGGATACCTCGCGATGAGGGCGCCAAGTAATGATGACGGAAAGAATGATGAAGGAAAGAATTCAGTATCATGGCCAGGACCTGGCCTGGTGGCAATCCTATTTCTCAGCTGGTTTGGTCAGGCTGCTGATGGTGCAGCTTCAAGCCAGAGCAAGAGGGAGAACGATGGAAGTTAAAAAGAAGCTGAGCCCGATTTGGGCCGGAACGGTGACGACTATCGGGAGCACTTAGCACTTGCCGTCGTGTAAAGCCCCGGACTTCGCCGCTTCTCGGTTTCTGATCGCGTTCCATTCGCCTACAGCTCGTCTCGAAACCGGACTGCACATGTGCCCTCCGGAGAAAATGCGGGACGACGACCCCTTTTGCCGACTAGAGGTCCGTTCTCTGTAGTCTGGTTTGTCGAGGAAGAATCGCGAAATACGGGCATGTTCCGCGTATTTCGGGGGAGAGAGCGGCGGGATTTCTCTGCAGTTAAGACTTGCTGGCGGAGGAAGTGCGATTCAAACCTTCGGTACCCTTTTAAAAATTCCGCAAATCACCAGCAAATCAGTTTGTTGGTTTCTTATAGACTTACGTCCAACTAGGGTGCTGTCCGTGCGCAGTTAAGTCCCTTACTTGACGTTGTCAGGCGGATTCGAATCCCTCCCTCAAGCCGTACCACAAAAGGCAGAGCCAAAGGAATTTGGGCAGGATTTGGGCAGGATACAGCCCAAGGGCATTGATTTTGACAACGAGGCCCTGCCGATCGCTCCACAGATTAACTAGTTGTCCTCTGAATGGGTTGAACTTGGTGCCGGGAGGGGGAATCGAACCCCCAAGGGCCGAAGCCCGGCGGATTTTGAGTCCGCTGCGTCTGCCAGTTCCGCCATCCCGGCTTGGGTCATTGGCTCTTGGCGTTTGAGCTGGCCAAAGATCTCCAGACTAATTCAGGACCTTCGGCTTTGCAACCGTAGGTGCGCTCGGTAGTGCGTTACTTCGAACCACTGTCGTGAACCACTATGTGCGCTTAACGATGCGCAACCTAAGCCGCTTCCCAATCTTTCGGCACATTCACGTAGGAACGATCCAGGGCTGCGACCGAGGGGCAGCCGAGCAACCTCAGGGTGCGCTCCAGGTCGGTGCGCAGGATTTCGATGGCGCGATCGACGCCCGCTTCACCGGCGGCGGCGAGGCCGTACGCGTAGGCCCGCCCACAGAGGACGGCGCGCGCTCCAAGGCATAGAGCCTTCACGATGTCGGTGCCGCGGCGAATGCCCCCATCCATCAATACTTCGATGCGGCCTTGGACAGCCTCGACCACTTCCGGCAACGCACGCAACGACGCCTGCACTCCGTCCAGCTGGCGGCCGCCGTGATTCGAAACTGAAATCGCGGCCGCTCCTTCGTCGATGGCACGGCGCGCATCTTCCGCGGTCAACACGCCTTTCACCACGATTGGACCTCGCCAGTGTTCCCTGATCCAGCGTAGGTCAGCCCAAGTAACGGCGGATTCGGCAAGCGCAGTTGCGACGTCAAGCAGCTTCATTGGACCTTTGCCGGGGACCACTACGTTTGGCAGCGCGGGCAGGCCGCCATCCAGCAGAAAACTTATGAGCCAACCAGGACGCGAAAATACTTGCGGAAGATATGGGATTTTTTCGAACGGACCACCGCTTACCAGTTCCTTCATACCGTTGCGAAAATCGCGTTCGCGAATTCCGGAGACCGGAGTATCGATGGTGACCACTAGGGCGGAGAATCCGGCGGTTCGCGCGCGGTCAATCGATGCTTCGGCGGCGCCTCGCCCGCCCATGAGATAGAGCTGATAGAAAACTGGTCCGGACGAGCCTGCCTTCACATCTTCCAGCTTGTGCCCGGAGATCGTCGAAAGAATGTAGCCGATGCCAGCCCGGCCAGCGGCTCGTGCGGCGGCCACTTCCCCTCCCGGATGCATAAGGCGGCTGTACCCCACCGGTGCCAGCATGATGGGAAGCGAAAGATTGAAACCCAGAACGCTGGTACACATGCTGCAATCGGCGAGTGAGACTGCATGTCGGGGGCGAAAAGTGATGTCGCTAAAGACTCTGCAGTTCTCGCGCAGGGTGACTTCCCCTTCGGCGCCGCCATCCAGGTAATCGAACACCGATTTCGGCACCCTCTGGCGCGCGATCGGACGAAAATCCTCGATGCAAACAACTCGGGGCGAAGCCACTGCGCGGGCCGATCTAGTCATTCTTATATCCCACCGGTTCTCGAAATTGTCCTCGCGCACTCTGAAGCAGGCCGATGTTACCACTGGACGAAAGTACCTAACCCGAGAAATTTTCCGTCCATTCAGCGGCTGGGATCGGCCAACTGACATTAATTGTACAAACTGATGACAATCCTTTGACAACCGCGCCGGACGTGCGCCCTAGCATTGCCGTGGCTCGCAAGCTCATAGTTCGCGGTTCGCGCTAGGAAGCCGTCCGCGTGCAACCCTGGTTCATGATCTACCCCGCCACTCGCAATACAAAAGGAGAAACTGCATGCATCATCGTCATTGGCTCAATCGAATTTCGCTTGCTTCCCCCTTGCTCGGGCTCGTGCTGGTATTCGTTTCCAGCGCGGCTCTGGCCCAATATCAATCTACGCTCCTGGTCTCAGACAAGGCAGGCGCCAAGCATACCGATCCCCTGCTGAAAAATGCCTGGGGACTGGCGTACGCACCCAGCGCTCCCTTCTGGGTTAGCGACGAAGCCGATGGCTGGTCCACCCTTTATAACGCCCAGGGAGTCCCGCAAAGCTTGCAGGTGATCGTTCCTCCCGCCAGCGGCACCGGCCCCGGAACGCCCACCGGCATCGTCTACAACGGTTCGACGGAGTTCCAGATCGATACCTGGACCTCGGTCTTCCTCTTCGCCACGCTCGATGGAACCATCAGTGGCTGGTCGTCGTTCAACCCGAGCTCCGCTCTGATTGCGGTGACCAGTACGGGCTCGGTATACACCGGACTCGCCATCACCAGCAAGACGTCGGGAAATTTCTTGTTCGCCGCCGACTCCGCCAATAATAAGGTCGACGTTTACGATGGCAGCTTCAACTTTGTGAAGTCGTTCACCGATCCCGCCATTCCAACCGGCTTTGCGCCGTTCGGCATTCAGGATATCGGCGGAAAAGTCTACGTATCGTACGCCAGCACGTCCGGCGGATCTGGCGGCTACATTGACATCTTCACAGAAGCCGGCACATTTGTGAAACACTTCGCCCACGGCAAACCGCTGAACCAGCCTTGGGGTTTCGCCGTAGCGCCCGCAAATTTCGGAACGCTCAGCAACACGCTTCTGATTTCGAACAACACCAGCAAAGGCACCATCAACGGCTTCAATCTCTCGACCGGAGCGCTGGTCGGCACCATGATGAATGCCTCCAACAAGCCATTGACGATTAACGGCCTGTGGGGAATCGAATTTGGCGGCGGATCCTCTGCCAACGGAAAAACGAACCAACTCTTCTTCACCGCAGGTCCCAGCGACACCGACGGTTATTTTGGAGTGATCGCTTCGAAGTAAGAGGATTGTTGCAACACGAGCATCGCAGATGGGAAACGCAAAGGCCGCTTAAACCGAGCGGCCTTTGCGGCGTTTTGAGGGTGAGAGCCCTTTTGCGCCAGCAAGTTCGCGGTACCGGAAGCATTCAACCATGTGGTCGTTCACCATTCCCACCGCCTGCATAAAAGCGTAGCAAATGGTTGATCCCACAAAGTTGAAGCCGTGCTCCTTCAGGTCTTTGCTCAGAGCGTCGGATTCCTCGGTGCGATCTGGGAGACGCGCACCCGCCTTCCACGAATTCACTCGCGGCTCACCCTTTACAAATTGCCAGACGTAACGGTCGAAGCTGCCGAATTCCTCGTGTACTCGTATCAGAGCACGGGCGTTTTGCAGCCGACGCAATCTTTAAGCGGTTGCGCACAATCCCGGGATTCTTCAGCAACTGGGCCATCTTCCGCCGGTCGTACTTCGCCACCCGCTGCACATCGAAGCCATCGAACGCGGCGCGATAGTTCTCACGCTTGTTGAGGATCGTCTCCCAACTCAATCCTGCCTGCGCTCCCTCGAGCACCAGGAACTCAAAAAGCGTGCGGTCGTCATGCACCGGCACGCCCCATTCTTCATCGTGATATCGAATCCCCAATGGGCTGCGCGCCCACGCGCAACGAACTGGCGGAGGAGGGTCAGTGGGCTTGGGAGTTTTCATTTATCGATAATAATGCGCGAGAAGCCGCGCCATTCGTCGAGCTTAGTGGTGATGTTTACCGCCGGAATGGCCGCCCCCGCCGGAATGCCCGTGCCCGGAACTCTTGCCACCACCGGAGATCTTCGGCGCGTGTCCGCCGCCGAATAAGTGAAAGCCGCCAGAGTGCGGTGGTTTGAAAGATGACTTGCTGAAGGATGATTTGTCGAAAGACGATTTTCCGGAAGACTTGAAGCCACTGCTCTTGAAGCTATGGGACGACTGCTTGCCGAAATCGCTGCGCTGAAAATTTGAACTCGGCGGCCGATATGCTCGAGCCGAATTGTTGTAGCTGGTGCTCGGCCGGCTGCCATAATTTCCTGAAGAATTCCTGGCAAAGTTCTCGGCCATCCGATTGCTGCCAGACTGATTGAACCTGGATTGATCGAAAGTTGATCCATACGCCGAACGGCCATATGCTTCCGACCGGCTAGTCGAGGGCCGGAAATTATTGTAGCTTTCACGTGAAGTCCGGTCATAACCGGATCCGGAGTTTTGATATCCGCGACTGTAGCGATCTCCTGACCGGTTTGCGGCAGATGCATCTCGCTCCGCCGTTCGGGCAAACCCTTGCGAGCGCGCTCCGGCGTATCCACTGGCGAACCGTCCATAGCCGCCTACCGCTCGATTCTGTGCGCTGTATCGACTTTCATAAGATGGGCGAGACCACCTGTTCCATCCAGCAACCATTCCACCTCGCGAATACGCGCGAGTGCCGTACGGCAGGCCCCAGTGGGCCACGGTTGCGCTGTGCGAATAGTAGTTCCCTCCTTGGAACAGCACGGACTGAGTCAGCCAGCTCAATCCCCAACCTAGCCAACCCCAGGGCGTGCGCGCGAACGCGTTCAACGCGACTCCCAGGCCGAACCTTACAGCCGATGATTCAAAGAACGATCCCACGGCTCCCAGCACGGAAAATCCTGGATAAGGCGACACAGGCTCGCCGTAGACGCTCCACGGGTTGTAGGCCGGCAAATAAACGACCTGTGGATTCGCTGGCGCGACCACGATGTTGCCTTGATCGTAGGTGACGGCTTCCTGCGGAGTACTATTCAGGTTACCCGCCTGCTGCGCGCGCCGACGCATGACCTGCACTGCTTCAAGAACGTCCTGCGGCTGGTTGAAATAGGCGTCGCCCAATTCGGAGGTCCAGTGGAGGTTTTGGTCCATCTGCGCCAGAACCTGGGGAAACGCCGTCAACGCCTTCACGCTCGGATCCCACGGCATGGCATTGGCCCCAGCAGCGATTTGATCGGTAGTTGCGTAGCCTTGGGCTCGCCGCCAGCGGTCGGCATCAGTCACCTGCGCGGGATATGTCGAAGCCGCCAGAATCTGCGCCACCAACGAGTCCGGATAAAGAGCGATCGGCGCGACTAATTGCTCGAGGTCTGGCGCGCTGAGCGGCTGCCGGGGGGGATAGCCTTGCTGCTGGTCATTTGATCCGGGAGCTTGCGGTCCCAGCGCTGGATACGACTGTTGCGGATAGGACTGTTCTGGATAATTTTGCTCCGTAGGCGGCTGTCGTGGATCGGGTTTTTGCCCATAGGGCTGCGGCTGCTCGAGGCCTTGCTCGTACCCAGACTGCGTGTCAGTCATGGATTGTCCCTGGTAAGGCGCTTGCGCCAGCAGGGCGGGCACCAGGAATAGCGCTGAGGTAAGCGCGATCAGAGCGCTCAGCGTTTGCCCAGCAGATTGCTTTCTAAGAAATAAACTAGGAACTGAACAAAAAAGATGTAGAAAAGACGAAGCGTGGGTCGATGCCGGGGAGCACGTCTGGGGTCTCATCATCCCTCTCAGTGGCTTGCACAGGCTTGCACTCACAAAAGCAACCTAGGCTGCTAGCCGCCGTCAGGTGATCGTACGACCCGGCGGGAACTGTTAGTAATTCTAAACCCAAATCCGGCGCGTTTGTTTCGCGAGAGCGAAAAAGAACTCCGCGCGGGAAGATTGTGGACGGTCACGGCCCCGCGAGCGATTGCCTGCTCCTTTCGGCAGCGAACAACCCGAGAACCACGTCCCACCTCCGTGCCATTCCCGCGACCTTGTTACATAAGTAAGCTCCTACTCAAATCGGGTTTCAGGCAAGATGGATCTACCAGAACCGGCCCCAGGAATCATTAGATGGCTGGATTCACGAAGCGTGTCCATCTCGGCAGGGTATTTATGTCAGTACGCAACACAATCGTTCTGCTGCTCTCGCTCTCCGCGTCGGCACTCCTAACAGGATGCGGCAGCAGTTCCTCCGGTTCGCAAACAACTCCGCCGCCTCCACCACCCCCCGCCAGTGTGATCCCGACAAGCTTGAGTGGCACCTATGTTATTTCTTACTCGGGGATGGACATCGACTCAAACACGGGGGCCCAGTCTCCCTTCGCGATGTTGGGAACAATTACCGCCGACGGCAAGGGCACACTCACAGGACTGATTGACCTTAACGATCTGGATTTGATCGCCACAACCGGAGCCACAAGCGGCGTGCAGACGGGTCTCAAGCCTACGGGAACTTACACAATCGGAGCCGACGGTCGAGGCACTGGCACCCTCACCTTCACCATCAACGGGACGACCGTTTCGTTTGGTCTGGATTTTGTTCTGATTTCGAGTAGTCACGGATTGATCACCCGTTTCGACAGCTCCGGCAGCGGCAGCGGCACAATCGATCTGCAACCGGCGAGCGTTCCGGCGAACTCTTTTCAGTCGGTCTCGTTTGCTCTTTTCGGCGCCGATTCGAACGGCTTTCCTCTTGCCTCGGCGGGAGCGATCGCGGTGAATTCCTCCGGAGTCGTTACTGGCACTCAGGATTTCAACGAGAACGGCTATTCAACCGGGCTCTCAGGCCTCGCTTTGTCCACGGCAACATCCAATCTCACGGAAGTCAACGGCGGCGGCCTCAACGGGACGGCGGAGCTTGACAGCAGCTTTGGCTCGCTCTCTTTCGAGGTCTGGGTTGTCGACCAAACTCATCTGAAATTGATTGAAAGCGACGCCTCTGGCGCGGTTCTCTACGGCGATGCGTTTACCCAACAGACTTCTTTTCCGGCAGGCCAGCTCGTCGTCACCCTTGGGGGCATCGGGTACGGCTCCCACCCGTTTGTTGCCGGCGGCCTCTTTACCACAGACGCTGCTGGAAACATGAATGGCTTCGAAGATCTTAATGACTCCAACCCTGCCGACGCTCCGCCCAACTTTGTTACTGCTCCCAACGTGAATGCGAGTTGCACAACGTTTGTCGCGGGACGTTGCCAACTGGCTTTTACCGGTTTCAACAACGGCGGCCCGGTCGCGAATAGTTTCCAGTTCGCGGCGTACCCTACGGCGGGAGGCATTCTCTTGCTGGAAATCGACAATTTCGGACTAGCGCAGGGTGCAGCTTACGCTCAGACCGCCACCACATTCGCTTCGTCGCAAACTTACGGGTTAAACCTCTCCGCTTACAACGGAGGAGAAGTCGACGACATAGCCCAGTTCACCGCTGGCGATTCCACGGCCAGCCCGAATGTGACTCCCGGAACATTGGATGAAAACGATCAAGGCACAACTGCCGCCGCCGAGGGCTTATCCGGCACGTACACACCTGCGGCGAAGGTGCCTGGCCGCGGCTCGATCGCCGCCACCGTCAACAGCACCAAAACACAGCAAGGCACATTGAATCTGGAATACTACGTAATCGACAGCTCAACCATCGCCTTCATCGAAACAGATCCCAGCCAGGTTGGCGTGGGAACCTTCCAACTGCAGAATGTTTCTGGCGCGACTCCGCTGGCTCAGTCTCATGTCTCGATCGTGCGGCCTGTCATTCAACCCCGCGCTGCTCACAACAACTGTCCTACCTTTGGAACGTGCCCGGCTCCTGATAACCCTCCGCCCGCGCAACTGTGGTGCATTGGCAATAACCCCGCCAGCACTTGTACGGGTGGCAAGACGGGAATCGTCTTTAATACGATCCCGCCGGCAGCAGGGACGCGGCCAAACCCGTTCGAAGGTTTGGAAGCGGCCAGCATCTTGACCCTTGACGGCAAGAATCCGGGACAGGAAGTGAATCCAAACGGCGCAGTGGGCCCTACCAACTCGAGTGGCATAGGCCAATACCTGGAATTCGCGGGTAATTTTGTGCAGGCCTTCGACAAGGCGTCAGGAAGCGGAATATTTTGCTGCGGACTCGACGGCATGAGCGCTGCTCCGCAGTCGTTATCGGCGATGTTCTCGTCGGCGACGGTGTCCGGGTCAAATATCTGTCTCGGTCCATCGTTCGATGGCATCGCCAGTTATGACCGGATCGATGGCGCCTTCGTGCTGGCCAACATCTTCAATGTCGTAAATAAGGTCGCGATGACCAGCACCTACAATCTCTGTATCGCGGTCAGCACAGCGACCGGCTCTCAGCCCGCCAGCAATCTGGAAGGAGCCGCGTGGAATCTATATGCCTATAGCTTGACACCCGCGATTCCTCTCAACCCAAACCTGCCGGCGAACACGTCACCCACTCCGTACTTCCCTGACTATCTCCGCTTCGGAACCTGGACGGACGGTTTCTATGTCAGCTGGGATCTCGAGGATTCCTTCAACAACTTCAACATCGTCGGATTTGAAGTGTGCAAGCTGGATAAAACCAATATCATTTCAGGTCTTTCTTCCACGCCGCCTCAGTGTTACACCTACATTCCAAATTATGTTGTGAACACCGTAGAAGACCGGAGCTTAATCCACACTCTTCTGCCGGCAGACTTCGAAGGCGCCAATCTTCCTCCCAGCACAACCGCGGGTGAATATTTTCTTGCGCTGGTCAATCCCAGAAACCCGGGAACGAACGAAACATGTTCGTCAACCACAGCGCCGTGCACCTCGAATCAATTGGCTTTCTGGACATGGTTTGGATTGACGAATGGCGCTGCCCCGACATTCCTTACGCTGCCAGCTCATGCTTTCACACCGGGGTGCTATAACCCTCACGATCCGTACAACACCTTCTGCGTTCCCGAACCTTATGGAGGCGACATCGACGGCCTGGGAGATCGCCTCGCCTATCGTTTGGCTTATCGCTACATCACCGGCACAACCAACGCAGAGTATCTCGCAGTGGCTCACACCATTCAGGAAAATGCCACTCAGCAAACCGGAATCCGTTATTACAAAATTTCGGCGGGAACCTCGCCCCAAATGGTTCTTACGGGAGATATCCAGGACGCGACGAATTTTCTCTCTATGCCCAGCATCGCGATGGATCAGAATGGCAATCTTGGCATTACTTATACGGAGACAGGAGCGAGCTACGACCCTTCGCCCTTTTTCGTAACGGTCGACTCCAGCGGAAACCAAGGCATGCCCGTGGCGATTCTGGGTGGTGCTTCTGGAACCACCGGTCAGGACAAGACTGACGAGAACTGGGGCGAGTACGTCAGCGTGACCACCGATCCGACCGACGATTTAACTTTCTGGGCCGTGGACGAATACATGAACGGCGACCAGTCTTCAAACTGCAATATCAAGCAGTTAAACGGGGCGGGCTGCACGTGGGCGTCCAAGATTCTTACCTGCCAGAAGGGCTCTGGCTGCTGAGCTGCACGCAGATCTTACTCAGACATGCTCGGAGACTGAGAGAACATTTCCGTCGGGATCTTTGAACCATGCAACCTTATCTCCAGTCGGCGCGGTCCATATCCCTAATGCGTCCTGCTCGAAGAAGCCGAATCTCTCGAAGACCACGCCTTTGCTTTGAAGTTCGATGATAATCTTCTCGATATTGGGAACCTGCCATCCCAGAATCGTGAATTGAGCCGGCTTGAACTCCGGCACCCTCGCCATCCGCACCATGATGCCGTTCGCATCGAGCACCAGCGCGAAACCATCGTCCTTCACAAAGCGAAGTCCCAGCACGCCTTCATAAAACGCACGAGCCTTCTCCGCATCTTTGATTGGAACAAAGGCCACGATATCGATGGAGCCCAGCATCGCATCCTCCTCAGCTGGCGGAAATCCTCCGGCAGAGTTCGGCTTCAATTTACAAAATCACTGAATCACCCAATGCTCACTCTTCCGGCGGTACATCGAAACTCACCAGGTCACTCTGGAACCCTCTAGTTTTCCACGCTCCATAGGCGATTCCTACTACCATCCAGATTGCCCCAAGGATCTTAGCCTTCGGGCTCAAACTGATCCACAGCAGGAAGCAGATGACGAACCCCAGAATCGGCGGAATCAATTGTCCCGCAGTACGGTCCGCGCCTCGAATGTAGTAGTGAGTAAGCGCCGCCAGGTTGACGCCCATGAATGCAATGAGGGCACCAAAGTTGAGCAGGTTGGCCCCATCGTCATAGGTAATAAGAAAAGCTCCCACCAATGCAATCCCTCCTACAAAAATCACATTATTGGCTGGAATGTGCGTCCTGGGATGGATGGCTCCAAAGAATTTCTTGGGAATCGCACCGCTCCGCCCCATCCCATAAAGCAATCGCGCCGCACCCAATTGCGATCCCATGCCAGAGCCAACGGTCGCGATCAGAAGCGTCACGCTGATGGCCTTCGTCATGAGAACTCCGCCCGCAATGCCGGCAACATGGCTGAACACGTTCTCGTCTCCGAATTCGGAGAAGACACCAAAATCTTTGCCGAAATGCGCGTAGCTCAACAACTGCGCGCCGTAAACTTCGGCGGCAGCCAGGAACCCCGTAATAACGCAAACCAGCACCGTCGCCAGAAAAATGTTGCGCCGGGGATTTTCCACTTCTTCCGACAAGGTGGAGATACCGTCGAACCCGATATAAGTGAGCACCGCGACCGAAGTTCCATGAAAGACCCGGCTGAGAGTGAAAGTTTGCGGGTTGTAGAACGGATGCAGAAAATAAGCTTCTGGATACTGCGGCAGATGGAAGATGTAGCGGATGGTGTACCAGAAGAAAGCCAGAATCACGGCACCCATGATCGCGCAGAGCGTCTTATTGATGCGAGCGGAAGTCTGCACTCCGCGCAGATTAAGCGCCGTAAACAGCCCGGCGAAAATTAGCGGCCACAACAGCCCCGGATAAGGAATCTGATAGCGCGTTCCACTCAGCAGATCGGCCATCGCCTTGGCGCACCAGATGGTACAGATCAGTGGATTAAGAATGTAATCCATGGTCATGCTCCACCCGGTGACGTAGCCGAGCGAAGGATGCAGCTCGCGCCCCACGTAAGTATAAGCAGAGCCCGCGCTGGGATACACCCGCGCCATGCGGCCATAGCTCATGGCCGTGAATACCATGGCGATCATGGCGATCAGAATGGACGTAACCACGTGCCCCTGCCCGGCGTTGCTGAAGACTCCATAGGCCGGCATGGGTGCCGTGGGCTGAATGACGATGATTCCGTAAAGGATGAGGTCCCAAAGCGTGAGGGTGCGGCGCAGTCGAGGCGCGGACGGAGCAGCAACAGATGTAGTTTCCATGAGTCCCGCCTATTGGATTATGCGAAAGGCAAAACTGTCAAATATTAAAACGTTTTTATAGAGCTAAGGAGAGAGTTCTGGGCTAACTGCTCTCGATCAAATTATGAATACATTGTATTACCCTATAATATTAGATAATATGCTGCATTATGGAGAAACAAACCGTCAGCTTCCGCCTGGCATCCGACAAAGTATCCGCACTCGATGAACTCGCCAATTCGCTCGACCGCGACCGAACCTACCTTCTGGCCGAAGCCGTACAGGCATATCTGGACACACAGCAGTGGCAACTTGAACAAATTAGAGCCGGTATCGCCGAGGCCGATGCCGGCAAAGTGATCGACCATCGCAGAGTCAAATCCATAGCTTCCGGATGGCGGCCTCGCAAGTGAAAATTGTTTGGACCCGCAAGGCTCGACTGCACCTACGCGCCGCATACGATTACTGGTCCCACGAAAGATCTTTTCCCGCTGCCACAAAGATGCTCGAACGAATTTTTTCAGCTGTTGAACTGTTGGAACATCACCCTTTTGCGGGACGCCCCGGTCGCATTCCTGAAACGCGGGAACTCGTCATCGTCTCGACTCCCTTTCTCGTCGCATATCGTGCCCGCCGAGGCAAGATCGAAATACTCGCATTCCTTCATGGCGCAAGAAAATGGCCGGAAGAATTCTAGGCGTTGCTCTCTGGCCCGCCAAACTATTTCGATGAGCCGTAGTCGAACCAGTATCCGCGCTGCTCATTCCCTGACATGTGCCGCGTGTTGTATTCGAGAAGATAGTTCAC
>Ga0210405_10004262_pt1 | contig 13550 bp, 11 predicted proteins | sample IncBWH11MmetaG_FD_155492 | JGI IMG/M metagenome (GOLD analysis project Ga0210405, IMG submission 155492) | Forest soil microbial communities from Barre Woods Harvard Forest LTER site, Petersham, Massachusetts, United States - Inc-BW-H-11-M | ecosystem: Environmental > Terrestrial > Soil >... | reverse complement strand
CCCGGCTCGACCGGCACGGCAGGGAGGTCCCTGGCGCTATGCGGCCGTCGGCGCGCTGACCGTGGTTCGCGCGCCAACACCTGGATCTTTCGACCGGTCGTAACTGGCACCAAAGCGGACTCCCGCCGACGACAGAATGCATTCCCCCGTACATCTTGCCGTAACCTTCGTCAGCCGAGGTTCAACCTCAGGAAAGACGCGCGGTGTCGCCGCACGTCAGCACCGTCTCAGCAGCACCGCGCGCCGGGCTCGGCGCGGTATCGCTCCCGCCAGTAATCCCGCTCGGAGAGCACAGGTTCGTCTGGATGCGCGCGTCGGCGATATTCGAGATAACGCCGGTAGTGGGTGTCACCCATCAAGGTGCCCCAATACCAGGAGATCCCACGGACGATACGGCTCAACCGGATTGCCCTAAGGGTGCCAGGCGCAACGCGTCCCATTGGCTTTGCACCTCCCGCTCTACCACTGTGGGGATGATGCCCGACGGAGCGAACATTCTTGACGGCACTGGGTCGTCTTCGGTCAACGGCAAGCCGTCACCACGAATTGTCTTGAACACCGAGGTAATTGCGGCGACAAGCACGATTATCACGGCGCTGGCAAAGATGACCGACAGCGTGCCTTGGACAAAGGTGTTCCTAATAACGTCTGTCATCTGGTCAGGCGTCTTCGCCGAACCGAATGCCGTCTTACCCGATGCTTTGGCGGCGGCGTACCGGAAATGCTGAGTCCAGTAGCCCACGTTGGGATCTGGCGAAAAGATCTTCTGCCACGACGCCGTCAACGTGATAGTTAGCACCCACAGCAGTGGAACGCCCGGTACCCACGCCCACTTCAACAGACCCTTCTTGATGACGACCACGGTGATCACCGTCAACGCGATCCCGGCCAGCAGCTGGTTGGCGATGCCGAACAGCGGAAACAGCGAGTTGATGCCGCCAAGCGGATCGGTCACGCCGCTCAGCAGCATGCTGCCCCAAGCCGCGACGACGGCCAGGCTGCAACCCCAGGCGCCCGGACGCCAGCTCGGGTTGCGCAGCTTAGCCAGCGGAGCGCCCAGATTGCCCAGCCCGTCGGAGAGCATGAACCGCGCGACCCGGGTCCCGGCATCGACGGTGGTCAGGATGAACAAAGCCTCGAACATGATCGCGAAGTGATACCAGAACGCCTTGAGGCCCGCACCGCCGAACACCTGGTGGAGCACCTGTGACATCCCGAATGCCAGTGTCGGTGCGCCCCCGGTGCGTGACACGATCGAGCGCTCACCAACGCCTGCGGCTGCGCCGCGGATCTGTTCGTCAGTGACCGGCGCGCCGGACAGGCCGAGGCCGTTGACGTAGTGCGCGGCTGTCGTTGGGGTGCCGCCAGTCTGGGCGGCCGGCGCGTTGAGGGCGAAGTACAGGTGCTGGTCGAGGATCGACGCCGTGATCAATGCCATGACAGCGACGAACGACTCGGTGATCATGCCGCCGTAGCCGATCAGCCGCATCTGGCTTTCCTTCTCGAGCAGCTTCGGCGTCGTCCCGGAAGAGATCAACGCGTGAAACCCCGACAGCGCGCCGCACGCGATGGTGATGAACAGGAAGGGGAACAGGGAGCCGGCGAACACCGGGCCATTGCCGCGGCCGGCGAAACTCGAAATCGCCGGCGCCTGCATGGTCGGGTGGGCGATCAGGATGCCGATGGCCAGCAGGACGATGGTGCCGACCTTCATGAAGGTCGACAGGTAGTCGCGCGGTGCGAGCAACAACCAGACCGGTAGCACCGATGCCACGAACCCGTAGACGATGACGAACCACGACAACGCAACCGGTGACAGGTTGAACCACGCTGCGCCCCAATGGGTTTCGGAGACCCAGTTTCCGCCGGCCACCGCGAGCAGCAGCAGCACGGCTCCGATCACCGACACCTCCGATATCCGCCCGGGGCGGATGAACCGCAGGTAGCAGCCCATGAAAATCGCGATCGGGATGGTCATCGCGATCGAGAACACACCCCACGGGCTTTGCTGCAGCGCCCGGACCACCACCAGGGCCAGCACGGCGATGATGATCACCATGATCATCAAGACTCCGACGAGGGCTGCCGCCCCGCCAGTGGCGCCCAACTCGTCCCGGGCAATCTGGCCCAGGGTGCGGCCGCGGCGCCGGGTCGACATCCATAACACCAGGTAGTCCTGCACGCAGCCGGCAAGCACCGCACCGATGACGATCCAGATCGCGCTGGGCAGATAGCCCATCTGGGTGGCCAGTACCGGGCCGACCAGCGGGCCCGCCCCGGCGATGGCGGCGAAGTGGTGACCGAACAGCACCCGCCGGTCGGTGGGCACATAGTCAGTGCCGTTTTCGAAGATTTCTGCGGGGGTGGCGTGGTCATCGCGCGGCTGGACGATTTTCGTCTCGATCAGCCGCGCATAGAACCGGTAGCCGATGACGTAGGTGCAGATCGCCGCGACGACGAACCATACCGCGTTGACGGTCTCGCCGCGGGCGAAGGCGATGACGGCCCAGGCCACCGCACCGAGCAGGGCGATCACCCCGAAAATGATCTTGTGCCTGGTGTGGATCGGTGAGCGGTCGATGACCGCGACGGGCGGCAGTTCAGCGTCGGCGTGGATGTAACTGACGTGCCCGTTGTGCCCTTCCACGGCCGGGACCCTACGCGCCTGTGAACATGCCCACGTCTCCATCGGCGTGTCGCGTCGCGACGTTCACGGTCGCGCAACCGCCGGTTCAGCTCTGATGCAGGGCGCGCACAGTGTCGATGGTGTCGGCCTGGTCCGGACCCTTGTCGTCCCGGTAGCGCAGCACCCGGGCGAACCGCAGCGCCAAACCGCCGGGGTAGCGCGACGACTGCTGAACCCCGTCGAACGCCACCTCGACCACTTGCTCGGGTCGCAGCTGCACGACATAGCTATCGGTTCCACCGACGGCCAGTTCGGTAAACCGTGTGGTTTGCCAGTCCAGCATCGCGTCGGTCATCCCCTTGAACGTCTTACCCAGCATCACGTAGCCACCGCTGGCCGGGTCACGAGCGCCCAGATGAATATTGGACAGCTTCCCCCGACGCCGGCCTGAACCCCACTCGACGGCCAGCACCACCAGGTCGAGGGTGTGGACCGGTTTGACCTTGAGCCAGCCGGCGCCGCGGCGGCCCGCCTCGTAGCGTGCGGTCAACGACTTGGCCATCACGCCCTCGTGGCGCGCGGCCAGCGTCGCCTCCAGGAAATCGGCCGCGGCGGCCGGATCCGAGGTGACCAGCCGATCGACCCGGTGCTCCGCGGACGTGATCTGGTCGAGCACCGCCATCCGCTCGCTGGCGGCTGCGTCGAGGAGGTCGACGCCGTCGCAGTGCAGGATGTCGAAGAAGAACACCGACAGCGGCTGGGTCGCGCGGGCGGCCGAGACATCGACGGATCGGCCGAATCGCGATCCGGTGACCTGGAATGGCTGCGGCCGGCCGTCTGGGCGCAACGCGATCGCCTCCCCGTCGGCGATCAAGTCGGTGACCGGTAGCGCCAGCGTCGCCTCGACCACCTCGGGCAGCCGGGCGGTGACGTCGTCGAGGCTTCGGGTGTAGACCGTCACCTGATCACCCGCCCGGTGCACCTGCACCCGTGCGCCATCCAGCTTTGCCTCGAACGCTGCTGTGCCGCCTAGTTTTTCGAGCGCCTCGGTGACGCTTGCCGCGGTCTGCGCCAGCATCGGGCCGACAGGTCGGCCCACCCGCAGGGTGAAGGCGTCCAGTGCCACTGTGCCGCCGGTAAGGCCCGCGGCGGCGACCGCGGGCAGGTGTCCGCCCAGCATCGCCGCGCGCCGCACGGCCGTAGCGGGGATCTGCGCGGCGGCGGCGACCGCATCGGCCATCACGCCGGCCAGCGCGCCCTGACGCAGCTCACCGGTAAGCAGCCGTCGCAGAAACGTCTGCTCGACCTCTGTTGCGGACGCGAACAATCCGGCAACAAGCTCGGCGCGTCGCGCCTGCGAGCCCTTGCCCGAGACGGCGCCGATCGTCGAGAAGGTGGCGTCGACGCCGGTTACGGTCAGGCTCGGCTGCGCCGCGGGGGACGGTAGAGACCGCAAAGCCGCCCAGCCGACACCGATTTGGCGTTGCGGCAGCTCCCCGGAAAGCCACGACACGATGATCGCTACCAGCATGGGATCGGTTGCGGCCCGGCCGAGCAAGTCGGCGATCCGCGCGACTTTGGCCAGCCGCGAAGCGGAGCCACCCACTTCGGCCGAGGTCGTCGCCACGTCGATCAGCAGCACAGCCCACCTTTACACGCCTGGCCGACAACGTCACGCACGGCCGCGATAACGTGCTGCTAAGCCCGGCGACGATGCAGAGCGCGCAGCGCGATGAGGAGAAGCCGGGCAATCAGAACGCCCGGCGACGATGCAGAGCGCGCAGCGCGATGAGGAGAAGCCGGGCAATCAGAACCTGTCAAGGAGGTTTGAATGGAGATCAACGGCAAGAAGGTGGTCGTCATCGGCGGCGCCTCGGGCATGGGCCGCGCCAGCGCCGAACTACTGGCCGCCCGCGGGGCGAGCGTCGCGGTGCTGGATCGCGAAGGTTCGGACGGCAAGGACGTCGCCGCCGGCATCGGTGGCTCCTTCTATCCCGTGGACGTCACCGATTTCGCCGGTACCGAGGAGACCCTGCAGTCCGCGGTCGACAGTCTCGGCGGCCTGCACGTCACCGTGACGACGGCCGGCGGTGGCATCGCCAAGCGGACGATGTCGAAGTCCGGTCCGCACGATCTCGAGTCCTTCCAGTCGGTGATCGACCTGAATCTCATCGCCACGTTCAACATCAGCCGGCTGGCGGCAGACCACATGAGCAAGAACGAGCCGGAGGACGAGGAGCGCGGCGTCATCATCAACACCGCGTCGATCGCGGCATTCGAGGGCCAGATCGGTCAGGTCGCCTACACCGCGGCCAAAGCGGGCATCGCCGGCATGTGCCTGACCATGGCACGCGATCTCGGATCGCTGGGCATCCGCGTATTGGCCATCGCGCCAAGCTTGTTCGCGACCGGGTTGACCAAGGGCATTCCGGACGAGTACGCCACCGCGCTGACCAAGGACGCGGCGTTCCCCAAGCGGCTGGGCCGCCCGGAGGAGTACGCCAAACTCGTGGCGGCCATCGTGGACAACCCGATGCTGAACGGCCAGTGCCTACGGCTGGACGCCGGCCAGCGTTTCGCGCCTAAGTGATGCGATGGTCGTCGTCTGGGCCAACCACCCGGTTGGGCGGCAACCGCATTTAAGTACACTCTTTCCCACCGGCCTATTGCTTCCAAGAGGAAGGCCCTCGAATGGGTATCGCACTGACTGATGACCATCGCGAACTCGCCGAGGTCGCCCGCGGCTTCCTGACGTCGCAGAAGGCGCGTTCGGCGGCGAGGTCCCTGCTCGACGCGCCCGAGGAGGCCCGACCGCCGTTCTGGCAGGGCATCGTCGAACTGGGCTGGCTCGGCCTGCACATCGACGAGGAATACGGCGGCTCGGGCTACGGGTTGCCCGAGCTCGTGGTCGTCATCGACGAACTCGGCCGCGCGGTGGCGCCGGGCCCGTTCGTGCCGACCGTCATCGCGTCGGCGGTGATCGCCAAAGACGGCACCGCCGAGCAAAAATCGCGGCTGCTCCCGGGGCTGATCGACGGAACCGTCACCGCGGGCATCGGCCTGGAAGGCCACGTCGGACTCAACGATGGCGTGGCCGACGGCGAGGCCGGACTGGTGTTAGGTGCGGGCCTGGGCGACCTGCTGTTGATCGCAGCGGGTGACGATGTGCTGGTGGTGGAACGCGAGCGCCCCGGAGTGTCGGTCGAGGTCCCCGAGAATTTGGATCCGACTCGGCGCTCCGGCCGGGTCAGACTCCAGAAGGTGAGTGTCTCCGCCGACGACATCTTGCCGGCAGCGCGGGAATCGGCGCTGGCCCGCGCCCGAACGCTGCTGGCTGCCGAAGCAGTCGGTGGGGCGGCCGACTGCGTCGAAGCCGCCGTCGACTATGCCAAGGTGCGCCAGCAGTTTGGCCGCACCATCGCCACGTTCCAGGCGGTCAAGCATCACTGCGCGAACATGTTGGTCGGCGTCGAGTCGGCGATCGCAGCGGTATGGGACGCCTCCCGCGCGGCATCCGAGGACGAGGACCAGTTCCGGCTGGCGGCCGCTTCGGCGGCAGCGCTGGCGTTTCCGGCGTACGCGCGCAATGCGGAACTGAACATTCAGGTGCATGGCGGTATCGGTTTCACCTGGGAGCACGATGCGCATTTGCATCTGCGCCGAGCGTTGGTGATCACGGCACTGTTCGGCGGTGACGCGCCGGCCCGCGACGTGTTCGAGCGCACGGCCGCCGGTGCCGCTCGGGAGAACAGCCTGGACCTGCCGCCAGAGGCCGAGGAGTTGCGCACCAGGATTCGTGCCGACGCCGCCGAGATCGCCGCACTGGACAAGCAGGCGCAGCGCGACAAGCTGATCGAAACGGGCTATGTGATGCCGCACTGGCCCAAGCCTTGGGGTCGCGCCGCGGACGCGGTCGAACAGTTGGTCATCGAAGAGGAATTCCGTTCGGCGGGCATCAAGCGTCCCGACTATGGCATCACCAGCTGGGTGATCCTGACCTTGATCCAGCACGGAACGCCTTGGCAGATAGAACGATTCGTCGAGAAGGCGCTCCGCAAAGACGAGGCCTGGTGCCAGCTGTTCTCCGAACCCGACGCCGGCTCGGACGCGGCGTCCATCAAGACCCGGGCCACCCGGGTGGATGGCGGCTGGAAAATCAACGGGCAGAAGGTGTGGACTAGTGGGGCCCACTACTGCGCCCGCGGCCTGGCCACCGTACGCACCGACCCGGAGGCGCCCAAGCATGCCGGCATCACCACGGTGATCGTCGACATGAAAGCGCCCGAGGTCGAGGTTCGCCCGCTGCGGCAGATCACCGGTGGCACGGACTTCAACGAGGTGTTCTTCAACGACTTGTTTGTGCCCGACGAGGATGTCGTCGGGCCGCCCAATTCGGGCTGGACGGTCGCGAGGGCAACGCTGGGCAACGAGCGGGTCAGCATCGGCGGCAGCGGATCTTTCTACGAGGGGTTGGCGGCGCAGTTGGTTCAGCTGGTCCGGGACCATCCGGATCGGTTGGAGGGCGGGAGAATTCGGGTAGGGGCCTACCTTGCTGAGGAGAATGCCCTGCGACTGCTGAATTTGCGCCGCGTCGCGCGCAGCGTCGAAGGAGCGGGCCCGGGTCCGGAAGGCAACGTGACCAAGCTGAAGTTGGCCGAGCACATGGTCGAGGGCGCGGCGATCATGGCGGCGCTTGTAGGGCCCGAGGTCGCGGTGCTCGACGGGCCGGGCGCGCTGTCGGGCCGCTTGATCATGGCCGCGCGGAGCATGGCCATCGCCGGCGGTACCTCCGAGGTGACCCGCAATCAGATCGCCGAGCGGATACTTGGCATGCCGCGCGACCCGCTGATCAACTAGCATTCCGGTCAGGCGAGCAGACGCAAAAGCCCCCGACACGGGCGTGCGGGGGCTTTTGCGTCTGCTCGCGCTAGCTGGCGGGTGCAAACCGTGGTGCGCCGCCGGTGCCAGGCTCCGGCAGTGCCTCCACGCGCATCCCGCACGCCACTGAATCGGGTTCACAGTCAACGATATTCGCCGCTACCCGTAGTCCACTCTGTTCGACGAGCTCGACGATGGCGATCACGTAGGGCGTCGGAAGCTCCGGGTTGAAGGCGTGGTAATTGACCGTGTAGGTGAATACGCTGCCGTGACCCGATACCGGCCGCGCGACCAGCGGACCGCCGCAATCCCGGCATTCGCCGGCCGCGGGGTGCACCCAGTGCGCGCAATCATCGCAGTGCTCGATGAGCAGCTGGGACGTCGCCTCGGTCGACACGAGCAATACAGTACACTCTATTACCTTGGGTTGTTGGGCGGCGGGTTGGTCTAACGGACGGCGCAGATGAGCTATTTCGAAAAAGACGCGATCATTTCCGGTATCGGCATTTCGCGAATCGGCCGTCGCACCGGCATTCCCGGGCTGGAGCTCACCATGGAAGCGGTCCGCGCCGCGATCGACGACGCCGGCCTGGCTGCGGCCGACATCGACGGCATTGCCACTCTGGGCGACACCCCCGCCGCCGAAGTCCTCGCCGCGCTGCAAATCGAGGCGCCCGACTGTGGGTCGGGGTTCGGCACTGGCGGTCTGCTGAATCCGGTGATGTCGGCATGCCGTGCAGTGTCCGAGGGCCACACGCGGCATGTGGTCATCTACCGGACGATTCAAATGCTGGGCGGCACGGTCCCGGTGAAGAAGGAAGAGAATGCGCCGGCACCGCCGCTCGCCCGGATGTTCGAGACACCGGAAGGCGAAGAACCGCCGGTGGTCGGCCCGATGGATGATGTCAACGATCTGGTTGCCGCCCATGCGTATTCCGCGGCGAATTGGCTGTCGCTGAATTGCCGTCGCCATATGGAGCTGTACGGAACCACCAAAGAGCAGTTGGGCTGGCTGGCGATCAACAGCAGGTGTAATGCGGCATTGAATCCGCTTGCGGTCTATCGGGATCCGATGACGATGGCCGACTATCTGGCCGCCCGGCCGGTTTCCACACCGTTCGGGCTGCTGGATTGCGACGTCCCGATCGACGGATCGATCGCGGTGGTGGTGTCGGGCGCCGACTACGCCAAAGACTGTCCGCACCGGGCGGTGAAGGTAGAGGCGATCGGGGGCACGGACGGCGCAGGTGGCTGGTTTCACCGCGCCGACTATCCAAAGATGGCATCCGCCGACGCGGCGGCGCAGATGTGGTCGCGGACCGATCTGACGCCCGCCGATCTGAACCTCGCCGAGCTTTACGACGGGTTCACCTTCCTCACCTTCGCGTGGCTGGAAGCCCTGGGCATCTGCGCTGACGGCGAAGCGGGCCCGTTCGTCGAGGGGGCCGAGCGGATTGCCCTTGACGGCACGCTGCCCCTGAACACCTACGGCGGGCAGCTGTCGGCGGGCCGCATGCATGGCTATTGGCTACTGCACGAGACCTGCTTGCAATTGCGCGGTGAGGCAGGGGAGCGGCAGGTGCAGCGCCGGCCCGAAGTCGCGGTGGCCGCCGTGGGCGGCGGTCCGATCGCCGGATGCATGCTGCTGACATGTTGAGTGGCTCTGTGCGGGCGTGCAATTGAGCCCTGAAGCTCGTCCGCATGTCAAAGCCGGTAGTGACGCCGAGCACCGGTCCGATAAGCGAGCTACGCAGATCGCACGCCGCATCGAGGCTGACATCATTCGGCGTGGCTGGCCGGTCGGGCAAATTCTGGGTTCGGAGCAGGCGCTGCAACAGCGTTACCGAGTGAGCAGATCGGTGCTGCGGGAAGCCGTTCGGCTCGTCGAGCACCACCAAGTCGCGCGCATGCGTCGCGGGCCAAACGGCGGTCTGCTGGTCTGCGAGCCCGACGCCGCCCCGGCGACTCACGCCATCATCATCTATTTGGAGTACCTGGGCACCACGACCGGTGAGCTGCTCGATGCGCGGCTGCTACTCGAGCCGTTGGCGGCATCACTTGCCGCAGAACAGATTGATGAAGCCGGCATCGATCGGCTGCGCGCGGTGTTACGGGCGGAGGAGGACCGCACGCACGACCCGTCGACGCCACACCACGAGTTCCACGCAGCACTGGCCGAGCAGTCCAAAAACCCGGTGCTGCAACTGTTCATCGACATCCTCATGCGGTTGACCGTCCGGTATGCCGAAGATTCGCGGCTGGACTCCGCCAGCGATGCCCTCGAGGCGATCGACCGCAGGCGTCAGGAACACGCGGATATCGTCAATGCGGTCACCGCGGGCGACTCGGCGCGGGCCAAAACGCTGAGCGAGCGGCACGCGGAATCGATGACGAGGTGGCTGCAAGACCACCAGCCTCCGAGCCGGCCGGGCAACCGGAACGGACTGTACCGCCAGGCGCCGCACGGCAAGCTCGCCGAGGTGTTGGCGACCGCCATCCGCGACGATATCGCCGTTAGCGGCCGTCAGATCGGGGAGGTGTTCGGGACCGAAGTCGCGCTGTTGGAACGCTATCGAGTCAGCCGGTCGGTGCTGCGCGAAGCAGTGCGGCTGCTGGAACACCACGCTGTCGCCAAGATGCGTCGCGGACCCGGCGGCGGGCTGGTGGTGGCAGAACCGCAGGCGCAGGCCAGCATTGACACCATCGCGCTCTACCTGCAATACCGCAAGCCCCGCGGCGAAGACCTGCGATTGGTCCGCGACGCCATCGAGATCGACAACGTCGCAAAGGTGGTCAACCGCCGCGACGCGCCGGAGGTGCGTGCCTTCCTGGAAACCCATCGGCTGACCATCGAGGAGGCAGGCAGCGATCTGCGCAAGGCCGGTATGGAAGAGTTCCTGTTCCACACCGGACTGGCTCAGCTGGCCGGTAATGCCGTGCTGGACTTGTTCTTACGGATCCTCGTCGAAGTGTTCCGCCGGCACTGGGTCAGCACCGAGCAGCCGATCCCGAGCCACAGCGATCTGGTCGACGTGCCACGCGCCCATCTGCGAATCATCGAGGCAATCGGGGATGGCGACGACAGCCTCGCGCGTTACCGCACGCGTCGTCACTTGGACGCCACCGCGTCCTGGTGGTTGTGACCCGCCATTACCGTCCGAGTCGGCGCCGCCAGTCTTTGGCCGACGTCATCCGGAGCATGGCTGCGATAATCTTGCCCTTCTTGCGGCTGTAGGGATACCAGAGCGGCTCCTTTTTCATCGTAACCCGCCTGGCCACAACACTTTTGGTGCGGCAGTATTTCCGGATCCCGTCGGCCCCGCCGGAGCGGGAACCGAGTCCCGAGTCGTTCCAGCCTTCCATCGGTGCCGGGAACTGGAAAGCGAGGACATTGTTGATGTTCACAATGCCGGTGTTCATTTTGCGCGCCAACGCCATCCCCTTGTTCTTGTCTCGCGTCCACACACTGCCGGACAACCCCAACGGGGAGTCGTTCGCCTTCTCGATCGCCTCGGCGACATCACGGACCTTCATCACCGGCAAGGTCGGGCCGAAGGTCTCTTCCCGCATGCACTTCATGCCGTGGTCGACGTCGACCAGCACTGTCGGCTGGTAAAACAGTCCCTCAGTGGCGGGGTCGCTCGACTTGCCCCCGACCAGGACCCTCGCACCCTTGCTGACGGCATCGTCGACGTGGCCGGACACAATGGCGAGTTGCTGCGCGGTGGTCATCGAGCCGACCTCGCACGAATAGTCGTGTTTGGCGTCCATGCCCTGGCGCAGCTGCGAGGTTTTGGCCACCACCTTGCTGACGAACTCGTCGTACACCGGTTCCTCGACGTAGCACCGTTCGACCGATATGCAGGCTTGGCCGGTGAGGGTGAATGCGCCCCAGACCGCGCCGTCGGCGGCGCGATCAATGTCCGCGTCGGCGCAGACAATCATCGCGTCTTTACCGCCGAGCTCCAGGCTGCACGGGATCAGTCGCTGCGCGGCCGCGACGGCGATGCGGCGCCCGGTATTGACCGAGCCGGTGAACATCACGTTGTCCACCAGATTGACCAAGGCGGCCCCGGTTTGGCCGAACCCGTACACCGCGTCGAGCACGTCCGGTGCACCGATCTGCTTCCACCCGTCGACCGCCATCCGCCACACCAGCGGGGTGACCTCCGAGGGCTTGGACAGCACGGCGCAACCGGCCATCAACGCAGCAGGAATGTCGCACAGCGGCACCAAAAGCGGACCGTTCCACGGCGTGATCACGCCCACGAGTGGATACGGCTCGTAGGCAATGGTCAGTTTGTTCGCTGCGTTGGCCGCGCCGTAGGGGCGAACAGTCTGGTCGGCGAGGAAATCGGCGGCGTTGTCGATCCAGTAATTAATGATCTGCACACCGGCGATTTCGATGTTGGCGTCACCCCAAGACTTGCCCGTTTCGAGCTGCAGCAACGTCAACAGCTCGTCACTGTGGTCGAGCAGCCAGTCACGCCACTTACCCAGCCACCGTGAGCGGCCCTCGACACCGATCCGCTGCCAAGCCGGCTGGGCCGCCCGAAGCCGGGCCGCCACCGCCTCGACCTCCACCGACGTCGACACCGGGACGCGGCCGACCACCTTTCCGGTGGCCGGGCAGGTGACCACCACTTCACGGGGGACATCCGCTTTCGGCGGGTTCGTGGGTGCCGATGTGTCTGTACTCATTGCCATCACCTCAGCTGAATGAGAATGCGCATGGCGCTTGCCAGCTGGCAAAATACGCTCCGTTGTTCCGGCAGCCTGGACGATAAATCTGCAAATCTAGATCAGTTAATGTCCTCCGGCTGGCTGCGGCCACGGCCCATCAACTCCAGACCGGCCATCGCCTCCTCGGCGCCGGCCTTGTCGGTCTTCTCCACCACGAAGCCCATGTGGATGATCACCCAGTCGCCCGGCGCGAACGTTTCCTCCGGCAGCATGCCGACATTGACCTTGCGGTGCTCACCGACGACGTCGACCAGCGCGACTTGGTCGTTGTAACCGTCGAGCATCCGCACGACTTGGCCGGGAATCCCCAGACACATCTGTCAAACCTCTCCTACCCGAGCCTCGTCTTCGGCACGCAACATGGCCACCGCCGATTCGACCGCCCGCGCCGCTTCCGGGACCGCTGCTTCGACGGGCTCGCTTAGGCCCATTCCGTCGCCGACGTCAGCGACCTCACATCCCACCACGATGGTCCGCGGGGGGGTCCCGCCCAGGGCGCGAAGACTCGCGAACACCGTCGCGGGATCCATGCCGTGTGCGTCCAAACCCGCTGGAGCATCCGGTGATCCATGGTCGGCCTCGAACACATGCACCGTCCCGGGCGAGCCGCGGTTGGGGATCGCGTCGACGAGCACCAGCGCATCCCAGTCCTCGAGTAGGTCGTAGGCCAGATGCATGCCCCCGATGCCGTAATCGGTGGCGCGTACACCCTCGGAGCCGTTCACCCGGCCAAAGACATGACGCAACACCTCGGGACCGAAGCCGTCGTCGCCGAGGAAGATGTTGCCGATGCCGGCTATCAGGATGCGGGACGCCATACCGCCGCAGTCGAATCCGCTACATGTGCCGCATCTTCAGGTAGCGCCGGGCATCTGGTAGGGACACCAGGCCCAGCACCACTGCCGAGAGCACCATCAGTCCGAGTATGCCGATGAACACCCAGCCTACGATCTCCATATCGAGTTCCTTTCCGTGGTAGTGGTTTCGAGCGGTTCGACTTCGTCGGGTGCGAAGTACAGATAGCGGCCGTACCACTCGTGCAGGTCGGCGGCCGGATCGTCGTCGACGACGACTCCGACGTGCTGGTTGCCGTCGACGTCTTCGTGCACCGAGGTGACACGAGCGGTCTTGCCGGAGAAAAACAGGTCTTGCGCGTCGGCGCGCCGGCCCGGATGCAACCGCACCCGGCTGCCCCGCGACACCCGCACACCGTTCACCAAGACTGCATCGATGTCCGGACGAACAGCGTTGTCGGCCAGTGGATCCCACCACTCCACGCCGTCGGGTATCTCCGGAATGAGGC
>Ga0210405_10004261_pt1 | contig 13550 bp, 20 predicted proteins | sample IncBWH11MmetaG_FD_155492 | JGI IMG/M metagenome (GOLD analysis project Ga0210405, IMG submission 155492) | Forest soil microbial communities from Barre Woods Harvard Forest LTER site, Petersham, Massachusetts, United States - Inc-BW-H-11-M | ecosystem: Environmental > Terrestrial > Soil >... | reverse complement strand
GTAACGGCGGTTTTCCAAAACCGAGTCGCCGGCCTCCCGCCCAAGCAGTTACACTCCCGCTAGTTCATCCAGAATGTTCCCTGGATATAGATCGCCGCGGTGCGGCGTGATTCCCCGTCCCGCCGTAGAGTTCGCTCCCGCGAACCGTATGGCGCAGTTGCCGCGACTGGTGCAGGTTGAGCGATGTCGATGCCGATTCAGAGTCTTCACATTGGGATGCACGTGCGGCACCCGCAATACGGCGTCGGTGAGGTGAAATCACTCACCGAGCTCACCGCTGAGATTTCCTTCGACGATGCGCGGCGGACGATCGCTCAGCGATAGCACGAATCGTTTTTCACCAAACCGCCGCAGGCTCGAAATTCAAAGACATTAATCGCTAAATCGACACATCATAAGCGGCTTATGATGCGAGAAGAACAACACCTTATTTCAATTTGAGTAATCGCAATGTCTTGGCATCGCGCGGCGGCCAGGGCTTACCTTGCCGCAACGCGGCGCGCTTCATCTCGCGGATCGCCACCATTTGGCGCGCATGTGATTTACTAAGCTCGCGTCGACTGGTGCTTCCCCCGATCGAGCCGATGTATGCGAGGTACTCGTGCACCTGCTTCTGCAACTTGCTCCTGGGCATATCATCACATGATGCAGCGTAACCGGCTTACGATGCGATCATAAAAGTGTTGATCGTTGTTCGGAGACGGAACGCTGCGGCTTGATGCACTGATCTTCGCGATAAAGGTGCCTGACTTAAGAAAGTAACCGCGATTTTCCAAAACCGAGTCGCCGGCCTCCCGCCCAAGCAATTCCCCGTCCCGCCGTAGAGTTCGCTCCCGCGAACCGTATGGCGCAGTTGTCGCGACTGGTGCAAGTTGAGCCATGTCGATGCCGATTCAAACTCTTCACATTGGGATGCGGGTGCGACACCCGCAATACGGCGTCGGTGAGGTGAAATCGCTCACCGAGCTCACTGCGGAGATTTCCTTCGACGATGCGCGGCGGACGATCGCTCCCGCCTCAGTTGAGCTCACCCCGGCGGAGCCGACCGCGGCGGTGTCCGAGCTTCAGGTGCCGCTGAGCAATTTCATCCGCGAAACTGCGCACGTTATCGTCGAGGCACTGGGGCTGGAGAGAGATGACACGATTGTGCAAGGCCTCGCGAACCGATGGCAAAGGGGCACCCTCGTGCTGCGCCCGGCTGATGCGTCGGTGCAGTCGAAGGAAGTGCCGCTGGAGACGTTCTTTCACAAGATCGTGATGATCCGCAACAACCTGCGCGTGCTCGAGCAGAAGGTGAACGCGAGCGATAAACTCACTGACGCAGACAAGGTTGACCTGCAGCAATACATCACGCGCTGCTATGGCTCGCTGACCACGTTCAATATCCTATTCAAGAACAAAGAGGATCAATTCTGAACAAAGTGATCAGTGACAAGTGACGGGTGACCAGCAAAAGAAGCTGGGAGCTGGGAGCTCGGAGCAAAGAGCGAAGGGGTAAGGGCAAAGGTCGCGCGCGGCGCGGACGCGCGCCCGGAACGCGGGCGCGAATCCTCGTCGCCTAAATATTAATGGTGATCGTCGTCGTGGTGGTCGTGGTGCTGGTGATGCTCGTGCTCATGTTCACGGCGAAATTCGCCACGACGCTCGTAGCGCCCATGAACCCAGCGGCCGTGCTCGCGATGGCCAGCTATCCATACCCATTCGTATCCGCCGTCCCAATAGCGGGGACCTTCGTAATACGGTCGATCGCCAACATCGATGTTAAGACTGATTGCTTTAGCGCTTGGGTTAATCAGCAGACCTGCCGCCATCAGAGCGCTCAATATTATTAAAACTTTCTTTTTCATATTACGATTGTATCGCACGGCGAGGGCGACTTGGTTTTAGTGAAAACCGAGGGAGCGAAGCGGTAAGGGGTAAGGGGTAAGGGCGAAGGGGTAAGGGGTAAGAGGTAAGAGGTAAGAGCGAAGAGCGAAGAGCGAAGAGGTAAGCGATTGGTTCAGAACGGCGTTTTGACGCCGCAGGCGCGGACGGCGCACCAGCCAACCCACGATTCAAAAGCGCAGAAGAGCCCGATCAGGATAAAGATCGCCGCGAGCAGGTGTGAATCCGACACCAGGCACGCGCCAGCCAGCAAAAAAGCGACCGCAATGCCTCCCCGCGCCGCGCGGCCTTTGTTATCGATGTTCTGTTTAATCGTTGAGGGCTCGCAACACGAAGTAGTGAAAGAGAATCAACAAACTCATGTAATGTTGTGACGTTGAGGAGTTGAGGTGTTGAGACGACTGCCGGCGCACCGCCATGGCTCAGAGTCCCAGTTATCTCAATGTGCCGGCGAATGCGTTGGCCAACAGGATCAGGGGCCAGGAAACGGCGACCAAAACGATTCCAAAAGCGATCAGCTCCGGCAAAAAATCCGGCTGAGCTCGGTAGGCATAGCGATCAGTGATAAAACGACGGATGCGTATTCGCATCGGTGTTGTGCTTTTCATAACATCACTGGAAAGGGACAATCGTTTGGCCGCAAGCGCTTTTACCTAAAAGTAACGCGTTTGTTACCGTTCTCCGGTAAGACGAGAACCGGCAAGAGCCAAATTGTCTCGACGAATGGGGTCAGATCTAAACTTTTGACATTTCATGTCGAAGTGACAAGTGACCGGTGACGAGTGATGAGATCAAAGCGGTAAGGGCGAAGGGCGGATCAGAGTGACATGTGACGGGTGACGAGTGACAAGACGGAGAGCTGAAATGCTGAGGACGTAAAGACTTCGTCCACGTCCCGAGGCGGTTGAGAAGTTGCGCGGACGACGCTCGATTAGAACGGCGGAACTGACGCGCGAGCTTTCTGTTCTTTTTCAGCACTGATGTTGGCTTCGTATTCGCGCGCGGCTGGCAGCTCGAGTCGCACAATCAAATTGCTGCGCGACCAAAGAATCGCGCCGTCGGTTCGTTTCCACATCTTCTGTCCGACGGCGACGAACTGTTCCATCGCTGAATACGGCGAGTGTATAAAAATACAACGGGGTCAGATCTCAACATTTGAGATTTGGAACTGAGAATCTGTAACGCTGACAAGCTGAAATAGCCGGACAGTAGAGAACGCGGAGGAAGCGGCGAGCAAACAGACGTCACGACTCACACCTCAGAGTCACGGGTTGGAGAAAAAAATCAGGGGGAACTTTGGCTTTGGAATTCCGGAGAAGATGGTGAAAATGAAACCAATTCTCCTATGCAGCTTGGCCGCCGTTTCAACACTTCTGATCGGGTGCGGGTCCGTTGTTCACACAAGCCCGCTCCCGGCAAGCTCATCTAACTCGAACGATCCAGTTCCACTGAAGGACGGAATCGTTTATTACCTACCCAAAGGCATAATTAAAGTGGACGGGGTCTATGATTCCGCAAAGGGTTGGACGGTCACAATTACGCCGGAAATATATGCGGATCGGTCAGCGCGCTACGTCCTGGGCCTAAACAATCGATATCCGTTTTTCGATCACAACTGCACTCTGACGACCAATAACAAAGGTCTCTTGCAAACTGTTACAGGAGTTGCGACGGACCACACAGTCGATTCGGTGTCGTCCTTGATAGGTGCTGCCGGAAGCGCTTTATCATTTGCGGCGTCGTTAGGCGGAGCGGCCGCCGGTCTGAGAGATGTAAATGCTAACCCTCCTTTTCATGTTGTTTTGGACCCCTACGACCCCAATAAAACTGTCGAAACTACTTCAAGTTTTACCATCGCCGTGACAGAGGCGCCCGCCCCGGCGGTAAGACCTCCTCCCAGCGACAGGTCCTACGTCGGACCTTTAACTCGACTATTAGTACCGTTCATTGTGACCGTGAAATCAAATGATTCCGCTCAACGAGCGAGCGTCGTACTGCCCGATCGTTCCGCTACTTACGTCATGACAATTCCTCGCGGCCCATTTGTTACTGATAAGTCGACGTTGCAGTTTTCTGACGGCAGTCTCACATCATGGGACATGGAGCGTCCGAGTATCGCCTACGGGATCCTCAACGTTCCAAAAAACATATTGTCGGCACTCGCGCCAATTCCTGGGAACGTTCGCCAGCAGCAGGTTGCCAAGATCGATGCCACCAAAACTATCTTAACTGACGAAGCGGCAATTAAAAAATTGGAACAACAATAGCCATCAATTTCATCAGATGACCCGGCAGGACAGACTCAGCGGTGCCAATAGCGTGTGGATTCTGCTACGGGCGAGCCTAATTATGGCGATGTTGACCGGTTTTCCGGCCAATTACTTCGCGGCGACGAACGAAATAGCGTCGCAGAGTTTGCCTCCTTCGGTTGCCGACGACATAGGAGTCTCCAAAGGAAACGGCCCCGAAAATCGCGCCGTACCTAAGGACGACGTTAGTGCCGCATTGAAGTTTGCGAAGCAGGCTCTTCCAAACGATCCCGGCAAACTCGTCGCTGGGGCATTGAGCAATGTCGCCTTACAGGGAGATTTGAAAGACGAGAGATCAAGTGGGCAGGTTCGAAGATTGCGAGACGGTTTCCTTTGGAACGGCCGGCCTCCGGACAGCATTTTTGGGAGTCAACGCTTTCAACAGAACATGCTTTTTCTGCTTGAAGGAGCCAGCGCGGGCACAAGAGTCGTTGGCGGGAAAGTTGCGCTGCCCAACGAGTACCCAAATTGCGTGCTTATCAGCGGTCCAGATCCGACCGATTATTTCTGCACGGGAGTCCTTGTCAGCAACCAACTGGTCCTGACGGCCGGTCACTGTATGGATGACCACACCCCCGCCCATGTTACATTCTGCACAAACACAAATGACCCGTTGGCACGGACATTCGGCGTCTTAGGCAGTCCGGAAAGACACCCGTCCTATTCACCCGCTCAGGACTACGCGAACGATGTAATGCTGCTCGTCCTTGATCAAGCTGTGAGTCCCAACTTGCAACCAGCCCGCATCGCACAGTCTTCGGCATTCGTTCCTGATAAGTTAAGGATCGTCACACTGGTTGGCTTCGGATATGATGACCGAGCTGCGTCACAAGGTTTCGGGGTAAAGCGGTGGGGAGACACAGCGGTTGTTTCTCCCGATTGCCGGCCTCCGATAAATTCTGTTTATGGCGGGCATCCCGATTTGGAGTTTATCGCAGGAGATCAACGGGTAGACACTTGCAAGGGAGATAGTGGCGGTCCTGCGTTTTGGCTGGACGCGGGAGGCAATAGACTTTTGGTTGGAACCACTTCCCGGTGGACCAAGAATCACACCCGCACCTGTGGGGACGGAGGAATTTACGTACGCGCAGACAAATATCGTGATTGGATGACACAAGTCGCAGCCCAGCGCCATGTAGCGCCGCCCAGCCAGTAACAAAATTGAGGTCATGTCGTAGACGAACCAAAAAGCAAAGACCTCGGAGCGAGGAGCTCGCTGCAGCGAGTCCGTCCAAACGGCGGAACATGGAGCGAAGAGCGGGGAGCAAAGCGGTAGACGGTAAAGCGGCAAGGGGAAGGGCGGATCAGAGTGACGAGTGACAACTGCGTTCCGACCATATCTCGTCCTACAAGACTAGCGGGCGAAAGAAGACTCGGCTCAAGCTTCTTGTTTTCGTATCGTTAGGTCATGTGGAACATGTCGCTCGTCTGGTGGGAATTCGTTCTGCGCGGGATCATTATTTATGTTTTCCTGATTGTTCTGCTGCGATTGACGGGAAAGCGGCAGGTCGGCCAATTGGCGCCGTTCGATCTGGTTCTGCTCCTGGTCTTGAGTAACGCCGTTCAAAACGCCATGAACGGTGGCGACAACTCGGTGATCGGAGGGATGATTTCGGCAGTGACTCTGGTCGGGGTCAACTGGATCGTGGGGTTCCTCACTTATCGAAGCAAGAAACTGGAAGCTCTCGTCGAAGGAAGGCCGGACGTGCTCATCCGCGATGGCAAGCTTTTCCAAAAAACTTTGGAGAATGCCAAACTCACTCGTCACGAGCTAATGACTGCTCTGCGCGAAGCCGGATGCGCCAGCATTGAAGAGGTGAGAGCCGCGCTGCTCGAGAACGATGGGTCGATCAGTGTCATACCCAAAAGAGCGAAGAGCGAGGAGGTAAGCGGTAAGGGGTAAGGGCGAAGAGCGGGGGAGCAGGAAGTCGGAAGTCTGGGAGCCACGCTCCTTTACGGAGTTGAGCAAGAACGCGGACTTTTGATAAACTGAGAAGATGACATCAAGAGTCCCTCTAATAGTACTGTTATGCGTAACGGCAGCTTTGTCTGCTCGCGCCACCGAGGTCTTTATCCCCGACAAATATAAGGGAATCATCCTCTTTGCTCCCGGGCCGGTGGACTATTCGAATTCCGGCAGGCAATGCGTCTATCGACTGATGATCGATCAAAAGACCGGACTTGTGAATGAAGTAGGTATCTTACTCCGAAGCGGGGATCAAAAACGCGATGGCACCGCGGTGCTGACCTTCATGCAGTGGAAGTTCAAGCCGGGCACTCTCAAGGTTCTGGATGTTCCGGTGATGTGGGACAGGCAAGCCACGGTTCTGCTGAAAAACGCCGGAGCCCGGTGGAAGTGAAAAGACCGGAAGCAGAGCGGGGAGCGGGGAGCGAAGCGATAAAGGGTAAGCAAAACCGAGAAGTCGGAGGTCGGAAGTCGGAGGTCGGAAGTGAAGAAGAAAATGGGGTCAGATCTAAACTTTTGACATCGCTGCTGAGAGCAGCGTTACGCCCCCGCTAGTGCATCAAGTATGTGCCCATTTATAGATTGCCGTAGGACGGCGTGATTGAGTGGTTGAGCCGCTGAGCCGTTGAGGAGTGGAGGAGCTAGGAGGAATGGCGAAGCGGTAAGCGGTAAGGGCGAAGAGCTTGATTGCCGCAGCGGGCTCTTTAGCGTTGGGTATGCCGAAGTACTGGCTGATCAGCGATCGCGATAGCAATGGTGTCGGCCAGGGCATAAACAATTCCGGATTGACTTACTGGGTTAGTGATGGCGGCGACCTGACCAGCATCAGCAATTGGGAAACAGTCGACGAAGGCGCGTTCCAGCTGTTGCTCGCTGATGCCGCCGATCAATTTCCTCTGCTGCCGCCTGAACAGCAAGAGAATCAGAGTCATGTCGCAATTCTTGTTCACGGTTACAATGTCAGTTTCCAACATTCGACTGCCTTTTATCAGAACGTGTGTAACAGATTGTTCGACGGTGCGAAGAGCCTGGGGCTTTGCATTCTTTATGATTGGCCGTCGCTTGGCAGCATCCTTGGCTATGAGCCTGATCGCGCGCACGCGCGCGCATGCGCCGCAGATTTGACCAATGTGCTTGCGATTCTGTTCGACTGGCTGTTAAACAAACAGGCTGCGGCGATCCAAGATCCGGCCGATGCCTGCAAAGCCAAGGTATCGATGATTGCCCACAGCATGGGTAACTACGTTTTACAAAAAGCAATGGCCGCGGCTTGGACAAGGAAGAACCAGCCCTTGCTTGCAAGTTTGCTTAACCAATTGGTGATGGTCGCGGCTGATGTCGATAATGATCTTTTTGACGCCGGCGCACCCGACAACGGTGATGGACAAGCAGTCGTAAATCTCACCTACCGGATCACGGCGCTTTATAGCGGGAAGGATGCTGTCCTCGGCATGTCAGCCGGTCTTAAGCACTTTGGAACCCGGCGATTGGGTCGGTCGGGACTCGCAAATCGTCCGCCGCTCGTAACGCAGCTGCCCGCCACCGATAACGTGTGGGATGTGGATTGCTCGAGTTTCTTTGCACCGGATATCAGCGGCGAGAACATCCACGGCGCTTATTTCGTCACCGACGGAACAATCGAACTGATGCGTCAGATTCTGCGCGGGATTGACCGCAGCGTATTGAAAGCGAGCGGCGCAACCACGGGCTCAGCTGACAAAAGATTCGTTCCTCCGAGCTGAGGGAAGGGAAGAGCGGGGAGGAAACCGGGCCTAACGAGTCGGAGAAAGCTCACTTGGATTGTACTTGGGCTCTTTGACCTGTCTGCGGAGCGCTACGAAAAGGCGGCCGATCCCGATTTTACTCGCGCTATTGGCAATGAAGGCAGGGATCGCACCGCCGTTGTCCGTGTAGACGGTATAGGTGGCGCGCGTTTTGGTCGCGTCTTCTTCCGGCTCAAGCAGCCAGCCGCCTTCACAAAGCTTAACGCGGGTGACGCCTTTCTTTTCCGCAGGACCAAGCTCATTGGCCGGTTCCCATCGGTTGAGATAAACCAGGCCGTTCGTTCCGGCCCACGAAGTCTCGCGAATACGAAGAGTGTAATCGCGGTCGCGGCAAAGCTTCGGTGAGAGACGCTGATAAGTGATGATCGAGTCGCCTTCGCGTTTGATCAGGCGGCATTCCGTCATGAAAGGCATGAAACTGGGGTACGCATCGATGTCGTCGATCACACGATGAACAGTCTGAGCCGGCGCTTCGATCTCGGCCACGGCTTTGAACTCCTTCAAAGGCGAGCCGGGACGCAGCCGACTGTAAAGCATGACGCCGCTGCTTACGCTCGACAACGTCCAGCCGTCGCTCGGGCCAGATGGGGCAGGCTCGGACGCGACACAGAAAGCGGGCGCTAACAGAAGAAGCAGGAAGATCCCTGGAGAGCTTCCGTGTTGCATTCAATGATATTAGCAAATGATTTGTAAGGAGGAAACGTGAAGGTGGGAGCAAGGAGCAAAGCGGTAAGAGGTAAGAGCGAAGAGGGCGGGTGTCGATCTTTTGCTTGATCGAAGCACGACGTTGTGTCGCAATAGCGGCCAATTCAATAAATCGAAAGGAACACCATGCTCTGGACTATAGTTGTTATCCTGCTCGTGCTCTGGCTTCTTGGCTTTCTCGGCCACGTCGGCGGCGGTCTCATCCATCTTCTCCTCGTGATTGCCGTGATCGTCGTGATCGTTAACCTGATCCAAGGCAGACGAGGACTCTGAGCGGACGGAAGTCGGAAGTCGGAGACGCTCTCCGAGCGCCGTTGAGACGTTGAGTTGCTGAGATGTTGAGGACGAACGGCGAAGAGCAAAGCGGAAGTCGGAAGTCTGAAGTCTGGGAAAAGAAAAGTGACCGCGTGACCAGTGACCAGCGGAACGCGAAACGCGGAGCGTCAGAGGTCGGAAGTCGGAAGAAGAAAACGGGGTCACATCTATACTTTTGACATTTCATTTCCACAAGACGCGCTGCTCGAAAGACGGCTGGCGTAAAAGCGGATAGAGCTCGAGCGAAGAAGCCGTTCGAGTTGACGAACGATTTCTCAACTTCGACGATGGCCGCATGCGCACCGAAACTATTTTTGAGGTCCAGCGGCTTTTCCCACAAATCTATCTCGCCTGTCACGTCGATCATGTCCGCGCCGCGTCGACTTCCTGGAGCCTTTCTTCCCACGATGCTTCCATCCTCGCGCACCTTGATCGCGAGAACGCGATCAGTCCTCGCGCGCTCGCGGCGCACCTCAGCGTGGCCGCTTCCACACTTTCCGGCGCAATCGCGCGCCTGAGTCGCCTCGGTTACCTGGCGAGCGAACCTTCGCCTTCGGACAAACGAAAGCGCGACCTGCGGCTAACGGCTCGCGGCGCGAAGGCGATTGCTTTCACATCGGTCCTGGATGAAAGCCGGGTCCGCGAGCTATTGAGCCTGCTTAATCCACAAGAACGTGTTACTGCGCTGCACGGGCTCGAACTCCTGGCGCGGCAGCGCGTCAAATGAAACGCCCAAGATGAAACTAATCCTCCTCATCGTAGTTTTCGTTTTCATCATCGTCGCCGTAGTTCTTATCATCGGCGCCCTTCTGCCGAAAAATCACGTCGTATCTCGACAAGTAATTCTTCATCGATCGCCAGACGAGACCTATCGGACCGTGCGGGATTTCAGCGCCGCCCCGAGCTGGCGCCCGGATGTCGAGCGGGTCGAAATGATCGCGACGGCGGATAATCACGTTCAGTTTCGTGAGCACGCGAAGCACGGCGCAGTCACCTATGACTTGATCGAGGACCAACCCGGCGAAAAAATGGTTACCCGCATCGCCGATCTGAATCTTGGTTATTCGGGCAGTTGGACGTTCACCTTCACGAAAGAGGTGGCCGGCACGCGTGTTCAGATCACGGAGGCTGGGGAGGTTTCAAATATACTCTTCCGGTTCATGTCGCGTTTCGTCTTCGGCCAAAGCACCACGATCGAGAAATACCTGGTCGCCTTGGGAAAGAAATTTGGCGAGGACGTTTTGCCGCAGCCTTAACGGTTAGTTGGCGGAATTGCGAAACGCGGAAAGCAGCGTTGAGTCGTTGAGAAGTTGAGGGTCCCAAAGCAGGGGGCTCCGCATCATAGTTGAGGTTGTACGGTAGACGACCAGAAGTTTGCATCCTAATAGTTGGTCACTCGTTCTCCCGAACTCGCGCCAGCTACCCTAGCTGCGTTGCCGCCTACCCGAAGTGTTCCCCACACTTCGTGTTGAGCGGTTGAGTTGTTGATAAGCGGACTGCAATAAGCGGGCTGCTTTGGGCAATATCCAGCGCGCAGTTCATCATGCGCGGGCCGAGAGTTCACCATGAACGAACAACTAATAAACCTGATTGTAAAGAAAACAGGGATCAGCCAGGAGAACGCCCAGAAGGCAGTCCTCGTGGTGTTTGATTTCCTAAAAACGAAATTGCCGGCGCCGATCGCCACCCAAGTGGATTCCTTCCTTAACACTGGAAGCGTAAACACGAGCGGGATTACCCAGCAAACGGGTGGTTTCGTGAAGAGCAAGGTCGAGGGAGTCCTCGCCGGGACAAGTTAATCGGTAGAGTATCAACGGCACACTTGCCTGCTCCCCGCGCGACAGCGCCCCCCGGACTGGCAAGGGTGTCCGTCGATCCTGAATAGTCCCATTCGGGACTGAAGTTATTTGAACCAACGAAAAAGGCCCTTATGACCTCGAATATTATCAGCCGCGCAGCATGTCTGGCGGAACTCACTTCCAATCCCAAATCCTTCTTCAACTGTCCAGATATGCACGGCGGTCCTGGCTTGCCCGAAGGCGGAGCATGGAGCAGAGCGGTAAGGGGTAAGGGCGAAGAGCATGGAGCAGAGAGCATGGAGCTCGCCACGGCAAGCCTGTCCGAGCGGCGGACGTTTTAGCTCGCGCTGGTCAAGCGTAAGCAGAACGCGGCGTTATTTCGCCGCGTCCCACTTTTATAATCGCTCCCGACTTGGCGGTTGTCTGGCTTACGACATTCCCAACGATTCGAGCGTTGGCTCATCAATCGCCGAAGTCCCGTAGAGATTGTGGTCATGTTGATAGCTGGCCAGTGCCGCGCGGGTAACCGGTCCGAGCACGCCGTCTATCGTCCCCTGGTAATAGCCCTGCGCTTGCAGCGTGGACTGAACATTTGCGATCACCTGATCGGGCGGCAGGTTGTTATAGGCGTAAATAGGACCGTTATATGGGTAGTAGGCGAAGGCCGAATTGTAACCCCATGCCGGATACCAATAGTTGGCATTCCAAAAATACCAGCCACCGTTGATCAGAACGATGCGGTTGTAATGGCTCTGCCACCAGTTTTGATTGTGCCATTGGCCCCTGTAGTTCTGGAACGCGCCGTACTGTTGGCCTTGCCAGTTCTGACTGCCCTGAATGCGATAGTTTCGGTTGAACTTCGTGCTCGCGATGTTCGGGTTAGGCGAATTTGAAAGAGCGAAGTGCTTACTTGCCAGGTTTCCCTGGGTGCTCGACTGCGCGACCCGCGCCTTGTTGCTCTGAGCGTTCAACGCGTGATTCTGGCCTCCACCTGTCAATCGTGACGAGTTGTGTAGTTTCTGCTGCGAGACAGTGTTCGAACCATGGAGCGTAGTTCCTACTTTCCCCTTGGTGTTCGACTGAGCGACTCGCACGCGGTTGTTCTGAGCCTTCAACGCGTGATTCTGGCCCTGGCCTGTCAATTGTGACGAGTTGTTTACTTTCGGTCGCGAGACCGTGCTCGTGCCATAATGCTTGCTCTGTGTCGTTATCTGCTGCCCCTGTTGGTGACTTTGCGGCTGACTCTGCGTCGTCTGCTTTTGCTTCTTGTTGTTACCCTGAGCCGCCGCCTGGGCGACCAATGGGATCGCTAAGCAGCAAACCAATACGAAAAATAATCTCATAACTTTATGCCCTTCTGGTTAAATTGAACTGGAATCGGATACGTCAACGATCTTTGACCGGCCAATATCTTCTTCGTAGCACTTAATACCTTTTAAGTATGGCGATGAGACTAGAAGTCGGAGGTCGGAGGTCGGAGGTCGGAAGTCGGAAGTCGGCGGTCGGAAGGCTGAGGTCGGCGGTTCGCAGGGTGCGAACTTTACGGCGGGAGTGCGTGAGCGCGAAGACGCGAATCGCACTAGGGAAGCCGGCGGCTCGGTTTTGGTGAAAACCGAGAAGTTAGCGGAAGAATATCAAGTAAACGAGAACGCTTAGCGCCATCGCGGTTATGATCATCATCGACAGCTGTTTCGCATCAAAGAGCCGGGACGATGGAAACACCCTTAGTGGGACGGCACAATGACGGCAATGATGATCGATGACGGAAAGCGCGTAGCCACAGGCGGGGCAGGATTCTAATGGCATATCAGCGGCGTCTGGGAAGGATGGGTGCGACTGCGAAAAAGGCGATCGGAATCACTGCGACAGCCGCAGCGGCGGTTATCGTGAGAATGTTGATCGAGAAGGCCAAAGTGGAATCACTCCGTCGCACCAACAGTGCAAATGACCCCGCGATCAGCAGGAGGCCGATTGCTACGGCCTCAGCGACGATAAATCCGACAACTTTGTTGCGACGTCGCAGAAGTAACCCCGAGTTCGCGCTTTGATCTGACATAAGGTCTGAGTAGTTGTCGTATATTGTCAGCAGGTTAGCGGCCGTTGTCGGGATGAAACCGCCTTGAGACGTGTGAGTCGGCGAAGGTTCGTCGCAGTATATCAGGTGGCTGGAGCCTCGCCGCGGAAGCGAACTTCCGGAAAAGCGCAGCTCGGCGCCGGGCCGTTTCACAATGAGCCTGAGCGAAGTAAAGCGAGCTGTTCTGCGATATTGTGAGCGTTGATTCCATATCTGCTTTCCAAACCCGGGAGAAAGTGGCCGAGGGGCAGATCAGCCGAGCAAAAGCAATCTACAGCACAAACAGACATTCCCTAATCTTAATTGCGAGCGACGATGTCAGAAGTCAGAAGTCGGAAGTCGGAGGTCGGAAGTCGGAAGTCAGAGGTCAGAGAGATCTGACGACAAGAGGTGCTTTACGAGTAGATTGTGGTGTGCCGACATACATTTACGAGACGACCGATTCGACTAAACCGATCCGAACCTTTGAAGTGAAGCAAAGCGTCCATGACGCGCCGCTCCAGAGCGATCCGGAAACTGGGGAAGCAGCCCGGCGCGTGATCTCGGCTGGATACAGCATTCTGATTCCAGGCAAATCAGTTGGGCCTTGCGTTGGATCAGTCGGCTGAGGTCGGAAGTCAGACGTCGGACCGCGTAAAAGGCAGATGCCTCACGCGGCTAGAGGTCGGAAGTCGGAAGTCGGAAGTCGGAAGTCAGAGGTCGGAACAAAGAATT
>Ga0210405_10004260_pt1 | contig 13551 bp, 18 predicted proteins | sample IncBWH11MmetaG_FD_155492 | JGI IMG/M metagenome (GOLD analysis project Ga0210405, IMG submission 155492) | Forest soil microbial communities from Barre Woods Harvard Forest LTER site, Petersham, Massachusetts, United States - Inc-BW-H-11-M | ecosystem: Environmental > Terrestrial > Soil >... | reverse complement strand
GTTTCTGCTTTCTCTGGCCTCCGTAGCCCTCCAATTAGGGCGCGACGCGGGAATTCTTGGGAAGCTCCCGATTGTGGTGGTGATCGCCATCGCCACGCTTGTGGTCCCAAGTCGGGCACAAGCTCAAATGACGAAACCCGATCAGAGCTCACTCGCTGATCCTCCACCGAACGAACCGCCCGAGACAACGCGGCCGCCAGCCTCATCGCCTCCATCCGACTTTGATCGGCCAGTCTCTTGGAAACTTCTGTCCGCCAACTTGATCGCCGATCAAAAGCAGATTTGGTCTTTTCCGGCCAGGCTTATGCAGGGCCAAAACTGGACGCCCACCGCCGCTGTTCTGGGGGCCACGGCGGGACTAGTGCTTCTCGACCCGAGTGAAGCGGGATATTTCCGCCGCACACCGACATTTCATGGGTTCAACAACATCTTTACAGGCAACGCCACGGCTATCGGCATTGGAGCGGTTCCGGCCTCGCTGTATGCCATCGGGCTGATCCGCCGAGACTCGAAGATGCAACACACGGCACTGCTCGCGGGTGAAGCGATGGCCGATGCCGAGATATTGACGACGGTTTTGAAGGATGCCACAAAGCGGGTTAAGCCAGCCGGGTTCCCGGCTTCCGGAAACCTGTCCGATTCCTGGTTTGATATGAGGCGCTCGCCTTCTTATTCTTATTTAAAAGGAGCTGGAAGTTTTCCTTCCGGGCACACAATAGCAGCGTTTTCTGTTGCTACAATCATCGCCCGACGATATCGAAACCATCGCTGGGTGCCTTACGCTGCTTATGGCCTGGCCTCGGTTGTCGGATTTTCACGACTCTCGCTTTCTGTTCATTTCTTGTCGGATGTCTTCATGGGTGGTGCGCTTGGGTATTCGATCAGTCGCTTCACTGTGCTCCGGCAATAACAGCGGCTGTTGGAAGTTCCGAGTTCCGGATTCTTCCCGTTTTGTCGACCCATAAAAAGCGATGGTTGAAAGCCTCGCCCCTTTCCGCCTCCGTTCTGGACAGTGGGACCTCCCTCGTCGTGGCTGCCTGACGCCAACATACGGCATTATGAGCGGCAACGTGTGGCGGCGATTTCGTATGACAAAATCTTTCGCATCCGATCTAGTTTGTCCTGCATCTCTACCGATCTAGGCTGAGAGCAGAGGGACGATCATGCGAAGCATCTTCAAGTTGAAAAATCGCGGTAGGGCTGTTTTGTCTGAGAACGACCACCGGAGCGTAATCCCCATTCCAGCAAATGCCATGGTGGTTCTTGTAGGGGGAGACATCGATCAGGACGCATTTGTAAAGATCCGCTATGAAGGTAAGGTTCTCTTTATGCTTGCCGAAGACCTTCGTAGCGGTGGGGAATTGTGGGGAAAATCGATGTAGTTCGATCTGCCCCGGCCCACACTTCCCGCATATCGATCCGTCGCGGCGCTGGATCTGGTTACGGCGAGACTGTGCGGATCCATCGGACCCCGGCGCTCAGGCGATAGCAATCAGACCCGACCATCCAAAAAACTGCCGCGCTACACAACCTCAGATTTGCCCAGCACGTTCATCGCGATCGGGACGGCGATCAACGCGCCCACCACAAGCGCCCACCCAGCGCCTTTGCGCTCGTGGTCGGTGAACTTATCCGTGAGCAAAGTGCGATGCCCAAGCCGAGCGCGACACGGGACCGGAGATCAGTATGATCTCGGGAATTGTCAAAGTTCTTTCTTGCATAACGACGCTCCTCGGGGTTGTGATGCGCTAGCACCGGAACTCATTTTCAACGACGTTTTCGAAATGTGAACTATTCCTGCTCCGTGCCCGATTCAGTTGCAGCCCTGTAAGAAGTTATTCGAAAAGAATGCGCCATGCACTCGTAACGCCGCATCCTTGGGCTACTGTATGCTGCGACATCTACCGGTGGTCGATCTCAAAAAGGCAATCATGTCCCAGAGAACTGTATTTACCATCGCCTTACTCATTGCGCCGTGCATTATCCCTGTCCACGCGCAAAACCAAAACGAAGAGGGTAACCTCAACTTTAGTATGGGCGGCGGCTTATCGGTGCCGCTGAACCCTACGGCCAACTACGTTGGCTTTAGCGGGAGCTTTGTTGCCGGTGGCGGCTCCAACATCGATCAACATAACTCGATCGTGGGGCAATTCATGTGGGCTGGCCTGACTCCTCCTTCGGTTCTTCCTCCCGCGCTTAGCGCCGTCGCTCAGTCAAATGGTTTGTCTTCAAGAGGGAATCTTTACAACGTTAGTTTGGACTACAAGTACCGAAGTCGTGTCGGGAAGAGCTGGGGCTATTACCTGATCGCCGGTGGTGGTTGGTATTACCGGCACGTGTCGATTTCGCAAGGCATATCTATACCACCCAACACGGTTTGCCAGCCGATCTGGCTGTGGTTTGGATTTACCTGTAGCAACGGGTTTGTTGACACAGGCGGTGTTGGTGCGGGAAGCAGCTCTTTCGGGATCAACGGCGGTGTCGGCATAACGCTTCGGATTAGGGACACGCCGTGGAAGTTCTTCATGGAGTCACGCTACAACTATGCACCTACCCGTTTTATCAACACGCAAGTAGTGCCAATTACTTTCGGCTTCGCGTACCAATGAGGACCGAGCCGATAGGCACATAGGCTGGATAGGGGAACGACGCTTCGACAGCCAGTCGAATTTGCCGCGATGAGAGTCGGCAGCGGACTTCTCATGCCGATACTGACCGGATCACGAGCGCATTACGCGACTGTACTGCTGACCATCCACGAATCCGCCGAGAAACAAAAAGCCGTTGCTGGTAGGGACCGGACGCCGGAGTTTTGAAGACCTGACCGATACGCAAAAGCATCGGGGGGCTAGTTCTTCCACACGAACCGCAGCCCAACCTCTTCCACGTCTCAAAAATGGATCAGAATCGTCCGCATAGCATCGCCAAGTACACATGGACACCACAAGAAGCGGTGATGGAATCAATCGCGTGTTGAGAACCCTCGTTAAGCGGGTCGGAATGCTTTGTCGGCGGTTGCAGCAAATGGGGACGGAAGAACGCGGCATCCTGGCAGTGATGCCTGCATCATTACACCAAGACAATTTGCGTGTCTGGTCGATTGAAGAGGGTTGGAGTGTGCTATTCGCAACTTCGGTGGAAAGCGCAGTTCGTATTAGCCAAGGGAACCGAATCGGCGTAGTCCTATATGACTGTGATCTGCCGGAAATCAATTGGCGTAAGGGCATGGTCACGCTATTGAATTGCGCTGAACCGGTCTTCGCAATCGCACTATCTCGTGTGTTGAATGCCCGGTTCTGTCTTGCAGTCCTCGAAAGTGGGGGCTATGCTGTGGCCGGAAAGCCCCTGGACCGGAAGAGCCTTGTGGGCTTGGTTAATGGAGCTTTACGACTGGAAGACTCCATCGATTCTTGCCGGGTTTTCGAGCAAGTGTACCGCGAGATGCCGGAGGCTGCGGCTGGACTGATTTTTCGTATGAAATGTGCGTGAAGCACGGAGCAGGCTGGACGATACGAAAGAATCCCCAACGAACGCCATTCGGAACGAAGTAGTAAATCCAGGTGCCCAGCGCCAGCATCTCGGAACGTAGAAGGTCATGTTCATGTTCCTTCCCTTACCCCGGTGGTTCTAGAGAGGATCACCGGGTTTTGTTATCCTGCACGCCGTGCAGCCCAGTGTATACGGCTCCAACAGACCCTCGCGGATCAGTCATCGGACCAGCAACACCGTGGTGTCCACTCCAACCGCCCTGTAGATATCACTGCGATGAAAGTCCATGGTTTTAGGGCTGAGATCGAGCCGAGCCGCGATTTCTTTCGCGGACAACCCGTCTCCCACCATCCGGGAGCTTTCAAGTTGCCGCGGCTTGAGCTGCACCCGTCGATCGGCACCAGAATGTTTTGCTCGTGGATTAGCACCCATGATCGGCGCCGTGTCTTACGTAAGCATCCCGTGGCCCCTGCGTTCTTGCCCGCGCTTCGTTCACTCGATCTAGTAAGCGAATGTAATTGATGTGATCCACACCAGCCTGGTCGCCAAGGCGTTGGACCGCTTGAGACCATTCCTCCACAGCGCGATTGTATTCGGCTAACAAGTGGTCTTTATCTTCGCAGTCCAAAGCGCATCATATCGCGATGTGACAGCGCTGGCCGCGCCTGCAGTATGACCCGAAGTTGTAAATCCAACCGAGCTTGAGAGCATCTAAGACATTGAAGGGTACCGAGAGGTTTTGCTCGGGACACATCTCCGTATCACCGAGTGACCTTCTCCTTATCCTCTCGGTACTGCCTTCTAATTTCCACCGATCTCCAACGTGTCGGATGAGTCGTTACCATATCACGTGCTACGTTCATCGGTGATCGTAGAACGACGCGCAGCACCTGTGCTTTTCGCTCACCGGCGCACATGGTGCTGATTCCCAAAGACGCGACGCTCCGCGATGTTCGCACCGGCCTTTGAAATTGGCGGGTACAGATAACCGCGCCCCAGCGATACCTGGAAGCCTCGGTCGCGGCGGGTGGGGGTAACCTGCGGGTTACCCCGAGGCGGATAGCAGCGTACCACAGCGCGTATCGAGTCGATCCGTATCTCGAATCGGTGTGGTCAGTTGCAAGCACCGGCACCAGACGCGCCCGTGACGGCGGCGAGCGCGATGAGGATGACCAGCGCCGTTAAAATCGCTCCGGCGACGGCGAGGAACGACTCTGGGTTTCTGTGCTCGTCTCGGCATCTCATATACGCCGGAAACAGGTGTGTAGACATGCGTACGCGTCCTCCTTCGATATCGTAGATTCCGACCGATCCGCCGGAGCGCAAAACATCGGCTCAAGGCAGTTTGCGGTCATGGGAACCTTCGTCTATCGTCCCGTCAGGTAGCGAAGGAACAGGATTCCAAGAAGGACAACCACCGCCCACACGGAGTCACGCTAGTCTTGCTCGAACTGCGGATGTCGCCGATCAGGCATGGTAATGGAGTAGATCGGGTTGACCTTCGGCCGATTTAGCTTGGGGTTACTCGGTTCGAGCCGGAAAGAACGCGTCTGGGCACGCGCAAGCGCGGCGGTGACGCTACCGCCTCGGGAACCCCTTCGGCGATCCGCTGGGTGCAAATCTGCGTCATAAGCAGTAGAGGTATCCTTATGACCATCCGGCATCAAACTTGGCTGGCGGATGCTTTCTTCGGGTCCGTCCTGATGTTCGCGCTGTATCTCATCCTGCTGGAGTTCAGCAAGGCGAGGTTGCCGTAGGAGGCACCCGCCCGCGCGTCCTAGACTTCCGATTTGGTCGTCTTCATGAACGCCAGCCACGCCATCGCCGCGTTGGAATATCGCGTCACAGCTTCCGCATACTCACGACCTTGCTGTCGGATGTCTACCATCGCCTCGCCGCTGGGGGCACCTTCCCCCGCTACGGTTTGCAGGGCATGTTCGTATCTGAGATGGGCTATCTGGAGCGCGGCGAAACCATCAGATACAGCTTGGTGCAAAGTTTCGGCTTCGGTCGGGTCAAGCTCGGGTTGGCGTATCTCCGGTAGCATCGGTTCGAACCCTCCGAACCGGCGAGATTACGGAGTTATCAGTCGGGTCTGAAGGAACTCTTATATAATTCTCCGATAATTCCCGGGATGAATCAACCCGTGACGCACATAATGGATGGTGAAACGGTGCCGAGATGAAGGTTACGTTCTAACGTATCCGTAACGAAACGCAGAAGCTATCCTCGATCCGCGGATGCTGATCGAACGATCTCCTCGCAGTCTTGCCGTGTGAACTCCGCACGACCACTCCACTTGGCGTGTCCAGTTCGACGACGTGCGCGGTCATTCCCCACCAACCCTTCAGCCGCACGATCGAGGGAGGTATACACGTCCGGTTCTCGCCTACCGTGGGTACGGAGCTGGAAATATCGTGTTCCCATCACCTGTAGGATCTCAGCTCCGGTGCCGGTTCGACGGCTATTTTTTCGTTAGGTGGGCAATCTTTTGGCTTGGCTTGGAACAACGCTATCGTTTTGCGAGTCCGCACCACGTATGGCTGCGAAGCCTGGAAGTCGGGATCTCCAGCGATCGCACAAGCACGCCCCAGGGCGGTGTCATACGTGCCGAACATCCGATGCCGTTTGTCTTCGAGCACGGTCCACATTTCCATCGGATGGAACAACATGAACGTTCCGCCCGTCGCGTACGCAGATGAAGCTGGAGCCGTTGTCAAGCTTCGTACGTCCTCACGTTTCGATCGGCCACGGAGCGACGAAACTCCAGGATCGGCCTCGGCTATACAGCCGGTAGCGGCAGAACCCGCACGTTGCGATGGGTGAAAGGGCTTTAGCGTTCGCCCGCGTCAGGGTTTACCCGGACCCACGCCGAGAATCGTGACGCGAAACTACATCTCCGTCAACGTCCGCAGGTCCGGGTCGCCTGTGAGTTCGCGGGCGCAGTCGAGGGCGTCGGCGAGAGTCGGAAAGACCCGCTGGTGTTCATCCTCATCGACCGTCCAAGCTCCCTTGTCGTGTCGGACGATGTGGCTCGTCCGCCCAGAGGCGGCGAGGATCTTCTGGCGACCGTTGCCGAGATTGTGAATTTCGTAAGACATAGGTGTTTCGTCAGGTAAGTATACCCAACCTAGGGAAAATACCAGGGTCGAGCGTGGGTTCGTGAGGCTGGAGATCCGTCTGAGACGTACAGCGCCATTCTCAAGGCGGAATCGGCATCGCGCGGATCAGTGCCCATCCCACGAAAGTTCCACTCATTGCGAACATCATTTCCAACTCCTTCACGGCGCCACGGCGTGTACGCGTCCTTAGACTTCCCTTTGCGATTACCGGGCTTAGAGGGTTACTTGATCACGTCCTATACGAGACGCTCACACCCGCGGTACGCTCGTGGTTACTTTCGACTTGAAGACACGGGCGCGGCGACGATAGAGCAGCACATGTCGCAAAAATATTCCACGTCTTTCACCGGTCAGCAACATCACAACTAGGTAGTTGTGATTTATACGGGGCGCGGAGCGGTCCTCAGCCGTATGGTCAGACGATGAGGGGAGTCTTTTGAAGAACAATCCGGAAGCAAGTAGGCTCGCGCAATTTCGGACCGCTGGAGTTCCGTGGAAAAAGTGGGGGCCATATCTGAGCGAGAGGCAGTTGGGTACGGGCCTGGAACTACTTTACTTACGACCAAGTCGGAGGGGAAGTCTGTGGGGCTAAGTTTCCACTGGCCGTCCTCGCCTCACCGATATGCTCGGGACCGTGAGCTCGCGGGCATCAGCGACGACGAACAACTGACCCGCTGTCTGGTATGAGTATTCCCGCGCTCGTGACATGACGCTGAAGGCGACCGATACCGAGGAAGCGCCCTGGTACATTGTGCCATCCGACGATAAGAAGCGGGCTCGCCTGAACTGTACTCGCACCTCTTGAGCCTCATTCCCTATCGACAGGCGGCCAGAGAGAAGGCAAAACCGCCGAAAGCGTTCCAAGAAAAAGAGCCTACAATGATCAGGCCACGATGAAAGGCAGCAGATTCGTTCCGGAGAAGTATTGAGCTGGCATCTCGTTAGCAGATAGCTTGTAAACCCATGCCCCAAGCGGTTTCCTTTGCAGGTGTCGCACTGCTCGTGTGCGCTTTTGTACTATCTCACTATTGTCGCCGGTTCACAGTGAAGATAAAACGGAGATGGGAGGCCCTCTCCGCTGGCGTTGCAGTGGCATATGTATTTATAAACGTCATACCGGAACTCGAAGAGCACCGGCCGATCGTCGCCGGTTCAGCTACTGGCAGCGTGCTCGATGCCGAGAAGCGTATCTACCTGTGGACATTGGCCGGGTTCGTTGCATTTGTCGGGCTTAGTCGACTCCCAGTGAACATGAGTCCAAATGGAACACGAACCGTTAGCGCCAACCTGCCGTTCTGGAGCGAAATGGTGGGATATTCGCTCTACACATTGCTGATCGGCTACCTGCTGGTCCATCGCGAAGACCCGTCACTGCTCTCACTCGGGTTGTTTCTATTCGCCATGGGCCTGCATCTTTTCATGGTGGATATCGAACTGGTCGAACAATTTGCTAGCTTCTACCAGCCGTGGGGCAGATTGCTGTTGATGGCCAGTGTGCTTGTGGGTTGGATATTAGGGATCGTCGATGCGCTTCCAGACTCCTTCACCTCACGTCTGTTTGCTTTCGTCATCGGAGCTGTAGTGGTTATGAGCGCGTACGAAGAATTACCGGCCGGAGAGAGCCGGCAGTTCTGGTGGTTCGCCGGAGGAGCGTTTTGCTACGCCACCGTCCTGATGTTGATCTGAGAAAAAACAACGTGGCGAGGCGTGTGAAATATAAGCCCCACTCTGCGCCACTTCACAAACTCTCGTGAAGACGCTAATTGCATCGCTCAACCATACTCGCCCCGCAGCCGTGGCAACCAGGACCCTTCGCTTGCCCGACTTCCGAGGGTATGGCCTAAAGGTCGACAAGCCTGGACAGATCGGAGCGGAAAAACACGCGCCCTCTGGGGGTTCTCCTCCGTGACGTGATGAAGGTGAACATGAACCGGTTTCGCGTATTCGGCCCGGATGAGAATACGTCGAACAAGCTGCAGGACATCTGAAGTCAGCAAAAAGTTCTGGATTGCCGAATACTTCCCGGGAGACGCGGACGGTGGCGAACTTGCAACCGACGGACGGATCATCGAGATGCTCAGCGAAGACACCATGGAAGAGATGCTAGAGGGTCACCTGCTGACAGGTCGCCATGGCTTCCTCTCTTTTTATGAAGCCGTCTCCGGCAAACAGTTACATTTGCAATACATGGACATGGATGCTGCAATCTGACACTGCAAGAAAGGCACAGGCATTTGGGATTGGGCCAGTAACGACCAGCTTGGCGAACCTGATGTGGTGCTCGCATCGGCCGGAGATTCCCACTCAGGAAGCGCTGGCGCCAGTCGCGTTACTCCGTGCTGACTTCCCCGATCCAAAAGTCCGTTACATCAATGTCGTTGACTTGTTCAAGTTGCAACCGAGCACAGAACGTCCTCATGGGTTGCCCGATTGATTTCGACTACCACTGGCTAACTCCGAAGCTTCAGAGGATCGGGGCGCACCCGAAAGAAAACTATCGTGATCAGCAGACCGATTGCCGCAACTACGCATACGCGCACGGCATCGACAAGCCGGAAATCGGGGCCTGGAGATGACCTTTTTAGGAACCAACGAGAAGCAGGCGAGAAGGACGGAGTCGCTATCAAGGACAGAATCCTCCCAAAACTACAGGTCACCGCCAACGCAGTGATGTAAATTGCCGCTTGCAAACTACGATATTTTGTCTCCGTTTGAATTCGGTCGACTTCTCCGGCTACGTCGTGACTCTCAGCTTCACGCTCGGTGAGACCTTTTGCCCATTTAAAAATAGCGCGCAACCCATCTCACGCGCATCAAGAAACCTAAGACCGAATCGGAAACTCCGTCCGACCAGTCTAGACCACCATCATTGGGGATGAATTCTATGAGAACACGCAAAGGACCAATTCTCGCTCTTGTTGCCTCTGTCGTCCCGCTAATTTGGGCCTGCGGCGCTTATGCAGAGCCTGTGACGGCGAGAAACCCAATTCCAACTTTGGAAAACCTTCAGACCGGGCTGCTTGAGATGATCAGCCGGTTGCACCTAACGCATGCACAGCATGAGCAAGTTGAGCGAATCATTGCCAATGAAACCATGCAGCTTGCGCGGACTAGGGGAAATCCCAATCTCTCCGTTGCGAAAATATTCGCCCAAGAGAATACCATCCGGATCCAGACGCGCAAACAGATCGCATCCATTTTGACCGCTCGCCAAACAGAGAAAGTTGCAAAGTGGATGACCCACGAAATGGAAGAGCGCGAACGTTGGAGCGAAGACCACACAGCTTTCTTTTCGATACCAGCAACTTATTGATCGCTTGAGGACTCATTTCATCTGGAATCGCTGAACGTATTCCCGTCTGTAGTGTCCCGCACTTTGTGTAACGACCTGAACTTTAAGAATCCCAACCAGGAGCGACTGACGGGTGACATGACAGGCCGTTGGCCAAGACGGCCGGAACGCTCGTTATCGATGAGTGCCATGCGATGACGTCGGTCCAAGATCACATCGCAGGCCGCCAAGAAGAGCAGAAGCTCTTCCTGGCGAGGCACGATCCATACTGGTTTTGCCTACCACACAGGTTGCCGGAAGGGCGAAATTCTCTCCGGCGAGCTGTACGAGATGCTCACGACCCAAAAAAGGTTGCGAGATTCCGAGTACCCCGGTTGCGCATTTGTCTTCTTTCGTCACGGAAAAGCCCTTCCGGAACTTCCGAAAATCCTATGCTCAGGCATGCATCCACACGAAGCTGGTCAACAGCTCCGGCGCAGCATCACCGTTGTTCCACGACTTACGCCGGACCGGCGTTCGGAACCTTATCCGAGCCGGTGCCCGAGAAAACCGCGATGGCCTTTACCGGTCGCAAGACCAGATTGGTCTTTGACCGCTATAACACGAGTCAGCGAGGCAGCCCTCAAAGCGCTGCTCAAAAGCTCTCCGACTCCTGGCGGGAGTCGCAGGCTAAGCAAAAGGGCCGGCGCGGGAAAGTTCGCACACTATACGCACACAAGCGATGTGACGCGTACAGGGTCTAAACTATTGAACTAATTGGTGCTGGAGGTGGGGGTCGAACCCACATGCCCAATGAAGGGCGCGGGATTTTGAGTCCCGTGCGTCTGCCAGTTCCGCCACTCCAGCGATCAGGCCTTGCGACGATTTCGAGTATAGCAACGTCTCGCGCGCCTGTGCAGCCTGGCGATCATTGCACTGACACGGTCGTCGTGTTACCTGCAATTCCGCTCTGACTTACAACTATTGGTAAGTTGCCGCTCCGGGCGCCGCTGGGGATCTGCACGTTGATCTGATAAAGCCCGACGCCGCCCGGCGTTAGGCCGGAGAATGAAATGTTGGCGGCTACACCATCGATAGTAACCTGAGGCTGAATCACCGTTACCGCCGGCGGCGAAGAAGGAGCCAGCATGCCGGTCGGAACCGGTGGGTTGGTCGCGCCCATTCCGGTCAAGTAGAGCGTGATAATGTTGCCGGGGTGGGCGGGGTTCTGTGCATTAATGAGATGAAAGTTCACATCCTGCGCAATGACTGTGCCGTCGGAAAATGCAGCGACGCCCGGCTGGACAGTCGTGGTATTGATCGGCTCCGGCTTGGAGTAGACACCGTTGTTATTCACGATCACCTGGTATTGCCGATTGGCTTGAAGCTCGGAGGGGATTTGCAAGTCGATCTGGCCGGAGCTGGTATAGAAAATCGGCGCAGCCAAGCCGCCGACTGTTACCGACACCCCGCCCACCGTGGTGGAAAGAGCCCCATTCGCGATCGTTCCCGAACCAGTTCCCGGCGAGAGCGCTGACCCAAACATTTCAACCACCGCGCCAGGCGCGATGGCCGCTCCTACTTGCGGAGAGAGATTGTTCAGCACGCCGCCCGATGCGATCGCCGGCAAAGAGTCCCTCACTACTGCGCCAATTACCTCGATGGAAGCGGGCTGCAGGGGTGGCGCGAATGCCTGAAAATGGATGCTCAGATTACCACCCGGCGGTGAGCTGGATGGATTCAGCGGAGTCCAGGTCTGCGCATAGTGTCCATTTCCAGTTGCCGTTAGTTCAAGTCCTGGATCTCCGTTCGAGAATATCGCAGTAACCGCTCCGTTCAAGAGTGGGTTGCCGCAGTCGTCGACCAAGACAACTTCCAAAGGTGTGGGCGCGCCGGTATGCACGGCAAAGTTATCAGGGATGCCGATCTCGGTCAGATTGGAAAGCTGAGGCTGGCAGGAAGTGCCAGTGGGAGCGGTCACCGCAAACCCCACGTGCAATGTTCGGACACTCGACGTCCCAAACCCGATGTTGATTAGACCACTATAGAATCCGAGTGACTGGTCGAGAGCGGCGCCGCTGACGGTGAGAGGCGTCGGCGTATTAGATGCCAGCCCACGCAAAGGTACGATGGAAAGCCAACTGGAACTTTGAGGATAGGCTTGAAAATTTATCGGACTGGCGCTCGCGGCTGCCAGCGTGGGCATCTGCTGAACACTCTCGGGAGCACCGGCTTGCGACGTAAGCAACAAGCCACCTGCGGATAGTATCGGAGTGGGCGCGGTGCCGCCCGGATCCACTTCCAACATGGCGGGCAAGTAAAGCGTGACCGCACCGGGGTCCTGAGAAGTGATGCTGATCATACCGGCATAAGCGCCGGCCGCCTGACTGCCCTGATTCATCGATATGGTCAGGATTGTCGCCGCGCCTGGAGCGGTCACGCCTGCCGCTGGAGACACAGTTAGCCAAGTTGCTCCAGCACCGACGCTCGCAGACCAGGTGGAAGGCGAGTCGCCATTATTAAAGAGTGAAACGGTTCTCGAATCCTGCAATCCGCTGCCCTGAACAGCTTCGAAGAAGACTGCGCTGGGGCTAAGCTGATCGAATGGTCCATGGTCGGCGGCGAAGACAGACACCGGGACATCTTTCGCTCCGGCCGCGGTTGCGATATGAATAAGTCCGGTATGTGCTCCCGGCGATAGCGTTGAGACGGCCACATTCACGTTGACGGGACAAACCGTCGTGCATGCTGCGGCGGTGGCGCTCAGCCAGGGATATCCGGACGCCACACTCAGACTGACTGGTCCGATGGGTGCAGCGCTCAAGCTTCGCACCAAGATGCCTTGTTGTACATTTCCAGCCGAAACTGAATTAGAGAAAACCATTTCTGTCGGCGCTACATCGAATTGTGGAGTGCCTCCGGTTGTCTGTAGAGTTACCGGAATGATGATGCCGAGCGAGACTCCCTTTCGATCGGTCAACTGGATTCGCCCCGAATAGCTGGCTACTGCGAGACCGGTTGGATTGACCGTCACTCGGATCTGCGCGGGTGTGGTTGCCAGTAAAGGCGTGACGGTTAACCACGAAGGGACGGGCGTGCCAGGCGACCCGCTGTCAACCAGCAACGCGAAATCGATGGCCGTGCTGGTCACCGAAGTTACTGTGATGACTTGCGTCGGCGGATTGGGACCATTGGCGACGGCGCTGAATACCAGACTGGTACCTGAGAGTTGTAGTGCCGGATTCTGTGCGACACTCGACGAGGCCGACAGTATAAGGCCGGCTATTGCCAGCCGCCGAAGGAGATTACGGTGTATCACGAAAACTAATCGGGCCGTAGAACCAAGATCTTTATGGTACTAACTAAGGGCAGAGATTGCCACCAGTTGAAACTAAAGCAATTCGGACATGCTGAAAAAGAACGGGATTTCCACCGCGGCCGTTTCGGGCGCGTCCGACCCGTGCACGGCATTGCGCTCGATATTCTTGGCGAATGCTTTGCGAATGGTACCTTCCGCCGCATTTGCGGGGTTGGTGGCGCCCATCACGTCCCGCCAATGCTTGATGGCGTTCTCCCGTTCCAGCACTAAAACGACCACCGGGCCTTCGGTCATGAAAGTCACCAATCCCGCGAAGAAAGGCCTCTCGCGATGGATATCATAGAAGCCTT
>Ga0210405_10004259_pt1 | contig 13552 bp, 21 predicted proteins | sample IncBWH11MmetaG_FD_155492 | JGI IMG/M metagenome (GOLD analysis project Ga0210405, IMG submission 155492) | Forest soil microbial communities from Barre Woods Harvard Forest LTER site, Petersham, Massachusetts, United States - Inc-BW-H-11-M | ecosystem: Environmental > Terrestrial > Soil >... | reverse complement strand
CGGCGGCGCTGCGATTCCGTTCCCGCGGACCGCGAAAACGGGCGCAGCCGTCCTTGGTGCGGCTTATCTTGTCTTCACCTTATTGTGCGTGCCAGGAATCGTTGCCGCACCGAAGGTCTACAATAGCTGGGGCAACTTCTTCGAGCAGTTCTCGCTTCTGACCGGAGCGGCGATCGTTTATGCGCGCTGGTCATCGGCGTGGTCACCCGAAACGCTGAATCGCATCGGCCGCATTCTTTTCGGCATCTGTACCGCTTCCTTTGCTCTCGAACAGGCGTTTTATCTTGACGCTACCGCCAAATTTGTTCCGAAGTGGCTTCCGCCAAGTCCGATGTTTTGGGCGGTAACGACGACTGTTTTCTTCGCACTCGCGGCTGTGGCGCTTCTTGCGAATCGCATGGCGCTTCTCGCCGCTCGCCTGCTGACCATGATGCTCGTGCTCTTTGGGCTGCTCGTGTGGGTGCCGTTGGTTCTTTCGGATCGCCACAATCATACGAATTGGAGCGAAAACGCCGAGACCTTCGCGATCGCTGGAGCCGCATGGATTCTCGCTGATCTCCTCGGCGAGTCTCGGCTGAAGGACCATCCCCCGCAATGAGTTGACAGTCCCGCGAATCGGGAACAGACTTTCAAGGTCGGGACATTCCCAGCTCTGCCCCAATTTTGGTTAATCGCGTCTGCGCTTCAAGAGGGGCAGTGCCATGAACAAGAAAACGGCCCGGGTCATTTCTCTGTTGTGCTTCTGTCTTTTCCCCATTCGTGCGCTAGCGCAATGCACGGACCAGCTCTGTAAAAATCTGGAGATCATCGCCACCGCCGCGAAATTTGATTTTAGAGAATATAGACAGAATCAAACAGCTGGTCCTGATATTTCAACCAACGATGCGAGAGTCGCCTGTCAAATGAGCGCCTGGGCGAATAACGTTCCGATGTATATGTGCTACGCGCAGGTACCTTCCGCGAACGCCGAGAACTGGTATGCCACCACACTCCGCGCGCTTCAGCTTTTGGAGCCCGCTTGGCGCTTCCAAATCCGATCGCCCGATGGCGACCATTTTGTCGACGCTGGCCCCGAGGGCTGCGAGATTCCGCCCAATCGCGGGCCGTACATCGGACAATGCCCGCTACATCTGCAAGCGGTAAAGCAAAAAGATGGAACCGTCCGGCTGCATTACTGGATGAACTCGCTCTCTTCGCCCTATTTGTTTCTGCGTCCACCGGACCCTGCTCCAAAATCCGTCCCCCATCCGGCAACGCCATGATTTCTGCCAGAACCTCAAGAAAGCTGCGATTCTCTTTCTTGCCTTTTCCAATTTCTGCCTTCTAGTTTCAGCTTTCTAGCCTTGCGTGGGTGCCCCAGGTTGCGCTTTTCTACCTGGGGGTTTTGACTTTTCTGAGCTGGCCTGGCGTACTACATTGTGGTACTATCACAATGTGGAGTTCATCGAGTCTCGTGCATTCACGAGGAAGCTTCACCAGCTCGCCGGCGGCCGCGCCGACGAAGTGCTCAGAGCGATTCAGGAGGAGCTTGCACGGAAGCCGGATCGTGGCGCGCTGGTTCCCGGCTTGGGCGGTGTGCGCAAGGCGCGCATGTCGAATCCGACCCGCGGCAAGGGAAAGCGCGGCGGCTACCGCTATTTATATTTGTACCTGGAGAAGCGCGAGCACCTCCACTTGTTCTTGCTGTTGGATAAGAACGAGCAGGAGGACGCCACCGAAGAACAGCGCAAACGGATGCGTGAGTGGGCAGCACGAATCAAAAGACAGGCGGGAGGTTGAACATGGCGAAGAAGATCAAAGTGAACATTTTCGGTGACATGCGCGAAGCCATGCAGGATGCCCTGGCGTACGAGCGCGGTGGGGCCGTGAACCTGCGCGTCACGCGTATCCCCCCGCGGCCAAAGCCCATCTCCCCGAAAGAGGTCCGCCTCATCCGGCGCGCGCTGAACGCCAGCCAGTCGCTCTTCGCCGGCTACCTGAACGTCAGCCCCAATGCCGTTCGCAGTTGGGAGCAAGGGACACGCCGCCCGCGCCAGGCCGCCCTCAAGCTCTTGATGATCGCCAAGAAGAACCCTAGAGCCCTCCTGGTAGCTTGAGACGTGAAGGAAGAAACGCCCCGACTTCTCTGCCCACGGTTGACAGAGAGATTTGTCTATGGACAAACAATTTCACCTCGACTTCGGCACAACGGTGTTGCTTCTAGTTTCATGCGCCAACCTAATTCTCTTATTGGTAGCGTTTCTGCGTCCCAATAACGATCCGTCAACACCATCGGCACGCCCCTCACCAGGGGCGCTTTTGTACGGCACCTTAGGACCGGGCTTGGCGTGCGTCAGCCAGATTCTCTATCTAGTTTTGGGCGCTGCGTGGCTCCTTAGATGGATGCACTTCTATCCCGGCAATCCAATCGAGACCTACAGCATACTGGCGGGGTTACTCTCTTCCACCGGAGCCTTCGCGACGGCGTTCCTTACCACCGGTCGCAGGCGGTTCGCAGCTATATTCGTAGCTATAACGACCGGAGGACTCTGGTTATTATCTGCAATCGCGTCTGTCGCCATTTGACCGCCAAGCAGTTGACCAGGGCGATCGTGCGCGATCGGGGGACAGATGGGACCTCTTCTGATACTTGTTCGTTAGTCTCGTTTGGTTCGCAGTTTTTCGTGTTTTCGCAAAAAGACAAAATTCCCGTCTGTCCCCATCTCTCAAACCGTAATAGCATTGGGAATCTTCCTTGCAAGGTGAAAGCCATGCTGAGATCTGTTGGCGTTCTAGTGTTCTCAATTTCGCTTTTAAGTTCGTTTGGCAGCGTTTACGGCCAAGACGTTTCCGCAGTTACGAACAAGACCGCAGACCTGAAGACGTTCGTTGTGGCCACCGAAACGAAATCAGATTCGGTGATAGCCGTGCCGCCAGCGAAGTCTGTGACATTCGGCTTGAAAGGGGACAAATACGAACCTGGCGCGGACGCCGTGGATTTGCCGAGCTGGCTCGGCAAGCAGGCGGCCGTGAACGGGTTGGAATCAGCAGGATTGCAGCCGTGGCATATCGTCGTGAGGTACGACCAGTTTGATGAGGAAGGCGACAACGTGCACAGCGGGGTTTATGAGGAATTCTGGGCCGGGCCGCGCAAGTACAAACGAATCTACAAGAGCGATAATTTCAATCAAACGGACTATGCCAATGATAAGGGCCTGTATCGTAGCGGGGACCAAAAGTGGCCTGATCGCACGCAATCGCAGATTCGGGCGGAGGTAGTTGCGCCATTTTACTATGGCGCAACGCTAACGCAGGGTTTTCATGCCCGAATTATGGAGCGGAGCTTCAGCAGCTATAACTTCCAGTGCCTCTTGATTGAACGAGATCAGCGAAGCAGCGATCCCGCTCAGTACTGTTTTGAACCAGGGATCTCGGTGCTTCGCTACAGTCGCGGCTTGGGTTGGGATCAAACTGTTTACAACGATATCGTGTCATTCCAAGGCCGGAACCCCGCGCGGCGGGTCGATGTCACAGCCGGCGGGAAGCGCTACCTGGAGTTGCGCGTGGAGACCCTCGAATTAATTCCAAACATCGTTGAGGCAGACTTCGTGCCGTCACCCGAGGCTGCCGGTCCAATAGGCGGTAGGATAACGGACGTGTCTCTTAGGCCAATCAATTCGAGCAGCTTCCCACAGTGGCCAGCATCACTGCGGGGACAGCACACCACGGTGACGGTGAGAATTGTGATCGGGAAGGATGGACATGTGTTGAACGCCCGTGGGATCTCCGGCCCTTCGGAGGCCTACAAAGCTTGCGAAGATGCCGTTCGGAAGTGGGTTTTCCAACCATTCTTCGTGCTCGACCAGCCAGTCGAGGTAGAACAGAATGTAGAGTTCCGCTTTAATTGAGGCACCTCCCTCTCCCCAAGCAGTTAGGAAATCGGGGAACAGGCGAAACATTTTCTGATACCCACTTGTGGGGGACTCGACAACAAATGAAAACACTAAGTTGCGCAGCGCGGGTCCTTAGACCATACCTCATTGCGGCGATTTCTCTGTCCGCACTTGGCACAATCCAGGCGTTTTTCTCTCCCGGCAAGTTGAAAGGAGACTCTTACGGGCCCCAGCGATTGCACCCGCAACCTCCTTTCAGGTATGCGATCATTTACAACGATCCTGGAACCGACGGCTCCAGTCGATCCATTACCATCTTGATGGACCCCTCAGAGTTTTCAGAGGTCAATCTGCGAACTCTCTTTGGACTGCTCAGCCAGAAATTCAAAAGCCTTTCCAAATACGACGCATACGTCGAGACGAGCTTGCAAGATGTCCAAACGCCCGAGGAGCATGAGGGACCCGGCTATTCCGAGCAAATGGGCAATCCCAAGGCAGGCAAAACCCCAGCTGCTACCATCAGACATTCCCCTCAGGCAGACACACTTTATATTTATTTACCCTCTAGGGCTACAGAACATCCAACTAAGATTGATCTTCGTGCAGGTGGCGCAGAGGCAAACCACTAAATCCGGCGGGTGGCCGCGCCTTCATTCCGAAAAACGCCTTTGGGGTGGCCTACCCTTGCGGGTTTGTTTTTTGCAAGGGTGGGCTCTTTCTCTTGTCCCTTTTCTAATTTCTATCTTCCGGCTACAGAATGACCAGTCACCGAATGACGTGGATGCGAGCGCCGATTTTTAACTTCTTCCATGACTTGTCCGCCGTATACACGGGAGCCTTCCAAGCTAGCCCGAGCGCCAAACAAGCCCGGTCACCCAAAGACAGCCCAAGTGGCCGGGTCTGCGCGACCAGATCGCCCACAATCCTGGCATGCTCCGGGGTGAAGGGCACCGCTTCGCGGATGGGAGTCAGTGCCGCTTCCCACGCATCGTCAGGAGCGAGGCCGCGGCCGACGAGTTTGCCGTGCACTTCGGCCAGATTGACCGTGCTGATGGACGCAACGCTCAAAAGTTCCGGCGTCAATTTTTCGGCCCCGCGTTCCTGATTGAGAATGGCGAGCAGGGCCGAGGCGTCCAGCACAACCCTATTCATTTCGCGCGGCCTCGCACCGTTCCGCAATCAATTCGTCAACCAGAGAGGTGCCCGCCTTCACATGCTTGCGGACCAGCCGCTGCGCCCGCTCGATGTTGCGTTTCAAAGTGGTGATGCGTAGTTCGTCGTCTTGAATCTGCAGGACGACCTCGTCGCCAGCACGGATCCCCAGCCGCTTGCGAAAAGAAGCAGGAATCACCACGCGCCCGTTCTCGTTGATGCGCATCCGTGCTTTTAGCTTCATGTCATTTCTCTCCTCTGTGACACTATTGTAGCACATGTCACACAATATTCGAAATGACAGTCTACTTCGCGGAAAGGAAGCGGAGGATCTCCCGCATGACACGCTCTGCCTGGTCCGTTTGAAAGAGATACTGAGCGTGTGCAGAGCCCTCCAGAATAATCAGCGCCTTTGGTTCGGGAGCTTTATCGTACTGCGCCTGAATCCCGGGAAGACGCGGTCCCTCTCCGCTTGTATCGTCGCGTGCCACGATGAAAAGTGACGAGGACTTGAGCTTTTCCGCGGGGCCGTTCGGCGCGCTTCCAAGGAACACCAGACGATCGATCTCCCCCGGCCGCGAAGCGATCGATGCATCCCCAGCGGCTCCCCCGCCCATGCTGCCACCAACGACCGACACGCTCTTCGCGCCCGTCTTTCGCAGATAACGGACTGCAGCCAGTACATCCAAGTGGAGCGGTGCATCCATCGGGTCGGAGTCGCCTGGGCCACGCGACTTGCCGTAGCCGCGGAAGTCGAGCGCCAGCACTCGAAATCCTGCCGACTCGAGCGTTCGCGCTTGCTTCTCCCAGCTCTCCTTGTTGAAGCGGCCCCCGTGCGCCAGCACCACGCCTCGTTCGCCCTTTCCGTAGATGTCGGCATAGACGACGCCCCCGTCCTCGGTCGGAAAGGAAACGTGCTCTTGCGCCGCAGCGAACGGCGCGAGTAGGAAAGTCGCTAGCAACGCCCTGAAGACAAGCATTCGGATCCGTCCTACCGCGGAGTGTCCATAGTCAAAATACGCAGAGCGAGTGCCCCCACAGCAACTGCCAGCAAAAACGCGGCAGGTCCGACGCCCTTGACGTCGCCTACGCGCAGATGGGACACAACTGCGCCCACAAAATAGACGACGAGGCCGATGCCCGCCGCTACTCCCAGGTATGGCCACCAGATACCGAGAACCAGCCCCAATGCCCCGGCAAGCTCAGCTGCAGCCAGAAGCGAAAGGTACTTCAACGGCACGCCTACGACTTCGCAGATGATGTGCACGATACGCGGATCGCGCCGTATCTTGCCGACGCCGGAAAACGCCACGATCGCCGCGAACAGGATTGTGACGATCAGATACGCCATATTCACGCGAAGCTCCTACAACGCGAGAAATCATACGGCAGAACGCCCCACGAAAACAGGCCTTCCCGCATCCGCCAAGGTCAGGAATGGCAAGATCTCCAAATGCCGTGCTACCCTTCCGCAGCATGAATGCGAAAGCCATTACCCCGATATTGAACGTTTCCGACATCACCGCGAGCTTCACATGGTTCGAGAAGTGGGGATGGAGGAAGTGCTGGGATTGGGGAAACCCTCCGACTTTCGGGTCGGTCGGCTCAGGTGAATGCGAGATCTTTCTTTGCCAGGGAGGCCAGGGTAGCCGTGGCAGAGGGACGAATACCTCCACGTTTGGACCAAACGGGGATGAAACGGCCGACAAAGGCGCATGGATGTCCGTCTGGGTGGACGACGTTGACGAGGTCCACAGACAGTGCGTGGCAGCCGGGCTGGACATCACCTTCCCGCCCACGGACATGCCGTGGAACGTCCGCGAGATGCACATTCGGCACCCGGATGGGCACGTGTTTCGAGTCGGCAAGGGTTTTTAGCGCACAGACGAAGAATGTCCCTATTCTAGTTTCTATTTTCTTGTTGGCCCCTAGCTTGGCGGGCGGCCGCACCTTAATTCCGAAAAACGCCTTTGCGTGGCCCATCCTTGCGGGCTTTGCACCACGGGTCACGCCTGCGTCTTGCTACACCGCGCGGACCAGCCTAGACTGAACTAATGATTCCGGCGAGCTTCCAAATTCGCGACCGGCGGAAAGTTGTTCCCCACAACGCCGAGCCGGGTCCCAGTAAGGTTATGCCCTTCGGCCGCTACGGCGGAGGTGAATGGACTGCGCATCCCATCGGTCTCGTGATAGTGCTTGGTTTTGTTCTGATGGGACTGGTAGGAATCCCGCAATTCCGGTGGTTCTTCGCGGGCGCGCTTGTACTAGGTAGTCTCTCGGGATTCTTACTCTGGCTGTATCATCGATAGACTAATGATTCCGAAGTCCTTCAAAATTCGCGACCTCACCATCCGCCCCGCGGCGGTACTTGCCCCTATGGCAGGTGTCACGGACACGCTTTTTCGTCGCGTGATTCGTGGCCTCGGCGGCTGCGGGCTGTTGATGACGGAATTCACCAGCTCCGAAGGCATCACGCGCAGCGCCAAAAAAACGCTCCGGTATCTCTACTTCCAGGAAGACGAACGACCCATCACCGCACAGCTTTTTGGCGCAAGCCCCGCTGTCATGGCCGAAGCCGCGAGAATGGTTGAAGACCTCGGCTACGACGCCGTGGACATTAATCTCGGCTGCCCCGCCAAGAAAGTCGTCAAGTGCGGCGGCTCCGGACTGCTCCGCGATCTGCCGCTGCTCGAAGATATTTTCAAAGCCGTGCGCGCCGCCGTCAAAATCCCGCTGACCATCAAGCTCCGCGCCGGCTGGGACGAAAATTCCATTGTCGCCGTGGACGTTGCCAAACTCGCCGAGTCCATCGGTGTCGAAGCCGTCGCGGTGCACCCACGCACGCGCGAGCAGGGCTACGCCGGGGCCGCCGACTGGACCATCATCGCGGCCGTCAAGCAGGCCGTGAAAATTCCCGTCATTGGCAATGGCGACATCAATCGCCCCGAAGACGCCGCGCGCATGCATCAAGAAACCGGATGCGACGCCGTCATGATCGGCCGCGCCGCCGCCACCAATCCCTGGATCTTTTTCCAGATGCAGCAATACGCCGAAACGGGCCGCTACGACGCCCCCACCGAAGCCCAGCGTTATCGTTTACTCATAGACTACTATAGGCAAATTAATGCCGCCCACCTGCCCGATGGTGTAGGCAAAATGAAGCAGTTCGCATGCTGGTTCACTCATGGCGTGGGGAACGGCAGCGAGCTTCGTCGAATTGTGCATGCGGCGCATACGCCCGCGGAAGTTCTCGAGAGTGTCGAACAATTTTTCGAGAACCGCGGCGCGGTGAGCGCGCAGAACGTTGAAGGATTTGCGAGCGCACAGGGGGACGACGGTCCGTTTGTGATTGCCCAGCACGCCGGAAATGTTGATCTACCAGAGGTCAACAGAAATGAGGACCCAGCCCATGGTCCCTCCGAGCAGCACCTCGCTTGCGAGTCAACGCGCGGAACGTAGAATCGCTGTACGTTTGCCCCTCCGCGTGCGCGGCCGCGACAAACGCGGCGTCATCTTCGAAGAGGAAACGTCCAGCGAAAATCTGTGCCGCAGTGGCGCCGCCTTCGTCACCCGATTCGACGTTGCCATCGGCTCCAACCTCGAAATCAGCATCCCCTTTTCCCACTACGCCTCGCGCCGCAGCGAAGCCGACTTCGAGACTCACGGCCGCGTAGTCCACATCGGCAATTGCCAATCGCAGGGCGAAAAGCTGGTCGGCGTCCAATTCACCGGACCGCGCTTCCAACGCGTCTTCCGCTCCGAATCCGCCGCGTAGTCTTTTTCTTTTGTAGGGGCGCAACATGTTGCGCCCAATGTGGGCAAGGCTTCTAAAATTTCGTGGCCCGCGCTCTTCGTCCCTTGTCATTTCCCCAGATACGTTGCGATGAACCAGCTGTTCCCCCACGGATCCTTCACGCCCGCCGAGCGGTCGCCGTACGGCTTGTCTTCCGGTTCCTCGACCGAGGACGCGCCTGCGGACAGCGCGCGCGCGTATGCCGCATCCGTATCCGGCACATACACATGCAGGTGGCACGGCATGGGCTGAAATTCCCCATGCGCTTCGTCAATTTCCAGCGTCGCATCTCCAATCCGGATCGTGCCGTGCAGCACCTTACCCTCCGGCGATGTGTGCACACCCATGGGTTCGGCCCCGAACGCCGTCTTCAGGAACGGAATCATCTTGTGCGCCTCGCGGAGGTGGAGGTATGGCTGCACCGAGCGAAGCCCTTCCGGCCCGGGGGTCCATCCACGAGGCTTGGCGATGTACCAATGATTGCCGAAGGGGTCTTTGACGGCGCCCCAGCGGTCGCCCGAGGGATGGTCATCCGTCGGCGCGTAGAAGGAGCTGGCGCCGGCCTGCAAGGTTCGTTCGTACGTAGCGTCAGGATCATCCACGTACAGGTGGATGGCAGCGGGCGCGGTCGGATACTGCGCGTTTCCATCGCTCACCTCAATCGCCCCGTTGCCGATGGCCACTTCCGCGTGCATGACGGTCCCGTCCGGCGCCGGCATCCGCATTCGTTCCGTCGCACGGAACGCTGTCTTTAGAAATTCGATGAACTGCGCCGCCGGCCGCACAATGATGTATGGCGTAATCGCCGTCAACCCCGGCCGCTGGTAGGGGACAGCTTTGGCCTTCGCCTCTCCCGTCCCCGTTGGGGCTGCTCTGGTTCCTTCGCTCATGGCGGCTCTCCTTCGGAAATCGAATTAGAAGCACGGCCTAACTCGAACAATTGTACTCCCCACGTCGAAAAAGGGCATGACGTCCCTTGCCACCGGCGGTGGGGTTCACGTTCTTCTTTTCAAAGAGGCTGGAAGACATTAAGATGAGGCAAATTTTAAGTTTAGATTAACAATGCAAAAAGCACATTTGATCAATAATTTTACGTTCCTGGCGACCGCGCGCAGCGCTCAGGAATAGGCAGGAGGCCCTCCATGCGTTTTATCCTTGTCACTCTGTCGTTGAGTTGTGTTTTGACGCCTGTCCTGGCCCAGGAAAAACTGAGTGGGCCAACTGATGAAAAGGCGCGCAAGACGTACGAGAATGCACTGAAGTCCTTGCACGAGCGCAAGAAGGATTTCGCGCTGGACGACTTCAAGAAAGCGGATAAACAAGACGGCGGGCATTGTCTCGACTGCCAAAAGCAAATGATCAAGTACGGAGTGGAACTGGGAGAATGGAAGACCGCCGAACTTGGCGCGGAGGAAATGGTAGCGGAAGCCCAGGGCGCAAAAGATGCCGCGCTCGCGCACTATCAATTCGCGGTCGTTCTGCTGAATGAGGGAATCGAAAAGCACAAAGACGATATCTTCGGGCGGGCGCACGATGAAATCACGAAGGCGCTTGCCGCCGCTTCCAATTTCCCGGACGCATATTATACGGACGGAAAGATTCTCGCGCACTTGAAGCGCGACGACGAAGCCAAGGCCAGTTTTGAGAAGTATGTGAAGGCCCGGCCCGAGGGCGATGCCAACCGCCAGCGCGCCGTGCGCTACATTGCCCGGCCTGAACTGGCGCGTGCCCGGATGGTCCCGCCTTTCTCCGTCACGGGCTTCGATGGACATCAGATTTCCATGGACGACTTACAAGGGAAAGTCGTCCTGCTCGATTTCTGGGCCACCTGGTGCGGACCTTGCCGCGAAGCGCTGCCGCATATTCAGCAAGTCGCAAAAAAGTTCCAGGGAGAACCGCTGGTCATTCTCAGCGTGAGCCTGGATTCCGATGAACAGAAGTGGAAAGACTTCATCACCAAAAACGAAATGACCTGGCCGCAGTACCGCGACGGCTCCTTCAACGGACCAGTCGCAAAAATGTTTGGCGTGAACGCTATTCCTCACACATTCACCGTGGATGCCGATGGCGTCCTTCAGGAAGAGCATATCGGCGACGCTTCCATCGAAGGCAAGCTGAAAAAACTCATCGCCCGCGCCCGTGAATTGCAGCCCGCCGAAACTCCGCTTAAGTGAGTCAATCCTGACGAGCCGGACTTCTCGCATCCAGAGCATTCGCGGCGAAAGCGGCAGTGAAATTCGAGGAACTGGCGCGCCCGGAGAGACTCGAACTCCCGACCCTCTGGTTCGAAGCCAGATGCTCTATCCAGCTGAGCTACGGGCGCACGATCAAGATTTTACACCACTTAGGTACGCTTCCAGCATTCTCGTCTTTGCACAATCCCTGCATAACAAGAAGCGGTCATTTGTCCGATAACGGCGTTTACCAGGCACTTGAAAAACAAACTAAGCAGACTACCGACGTGACGAACCGCGATAAACTGAAACAGATATGGCGGCGGTTCCGTACAAGGTTTACGTTGTCGTTGACCGAGAGTTCGGAGAAAAGCTATCCGACCTTGAGAGGGGCATGCCCGTCTGGATAGTGGACACGCCTACCAACAGGCCCGTGGCGCAATGCTTTGGAAAGAGCGTCCAGATGAAAGCCATCTTACCGGCATCACCACCTTCAACGACCTACCATCTTTATCGCCAGAGGAATGCTGCTGGATAAGCTCGACACGATTGAACTGCATCACGGGTCTCATTCCGCCGATCCCCCATACACGGTTATCGAAGTTCTTGGCACGGAACTCTCGGCCAATACGAGAAACGTACTGTCGGAATACGGTTTTAACGAATTCAAGGCCAACTCAACGGGATTCACGGCTACCAGGCTGAAGGCGTTGGATTAACGCGAACTACTTGTACGATTACGGCGTTTACCAGGACTTGACCGCTTAATTTGTGACTTTCAGGATTGTTCCCCGGTTGCCGAGCACTCGCCCGGAATAGATACAAGATAAAGGGAGCGGCTGTACGATCAGACACGCTTCTGTTTTGGGCAGCTATTTCGAGATGGCCTATTGAGGAAACTGCGGCCAGCATAATAAGATGGGCAATCGGCCAAGCCTCACGCGAGCCCAGGAGGGATCATGCGACGCACCCTGTTCTTACAGGTTTTCTCCCTGTTATTGGCCATGAGCCTGCCGGCTGCCGCAGAGGAAATCCTGTTGAAGGACGGTACGAAAATTGTCGGACACATGAGTGGGCTTCAGGCCGACAAGATCGAGGTCGAGACTGCCTACGGAAAAATGCAGATCAAGCGCGGCGACATCATCGCCATCAATTTTCCCGAAAATGGCACCATCGTAGCTCCTGGGTCACCGGCTGCTAAAGACGCTGCGCTAAGTATCGAGGAGGACCTGCACGGCACGCTGTATGTGAACAAAACCCGTAAGTTCACCCTCTCCGTTCCGCCGGATTGGAAAATCGATCCGAAGCAGCCGCGGTCTGCGCCGGTCGTCACTTTCCTCCGTTCGCAAGATGGCATGCGCTTCCTGACGGTCACGCAAGAGGAGTTCAACGGATCGTTGGAAAGCTACAAGGGTATGCTCGAACTTACCTACCGGAAAACATTTGGGAACTATGAAGAACTTTCCGAGTCTCCCATCAAGATCGACGGCAAATCCGCACTACTGCTCTCATTCCGCGGGATTTTGTCGAAGGCCGATAACTTGCCGGTGCAATTCCTTGTCGCAATCATTTCTTCAGGCACAAGCTACACTCGCGTGGCTACATGGTGCGCTGAACCGCTATTCCATGAAACGCAACCAATGTTCCAGCAAATCGTAAGCTCGTATCATAGCGGTGGGTAACTCCTGGTTAGTCGCCTTACCGGACATTGGGAATCGAGCCGATTTCACTTGTACGGTAAGCGCGTTTACCAGGAGTTGTCGGGTTCTATGATTTGCTGCGGTGGTATATTGCTTGAACTAATTGGATGGCTCTGACAGACAACAATCCCGCACGTTTTTGGCGAGAGGTCATACGCGCATACAGCTTTCCGATCGTAATGTTCTCGATTGCAATAATTCCTGTTCTCAACTTCACATACTCAGGCCATGGCGGACCTTCTTGGCTCATTCTTCCATTGTGCTTTCCGTGGGTGGTCTTACGGGCAATTCTCAAAATCACGAAGGGTTCCGAGGAATCTCGCAACTGGTTCAAGACGTTCTACAAAACTACGCTTCCGACTTACATTGTGCTCGCACTTCCTAGTTCTTGGGCGGCCACAACCTCTATCCGAGCGACGTTCGGGCTAACAGTCTCCCCTTGGAAGTTCTTTTCAATAATGGTTTCTCCTTTTCCATGGTGGTATTTCACCTGAAACATAGGAACTTCGTCTGGCACGGGCTGGTGAGAATTCAAAGATGCAGATGCATTAGTACTCTAGCCACCATTTGTCCGGTTACGGCGTTAATCAGGACCTAGTCGCACCGTGCCCGCAGTCGTTTAGTAGTGGATTCCCTGAATCCCCCGAACGCCTTGTGCACGGGCCGAGACTGCTGTTCAACGCAGTGATTGTGGGCCTTGTTCTACTTGACCAGGGGCCAATCGCAGGGAGTAGCCGACGATTCGCACGCGGGCACTACGGGATCGTCGATCGTTGCCGGCCGGGGCTCTGGAGTTCCATGCACCGCGCCCGTCTCGTCCATGAGATAGCTTCGGACACAGTTCATCGCATAGTTTGTGCA
>Ga0210405_10004258_pt1 | contig 13552 bp, 11 predicted proteins | sample IncBWH11MmetaG_FD_155492 | JGI IMG/M metagenome (GOLD analysis project Ga0210405, IMG submission 155492) | Forest soil microbial communities from Barre Woods Harvard Forest LTER site, Petersham, Massachusetts, United States - Inc-BW-H-11-M | ecosystem: Environmental > Terrestrial > Soil >... | reverse complement strand
TTCACTTATCGCTCGGTCGCGGTGGGCCATGTCATCACCTCACCCTTCTCGATCCATGCCAAGGTTCACGCTGGCAAGATCGTCTACTTCCAATTTATGGAAGACACCTACGCTACCGCGAGTTCTTTCCGTCAAACGGGTTCTTGGGTTGTGAAGGCGACCATGGCCGCCAAGCCGGTCAAAGTCGGCGCTGAATAATTGGCCATTCCGCCAAGTGGCGACCGCGAGGATGAATTCCGCATCGAGAGTGCCTGGACCACAAAGGTGAATTCCAATGACTCAACGCTTGAACTACACGACTATCGCCCCGGCCGGCACAAAGGCTCTCAGAGGCGTCCACGGCTACATCGCGGAGTCGGGCTTGCCCAGTTCGCTGGTGAATCTCGTCTATTTGCGCGTTTCGCAAATCAATGGCTGCGCCTACTGCATCGACATGCACTCGCGTGACCTGATCAAAGAGGGCTTCGCTATCGAGAAACTAGTGCTGGTGCAGGCCTGGCGCGAAGCCGGTGGGCTGTTCGATGCACGCGAGCGCGCGGCGCTGGCCTGGGCTGAAACAGTCACTCGCCTCGCCGACACCGCTGTGCCTGACGATGAATTCATGGCGGCTGCGGCCGTATTCTCCGAGAAGGAACTAGCCGATCTGACAATCGCTATCGGCCTTATGAATGCTTACAATCGTCTGGCCATCGGATTTCGGAATACGCCTTCAGCGGTAAGAAACGTCGATGCCGCCCGATGCGGCGAACAGGAATGATTTGAGCATGGTCGACGGGAGCGCAGCCTCGGTAGGAAGGATTCGATAAAACGCAGGCGTGCCTTCGAAACTGGCAGTCTGCCGGCTATGAACGGCCGCTTCTGGCGCAAAGCGGTCGTTCGCCAAATAGCAACGCGCCCGGGTCCGCGAGCTGCAGATTTATGGTCGGATACAAGTCTCGCATTGATCTCTCGGTTTGGTGTTGCCGATGATTTAGCCGGCGCACTCAAAAGTCTTGCTCGTCCTGGCTGGCAGCGCGCATTTTCTGGAGCAGTCCATTCTGACTACGTCGCTAACCTATTGACTCCTCTCGCAGGCTTCTCGGATCCAACGCAATTTACGCCGGCCGCCTGGTCACCCGTGTACGGATTCATCCGCTGGCTGATACACGCAATCGTCGTTCTGACAATAAGCGTGATAATGCTTACGGTCGCCGGACTAATTATCCTGGGCGTGTTAGGTGCGGTTGACCGCATTGCCGACTTCAGTCGACTAGCGACGGATTTTGCGGCAGGAGTCCAGTCGAGAGTTCTATCGTCCATTGGACGACTTCTTCCATAACATCTGATTTGCGATTGGAGAGCGCAGGCAGCATGGCCCTGCAGACTGATGAAAACGCACTATCCCAATCGAGCCAAAGGACGGCGCGCGGAACCGCCCTTTGTCGTAGCAAGTGTTAGTCACAGTATCCCGACCGACCATAAGCTGGGTTGAATAAACAATGCGCAGCGCCGCTGTATGGCACAGGGGCAGGCGGCCGCGGCGGAAGTTCTTCAGCATAAGTGTAGGAGTACTCTGAGTGGTCAATGTAGGCCGGGGGCGCCGGGTACTCTGATCGATATCCTTCATAGAATGCCGGCGCTCTGTATACCTGCCCCCGTGGCACATAACCCGGCGCGTACGCGGGGGGTGCGTGGTACGTGGCGTCAGGCGCCCCGTAAGTCGGGTAACCGTTTTCGGTCCCAACATGAACGTGGGCAGACGCGATATAGACGCCTCCAGGCGCCACGTAGACGGATTGCAGCTCGCCTGCCGAAACTTGCGATGACCACAGAACGCCAAGCGCAAGGATAAAAATGCCGTATCTCATGGTGACAGTACTCCTGCTACACTGCTCTGCCCCTCGCGAAGTTTACTGATCCTTAACCAAAGAACAAACGTTAACTGCGAGTGAGTATGTCCCATTTTCGAACAAAACGACTCTTCGGCATTGTGCAAGATGCGCGTTGGCGGAGCGCGCGACGAGGTAAATTCCATAATGGGTGATGGGCGTACGTCCACTTTTGGGGTGGGGGACTCGAACCCGGCAGGTGCCATAACCTCCAATACGCGCTGTCCGTAGTTGCAGTGAAAGTAAACGTCCCACGTTTGGCGTGTTTTTGGCTTCCGGGCAGAAATAGATGCCGGGCAGAACTTCATCGAGCAAGGCGCTGAAGAATCCCCGCAAGAACCCGGCCTGGAAGAATCTCGTCGAGCGGTTTGCCATATTTCTCGGAATAAACCCGCAGGGTCATTGCCTCGCGCGCTTCATCGCCAACCAGGCTGATCGCAAACTCGTTGGCACCCTTGCGGGCGATGACGGCGGCGCTCTCGATCCGTCCCATGACGATGATGGCTGGTGACCCGACGGGGTCTGATATCTCACCTGCCAAACGCATTCCGCCCGCGGAAATGTCGGTTACGTCGTAGACACGCGACAGATTTCCGATCTTGATGGTCACTTTTTCCCGGGTCGAGAAACGTTCATCGATCCGGCGTCGCGGCTGCTCGACGCAGACCAGGCAACAAATCGTCAGGACGACGAGATTGTACCAGGCCCAGAACAGGTTGATCGCCCCGCCGTCCTCGATCAAGCCTGAGTGGCCGAACGCAAAGACCTTGGCAAGGCCCAGGATTGTGAGGGAGGCGATCGCGAGGAAGCGGAAGAGTAGCCCCCACTGAACGTTCAAACCGGCATGTTGAATTCCCTTGGCGGTGACTTTGAACTTGTGACCGCTGGGGCGTATCAGCGTAAAGGCGACTACTTTAATGATCTCTGGTGCGATCAGCATCTGGTAGACGTCCGCAATCAGCGGCAGCATGCGGCCGCCGCCGAGCCAGGTCGTAACGGCAATTTGCGTAATCACCATCGGGGCAAAGTGCGCGATCGCATCCGAAAGGTTTGCCTGCACCATGCGAACGTCGAAGAGAAAATAGAGGGCAGGGGCCAACATGCAGAACATGCGAAACAGGAAGCTTCCGCCCCAGTAGAGGAACGTTTCGATCAGGCTGATCCTGAACGAAAGTGGAAGGCCGTTGCCGAGGCGAAACGGCCCGGACCGACCGCGGCAGATTTGCACAAGACCCAGGCACCAGCGGGTCCGCTGCGTCGCGTATTCATTGATTCCCTCGGGAGCGAGGCCAACCGAAAGCTTTTCGTTCAGGTACAGGGTCCTATAGCCGCGTTCGCGGAGACGAACGGTGAGCAGGAAGTCTTCGGTGACGGAATCGGTCGGAAAGCCATTTATCTCACGCAGCGCGGGGAACCGGATGATGGACGATGTGCCGCAGCAGAAGGCCAACCCCCAGGCGTCCTTGGAAGGCATGATGATGTCGAAGAAGAATCGCTGCTCGTCGGGAAAGACCTCGGAAATGGCCAGGTTGCTCTGGATCGGGTCCGGATTGAAAAAATGCTGCGGCGTCTGCACAATGCCGACGGCCGGATCCTTGAACAAGGAAAGCGCGCGCGAGACGAAATTGAAAAAGGGCACGAAATCCGCGTCCAGCACGGCAATGAAGTCAGGCGGCGACGGTAGCTGCGCCAGGTGGCGCGCGGCATGATTGATGTTCCCGGCTTTGGCGTGGGAATTGTCTGGCCGGGTGAGATAGTGACAGCCTTTCTCGGCGCAGAGATCGCCCAACCAATCACGTCGGCCGTCATCGAGAACCCAAACTCTGAAATTTGGATAGCTCATGCCCATCGCGCCGATAATGGTGCGCTCCAGGATGGCCCGGTCTTCGTTGTAGGTGCAGATCAGGACGTCCACGAGTGGCTGTGTTTGCATGAGCCACGGCGTATTGACTTCGACGGCCGCCGATTGCGAGGAGCTCCGCGACAGCAGGATCCATGTGATGGTTCCGCCTATTCCTGTCATGAGTTCCACGCCCAGGAAGGTCACGCCAAACAGCCAATCCGCAGACAAGCCGAATGGCGGGAGGGTTTGAGTGATCCGCCAAAGCAGGTAGTTCCAGGTCAGGATCAGGGAGACCGCGACGAGCGTACCGCGGACCCAGCTATTTTCGCGGCTGGCCCAGGGCAGGAACACGCAAAGAAGGCCCGCTGCCATCAACGCCGGTGCGATTGGCTCTGACCAGCCGTTGGACACGGGGATCATGAGCCGGGCAGAAAGAAGGAGATCGCATCTCGAAGCGGCTGCAAGGCCCCGCCGGGGCCGGCTGAGGCGTTGAAGACGACCGTTCCGGTGCGGCCGACGCCGCATTGGGTCGAAGACGCCAACTCAGGGACAGACACTGCTATTCGATATGCTCCGGACGAGAGGCCCGTTGGTTGAATCGCAAGATTGTCTGGAGGCGCCGCGCTCCCGGACATTCGGACGATGGTCCCGTCGTATCTGCCCGATTGGCTCGAAAAACGGAATTGCGCCTTGTCGCCGACGCGCAATTGATTGAACACGGATTCCCGGACCGTGACGGTAACAAGCGCCCCGGAACAGTCGAGGAGGCGCAGGAGGTCTTGACCCTTCCTAACCTCTTCGCCCGGAGAAACCAGAACCTCCCAAACCTGCGCGTCGATCGGAGACGAAAGGACCGCATTGGAGAGTTCGGAATATCGCGCAGTTTCCGCGTCCAGCGCGGCGTGAAGCCTGTCGAGCCGTTGGTCGCGGGAGCTGAGCTCGGCCTCGGCCTCGGCAATGCGAACCGATAGGTCATCGGCGTGCTGCAACGAGCTCGGACGATCATTATAGGAGTCGCCGACATATTCGCCGCGGCGCGCTGCCTCGAGCTCGACGACGCTGGCGAACAGCCGGTGATTGAGCGACTTTTGGTTTTGGGTTGCGACCTTCGCATCCCGTTCCGCCCGCTCCACTGCCACGGTTGTCTGGTATCCGGTCGCCGCCAGTGATTTGGTACGCGCAAGCGCCGATGCCGCTTCGAACTCGGACGCCTCGGTGGCGGAGGCCTGCGCCTTCAGGTCCATCATACGCTCTTCAAGCTCCCTGATCCGTCCGGCTTGAAACGCGCGCGCCTGCTGGGAAACTTGTTCGTGGAGCTCCTTTAATCGCGCAAGGCGTTTGGCGATCGTCGGGAGCTCACTCTCAGTTTGATCGACCTGTCGTTGCAGATCATCCAGCCTGGTCCGATCAGCCCGGCTGTTGGAAATGTGCATCAGGAATCTACCCCTGGGCGTTACCGCACCGATCGCTGGAGCAAAATCCTCGATTCTGCCGTCGATGGGCGCGCGCAGCGAGACCAGGCGGGCATTGGCAACCGCTTCCACGCTTGAAAATTCGAGGAGGCGCTGCACCGGCCCCACCCCGGCAACGATGACGACCCCGAGGCCGAGCGCCGACTTGAGCGCGCGCCAGCCATACCGCGCTACAAAGCTGCCGCTTTTGGGTGACGGAGTGGAGACGGGCGCATCGGGTTCGAGCGCATCCGGTGTTTGGAAAGCCTCTTGCAGAAGCGCCGATTGAGCCCGTACGTCCAGACCAGCCAGTCGATCTGCGATCGCGTCGCCAGGCGGTCCAACCGGGGCGTCCGAAGGCGAGACACCGAATGCAGAAGATTTGAACGGCTCTATTCCGGTGTCCGGCGCCTTCCTTGGTTCGGCAGCCATTGAAAAAATCCCCGCCGCCTTCGCGGCCGCAATTGCAGTACAGCTATAAAAGTAATTTCAGCATCTAGGTCTGGTCTAAGTAGCCGTGACCTGTAAGTAGCAGCGATTTGGACCCGCGAAGAATTGTTCCAATTTCCTTCGAGCCTCTCATGCTTAGCAATAGAGTGAATAGTTTTTGTTTACGTAGAGCGCGGTCCGCTCGGCCCAATCCGATACTTGGTTAAGCAAACGTAAGCAACCGGCGTTGTGGGACGGCTCATCAATCTGGGAATGGCAAAAACTTCACTCCTCATTCATCAAGGCGAAAATTTCTTGCCTTGCGGATGGTCGTCTTGAAGCTGGTGGTCATCGAGCCGGTCTATTTGGTTGCTTTTCAGATGAGCTATTGCATACGGTGACGAAGGAATTCGGCATGGACGGTTGGCAATTTGGCCCTGCACAAGAGCTGCGACGTGCATTCATCCTTGATGATACCAGGTTAGGGCCGATCCACTGGCACAGTCCCGGCAAGTCCGCCGCGGTTGTGATGTCCGTCGACGACATCTTTCCTGGAACCTCGCACAGCGCGTATGAAGCTGGCGGCGATCTTGGGAGTGGAGCGTTAGGCCGCTTGTTGTGGCTGTTGGAACGACATCCGCAACTCCAGCTAACTCTCTTCGTCACGCCTGACTGGCGACGGATATCCCCGGTTGCCCATCGCTTCTGGCGGCGCGTGCCCTGGCTTCGCGATCATGTGTATCTCGCAAGCGTGTTGCCGAAGGGGACGATGGACATTCGCAACCATCCGGAATTTGCCGCTTTCCTCAATTCGATGCCGCGAACTGAAATCGCGATTCATGGCCTGCACCATATCAATCGAGGTCATTCGGTTTCTGTCGAATTCCAGAACCAGGATCGTGCCGCGTGCGCCAGCATGCTGGCTGAAGCAATCCGGATTTTCGAAGAATCAGGTTTGCGCCACGAGCGGGGGTTTCAACCCCCCGGGTGGAACTGCAGCCTAGCACTCCAACAAGCATGCCGGGATGTCGGAATCGAATGGGTGGCGTCCGCGCGGGATATTCAGACGCCGATATCGAAAGACGCCAAGACGGAGATGTCGGGGTTGAGCGGCGTCAGCATGTTGTTTCCGGAGCGTATTGCGCCGAACCTCTTGCACGTCAGCACTAATTTTCAGGCCACATCGGCGCCAGAGCGCGCATTCGACATCCTTGACGCCGGTGGGGTCCTGTCGATCAAGGCGCACATCACCAAGAATGTTCCGGGGCACACGCACCTCGATGGAGTTGATGATCTCTACATGAACTATCTCGATCGTTTGTTCGACGACATCGAACAACGTTACGGTGATGCAGTCGAATGGACGACGTTGGGTCGGCTGGCGACCTCGCTGTCTGCGTCGTCTCCGGCGTTGCTACCCGAAAAAACCGCCACGCGATCCGTGGCGTACCGAGCCGCATAGCCATCGCGCACTTGGAAACAGCATCAAGTAGGTCATGTCCGGTATCGTGCATCTCATTTGGATTTCCGTAGTTTCGCATACCCTGGGTAGTCACGCGCGCGGCTCGCATCGAACAAAAGGCTGACTTCCCGAATCTGTCGGTGCGGCTGCCATGTATGCATTTTGATAACGAAATTTGCGTAGAGTCTGCGTGATAGCTTGCGAAGCTTTTGGAGTACTCCCCTGAGGGCGTTTGCCTTGAGTACGGGGATATAAATTACGACTCGATTGTTTGGTGCGCCGGACGTTGTCCCGGTGCCGCTTTTTGACGGAGGTGGACTTTATTTTCCTCGCGTTCGCCGGTCGTTACTGGCGGTAATAAGCGGCTGAATTTGAAATTGCGTTGGGATTTTTTTGCGATAGAGCAGTCAATGTCATTTCTTCAGGAATTAGACGTCGCGGTCTCGCACGGGTCGGCCGAAAACCGCGAGCGAGCGCTGTGGTATACGACCGACCTGTTGATAGTGGGCCGGTATACCGACGACGAAATCTGGATGTTCGGAGAGATAATAGGACGGCTGGAGCAGGATATTGAAACTGCGACCCGCGCCCAACTCGCAAGGCGACTGGCTCGGGCCGACAATGCGCCCATTAAAATCATCCACAAGCTTGCGTTTGACGATTCGATAGATGTCGCAGGTCCCGTACTTCGTCAGTCCGAACGGCTCGACAACCGGACCCTGGTTGCCAATGCGAGATCGAAAAGCCAGGACCACCTGCTCGCGATCTCGCAGCGAAAGTCGATTTGCGAAGAGGTAACGGACGAGCTTGTGACCCGCGGCAATCGGGAGGTTGTGCGTTCAGTCGCAAAGAACAATGGCGCGCGCCTTTCCGATTTCGGAATCTTGCACATGATCAAACGCTCAGAAAACGATTCCATTCTCGTCGAGCAACTGGGCCATCGCAAGGACATCCCCCGGCATCTCTTCCAGCAGCTGATCGCAAAGGCGTCGGAGAATGCGAAGAAACGGCTCGAGCGTGAGCGCCCGGAAGCTGCAAGCCAGATACAGAGCCTGGTGACGAACGTCACGGGCGCGCTGCACTCGAAATTTGGACCCGCGTCGAAAGGCTATTTCGATGCAAAGAGGGAGGTGGCAAAACAGCATCAGCGCGGCAATCTGAACGAGAACAAGATCTTCGAGTACGCTCAGTCGCACAGGTTCGCGGAAACCACGGTGGGCCTTGCCTTGTTGTGCTCATTACCCGTCGACGTGGTCGAGCGCGTGCTGGTCGACAGGAACAAGGAAATTGCGCTGATCCTGGCCAAGGCCCTCGGCTTCTCGTGGGAGACCACGATGGCACTCTTGTTCCTGGGCGCGCCGGATCATCGCATCATGGCGCACGACCTTGAGGCCATGAAACAGGAATTTGCCGGACTCAACGTCGAGACGTCGCGCAGCGTTCTGAAAACCTACCAGTCACGCAAGCAAGCCGCGGCGGCGGATTCCGACGATCGCCGCCTGCCTCAACTTCATACTTCGTAGGATAGAGCGCTTCCTTTAATCGCACCGCGGCCAAACTCCGTGATCGACGACAATGTTGTCACGCGGACAAGGGTGATCGAATAGCGGGCATATCTGTTGATGGCACAAAGCGCGCTTTCCCCCGCCGTGATAAATGTCCCCTGTCGAGGTAAGACGGGACATCGCCGTTCCATAACCTGTGATCGGCAAACGTCCGACTATCGAATTGTCTCAGTCTTCTTCGGACCTGCTTCAGACATTGGTCGGCAATTCTCGCCAAATCTCCGTCAGTGATCTGTACTGGTTTCGATTATTGGGGATCCCACTCAATGACCCGGATCGGAGTGGGATTCCAACCAGAGCAGGGATTGTAGAACTGCGGACAGTTAGACATGACAACAAGTGTATCTTTGTCTGCCCTTAGCTCAACGAAGTCGCCCGGAGTCGAAAGGCCCTCGATAATTTCAGCGGAGCCGTCGGGTTGAACGGGCACGTTCATGAAGAAGTTGACATTGGCGTGAATGTCTCGTGCGGACATGCCGCGCTTGGACAGAGCAACGAGGAAGTTGTCGCGGCAAGCGCACGTTCCCCCAATTCCATATCGAAGCTTGTTTACCTGGCTGCTGCATGCGCCGCCGATTGTGTCGTGCCGGCCGACGGTGTCTTCAACAACCGTCATCAGCACTTCGGCGACATCCGAATAAAGCTTGAACCCTTTGGTTACATAGATTGTTCGGTTCAACTTGATCGAGTTTGCGTTGTTGTAGCGGCTCTCGGTGTTGGCGAGGTCAAATGCAAGGAAGTCGACGGCTTGCTGTCCTCCTATATCGATGATCCGCAGCCGCCGACCGCGGGGAATCTCGGAGACGTAGTTGTTCGCACCGGCAGGCACAGTGGTATCTCTTACGATTTTGCCAGGAATCGAAGTCGCAGCACGCATCTTCGCCTCGCCGTTTAGGCTTCGCGCGCGTTCCATTTTGAGCGTCGCGATTTTCTTTTCTTCGGCAGCCAATTTGCGCGCAAGTGCTTCCTTCTCTGCATCTGATCCGGTGTTTTCGAGAAGAATTCCTGCCATGCCCGCCTTCCCTCTGTAAGCACGTGCAAGCTAGGCTTTGGCCACGTCACGGGTCCACCCAGAACATTTTCTAAATTCTGTCCGGGACGTGCAGGTTCGGCCGCAAACTGCCGAACGGATAGGCAGCCGTTGGTTCGCCAACCCATGAAAATGCCGTCTGAAAATTTCGAAATTTCCGCGTCTTGGGCAGATGGCCGTGACCGAGCGCCTCCAAATTAGGCGTTTCTCTGCACGAGAGCGGCGCAGACTGCCGTTATTCGTGGCACGGATTGTGCATTTGAATTTCACGTCAGTTTCATAGCTGCGTTCGAAGAACAGGAGTGACCATGGACTCCAGCACCATAGCACTGGTCAAAGAATCGCACGGTTGGGTCATTCCGATTTCCGAGCAGGCAGCCGATATCTTCTATCGGCGTCTTTTTGAGATAGCTCCCGAGGTAAGGTTACTCTTTAAGGGCGACCTGAAGGAGCAGGGTCGCAAGTTGATGGCGACAATTGCGGTCGTAGTGAATTCGCTCGACCGTCTCGATCAAGTGCTCCCCGCGGTCAAGGATCTGGCGGTTCGCCATCTCGGATATGGAGTACGAAATGAGCATTATGACGTGGTCGGCACCGCACTGATCTGGACGCTGATGACGGGCTTGGGAGACCGCTTTACGGAAGCGCACAAGGCAGCCTGGACCGAGACCTATGCCGCACTCTCTGGCGTAATGCGAGCAGCGGTGTCCGAGGCGCGGGACGCAGCGGAGTAATGAAATGTTTGCAGCTGACGCTCTGCCATGGGCAGCCGCCTCGCTTCACTGGAAGTATCGCGCGCTGGACAGAACTGCAGCGACATCGACTTCGTCATATGTCCTGGCGAGGTTGCGGGGTGATATTCTCTCGGCCCACTTCAAGCCCGAAGCGAAACTCTACCTCAAGGTTCTGACTTCGCGTTACGAAACCAGCGTTGCGCCGGTCCGAGAGGCGCTGGCGGTGCTTTCCGGAGCAGGGCTTGTCGTTTCGGAGGCCCAGCGGGGATTTCGGGTCGCACCCGCGTCCCGGGCGGACTTTGTCGACATCGCGTGCCTGCGCAAGCAACTTGAAATCTCGGCTCTTGGACTTTCGATGGTGCGGGGGGGTGATTCCTGGCTTTGTGAAATTCGTCGAGGCTACGACATGTTCTCGCAGATCTCGCAAAAAGCGGGACATGACGAGCCAATATCGGACGCCTGGGAAGCATGTCACCGGGAGTTTCATTTTGCACTGATCTCTGAATGTGGCTCTCCCACCTTGCTGAACTTCTGGTCTCAGCTTCACGATCGTTTTGATCGTTATCGGCGGCTGACACTCCCTTCCGGCTCATACATGGCGGGAACGGCAAGCGATCACGGCGACATCATGAAGGCTGTTACCAGCCGGAACATCAATCGCGCGTCCAAGCTGATGAGCGACCACATCCAGGCGATCACTGACATCGTTCTGGAACAGTATAGCGAATGTTGACGTCGCTCCCAGACTCTCAACAGTTTCGCCTTTGAGCCGGGTCCGATGCTTGTCGCTCAGAGGTCAAGGCACCGCATCCGCCCGTTTCGCCTTCATCGTCCAAGAACGGCCGAGGAGGCCGTGGCTTTGCACACGGCAAGTTCGAGCTCTGCTGCGTATATGGGCGGCGGCATCGATCTTATGGCTGCATTGAAGACGGGCGCCGGTCCCGACAACGTGATTCATCTGGGGTTACTGCCCGGCTGGAATTCAATCGTCGAACACGAGAAGGAAATCGTTCTGAGCGCCGGTACGACGCACCAGGAACTGGCTGATGCCGCTTCCGTCCGTTCGATACTTCCGACCTTGTGTGATGTCTGGTCCAAGGTCGCCAACAACCGCATACGCGTTAAGGGAACCGTTGCCGGAAATCTGATGGCCCGCAATCAATCTTATGATTTTCCGATTGCGGCGATCGCGTCTGGTGCTGAACTTGAGTTCCTGGATCGGCATCTTGCCCTGAGACGTGTAGGCGCCGATCGGACCGCTGAATTGCCCCATGGAGCTCTGCTGACCTCCATCACGCTGCCTCGTGTTCGCTCTCTGGCGTTTGTGGTGCAACTTCAATGGAAGCCGATTGTCGCCTTTGCGCTGTCCTTTCGTCGCGAACAGGATGATGTCGTTGGGCGGCTCGTGGTCGGTTGTGGATCCGCCAGCATGGCGCTCTCGACAGTTCGCCTGGACCACTGCCTGTTCGGCAACTCAGCGCGTGAAACCCCGCTGGACATTGCAGAACGGCTTTGTTCATCGCTGCCGTCACCACTATCGGATTGGCGGGCGAGTTCGGAATATCGCCGGCACCTATTGAAGGTGCTTGTCCGACGGGAGATTGAGAAAATTCGCGCTGAAGGGCCCCGCGATGAAGATTGAGTTGACGTTTCAGATCAACGGCCGCAATCGCTCCATTGACGTCGCGACCAATCGGACACTGGCCGAATTGCTGCGCGATGATCTCAACCTGCCCGGTTGCCGTGTCGCATGTGACGGGGAGGTGTGCGGCTCATGCACTGTCATCGTCGACGGTCAGCCGACGGCCGCTTGTTCGACATTTGCGTTTGAAGTGGACGGGACACAAATCGAGACCATTGAAGGACTCTCGCCCGACGGCAGCCTGCATCCCATTCAGCAGGCATTTCTCGAAACCAATGCATTTCAGTGCGGCTTCTGTACTGCCGGACTGGTGATGTCCGTGAAAGCACTCCTCACACTCCATCCCCAGCCCGATGATCAAACGATGATGGATTGGCTGAAATCGAATGTGTGCAGGTGTACCGGCTATCAAACGATTCTGGCGGCAACCCGGCTTGCGGCGAAACGGATGGCGAGTTCGGAATGACAGTGAACGAGAGGGGCAGAAGCGGCGGTTTCCCGGAGCGGATCGACGGGCGGCAGAAAGTTCGCGGCGCCGTGCGTTTCACCACGGATTTCAGCCTGCCCGGGATGGTCCATGCGAAGGTGCTCCGCAGCCCGCATCCGCACGCCCGCATCAGGACAATTGACGCAAGCCTTGCGCTTCAGATGCCGGGCGTGCTGGCCGTCGTCACTGGAGCGGATATTTCGGCAATGCCCGATCCGTTTTACGGCGTGGGAATCCGCGATCAACCCGTTCTTGCGATCGACAAGGCGAGATACGTCGGCGACATGGTGGCGGCGGTGGTGGCGGAAGACGAATTGACCGCCTTTCAGGCGCTTGAGCTGATCGACGTCGATTATGATCGATTGCCCGCGCTGATGACCATCGCTGATGCCCTCGCGAAAGATGCGCCGGCCCTCTTTGACGAGCCTTCAGCCGGCGTCCCCCTGATTGTCGGAGCCGGGGCGCAGAGCCTGAAGGAACCCGCAAGGAACGTGCTCTATGAGTTCAGGTATTCCCGCGGCGATCTCGATGCCGCGATGCGCCGGGCCGAGCACGTCTTCACCGACACATTCTACTTTTCAAGAATCCATCATTACCATTTGGAGCCTTACGTAAACGTCGCCCGCGCCGATTCCGAGAACATAGAAATATGGTCTTGCAATCAGGATCCGTTCATCCTGCGAAATGATCTGTCGCGGATGTTCGGATATCCACTTCACAATATAAGAATTCACACCGCCATGATCGGCGGCGGGTTCGGCGCCAAAAGCTACTGCAAGATGGAGCCGCTTGTCGTCTTTCTGGCGAAACGTGTGAAGCGGCCGGTTCGCCTCTGTCTGACGATGGACGAGGCATTTCACACCTTAAGCAAACATGCCGCCATGCTGACCCTGAAAACCGGAGTGACGGCGGACGGCAGGCTGATCGCAAGGGAATCCGATATCAAACTTGATGGAGGGGCCTATAGCGATGCCAGCGTAAGCACGACGATCAAAACGGGCTATCGAATTCCGGGTCCCTATCGCTGGGATGCGATTTCAA
>Ga0210405_10004257_pt1 | contig 13552 bp, 12 predicted proteins | sample IncBWH11MmetaG_FD_155492 | JGI IMG/M metagenome (GOLD analysis project Ga0210405, IMG submission 155492) | Forest soil microbial communities from Barre Woods Harvard Forest LTER site, Petersham, Massachusetts, United States - Inc-BW-H-11-M | ecosystem: Environmental > Terrestrial > Soil >... | reverse complement strand
GGTTGCGTTGAACCGGTTGGTCATCTGAGCGAGGCCGACGTTGAGGCAGATCTCGATTATCTGCTGGACCGAGAAGTGCTTGGTCAAGGCCTGGTAGGTAGTGTCGTCGATGCTCAGCATTTTCGTAGATCTCTGTGCATAGCGAACGATCGCCGCCTCGCCTTCGCTGTATACCCCGTCAGGCAGGGGGTCGTCACCCAGGTGCTGCAACTTCTCCTCGCTGATCCCGATGCTCCGACCGAGCATCACGTGATGAGGGACTCAGTAGTGGCAGCAGTTTGCAACGGACGCCGTAGTATAGGCGAGTTCGGTGAGTGTGGGGGTCAGACTGTTGTGATAGCGCACGGACCGCACGAAGTCTATGAGGGCATTGGCCTGCTGTGGATGGTTGGCGAGCAACCGGACAGCGTTAAACACCTCCCCGAGCCCGCCTTTCACCCGCTTCAGGAACTCCTGTGCCTCGGGCGGTGTCCCCGGATCGTCTTCCCGCACTGTCGGAATTCGAGCCATCCTCGGCTCCCTGCGATTCGTGCTGGCAGCGGGCTATACCAAGCCGATCCTGAATCGATCCCAGAAATCTGGGAAATCTCTGGCGACAGTCCCCAGCTTGTGCAACACTACCGCCAGCGGACGCGACGGTCAAGGGCAAGAATTGTATGACATTTCCATTGGTGTTGACAGGAGAAGAATTGTTCAACGCAAGATGAGCCTGGACGTGGGGTTTGATTTCCAATAGTTCGCCAAAGGTATGCAAGCTTTGCCGACAACTCACTTATGGAACTTGCCAATTCAAGCACGTCGCTGTTCAAGAAGGATGCTAAACGGCCATTCCGCCGTTGCTCAACTGGCGTAATATCGCGATTTCGCTCATCGATAAGAAACACCACGGTGGCAAGTGGATTAAACTGTCGATACGGGATCCTTCTTCGATGATGCCTTTCGCGTAGGAGGTACGCCGCCATGCAGGCACAGCACTTGGTTTGGGCCTTAGTTGTTTTTCTCGCCTTCTCTTTCACCCTCGCCGACGCACAGGATCAGGTCTGGGTTGGTTACGTCACCGACACGCATTGTGGAACAAATTGTCAAGTAACGAAGAATATGACGCCCGATTTGCGGTGCATTCGGCGATGTGTCAAGGAGGGATCGAAATATGGTTTGTGGTCTGGCAGTAAAGTGTACCTTCTTGAGCCGCAGGCGAAAGCCCTGCGATTCGCGGCTAAGAACGTGAAAGTAACGGGAACGATCTCGGGCGACACGATTCGAGTTGCGACCATCGAAACGATAAAAACGGAAGCAGACAAGAAGCCCTAGCTGCGCGAACCACAAAGCATCTGCGTGAGTAGATTGTTGAAAAATCCCTGTTACACTCATCGATCCTTGACCCAAGTTTCATGTGTTCCCCTGAATTCTGCTATACTCCGCCGACTTAAGCCGCCTTTCCCGGAGGAATGTAATGGTGGTGGCTCTGCCCAGTGCTGCTGTGCCCATTTCGGTTCAGCTGGGCGATCACACACGCCGTCACATTGCGGCGCGGTTGCTTCCTTTTCTCTTCGTCCTCTATGTGGCGAACTATATCGATCGCACGAACCTGGCCTACGCAGCGCTGGGCATGAGTCGCGATCTGGGGTTCACCGATCGGATCATTGGTCTGGGTGTCGGAATTTTCTTCGTGACTTACGTCGCGGGCCAGACTCCTGGCGCACTGTTGGTCGAACACTGGAGCGCCCGCCGCGTGATCGGTACTAGCATGGTTGCGTGGGGACTGTTGACGATGCTGACGGCAGAAGTACGCACACCCGGCCAGCTCTACTTGGTTCGTTTCGCGCTGGGCGCAGCGGAAGCCGCCTTCTTCCCGGGCGTAATCGTCTATCTGAGCCATTGGTTCATTCGCGAGGACCGCGCCAAGGCCACCAGTAACTTCATGGCGGCCATTCCTCTGTCGTTTGTGATCGGTTCTCCCCTCGCCGGCTGGATTCTCGGCCATATCTGGTTTGGCCATGCCGGTTGGCGTTGGCTTTTCGTGTTGGAAGGAATACCGGCGATTCTGCTGGGCGCAGTTTCGTTTTTCTTCCTGACGGATTGGCCACACCAGGCAACCTGGCTCGCTCCGGCGTCGCGCGATTGGATTCAGCACAGGCTGCGCGAAGAAGCCCCCTCTTCCGCGCCAAAAACTTCTGTCTGGCAGGCTCTGACATCGCGCACGATTCTGCTGCTCGCCGCCGCCACCTTCATCAACTATCTGGCGATGTACAGTTTTGCTTTCTGGATCCCGACCATGCTGAAAAGTTTCTCGGGACTGTCCGACGTCCGCGTCGGTGTTCTGGGCGCCATCCCTTACCTTGTGACCTTCGTCGCGATGCAGGTCAACGGCTGGCATTCGGACCGCAGCGGCGAAAGACATTGGCACTCCGCGATACCCATATTCCTGGCAGTCATCGGAGCGCTCGGCCTGATCAGCCAACCCCGTTCCCTTTTTGTTCTGGTTGCATTTTGCACATTGGGTGCGAACATCTACTCCTATCTTCCGACCTTCTTTGCGATCCCAACCGAAACCTTGAGCCAGTCGGTCGCAGCGGCCGCGGTGGGGATGATCAACTCCTTCGGCAGCGTCGCAGGATTTGCCGGGCCTTATGCGTTCGGCTATCTGCACGCCCAAACCGGATCTTTTTCGTATGGACTTGCGGGGATGGCTATGGCTGCTCTGGCCGGAGGGATGATGATTCTTTGCGCGCCCAGAAGCACGAATGTCCCGTAGCCTTGACGGGGAGAGCTGCTTGCAGGGGGATTTTGAGTGTAACCGCCTGATTTCGTCAGTTAGCTCTCTTTACCAAGGATCATCGCTGCGACGATAATTTCGCGATGGTATTCCAACTACGTTCCTCAGGGATTGCACTGCAAGGGTTCATTCTCTTTGCTGTCATCTTTGTCGCGTGCGCCTTCGGCCAAAGTGACAGCGTAAAACTATTCGAGCGAGAAGACGCATATATTCGCACGGAAGCCGCGTCCCACTTCTTTCGCGGGTCGGTTCTGGTTGGAATCGACGGAAAGATTGTGTTCGAGAAGGCCTACGGGATCGGCGATGAAGAGTGGGGTGCAAGTAACACTGTCAATACCAAGTTCAGAATCGGCTCCCTCAGCAAGCAGTTCACGGCTGCCTGCATTCTGCTTCTGCAAGAACGCGGACGCTTGAACGTGCACGACCCGATCTCACGATACCTGTCCGCTCTCCCGGCAGGATGGCAGGCGATTAGCATCCACCAAGTGCTTACCCATACATCAGGAATCCCGAACTACACTAGCAGCCCTGAATTCGCCAGAATCAAGCGCACCGGAGCGACTCCACAACAGATGATTGAGCTTGTAACAGAAAAGGCGCTGGACTTCACGCCCGGTACGAACTGGAGCTACTCTAACACTGGTTACATCCTGCTGGGTATGATTATCGAGAAGACCTCCGGTCTGTCCTACAACGACTTCTTGAAGAAGAATATCCTTGACCCGCTCGGCATGATGAATTCGGGGTACGACCGAGCAACGGACATCATCAAAGAACGAGCATCGGGATATCAGGAGGAGGACGGCAGGCTTGAGAACGCCGACTTCATTGACATGAGCGTCCCCTATGCAGCGGGCGACATCTATTCCACCGTGGAAGATTTGTACCGCTGGAACGAAGCGCTTGCGGAGGGCGGGAAGCTGCTATCGGCGGAGTCGCGGAAAGAGATGTTTACCGAGTACACTGAGGCCGCGCACGAAGGACAGCACTACGGCTATGGAGTTGTGATTTCGCGCCTCAAGTTCGGAAGACTGCTCTACTACCACGGAGGAGGCGTTGATGGATTTTCCAGCAGCATTCAGCGCTACCCAAAGGACCGAGTCTGCATCGTCGTATTATCTAACTTTGATTCATATAAGCCTTGGGAGCTAGGCGACCATATCGCCGCCGACCTGTTCAACCAACCTCTTTCTGCCATCCGTTAGAAGAGAAACGTCGCGCTGCGCTTCCATGTGAGACGGTTGACGTAAAATCGCGATTACGCTCATCGACCCTGCCTCACGCCAATTAGCCGTTTGCGAAACTGCGGGCCATTCGGCAAAGGTGCGAGAGTGAGGACTGGAAACAGACCTACGCTCATTGACTTTTGATGAGGGTAAACCGATTTCAACAACCGCCTTCCGCATAAAATAGTTGGAGCCAATCTCATACGAAATGGGGGACAAATGGCATTCGCGCAAAACTCTAGCAAGGAGCTATCGTCTGTCGCACTTCGATCCAATGACCGAATGAAGCTTGCAGTGATTGGGATCGGAGTGATATTCGCTTCACTAGGTCTTGGAGAAGCCGTATATCGACTTGCGTTCCTCGATTTCGACGGAGCAACCGATCGTCTTCCTATCGAGATGTTGTTCGGGCTCTCGTTCGCATGGATGACTACGAAACTGGCTGGAAAGTTTTACCAACATCACAAGAAGACCTCCGAGAGAATCAAGTTCATTCGGGATCGCAACTACAAGATTCGTCACGCGGTAGAGGCGATCAAACTCGTCCCTTATCCAACCGATCATCAAGCAATCAGGGTGATTCGTGAAGAAGTAGATCGAATTGAGTGGGCGCTGACCGAGATCGCTCCTGGCTAAGGCACGCGCGAGTCGGCCACGTTGCGGACCCACTGGGTCCTGGTCGTCATGGATCAATATACGCGTCGCATCCTTGGGTTCGGCGTCCATGCGGGCACGATCGATGGTGTCGCGCTCTGTCGGATGTTTAACCGCGCTATTCGAGGCCATCGCTGGTTGCCGAAGTACCTCAGCTCCGACAACGATCCTCTTTATAAGTTCCACCAGTGGCAAGCCAATCTGCGGATTCTGGAGGTGACAGAAATCAAGTCCCTTCCCTACGTTCCCCTGTCCCATCCGTTCGTGGAGAGGCTCATCGGCACCCTGCGACGCGAGTATTTAGATCACATGTTGTTCTAGACGACGGTAGATCTCGAAAACAAACTGCTCGATTTCAGGACCTATTTCAACCACCATCGCACGCATACCTCACGGGAAGGGCGAACGCCGGATCCGCCCGCGCCCCAACCAGTCGCAAATCTGCGCTCGTTTCGATGGCAACCCACTGTCGAGGCCTATATCAGACACCGCAGGCTGCCTGATTTGTCAAAGATTCGTGCTGGCTGCGATATTCGGTCAACCTCGACAAAACTTCCAGGAAATCACTCGGAGTTTCTCCATCGCAGCCTACTTCGCGGCTCCCATCGTTTCACTGCGACGGGGTGCGTCCCGACGGTGAGACTCAGCCCACTTTCGCAGCTTCGCAGCGCGATTACGGGTGAATCGGCCTCCCACGTAACAATTCGCCAGACACAGCCTACCATGCTGGCCTCCGTTGGAAAAATCCCATGTGCAACGTGGGGAGCGCGCCCCGGAGGCATGGGCGTTCGCTCGTCTTGGGCTGTCGGCATAGCTATGAATGCACGTGGAGCCATGGAAATGATTCTCGGAAGCCTTGCGGCTTCGGGCAGGCTTCAGGGGAACCTATGTTCGTGTCGCTGGTCGTCGTGGCGCTCGTTACGTCTTTAATTTCGGGTCCCCTCATTCAAGCGCTGATGAAATCCAAAATCGGCTCTGAACAAGAATCTGAATAAGGCGGCAGTTGACAGACTCGCTGTTTGCGCGTGGGCCGGGAGCGTGACTGACGATCTCTTGACCGAGTTTAGCGGCGGCGAGAATCTGTTCTCTCCACGGAGGACTGAGTTGATTCAAGGGGCGCTATTCAAATTGCTCGCGATGGTCGATCACTCTCATTTTGGGACGCACGCGATCCTGGCGAGAGGCACGTCCCTAGAGGAGTAACTTTAAGCCAAGCTGGACTCGCCTAGGCGTACCCGCTGACAGAACGCGGCCGAATGCGGGGGAACCCAGAAAACTGTCCGGAAGGTTGAAGTTCGGGCGATTCAGCAGATTGAAGAACTCGGCTCGGAACTGAAACGTAAATCCCTCCCGAATCCGCGTGTTCTTGACCGCAGAGACATCCACCGACGCAAAGCCAGGACCCGTGAGAATATTGCGTCCGGCGTTGCCGAACGTGCCGTAGGGCGGCATCGCGAAGGCGCTGGTGTTGAACCAGGCATCAGCACTCGGATTCGAAACATGCGGATTACCTACGAGGTTTGGGCGGTCCACCACGCCGAATTGGATGCTGGGTATGCCAGTGTTGCTGTTGTCGACGCCAGGCAGCAGCGTGACCGTGAATGGCCGTCCGGTCTGGAGCGTCCACACTCCGTTCGTCTGCCAGCCGCGCAGAAGGGCCTTGTTGGCCGGCAACGGGAGGTCGTAAGAATAAGCCACGGTAAAACGGTGCCGAACATCGAAGCTCGAAAGACCGCGATCGGCCCGTGTGTTGTTGCTGTCCTGTGGGAAATTCGGATCGCCCGCGCTGGAGAAAAAGCCCGAGGCGTCGTCGATGGATTTCGACCAGGTATAACTCGCGAGTGCTGAGAGGCCCGCGTGGAGGCGCTGCGTGAACTTTGCTTGCAGTGCGTGGTAGTTCGAATTGCCGCGTGATTCGTACGCGTCGATATCCGCGAACTGCGGGACGGGCCGCGGGTTTACAGGCTGCGGGCTCGGCTTCGCCTGATTGATATCACGATTGGCGATCAGCTTCGTGCCCTTCGTTCCCACGTACGCCAACTCGGCGACACTCGAGCGGCCTAGCTCTCGCTCCAAGCTCAAATTCCATTGCTGCATGTAAGGAGTGCGCAGGTTACGCTGAAAGGTGAAGGCCGGAGTTGGAATGAAGCCCGGGTAGTTTGACGGGAACGGGTTTTCGAGAAAAATGGGAAACTGCGCAGAGGGAACGAACACCTGCAAGTTGAAATACGGCGGGCTGAAATAGAGACCCTGGCTTGGAGCAAGCGCCGATCGATCGTAGTAGATGCCGTATCCACAGCGGATGACCCACTTCCGCGCGGTGTCGGGTGTCCAGGCGACGCCCAGACGCGGAGCAAAGTCGTTTTTATCGGGGTAATAGCCGGCCCGCGGAATGCCGTTCTTCCCCACTGGCACAATCGACTGCGTGGATGGATCGTAGATGGTGGCGCGATCGCGCGGATCGACTGCAGGCGTATTGTACTCGTAACGAAGCCCCAGCGTCAGCGTCAAGTTCGGGAGCGCGCGCCAACTGTCCTGGGCGTAGAAATTGTAGCTTTGCGTGCGCAGATGCTGTGGGTTGTCAAGGCGCGCCAGGGCCGTAAAGCTTGGCGCGTCCTGCAGCATCTCAGCCAACGCGTTCCCGGTGAAACCCAGGAATTCCAGCAGGCCGCGACTTTCCACATCCGCGAAGGCATTCTGCTGCAAGCGTTGGAGGTCGGTGCCGAACTTGAATAAGTGGCTGCCGCGCGTCCAGTTCGCATTGTCAGTGAACTCATAAACGTCAGACGTGGTCCGTTGCGGGTTGTTGATTTCGTCGCCCAGAGTGGGGAAGCCTGAAACCACGATCTGGCTCAGCCCGGTATCACGAGGATTCATCCAAGCTGTAGGTAGGCCGACTGCCTGGTTGAGATTGTTGTGTTGATTCTGTTGATTCACCTGAAGACTCACACGGTTGAAACCCAGCCGCGCTTCGTTCAGGAGATTCGGCGGGAAAATGTGCGTCTCACTCAGCATCACATTCTGCACGCGTCGAGGAACGTCGTTGCCGTATCCTGGAACAGAAGCCGAAGACCCTGCGGCGCCGTAAGGTTCGAAAAGGTCGCCGTCGCCGAGACTGTAGTGGAACGACAAGTCAGAGGACGTACTCAAGTTATGATCGAGCCGCACATCAAAGTGATCGGCCCGGTCCTTTTCGGTGGGCGAGCCCACGAAATTCTGCCCTGGCGTTGAGCGATTAGGCAACGGATACAGAGCTGCGATGGCGAGGGCAACCGGACTCATGCGCGCCTTCGGAATCATGGAATTCGGAAAAGGCTGTCCGGTTAGGACATCGATTGGGACTAAGCTGCTTTGGGAAAAATCACCGATGCGTTCGAGCGACGTCGGGACGTTGGTGGTTTGGGTAATCCCCTCGCGGATCCGGAGGCCTTCATAATCGACGAAGAAGAAGGTTCGGTCCTTGCGGATCGGGCCACCGAGTGAAGCGCCGAACTGGTTGCGAATATCCTTGGGCGCCGTGTCTTTGGGCGCGAAGTAGTTCGTACCATCCAAGACGGCGTTGCGTAAGAACTCGTACGCCGTACCGTGAAGCTGGTTCGATCCCGATTGGAGCACTACGTTGATCTGCCCACCCACGTTGCGGCCGAAGGAGGCGTCATAGGCGTTCGTCAGCACCTCATATTCCCGAACGGCGTCGACGGGCGGCGAGACCGCGAATCCGTTGAGCTTCGGGTCCCCGTTAAACACACCGTCCAGCAGGTAATTGTTGGCGTCTTCACGAGCGCCGTTGACGTTGAACGTGAAGTCTCCCCGCTCGGAGCCGGCCGAGCCTTGTGCGGGGGGGGCCAAACCGGGCGCCAGTAAGGTGAGCTCGTAAACGTTGCGGCCATCGAGCGGCAGGCTGCGGATCTCGCGATTCTGGATCACGGTGCTGAGCGTCGCGGATTCAGTCTTCAGCAGGCCCGCCTCGCCGCTGACTTCGACGCGTTCCACCGCTTTCTCGGGTAGCAGTGGAATCTCGATGTGAATTTCTTGATTAATGAGTAGCACTACGACGCACGAGAACTGCCGATATCCCGCCGCGCTCGTTTCGAAATAGTACCTACCGGCGGGTAACAGACTAGCTGCGAATTCGCCGTTCGCGCTCGTCTTGGCGGTGCGCTTCCGATTGGTCTCCTCGTCCACCAGGACCACGTCCGCGTTGGGGAGCGGCTTCTTCGAAGCGTCCGTAACACGGCCCACAATAGAGCCGCGCAAGGACTGAGAGCGGGCCGGCCAAGCAGACAGAAGAAGCCCGCAAAGGACGAGGGGAAGAATAGAGCGCGGTTTGTTCACACAACCTCGGCTCGTCTTGTTAAGACCGCTGCAGGCCGGCGTCGACATGCAGGCAGCTACTGTACAACACGTTGAAGTTTCCCATCAACAAAACGTCTACGCCAAGAGGCGACATCAGCCTCGCGGCCTTCTGCTCAAGGGTACGCACGCCCGGGCGACACAACCGCAAAGCCATTTTGCAGCCGGGAGCGAACTTAACCACCGCCTCGACCACCCCGTCGGCTTGGTCAGACGTGCTCGGGTGTGAAACGTCACCAAGATGACGCCCAGTGAGGGCGCCCGCGCGCATACGCGAGTTCGCCGAAGTCGCGATTTCAGTGATCAACAGGTGCTAGTCGCTCAACGCGCGCTCCATCACACCGCCACCGCCTCCGGTGCAGCCTGAAATGCGCGCGGACGGTAAAGAAACTCGACGATATTGCCTTCGTGCGGCTGCAGCCAATCCAGCTTGATGGTCGCAATCGCGCCGATGTTCAGGCGGTCGATCTGGGGCGCATCGATCAACTTGCGCTGCCATTCCTTATCATGGGTGACCGCGCTGCAGACCAGGGTGGCTCCGATGTTCTGCAGCACCTTTACCTGAGGGCAGCGGACAACGCTCACGAAGGGGAACATGTACTCGGTATTCGCCAGTGCCAGCTCCGGCGAGCCACAATGAATCACCGTCGGACGCACATACGCGCAGTGTTCTCTTTCGACGAGGCGCGGTCCGAATCGGGCCGTCATGTCCTCGGCCCCCGCCTCGGCGAGCCGCGACTCAATTTGAGTCCAAATCGCCCGTGCCGCGCCAGGCACGGTGAAGGCGGCGAGGCTGGACTCAGGGTCTTCGGGCGGCTTGGGAGCAACCGGTCCCAAGCGCTCGGCCAGCGCCACTGCGATTTCGGAGGTGTGGCGGGAGGCCCAGATGCCGGAGCAGTTGATACAGCCGCGTCCGCTGTTAGCGAGCACGCTCTCCACCATCATGTCGAGATACTTCTCCCACTGGTCCACCACATCATCGCCGAGCAGGATCTTGCTGAAGCCGGGCCCGTGGACCTGCACGCGCGGATCGCCCTTGTAGCTTTCGACAGTGGCGGTTCCCCCGAAAATCATGCTGCGATTTGTGTGGCGGACCACTTCGGCGCCGACGTCACCGAGTCCGGGATAAATCGAGATCGCTTCTCTTGGCACCCCCGCCTGGAAGAAGGCCGCCGCTATGCGGTATGGTGTCCAAGGCTCTTGCGGGCCCGGTTTCAGCATCAGCCCCACCTGCATCGGGATCACGGGGAGCCAAAGGGTATGCACGCCGGGGGAGTTCGAGGGCAGCACCAACCCCAGCACCGGCGCTTGCGTCTGGTAGCTGACTACAAGACCGTCCGACACCACACCGAAGCCTCGCGTCAGAATCTTCAGATCGAGCCCGCGCGTTAGTGCTTCCAGGATCCGGCCCATATTCGACAACACGAAGTGGTTCTTCTTCATGTTGGCTTTGCACATGTGCTCCGGCAGCCCGGTGGAAGCCGACTGCTGGCGGGCGAAGTCGTCCGGCGACTGCTCACCGTCGCCCATGGGCAGTGTGTCATTCAGGTAGAGGTCCGCGGCCGCTTTCATCATGCCGATCAACTCCGGGATCGGGATCTCGGTGAGGACCTGGCGAGCCCGCCCGGCTTCTCGCATATCGCGGCCGATCAAGCCCGTATTGGCTCGGCTCACCCGAACCAGTGTTTCGCCGGTAATGAAATGCACGACGGTGTCCTGCTCGAGGCTCGTGTACGGGCAGCCCCATCGCAAGATGGGTAGATTCCGCATGGGAAAAGCCTTTGATCGCGGACGCAAAGCGTGGCACTTACAGAATTACAGATCCAGTGACAACAATTGCTGTAGCGGCGGTCTGCAAGCGCCGCTACAACAAAGGCCGTCTTCGCATTCGAGAACCCTCATCAATACACACCCACGGTCGTGGTTGGCGCGAATTGCCGGAACGGCCGCACACCGCTCACGCCGTCCCAGGGATACTTTTCGTAAGGCGGTTCGCGCTCGCCTTCGTCCCGTTCCAAAAACCCGGGGATGAAGGTCTCTCGCGTGAGGGTCGTGAGCCGCACACGACCAGTCTCCCCATAGTCCACCAAGCGGTTGCAATCGGCGAAGGAAACTACTTCGATGACGGCCCTGGGTTGCGGAGCGTAGTAAGTAATTTTATAGCCTTCCGCCGCGGTCACGGGTTTCGACCCTGCGAGGCCCATCAGGGTGTTCCCGTAAGTCGGTGTCATGTAGACGCCCTCGCCAAGCAGCTCTTCCATTGCAAACCGGGTGAATTGTGGTGTGAACTCAGTCCCTCCAGCGAAGATCCCGGTAATGCCTGCGCCTTTGACGCTGACGCCTCGTTTTTCGAGTTCTTCCGCCAGCGCTTCCAGCAGCTTCGGGGTCGTAAACATGCACCGGATGTCGTGCCCGGCGTTCAGCAAGGTGATAGCCTGCTCGATAACGTGAGCCTTGTACATGACGAGTTCTTGCATCCGTCCTCGCTGGATGAGCTTGATCACCCAGCGCGGGTCCAGGTCTACGCAAAAGCAAATGCCACCGCGATACTGGCACAAATGTTCGACCGCCAGCCGGAGCCGGCGCGGTCCAGAGGGGCCCAGCATCAGCCAGTTGGCGCCTTGCGGGAAGTATTCATCGGGCAGGGTTTCGCTGAACATCTCGTAATCGATGCGGAAGTCCTCGATGGCAACGCGGCTCTTTGGCACTCCGGTGGTGCCGCCGGTCTCGAAAACGTACACCGACCGGCTCGCCAGGCCCTTCGGCACCCAGCGGCGGACCGGACCTCCGCGAAGCCACTCGTCTTGGAAGGGTGGAAATTTTCTCAAGTCTCCGAAGCAACCGATTTCCCTTCTCGGACTCCACCGCAACTTCGAGGCAAACTCCAACCAGAACGGGCATCCGGTCTCGGGACTGAAATGCCATTCGATGATCTCCCGAACGTGCGCGTCCAGCTTGGCCTTCGCGTCCTCGGCACTGGCCGCTACGTCCATTCCTGAAGCTGTAGCCTTCATGCCGCGCGCTCCGGACTACTCGAGTCGCAAGGGAGCGAGTGTAGCGGACCAGCCGACGCGAACACAACCTCTCCCCCGTGGCTGGTTCTGGTGTGCTTTGCGAAATATTTCACTGCCACTCCGCTGCTTGACTCGAACTCCTGGTGGATTATATCTTCGATTTCATTCAGATGTGCTCGTGAATGCCAATTATGTCCGACGCTCGAGTTCTATTGTGCTGGGCGAAGCCCTGCGCCAGACGGTACTGAGCGACGCGAAGCACATCGCGGGACACGCCCCGCGACTGCTCGTTGTATTCTTGGTGGCGGGGGTTCTGAGTGCGGCGGATGAATGGCCGCAGTTTCGCGGAAATCCGCAACTGACGGGCGTTGCCACCACTGCACTGCCGAGCACTCTCAAGCTTCTCTGGACGTACTAATCGGGTGACACACTCGAGTCATCACCGGCTATTGCAGCGGGCACCGTTTATGTGGGTGTGGAATCCGCCGATTTGCTGGCCATCGACCTCCAGACCGGCAAGCTCCGCTGGAAATACCACGCCAAGGATGGCATCGGCGAATCGTCACCCGCCGTTCACGACGGCGTGGTCTATATCGGGGATCTCGCGGGACAGCTTCATGCCGTCCGCGCCGCGGACGGCAAGGGGCTCTGGATTTTCCAAACCAAGGCGGAAATCAGGTCTTCACCGGTAGTCACGGGCGACCGGGTTTTGATCGGCTCCTACGACGGCAACCTGTACTGTTTGTCCGCTCGCGATGGCAAGCTGCTGTGGAAGTTCACCACCAACCTTTACGTGCACGCGACGCCCGCGATCGCAGAGACCATCGCTTATCTGGGCGGCTGCGATGCAATCCTTCGCGGTATCCGCATCGCGGACGGCAAGCAAGTCCTCAAACTGTCGTCGGGCGGATACACAGCCGCCTCCCCCGCACTCCTGGGCCAGTGGGCGTACTTCGGCACCTTTAACAACGAGATGTTGCGCGTGAGCTTGCTCCGGAAGCGAATTGTCTGGCGTTACGAAGATCCCGAGCGGCACTTCCCGTATTACTCCTCGGCGGGTGCGGAGGGTGACCGAATCGTAGTCGGCGGCCGGGATAAGATGATTCACTGCCTGAACGCCAAGACCGGAAAAGTCATGTGGACGTTCGCCACCGGCGCTCGGGTGGACTCATCTCCCGCGATCGCGGAAGGCCGTGTTTACGTCGGCTCGAATGACGGCCGGTTTTACGTGCTCGATCTGGTCACAGGCAAGAAGGTATGGGCATTCGAAGCCGGCTCGCCACTGTTCGCTTCACCCGCGATTGCTGCGGGACGCGTGGTGATCTGCTCGGAGGATGGGCGGTTATACTGCTTTGGCTAAACTGGGCGGCCTGAATTGTAGCGGCGCTCCACCAGCGCAGCTGGAGGGAGATGCGTCGAATCAATCCGGCAGCTTATCGCGCTGCGGCTCCGGCAGCCAAAAGCTCGCCAGGAACCCGCCCGCGTAAACCAGCAGGGCCACCGCGCTGGCCGAATACGCCAGTTTAGTG